>Ga0307944_1001078_pt1 | contig 13446 bp, 12 predicted proteins | sample OrgLakmetagen179_FD_201831 | JGI IMG/M metagenome (GOLD analysis project Ga0307944, IMG submission 201831) | Saline water microbial communities from Organic Lake, Antarctica - #179 | ecosystem: Environmental > Aquatic > Non-marine Saline and Alkaline > Saline | place: Antarctica: Organic Lake... | reverse complement strand
CTCCGCCACCCAGATCAGTCTCACTTCCCTTGTGCGGTTTTCGCCGAAATTCCCGCGTGTTTTGCGGCGGTTGCATGTGGGGGATTCTCCGAGAGACGCACCGCATCCGCGTAACTCTTCAACTTCATCCCCGAAGTCTCAGTCGGCCATTTGGGTCGGTTCGGTTTTCGTGAGATTTCCCTGATAACATGCAATTTACAGGGAATTGTTCGAATCACGGCTATTTCCGCACCGGTAGGAGCGTTTGAAAACAATAGCTTGGGAGTCAAATTCCCTACAATCGGAACAGGGAATTATTTCAAGCGAACAGGCAACGTAGAGGAAAGATCAGGGAGCGCATTTCATGTTTCAGGGAAAGCCTGGGTGACACGGAGTCCCAGCTGACGCTCCTGCTTGTCCCAGTCGAGCGGCAGCTGACTGCGCACGAGTTTCTCGAGGGTCAAATCCGTCGGTTGCGTGCCTTGCAGGATCGCGCGCTGCAGTCGGGGCGAGAGATAGGCAAGTTGTGCCCGCGTTCGGATATGGGCGGCGCTCACCTTTTCTCGCCGGGCGATCTCGGAAAGGGGACACCCGGATTGCAGATCGGCGGCCCATTTATGGGCTGTCACCAACCCGCGCAGAAGGGTGCGATCCGGCTCCCGCGCGGTATCGCCAACAACGATCCTGGTTTCAACGCCGCGGCGGCGCGTTTCAAACGCAGGCGTCAGAGTCAGGACGGTGTCGGAAAGGTCACCGGGTGTGACTTCCCAAAGACCTGAAAGCGCGGTCGGGTTGAGCGATATAGCCAGATGGTCCGTCCCGATCTTTCCCTCGTGCACGATGACGGGCAGGAGATCGGTCTCACCCGCTCGCAACCGTTCGGCCAGTTCCATTGCCCTGTCCCCGAGCCTTGGTCCTGCCCCGACATCCGGCGCGCCCAGCAACGCGTGCCGCTTGGCCGATTGCTCGAGGTGGTCCGCGATCGCGGTCGCGACCGATGCCTCGAACCGACCTGCCGGCAGGCGCCAGCCGGTCGGATCGCGACCGGAAAGAAGTCGGTTCGAGACGTAATAGCGAATGCGCCGATGGCCCTTCCTGGTATGTGATGGGGTCAGACGGTCGCCGGTTGGATCCCGGAACTTGCCAATGAGCGGTGCCGGGCTGCCGACGCAGGTCTTGTGCTCCGTCTCTTTGCTCCGCGTTCTGGGCCGCGCACTCGCCGCCTGCAGCCTGGCTTGCACGCTCTCCCAGAGAGCCGCGTCGATGATAGCAGCGTGCTGGCCGTCAAAGACATTGTCCTTGTGCCGGATGCGCCCGGCATAGATCGGGTTGCAGAGAATATGGTGGATCTGGCCGCGCGAGAGCAGCCCACCCCCCTGTTTCCGGCCCGAGGAAAAGACATGGCGCTTGGACCGCAGGCCGCGGCGCGAGGCGTCCTGCTCAACCGCGCGCAGACAGCCCAGTTCGTCGTACAAATGATAGAGCGTCTCGATCGTGCCGCGCTCGGCGTCGTTGATCACCAGGCTGCGCGTGTTCGGGTCGGGATGCGTGTCATAACCGAGTGGTGGCACGCCGCCCATCCAGAGCCCGCGCCTTTTCGAGGCGGCGATCTTGTCACGGATACGCTCGGCCGTGACTTCGCGCTCGAACTGCGCGAAGCTCAGAAGCATGTTGAGGGTCAGGCGCCCCATCGACGACGATGTGTTGAACGCCTGCGTGACCGAAACAAACGAACACCCCGCCGCCTCGAACCGGTCAACCAGCCTGGCAAAATCCGACAATGATCGCGTCAGCCGGTCGATCTTGTAGACAACGATCATGTCAATCCGGCCGGCATCCACGTCCTCCATGAGCCGGCGCAGTGCCGGGCGCTCCAGCGTCCCGCCGGAAACACCGCCGTCATCGTAGCGCGCGGGAAGCAAACTCCACCCCTCCCCGCGCTGGCTCGTGACATAGGCCGCACAGGCCTCATGCTGGGCATCGAGCGAGTTGAACTCCTGATCGAGACCGTCTTCGGTGGATTTGCGGGTGTAGATGGCGCAGCGGATCTTGCGGTTCATACGCGTGCCCTCCCGCTCAGGCCGAAGAAGCGCGGTCCCGACCAATGCGCCCCGGTGATCTCGCGCGCGATGGCCGAGAGCGAGCGCCATGTCTGGTCACGCCACCGATACCCCTGCTCGGTGACATCGACCACGTGGGTCACGCCGTTCCATTCGCGCAGGAACCGCCCGCCCGGCTGCAGCTCCGGGCTGCGTTTGGGCATCTTGTCACCCGTCGCCCGCTCGAGCTTTGCCTCGAACCCCTTGGCCAAACCGCCAAGGGCGCGCGCCTGCACCTCGAAGGCAAGGATGCGACGCAGCACCGGCCGGCTGAGGCTTTTCGGCGGCGGACCCCCGAAGAGATCGTGCCAAAGCGCCACGAGGCCGGGACGGTCCATCACCTCGATCTCGGACACCGGGGTCATTGCCCTGCCTCCTCGGGTTCCGTGATCCGGTAGACAGATGTCCCTGCATCGCTCTTCGCACGGTCAATGTTGAGTCCGGCCTTGCGCAGCCCGCTCAGCGCGGCCCGCACCGTATGGGACTGCCAGCCCGTGGCCTTGCAAACCTCCTCGATGCTTGCGCCTCTGGGCCGTTCGAGCATCTCGCGCACCAGCGCGGCTTTCGTCTTGCGGGGTGTTTTGGTCTTTGTCCTGGTCATGTCGCTCTCCGGTCTTGAAGGCCTGCCCCATGCCGGCCCTGCTACCGAGAGCAGCCCGAACCATGTGTCGGGCGTGGAGACAGCAACGCTTGCTGTGGCAGGCAAGTCCAGCGCCGTATCGCCGAGATCTGGACCTCTTGTTTTCCGAAGGCGATCTCAGGTAGGACACCCTGAATTCTTCGTACATTCAATACCTTAGGGTCCATTTTTCCTTCAAGACCTATTGCACGCACGCGCGTTTGATGGCATCAAGGGCGCATCGCACCAGAGCCAATGTCGCTTGGGCGACCATACTTGGCAGAACCCGCCGGCCCTTCGCGGCCAAAGGGAGCAGCCTCAACCTAGGATCCGGATCGAAAGGTTCGGGATGATGTTGAGCTGCTCACTTCTCGCTTCTCGTCTCCGGATCCTGATTGCATTCGAATGGCCCAAGGGCCGCAACCAAACAGGAGACGATAATGACTGTCCATAAACCCAACCCGACGCTGGCCGAGGCACCGGCGATAATCCCCCTGCCCCTCGATCGGCTGAAGCCATATGCGCGCAATGCGCGCCAGCACAGTGACAAGCAGATAGATCTGATTGCCCGCTCGATCCGCGAGTTCGGGTTTAACAACCCGGTCCTCATCGACCGCGACAACGCCATCGTCGCCGGTCATGGACGGTATCAGGCGGCCAAGCGCCTCAATCTCAAGACCGTGCCAACCGTGTTGCTCGAGCACCTGACCGAGGCGCAGATCAAGGCCTACCGGATCGCCGACAACCGCATTGCAGAGTTGTCGGATTGGGATGACGCGGTATTGCGCCTCGAGATCCTGGATCTCCACGACCTCGATATCGCCGGTGATCTCGATTTCGACGTCTCGCTCACCGGGTTCGACACGCCGCAACTGGACATCATCATTGGGGGCACGGGCGGTGACGATGTGCAGGCCGAACGCGAGACCGTTGACGAGCCGGATGCGCAGGCCATCCCCGTCAGCCGTCCCGGCGACATCTGGACGCTGGGACATCATCGCCTTCTTTGCGGCAACGCGCTGGAGGCCACCGCGTATCACAGCCTCATGGGCGACGAGACCGCGCGCATGATCTTCACCGACCCGCCCTACAACGTTCCGATCAATGGTCACGTGCGAATGGGGGCGTCCAGCGGCCATCGCGATTTTGCCATGGGCGTGGGCGAGATGAGCGATGCCCAGTTCCAGGACTTCCTGGGAGCGTTCCTCCGCGCAAGCGCGGCCAAGGTCATGGAGGGCGGCATCTGCATGGTCTGCATGGACTGGCGGCACGTTGCGGACCTGGTTCTGGCCGGCAAGGCCGAGGGTCTCTCCCTGATCAACATGTGCGTCTGGAACAAGACCAACGGCGGTATGGGAAGCCTCTATCGTTCCAAGCATGAGTTGGTTTGCGTCTTCAAGAAGGGCGACACCCGCCATGTGAACAATGTCGAGCTGGGGCGTCATGGTCGCTACCGGACGAATGTGTGGGACTATGCAGGCGTCAACACCTTCCGCAAGGGGCGCGAGAACGACCTGGTCGATCACCCCACCGTGAAGCCGACGGCACTGGTGGCCGATGCGATCCGTGACGTGAGCCATCGTGGCGAGATCGTGCTCGACCCGTTCTGCGGCTCGGGTGCCACACTACTGGCCGCCGAAAAGGCCGGCCGCACCGCCCGCGCCATTGAGCTGGATCCGCTCTACGTCGACGTCGCCATCCGGCGGTGGCAGCAACTGACCGGCGAGCAAGCCGTGCTTGTCACCTCCGGCGAGACCTTCGTCGACCGCGAACAGGCCTTGGCCACGGATGAGAAGGAGCAACGCCATGACCACCAATAATGATGATCGCGACTACGAGGTGGGATACGGCAAACCGCCCAAGAAAAACCGCTTCGAGAAAGGCCAGTCCGGCAACCCCAAGGGTCGCCCCAAGGGTGCGAAGAACATCGCCACGCTCCTCAAGGAGCGGCTCTATAGCAAGATCCCGATCATGGAACATGGGCGTCGCAAGCAGATCCCGGCGGTCGATGCCTTGTTCGGCAGACTTCTTAAATCCGCTCTCGAGGGCGATGCACGGGCGCAGGACCGCGTGATCAAGCTCCTGCCCCTCGCGGCAACCGACGGTCAGTCAGGCGACGAGATCACAGCCGCGCCGGATTTGGATGAGACCGATGACGCCATCCTGCGCTGCTTCATCGAGATGGGCGGCGCCGCGTTGTTCAACCGACCGGAAGCGGGCGGGGAGGACGAAAAATGACACAACTCGATCCGATGCTGCGCCAAAAGGTCCAGAACGCGGTCATCCGGCAAGACATGTTTTCTTTTGTCTGGAAAACATTCGCCACCCTGCACAAGGGTCAGGAAGACAGCTTCGTACCGGCCTGGCATGTCCGGGCCATGTGCCTCGAGCTGGAGAACCTGCTTTCTGGCGAGAACAAGCGGCTGGTGATCAACGTGCCGCCGCGTCACCTGAAGTCGATCACCGTCGCGGTGGCCTTTGTCGCCTACGTACTGGGCCACCGCCCCGAGGCCAAGATCATCGTCGCAAGCTACGGGCTGGACCTCGCGCGCAAGCATTCGGAGGATTGCCGACGCGTGATGCAGGCCGACTGGTACCAACGGGCGTTCCCGAAAACCCGGCTCTCGGCGCGTGGCAACACCGTTGACGAGTTCCGCACAACGAAAGGAGGCGGCCGCAAGGCCGTCTCCCTCGGTGGAGCCGTGACCGGGCATGGCGCCGACTACATCATTATCGACGACCTGCTGAAAGCCCAGGATGCGGCCTCGGAAGTTGAGCTCCGGCGCGCACAGGATTTTATCGAAGGCACCCTGCTGTCGCGCTTCAACAAGCCATCCGAGGGCCGGGTCGCAATGATCGCGCAGCGCCTGCACGAACTCGATCCCCCCGGCTACCTGCTCGACAAGGGCACATACCGGCACCTCAACCTGCCGGCCATTGCCGAGGAAGATCAGCGCGTCGCTATTGGACAAGGCAAAATCCATCAGCGCAACAAAGGCGACGCCCTGTTCCCGGAGAACATGGACCTCGACACCCTCGCGCGCCAGCGAAAGGAAATGGGGACAGCCGTTTTCAACTGCCAGTACCAGCAAAACCCTGTCGCACCCGACGGCTCTCCCCTGCGGTGGGATTGCTTCGGCATCTACGACGCACCGGGTCAACGAACCGACTACCAGCTTGTTGTCCAGAGCTGGGATACCGGCATGTCATCAGACCCGCGGTCGGATTTTTCCGTCTGTACGACCTGGGGATTTCGGGATCGCTGCTGGCATCTTCTCGATGTGTTTCGCAGGCAGCTCGACTTTCCGGAGCTCAAGCGAAAGGCGTTCGCGCATTGCCATTCATGGCAAGCAGACGTGGTCCTGATCGAGGACGCCGCCAGCGGCAAGTCGCTGCTGCAGGAATTTCGAACCAGTGGAGATCGGCGGGCCCGGGACATCAAACCCCATGAGGACAAGGAAGTCCGCTTCAATGCGGCTTGCGCCCCGGTCGAAGAGGGGCTTGTCTACCTGCCGCGCGAGGCCCCTTGGCTTCCGGCGTTCAAACACGAACTCCAAAGCTTTCCGCGGGGGCGGCACGACGACCAGGTCGACAGCTTCAGCCAGTTCCTGAACTGGTCGAAAGGGCCAGGGTTCTACCGCGCTCTCGGACGCGGTCATCCGATCAATGTCGAGCGGCAAAATCGGCCTCGAAGGAGATAGATGCGGCGTTAGCGCTTTCGCGCATTGGAAAACGGCTAAAGCAGCAGGCTCATAACCTGAAGGTCGTTGGTTCAAATCCAACTCCCGCAACCAAATTATATACTTAAATCAGATACTTAAACCCCGAGTGTTTCACTTGTGTATGAGCGCGCGCAATTCTGGTCAACACCTGGTCAAGATTTGGCGAGTCCCCCTGAGCCGACAGGCCAGACACGTCGCCACGCGCCTTTCACATTCGTCGCCTGGCCAAGCATGAAATCGCGACGGATAGCGGCACGACGCTGAGTTTGAAAATGGTAGTTTATACGGGCGTTGTTGCGCAATTCAGGCGTGAGACGTGACTTCCCCTTACCCCATTGACGTCATGCCACACTGACGATCTCGGCGGTACCGAGGGCCGAGAAGCGGTTCATGAGGGCGATGCGGATGTGGATTTCGGCGGTCTGGCGGTCGGGATCGCGTGCGGGCATGCGCTCGCCGAAGGCTTTCAGGCATCGCATCTTCGCCTCGATCCGGCTGCAGGCGTGGTATCCCGTCCAGAGTTTCCAGAACGCCCGTCCGTAATATCGGGTGGCGCGCAGGGTGTCGTTTCTGGCGCGTGCAGCCGGGCAGTCTGCTTTCCAAAGACGTCCGTTCCTGCGGATGGGGATGATCGCGGTGCCCTGCCGGTCGGTAATGGCCTTGTGGCACCGGCGCGTGTCGTAGGCGCCGTCGGCGGTGACCGTTCCGATCTGCTCGTCTTCCGGGATCTGGCCGAGCCAGTCCGGCAGCACTGGACTGTCGCCTTTCCTGCTGGGGGTGAATTCCACGGCACGGATGTCGGATGTGGCCGGGTCCATGGCCAGATGCACCTTGCGCCACTGGCGTCGGCCCTGTGGCCCGTGCTTGCGGGTCTGCCATTCGCCATCGCCGAGAAACTTGATGCCGGTGCTGTCCACGAGCAGGTTCAATGGCCCGTGGGCGCGGCGATAGGGGACCTGGACGGCCAGGGTCTTCTGCCTCCGGCACAGCGTGGACAAGTCCGGAACGGGCCAGTCCAGCCCCGCCAGCTTCAGCAGGCTCGCCACCATCCCCGCGGTCTGGCGAAGCGGCAGCTTGAACAGGATCTTGATAGACAGGCAGAATTGTATGGCCGCATCGGAAAACACTGGCGGGCGGCCCGGCCGACCCTCATGCGGCGCGCGCCAGGTCATGTCCTTGTCGACCCAGATCAGCAGAGACCCCCGCTTGCGCAGCGAAACGTTGTAACTGGACCAATTCGTCGTGCGATAGCGGGCGGGAGATGGCTTGCTCATGCAGCTCGTGTAACCGCATGGATTCGTGAAGTGAATCCTCTCTCTTCAGAGATGTGAAACAACGCCCATCCGGAGTGTCCGGGGAACGCTCGGACTGTGGGCGGGGCAACGTCGCCGCATCCTTGACGGGATACAGGCGTTAGGTGTGGAACACTAGTTTAATGAAAAACAACGAACTCGAAATACTCGCTTACTTTGGCAATGGAATTCTTGGGACCACAATCTCGTGTTCAGTCAGTTCGCCAAATTCTGAAGAGCCTACAAGAAAATGGAGTTTAAGGGTTGCGTAGGTAGCAAGATCCGCCAATTCTTTGCTGAAGCCAGCCTTCTCATTAGGGCCAAAACGAATTGAAGTGATTATCGGAACATTTAGCGCCGCTCTCGTTGCCCGTTCTCTCTGATCATCGCAACCACTAGCTTTATCCCTCCAGTAGCTCGGTCCAAAAGGGTCACCAGTACCACTGCATGCACCGATACCAGTAAAACTTTCGAGCTCAAAAGTATTCCCAAGTTCGTCGACAAGCGAAGGATAAGGTCGAAGATAAAGAAGCTCACGCTCATCTTCGACAGTGTTCTCCAACTCTGCAACCATGCGAAACCTGTTTTTCTCATTAGGTTCTTTGATTAGCCGCAGCAACCGAAACTCAATTCCGTTAAAGCTTGTCGTGATATTTTCAAAACTACCGCTTTGCCCAAAAGTAGTAGTATCTGCGTTTCCAGACTGGCCGCCATTGTCAACAAATTGCGCCCGCCCGACCGGCGCGTAAAAAACACACAGGATTACAGCGGATGCAAAAACATATGATTTCAAAACCGGCTCCAATTTTCAAGAATATTAAAGTATCGCCTTGATACCCGATAATTGAGCGAAAACAAGACTTTTCTAGCCAAAACCGACATTCCCCAAGTGGAATGCCTTCTTCTGCATGTTGCCGTCGCGTCGCGCACCGATCAAGCCATTTGGGTGCGCCGTGCCCTTGTCTGGGAATTTTGTGCGCAATTTGATCGTGCTTTCGGGTCTAGACGGTAGGGTTGATCCAGATTTTTGGCTGATCAACGTTCGCATCGACGTACCATTCGAGCCATTTTCGTTCAGGTCTTTTCACGGGAACCCTCATACGGGAACCGGTGGTGCGCGCAACCTGTGGATGGCCGCGATGGTACGGGTGAACAGATCGCCACTCACAGCCACCTCGGCGATCTGGAAGGTGATTGCGCGGGCATGGCAGACGACCCTCGCACCGATTTCGATCAGCCGGGTTTGCAGGCTTGTCAGCCACCAATCGGCTATCTCCTCGGGTAGATCAGCGCCTTGCAGGAAGACGCCGAGATTGTACGCCTTCTGACGTCAGCACCCAGTGGACAAATTTCGGGCTTTGAGCAACGGAGTATCCGTGTTGCTCAAGCTCGGATTTGGGACCACGTTCGCTCTTCGTGCAGGAGGGCCTTCGCCAGGACGATGAGCTTTCGCATGATGGCGACGAGCGCGACTTTTGCGGGCTTTCCTGCGGCGATCGGTTGGTCGTACTTCGCCTTGATGTCGCGGTTGAAGCGGGCCGCTGCGAGTGCCGGCATGTAGATCGCGCGTCTCAGGAACGTCCTGCCGCCTTGGATGCGCTCGTGGCACCGCCATTTTCCGGATTGTCGTGACAGGGGCGCGAGGCCTGCGAGACTGACCGACTTTATCGAATACAGTGTGCTGGCGCTATCGGCACATGACGAGGGCTACGATCCGATCGAGGATCGCCTGCGGGCGATGGTGCGCCACACCATCGAGACAATGTTCGAGGAAGAACTCGCCGAGGCTTTGGGCTGGGCGCGCTATGGGCGCGATGGCGAGGCCAAAGGCTACCGGAACGGGCACCGCGACCGCCAGTTGGTCGGCACTTTCGGCACCGAGACGGTGCGCGTGCCCCGGGCCCGAATCGAAACCGAGGAGGGCAAGGCCTGTGAGTGACGATCGAAGGCGCTGCCGCGCTACCGGCGCCTGACGAGGAAGGCCGAGGCCCTCATCGCGTCAGTTTATCTCTCGGGCACCAACACGCGGCGGGTGAAGCGGGCGCTGTTTGCGTTGTTAGAGGGCGCCGTCTCGAAAGATGTCGTCAGTCGGGCATGGCGCAAGGTGAAGGTGGACTGGGATGCCTGGTGCGCGCGCAGCTTCGCAGATGAGAACATCGTCAGGCTCATTCTTGATGGCACCGTGGTGCGCACCCGCATCGACAAGCGGGCGACCAACGTGTCGGTTCTGGCAGCGATCGGCGTGCGCCGTGACGGGCAGAAGGTTCTGCTTTCAATCCGAAACATGGGCGGCGAGAGCACGGCCGCGTGGTTCAGTTTTCTTGGCGATCTGGATAAGCGCGGCCTGAACCGCCCGGAGTTTGTAATCGTCGACGGCGCACCCGGCCTCGAGGCGGCCCTGGCCCAGCTCTGGGGCGATGACCTGCCGATCCAGCGCTGCACGGTTCACAAACACCGCTATCTGCTGGCGCATGCGCCGAAGCAGCTGCACGAAGAGATCGGCGCCGATTATCGCGACATGATATACGCAGAGACGGCGCAGGAGGTGGCCAGAAGACGCCGCGCCTTCCTGCGCAAGTGGCGGTTGAAATGCCGTGCGGTCGCGGACAGCCTCGAAGAAGCTGGGGATCGGCTGTTTACCTTTACCCGCCTGCCGCCGTTGCAATGGAAGGCGGCGCGGACGACGAATGCGATAGAACGGCTGAACGAGGAATTCCGTCGGCGCATCAAGACACAGACCGTGCTGCCCGCGACCGAGACCGTGCTCATGCTGCTCTGGGCGCTGCTCGCATCCGGCCAGATCCAGATGCGAAAGGTCGATGGCTGGGAAACCCTCGATCACCCGATGGTACCCACCGTCCTTGACGAAGGGGCCTGAGCTGCGTCATACCGAAAGCTGCCCGGAGGTGCGCAACGGGAATTTCCACAAACTTCGCGACACGACCCCAATTGCGCCATCCGACAGCGCTGCCGTATAACCTCAAGCAGAAATCAAACCAGAGCTTCCATTGCGAAACTGCCCGAACTTTCCGAAAATCCCTGACGACGGACACTGTCTGAGCTTTTGGCATGACCGGCAGAATTGACGTTTTCATCAGTTACAAACGCGAAGAACGCGCGCAATCGGAGCGTGTGAAACGCGTTCTGATTGCGGCTGGTTATACCGCCGTGACCGATCTCAACATTGGCAAGAACGAAGAGTTCAGCGACGCTATAGACACCATGATTCGCACCGCGACGCTGACGCTGGTACTCTGGACCGAAGCCTCCGCCACCTCCGACTGGGTCCGAAAGGAGGCTCGCCTAGCACGCGATCTGGAAAAGGCGGGCAAGCGCAACCGCTATTTGGGTGTGATGGTCGAGGATGTGGACCTCGACCTGCCGTCGGACCTACGTGGATTGCAGATGGTTGACATCCACGATGGTGGACTTGACGAGCCCGGCATGGCGCAGCTGCTCGACGCCGCTCGCGAAGTCCTAGGCCCCGAGGCACAGCAAGATTCGTATACCGCCAAGGCGGACAGCGAGGCACTGGCCGAGGAATGGCAACTCTACGATCTCGCGCGCTCCATCAATGTTGCCGCGTCCTACGAACGCTATCTCGCGCGCTATCCCAATGGCGAATTCGCCGATGATGCGCGCCGGCAGCTGGGCATGTTTACCTGGTATCTTCACCCTTTCCGGCGCGGGAACATGTCGAACACACTCGCGGCACTGGGTATCGTCGGCACCATTCTAGCAACCGCTTGGGGCGCGTCCCGCGATCCGGTGGTAATTGGGGTCGATCCGGACGACCACACCGCCATATTGGCCGAGCGCGACATTGCCATCACGCGGGCCGAAACACTTGCAGAAGAAAGGAACAAAGCCGAAGTACAAGCCCGCCGCGCCCTCGACGCACTCGAAACCGAACGCGACGCGTCGCAGGCCCGACCGGCCGAACTCCAAGTTTTGTCCGAGCTTGACCCCGACTGTGTAACAGATGGCAAACCCGGTATCCGCATTTCGGAACTCGGACGTTGCATCGCGCTAGACATCATAAGCGTCTCTTTCCAATCAAAATATTTTGCACTGAGTCCGTGGAATGGCATCTGGCAAGGCACCGGAACATGTGGCGACCTAACTGTCGGCGTGGCGGTGTCCATCATCGTAACACCCGACGACGAGATTTTGGCGATGCAGACCTATCATCCAGTGGGGCAGGAAGACGACGGCGGGTCGATTCAGTCCGGCACTTTCGCCATGGTCGGCACCATCGATCCCGAGACGAACGAGTTCCGACTGCAGTCCGGAGACTGGCTTTACCGCCCTCGCGACCACTTAGCGCTTGGTTTCTCGGGTACATTCGATCCGAATACGGGTGTCATCGCAGCTAAGTATGACCGAGAAGGATGCGGGGAGATCAACCTTCGGCGCATGAATTGAGACAATCGCAACCGCAAGTAACCCTGTACCGAGGTGAAGATCGGGTGGATGCCGCTCTTCACCGATCCGGAATTCCCCATATTTACTATCCGATAATGCTCTGCTGCTGCCTGCGCGCCATAGCGCTTCCCTCTGTCATCTGCCGCCGCCGACGTTACAGCAGGTTCGACGCGACGCAGCCCTAGCCACCATGGAAAATGGAACATTCTAATGGGCATTCCACCGCTTCACATAATGAAGCTTCGGCGATCATAGTAAAAGTCTGGTCTTAGGACGCGGCACTGCGGCATCGGCGACCGCGATGAAGGTTCGGTATGGGCCGGTCGTGATGCTTATCACTCCGGGGGCTCGTTACTTTACAAAACTCGCTTTCTGCGCTGTGCCGCCGTTAATCCGAGCGACAGTGATGAAGTGAACCCAGCCTACCCCAAGCGGCGATGGACGTTGAATGTCAGATTTTGCAGGCCCAGGGTTCGAGCTTGGTACCTGAAGCGCATTCATTTTTTCGTCTTTCACTTCCATGGTGCTGGGCCTGCAATCGAGGGATTCCACCCGCAGCGGCAAGAGCGAAGACCGCCCACGCCACCCACATTCACCACTGACTTTTCCGCGATTCGCCGGTCAAAAGCGCTGGGCGGCTCGGCCAAGCCATTGACAAAGCTGGACGGAATTCGTTTCCAGATTCAATTCCACCTTCCGCCTGTTTTCCGCTCTCTGCCCCGTGCTCTGACTTGATAAAGGCGCTGATCTACGCCTGTGTCGAGCAGAAAAGGGGGCCTGTGGATGGTCAAGCGATTGAAACTGAATGAGAAAACCCTGCGAGACGCGAAGCCGGTCGAGAGCAGGAGCTATCAGATCTTCGACACTGAGATCCTCGGGCTGTCAGCGCGGGTGCAATGCTCGGGCGCGCGCGCGTTCAGCCTGGATTATCGCTTTGCCGGACGGCAGCGGCGCATGACGATCGGGCGCTGGCCGGAATGGAGCGTGACAGCGGCGCGCGAGCGCGCAAAGGAGCTGCGCCGCATGATCGACGAGGGCGTCGACCCACTGGCGACACGGGAAGACCTGCGCGAAGCGCCGCGGGTCAAGGACATGATCGATCGCTACATCCGCGAACATCTGCCGAAGCTTGCGCCTGTCAACGCGAGCGACCAGACCTCGATGCTGCGCAAGATCGTCGAGCCCGCCCTGGGCAATCGGCTGGTCACCGACATCACCAAATCCGATGTGGCGCAGTTTCTGGATGTCGTGGCAGAGGGACGTCCGCGTCCGTGCAAGCAGAAGCCGAACAATCGCGCGCGCAAGCTGCA
>Ga0307944_1001070_pt1 | contig 13495 bp, 8 predicted proteins | sample OrgLakmetagen179_FD_201831 | JGI IMG/M metagenome (GOLD analysis project Ga0307944, IMG submission 201831) | Saline water microbial communities from Organic Lake, Antarctica - #179 | ecosystem: Environmental > Aquatic > Non-marine Saline and Alkaline > Saline | place: Antarctica: Organic Lake... | reverse complement strand
TAGGTATTTCAAAGCCATTTCTGGTTTATCAACTTCCAAGGCAACAATAGCCGCTTTTAATAAATATTTTGGTGTAGTAAAACTATTTTTGCTAAGTTTAATGGCTTCTTCAAAATAATCTAAAGCTTCTTGAGGCTGTTCTAATTGTAAGAACGCATCTCCTATTGCTCCTTTTGCCATGGGTGCAATAATTTCATCTTCCAACTTAAACTTATCTAGATGGTTTATTGCTTTTTGATAATCACCGATATTCAAATAAGATATACCTGCGTAATAATTGGCCAAAGATGCTGTTTTTGTGCCGCTGTAGCTGGAAGCGATGTCTGCAAATCCAAGCTTTGCGTTTCCTCCATTAATAGCTAGGTTGAAAATAGAATCTTGTGCTTTGCCAGTAGCATCCATTGCTTCATCAAAAAACAATTGCGCTTGGTTCATCTCTGCGGCAGCTTCATTTTCTTTAGGTGCTAAAATGAAATTCATATATCCTAAATATCCCAAAACTGAAAGAGCAATAACTCCAATCAACCCTAAGATTAGATTTTGATTTTTACTAATAAAATTTTCTGTCTTAGAGGCTGATTCGTCTAAGGTATCAAAAACTTCAGCAGTAGTTGATTCTTCGCTAATTTTCTCATTTCTATCTTTGGGCTTGTAGCCACGTTTTTTGTATGTTGCCATAGTACTTTATAATTCAGTTTGCAAAAATATCATTTTAATTGAATATTCAAGTTTAAGCACTTGTTTTTTTGATGTACTTTTAAAAAACAGCTACTTTACAAATTAATAGGTGTCATCTGTATATTTTAAGAGGAAGTAAAGTGCTATTCAAAAACAAAATATTAGATTTGTTATCGATTCCAAAAACCCTTAAAATGAAGCTATCTAAATGATATTGAAAGATTTATCTATTATCAATTTTAAAAATATAAGTCAAAAGCAATTCAGCTTCAATGCAAAAATCAATTGCTTTGTGGGAAGAAATGGAATTGGTAAAACCAATATTTTGGATGGCATTTACCTCCTAGCTTTCGGAAAAAGTTATTTTAATCCTATTACAAAGCAAAATATACAACATGGAGAGGACTTTTTTGTGGTAGATGGTAACTTCGAAAAAAATGGCAGTAAGCAGCAAATTGTAGTTTCTGTAAAAAAAGGACAGAAGAAAATCATTAAGAAAAATGCAAAAGTATATGATAAAATTTCCGACCACATTGGAGAAGTTCCGTTAGTGATTATATCTCCAGCCGATAGAGACTTGATTATTGAAGGAAGCGAAACCCGAAGAAGATTTGTAGACTCTGTCATTTCGCAAGGAAATAAAAAGTACTTGGAATATTTAATGAAGTACCAAAAAGTAGTTTCACAACGCAATGCTTTATTGAAGTATTTTGCTGCCAATTATCAGTTTGATGCTGCCACATTGGAAGTGTACAACCAACAATTAGCAGATTATGGTAGCTACTTATATGCTACTCGGAATCATTTTATTGAAGAATTTCAACCCATCTTACAACAGCGTTACCAAGACATTAGCAACGCTAGAGAGAAGGTGAACTTTAATTATAAAAGTCAATTGCAAGATGAATCTTTTGAAGCTGGACTTCCAAATGCTTTGGAAAAAGACAAACGCCTGCAGTATTCTACTTTTGGAATTCATAAAGACGATTTTCATTTTGAAATTGAAGATTACCCCATCAAAAAATTTGGTTCACAGGGACAACAAAAATCTTATTTAATCGCTTTAAAATTTGCACAATATGATTTTATGAAAGCTCAAAAAGGCACAAAACCTTTATTTCTCTTAGATGATATTTTTGATAAATTAGACGAAGAACGGGTTCAAAAAATAATTGAAATGGTCATGAAAGATGATTTAGGACAATTGTTTATTTCGGACACTCATGCCACGCGCACTGAAAAAGTAGTAAAAGAAAATACTAATGATTACCAATTGTTTGAATTAACTTAAAAACCGATAATTAAATGAAGAATATATACCTTATAATAGTTTTTGTAATGTTGACTAGTTGCCAACAAAATGAAATTCAACTAGACCAATTACAAGGCTATTGGGAAATTAGCAAAGCAGAAAGTAGCGAAGGCAAATCCAAGTCCTTTACAGTCAACTCCAATATAGATTATATTGTATTAGAAGATTCCACTGGGTTTCGAAAAAAAGTGAAGCCGTTGTATTCTGGTAAGTTTCAGGGCAGCAAAGACATAGAGAAATTCAAATTAAAGGAAACCAAAGATAAAGTAAGCCTGATTTACACTACTTTATATGATACTTGGGAGGAAGAAATTATGGAACTTACTGCTGAAAAATTTGTAGTAAAGAACTCGAATGGCGTAACTTACACCTACAAACGATACAAGGCTTTAAACGAATTTGATGAAGAAAAATAAAACACGTTTTAGCGAAGAAAAAAGCTTAAAAGAAGTTTTGGAAAACTTTAAAAGTACAACAAAACTTTCCAAAGGTTTTACCCAAATGGCTATTGAAGAAGCTTGGCATTCTGAACTTGGTCCTGCCATAAAAAATTATACCATCAGCTTACAATTGAATCGCGGGAAATTATTCGTAAAGCTCTCCTCCTCTACTCTACGGGAAGAATTGAGCTATGGTAAACAAAGAATCATAGATATGCTAAACGAAAAAGTGGGTGAAGATGTGGTGTTGGAGTTGATTTTGGTTTAGGAGGTTGTTAGTTTGTTCGGTTGTTCGTGGAGATGGATTGAAGTTTAGAAGATTTAGGAGTTTAGAAGATTTAGGAGTTTAGAAAGTTTAGGAGTTTATTCGTATAGTTGGTTATTTGGTTTTTTGGTTGTTTGGTTGTCCTAAAATAGAGTTATATTAATTTTCTTTTGGGCTTTATTGAGTTTTGAAATATACTCTCAAAATAATGTAATTATTGAGATTAATTGGCCAAGAACGTCTTAAAAAAGCAGATTTGAATCTATATTGGAAAGTGTAAATAAGTGGTAAAAAGAGAACTCAATTGATGAAAAAAATATTCAACTTAACTTAGGTTTGATAAAAAACTTGATAAATTATGTATTGTTTTTAGTTTTACAATCACTATAAAAAAGGAAATAAAGAAACAATAAAGACAATTTAATTTGATAGGTTAAATGGTTTAAAAATTGATGGATTTTCAAGTCCCAAATTAACTGTATATTTACGTTGCATTATACCACACATCTTCAATGGCGAGGCTAGGGAGTTAAAACAAAAAGTACGGTATTTATTTTCTTACTTTACAACTAAAAAACGATGGGTATCACGTCTTTGGTCGACATAAAAAGATACACAATCCCTTATGCCACATCATAAACAAAACAACTAATGAAAAGGATTCTATTAAACATTTTAAAAGTAATTATTGGCTTATACATTCTAGTATGTGTTGCTTTTTATTTTTTTCAAGAAAAAATTATTTTCCTTCCTGAAACCCTAGAAAAATCACATCAGTTTGATTTTGAACAAGCCTTTGAAGAGCTCAACTTCAAAACAGCAGATGGGAAATTAATCAACGGACTATTGTTTAAAGCAGACAGTACAAAAGGCTTGATTTTTTATCTACATGGAAATGCTGGTTCATTGAAGCAGTGGGGGAATGCAGCAAGCACCTATACCGACTTGGACTACGACATTTTTATTTTAGACTATAGAGGCTACGGAAAAAGTGAAGGAAAAATCACTAGTCAAGAACAAGTTTTTCAAGATAATCAAATGGTGTACGATGAACTAGCGAAAGGATATGATGAAAAAAATATTATACTATTAGGCTATTCAATAGGATCTGGAATGGCTTCTTTTCTTGCTTCAGAAAATGATTCCAAGCAATTAATATTACAAGCACCATATTACAGCCTGACTGACCTTGCGGGGCAAATGTTCCCCTTTATACCTTCCTTTACCTTAAGGTATAAATTTGCCACAAATGAGTATTTAAAAAACTGTAACATGCCAGTAACTATTATTCATGGCAATGAAGATGCTGTCATCCCCTATGAATCTTCGTTGAGACTCAAAGCAGAATTTGAATCAAAAATAGAGCTCATTACGCTTGATGGGTTAGGGCACAATGGACTAACTACAAATGAAGATTATAAAAAAGCATTAAAAACTGTTTTAGAGAAATAAAAATTCTAATTTATTTGATTGCTTTATGGAGCGGAGTGGTAAAAAAATTAGGCGTAACTGATATTATGAAGATTTTAGAATTATGTGGAAAAATCACAAACAAAAGGCCAGAAAGAAAATTAAAAATGCACTAATTCATGGATACAAAATGGAGTAAATACTCGGCATTAGCACACCCAAAAATGAAGTTATTATTTGCTAAAATGAAATTTTGTATGATACAATCTTAAACCTTAATACGAACAACGAGCGTCTATTTACTTCTCTAAAGTTCATTTACAAAAAAGTTATCCAGGACTTTGAGATACTAATTTACAATATCAAAATCTACCAAAATCTCAAAATGTTATAAGCTAATAGTAGCTAAATCTTTATTTCCTTATTCAACGTATTGATTCGGTTAGGTGATCCAAATAGATAAATTAAATCGTCTACCATAATTTTGGTATCAGGTCCTATTTTGGTAATGTATTTTCTACCCCGCTTAATTGCCAATAAATTGACTTGGTATTTGTTGGTTAGACCCGTTTCGCTTAGCACTTTTCCTACAATATCATTTCTACCATGTTGCACATGCAAAGTGGCCAACTCTTTATTTGGAACATTAAATTGCTGGAAACTGCCTTTTTTATTGAATGGCTTCACCGAAGAAAACAATTCATAATCTGAAGAACGAATCGCATTTACAATTTCAGAAATTTTTGATTCTGTTACCAGATACTGCTTCAATACACGAGAGAAAATTTCAATAGAGGTTTCAAATTCTTCCGGAATGACTTCATCTGCACCTAATTTCAAATTATGTTCAATTTCTTTTACATAGCGCGTTCTCACGATAATATGAGTAGTTTGGGTAAATTGACGAATATTAAAAATAATTTGATGGGTTGCTTCCGTATCTGAAATTGCAATAACCACTACCCTAGCTTTTAAAAAATTTACACTATTTAAAATTTCCAGTTGTGTAGCATCACCAAAAATAACGTGCTTATTTTCAGCTTTGGCTTCTTTAGTCAACTTTGCATCAAATTCAATAATAACATGTGGAATATTCATGCTCTCTGCAACTCTAGCGATGTTTTTCCCATTTATTCCGTAACCTATAATTACTAAATGGTCTTCTAATTCGTTAAAATCTTCATTGGCATGATGTTCTTCAGCATACTTCTTTCTGTTTTCAATTCTTTTCCGCACTTTTTTGGGAACTGGAATTTGAATCAGTTTATTGGTTATCAATTCAGCTTTAGCCATCACAAAAGGAGTGATTCCCATAGTAATAATAGAAACAGCTAAAAATAATTGATATATTTCTGTGGTTAAAATTTCATTTTGAATTCCTACTGTGGAAAGTAAAAGTGAAAATTCACCTACTTGAAACAGATTAAAACCGGCAATATGAGCCGATTTCACATTGTATTTAAGCAGTAAAGCTATAAGGTAAACAATGATTTTTTTGATTAAAAAAACGGCTAAGACAAAACCTAAAATAACGAGCACATTGTCTATAAAAAAATTCAAATCCAATAGCGAACCAACCGATATAAAAAAGAAACTAATAAAAATTTCACGAAAAGGAAGCACATTTGCTGTGGCCTGATGTGAATATTCTGATTCTGATATAATAAGTCCGGCAAAGAATGCTCCTAAAGCTAGTGATAATCCAACTGAAGAAGTTAACCAAGCTACGCCAAAACACAACACAATTACAGTTAGTATAAAAAGTTCTCTGTTTTTGGTTTTTACCACCATTTCTAAAACGCGAGGAACAATATAACGTTGCAAGAGATAAACAACCAATCCAACTCCAACTAACTTCACCAGTAAAATAAGTAGGGTGTTAGTTATATCATCCGTTTTACCAGCCAATATAGGAGTAAGCAACATCATAGGTACAACAATAATATCTTGAAAAATTAAAATACCAAGTGCCATTCTTCCATGAGGTGTTTTCATCTCATTGCGGTCGTTCAATATTTTAAGAACAATAGCCGTAGAACTCAATGAAATTAAAAAACCTAAGAAAACAGATTGATTTACGGGAAGTCCAAAAGCCATAGCAACCAAAGCAGTACATAAAATAGTTACGCCTACTTGCAGACCGCCACCTATAAAAACGGTTCGCCAAATGCTAATTAAACCTTTAAAGGAAAGCTCAATACCGATGATAAAAAGCAGGAAAATAATACCAATTTCTGAAAGTAATTCAACTTCATGATGGGAACTCAGCAAATTAAATGCGGTAGGGCCAACAATAATTCCAGCGATTAGAAAGCCAAGAATAGAAGGAACTTTCAGTTTTTGAAATAGTAAAATGATAGGCAATGCAATACCCATTACAATTACAATTTCTTTCAATAAAGGAATTTCCATAGACTAGAATAATTAAGCAAAATTAATGAATTAGTTGAAGTACAAAAACTATTATCTAGAATAGGTAAAAGATTATGAAATTGATAGTATAACATTTAAATTTTATTGTATATCCGTAAGTAGTCAAGTTGCTAAAATCTGAGCGTTTTAAAATATAAACACAGATACACCCTATCCCAGCCTTCCCCTCTAAGGGAAGGAGTTAAAGGTCTCCCATTGAGGGGAGATTTAGAGGGGTGTAACATATGGTTTTCAATAAAAGAATCATTTTGGACTATAAGCGGACATACATAAAATTTTATTTTAAAAATGAAACACCTAATCGATTGGTTTGTTATTTCAATGGATTCTAAATTAGAAGCAATATTAAGCGAATCTTAAGCCATGCATTTATGTATTGTATTACATTTGTAATTATGAAATTATGCATAACATACGTATTAATTTGTTTTGTAGGGCTACAATCAATTGGCTTCAATGCGATTAATTTGGCTAATTTCACAAGTTTAATTTCTCATTACAATCACCACAAGTTAGCACATCAAGATTCATTTTTTGAGTTTATAGATTTACATTACGGTAGCCAAAAACAAGCACATTCAGACGAACATGAGGAACATCAAAACCTTCCATTTCAAGAAGGCAACATTTCTCTAAGTACGTTATATTTTACTGCGATTGTTTCTATAAATTTGAACGCAATTCAATTGTATACTCCACAACAGAAAAGCTTTACTTACCAAAGTAGTTTTTCTTATTTACATGCCAAAAAGATTCTACAACCACCTAAGCATTTGATAGATGTTATAAGTTAACACTCTATTTATCTATCAAATTCAATTTTCATGTTATCAAAACTCATTGATTTTAGCTTAAAATCTAAATTCTTCATCATTTTAATGGTTTGCGGTCTTGTTGGCTTTGGGGTGTATTCCTTAACCCAAATTCCGATAGGAGCAGTACCCGATATTACCAACAATCAAGTACAAGTAATTACTACATCGCGCAACCTTTCTACTAGTGATGTGGAGCAGTTTATCACTTATCCCGTTGAACTGGAAATGGTAAACTTACCTGGTGTAAAAGAAATACGGTCTGTATCTAAATTTGGACTTTCCGTAGTTACCATTGTGTTTGAAGATGATTTAGGCACCTATTTACCAAGACAACTTATTGCAGAAAAATTGAAATCTGCAGCAGAAAAAATCCCCTCTGGATTCGGCACTCCACAAATGGGACCTATCACTACTGGTTTAGGTGAAATTTATCAATACACCTTAGAAGCCAAACCGGGTTATGAAGATGATTATGATGCAACTGAATTACGCACGATTCAAGACTGGATAGTAAAACGGCAGCTTTCTGGGATTCCTGGTGTGGTTGAAATAAATACTTGGGGCGGTTACTTAAAAGAATATGAAGTAAGCATTAATTCGAAGCGCCTGCAAGCTAATAACATCAGTATTACAGATGTATTTAAAGCTTTAGAAAACAACAACTCTGTAGCGGGTGGAAGTTATATTGAAAAAAACCAAGAAGCTTATTTTATTAGAGGTGAAGGTTTAATTTCAAGTTTAGAAGATATTCAGAATATAAATGTAGCTCAACGAAACGGACAACCTGTATACATTAAAGATATTGCTGAAGTAGGTTTTGGTTATGCCAGAAGATTTGGAGCAATAACTGGCAATGGCGAAGGCGAAAAAGTATTGGGACAAGTCATGATGCTAAAAGATGCCGATTCTAAACGAGTTATTGATGCCGTAAAAGAACGCATTGCTGAAATTGAAGGCAGTTTGCCAGAAGGGGTTTACATTAACGGTTTTTTAGACCGAACAGAACTCATACAACGTACCACCTTTACCATAGCTGAAAATTTAATCCTTGGATTTTTGGTGGTTACCTTTATTGTGATGCTGCTTATTGGTGATTGGCGTTCGGGTTTAGTTATTGCCTCCATCATCCCATTAAGTTTTCTTGCGGCTATTAGCTTGATGTATATTTTTGGAATAGATGCCAACCTTATGAGTTTGGGCGCGCTCGATTTTGGAATCATCATAGACGGTGCAGTTATTATTGTAGAATTTGTTGCCTTTAAAATCTGGCAAAATTCCAAGGAATTTTCAAACAAATCTTCTGAGGAAACAAAAGAACTCAAAGATAAAATCACCTTAAGTGGTGCATCTAAAATGCTGAATTCTGCCATTTTTGGCCAGCTGATTATTTTGATTGTATTTATTCCCATTTTATCACTTAGCGGAGTAGAAGGAAAAATGTTTAGACCTATGGCACTTACTTTTAGTTTCGCTTTAATTGGTGCTATGATCTTATGTTTTACTTGGGTTCCAGTAGCTTGTAGTTTAATTTTGAAACCAAAAGCAAATACGAAACCTAATCTGTCTGAAAAACTGATTATCAATATTAAACGCTTGTATTTACCTTCTATTAAATGGGCTTTAAACCACACTAAAATAGTTCTTGCTTCTGCTATTATTTTGTTAGCGCTTGGTGTATTTACTTTTACTAAAATGGGAGGCGAATTTGTACCTACCTTAGATGAAGGTGATTTTGTGATTCAACCTATTTTGAAGACAGGAAAATCTTTAAAAAGCACAGTAGAACGGACTACTGCAATAGAAAAAATTCTGCTTGAACAATTTCCTGAGGTCACCCAAGTAGTTTCCCGAATTGGAGCGGCTGAAGTGCCAACCGACCCGATGTCTATGCAAGATTCAGATGTAATTGTAAGGCTAAAACCCAAATCTGAATGGACTTCTGCAGAAACCAAAGAAGGTTTAGCCGAAAAGTTTAAAGAAGCATTATCCGTTTTCCCCGGAATGGAATTAGAATTTACACAACCTATAGAAATGCGATTTAATGAATTGATTACGGGTGTTCGCTCTGATATTGCCATTAAAATATTTGGTGAAGATTTGAGTGTTTTATCTAAAAAAGGAAATGAAATAAAATCCTTAATTGAAAATGTGGAAGGTGCAGCGGACATTTCTGTAGAAAAAATTGTTGGTTTGCCTCAAATGTTAATCCAATACAAACGAGAAAAAATTGCTCGGTATGGACTGGATATAAAACAGGTAAATGATATTATTACAGCAGGTTTTGCTGGAAAAACAACGGGGATGGTTTTTGAAGGAGAAAAACGATTTGACTTAGTAGTTCGGCTTCAAAGTACAGAACGACAAGATATAAATGATTTGAAAAATTTAATAATCGATACGCCTTTTTTAGGTAAAATACCATTGAATGAAGTTGCCGATATCAGTTTTGACAAAGGACCTGCAAAAATTTCACGTGATCAGTCTAAGCGTAGAATTGTAGTCGGTGTTAATGTGCGTAATCGAGATTTGGAATCGGTAGTAACAGATATTCAAAACATAATTGATAATCAATTGAATCTACCTGTTGGTTACACCCTAACTTACGGAGGTCAATTTGAAAATTTAGAGAGTGCCAAAGCCAGATTAAAAATTGCAGTTCCAATAGCTTTGGTACTGATTTATATCATGCTGTTTTTTGGCTTAAGAACGCATAAAGATGCCTTGCTTATCTTTACTGCTATTCCATTTTCTGCCGTGGGAGGTGTATTTTTATTGTGGCTTAGAGATATGCCCTTTAGTATTTCGGCAGGAGTTGGTTTTATTGCCTTGTTTGGTATTGCAGTATTAAATGGAATTATTTTAGTCGAATACTTTAAAGATATTCAGAAATCCGGACAAAATTTGAGTTTGCAACACATTATAGATGCAACTCAAGATCGGTTACGAGCCGTTCTATTAACTGCAAGTTCTACGGCTTTGGGCTTTTTACCAATGGCAATTTCTTCGGGAGCTGGTGCCGAGGTGCAACGACCTTTAGCAACCGTGGTTATTGGCGGATTAATCACCTCAACCCTACTAACCTTGATTATTATTCCTGTGCTTTATTCAATTAGCGACAAAGTTCCAAGACTAAAATTGAACTCAAAATTGGGTGTATTCATCCTATTGTTTTGTGGGATTGGGTTTTCAGCTCAAGGTCAAAGTCAAATTGAAGAACAAGAATTTGAAAACCTTAAGCAGCAAATGCTAGATAACAATAAGCAGCTGAAATCTGCTCAATTATATTCAGAAAGTACAACAGCTTCAGAAAGTGAAGCCTTTAGTTTTGACAAAACACAAATCTACCATAATTACGATGAGACCGTTTTTGAACCCATAGACAATATTCCCGTGTTTAGGGCGTGGGGAATTTCACAACAATTTGATTTTCCAACAGTATATGGCAGTAAGTTGAAATTGAATAAGGTAAAATCAGCTTTAGCTAAAACACAATACAACATAGAAGAAATCAAGAAAATAAAAGCCCTTGAAATCAGCTATCAAAATTACTTAGAAGCAGTTTCAAAGCTGTCTATTTATGATAGTATTTATACTATTTATGCTGATTTTTCAAGAATGGCAAAACGCAAATTTGAAGAAGGTGAATCTAATTATTTAGAAAAGATTACAGCGGAATCTAAAGCAAATCAAATTAGGATAGAGCAAGCCCAATTTCAACAAGAATTGGACAATAGTATACTAACTATACAAGCACTTTTACAAACTGAAGACAGTATTGTTTTAAACAATAAAAAGCTGTATAAATTAGGCTTGAATCAACTAGAAAGCAATACAGAAAATCCAAGCTTATCTGCATTGGCATTGGACCAACAGGTAGCAGAACGGAATTCTATTTTAGCAAAAAATGAGCTGCTTCCAGGAATTTCTGCAAGCTATTTCACCAGGAGAACCTCTGCTCTAAACCAAAATTTTAATGGATATCAAGTAGGTATACATGTACCACTTTTGTTTTTTGGCGATCGTGCTAAAATTAAATCTGCTAAAATTGAAGCTGAAGCAAAACAAGCCGCCTATGAAGATGCAGAAATCACTTTAAAACAAAAACAAGAACAATTAATCAATCAACTATTTGTAGCGGAAAAGGCTTTAGAAAACTATGAAGAAAATCAACTACAGATTGCAGAAGAACTATTAAAAACAGCGAAATTAAGTTACAAAGCAGGTGAAATCGATTTTTTTAGGTATGTGCAAACTTTAGAACATGCTCAACGTATTCAGCTAGATTACATTACAAAGCTGCGTGAATACAACCAAACCATCATCAATTTAAATTACTTTTTATTAAACTAAACTTATGAAACGATATACCTATTTCAGCCCATTCATATTTGCCTTTTTCCTATTATCTTGTGCAGATGAAGCATCTAATACAGCAGCATCAGAACAAGTTGAAGAGCATGATGATGATCATATTGAAATTACGAATGACCAATTTAAGACAGCCGGTCTTCAACTAGGAAAAATAAAGGAAGCTACTTTTTCAGAGCAATTTGAAGTAACCGGAATGGTAGATGTTCCACCTGAAAATCGAGCAACAGTAAGCTCTTATTTTGATGGTTTTGTTTCCGAAACCCACTTATTGGTTGGAGACGTAGTGAGAAAGGGAGATGTGTTGATTAAATTGAAGAACCCTGATTTTATTCAAATACAGCAAAACTATGTGGAAAACCTTAGCAATGTGGACTACTTGACTTCAGAATTTGAACGTAAACAAAATTTATTAGATGATCAGGTAATTGCTCAAAAAGTATTTCAAGCTACTAAAAATGAATACCTTAAAGCTAAAGCTCAATTACAAGCCACCGCAGAGCAAATCAAATTAATGAATTTGAATCTTAAGCAAATTGAAGCGGGAAATTTTACTTCAGAAATTAAGATTTATGCACCTATTAGCGGTAAAATTTCAAAACTGAACGTATCCTTAGGAAAATATTTAGCAAAGTCTGATATGATTATGGAAATACTGGATGTAGACCATATTCATCTTGAGCTAAATGTATTTGAAAAAGACATTTTGAAAATTAAAAAGGGAGATAGTTTAAGCTTCAAAATACCCGAAATATCCAATATAAGTTATCGAGCCTACGTACACTTAGTAGGTGCAGAAGTTGCCGAAAATAGAAGCTTGAGAATACATGCACATCCCACAAGTGAGGACGTAAGCTTTTCAGTAGGTATGTTTGTAAATGCCTATTTTACCTCAGATTCAAAACAAATATTAGCCTTACCTGAAACTGCTTTTACAGAAGTAGACGGAGAAACTTTTATCTTACAACTGGAATCTAAATCAGAAAATATACTTACCTTTAGTAAAATTGAAGTACAAACCAGTAGCCCACAAAATGGCTTAAAACCCATCTTGAATGCAGATAAAATAAATACCAAAGGGGAGTTTCTAACGCGTGGAGTGTTTGATATTATTACATCTGGTGGAGGTGGACATAGTCACTAATTATGAATAAACAAGATTTTAGCTTACTAATTGCAGAAGACCAAGTTGACATTTCAAAATTCTTAAAAAAAGGACTAACCGAGGAAGGTTATACTTGCATTTTAGTTAGGAACGGTCTGGAAGTTTTAGAGATTGTAAAGCAACAAACTATTCATTTAATCTTATTGGATTGGATGATGCCAAAACTTAAAGGAATTGAGGTGTGTAAACAATTAAGAAGCGAACATATTTCTACACCAATCATTTTTTTAACTGCAAAAGATAGCATTGAAGATACCATTGAAGGATTAAAAAGCGGTGCTAATGATTACATAAAAAAACCATTTAATTTTGATGAACTTCTTGCACGAATAGAAACGCATTTGCGTTTACATTACAAAATAGATGACATCTTACAACTTGGAAAAATATCCCTTAACATAAGTAAACATAAGGTTTTAGAAAAAGGTGAAGAAATTTCATTAACAGATAAAGAATTTAATTTTTTAGCACACTTAATGCGTAACAAAGGCCAAGTTTGTGACAGACAATCTATAATAGAGCAAGTTTGGGATATTCATTTTGACTATGATACTAGTGTTTTAGATGTGTATATGAATGCCATTCGAAAAAAATTAGCACTTCAAAAAA
>Ga0307944_1001068_pt1 | contig 13500 bp, 13 predicted proteins | sample OrgLakmetagen179_FD_201831 | JGI IMG/M metagenome (GOLD analysis project Ga0307944, IMG submission 201831) | Saline water microbial communities from Organic Lake, Antarctica - #179 | ecosystem: Environmental > Aquatic > Non-marine Saline and Alkaline > Saline | place: Antarctica: Organic Lake... | reverse complement strand
ACGGCCCACTGCCTGCACGGATGTCCCATACCGGTCGTTGCGGATCTGAATCCGCAGGGTCTTGCCATCCGCCTGCAATCCATCGAGGGCGATCCCCTCTTGCGCAAGAGCTGTGCTGGCAGTGCGCGCAAATGCAGGACCAGAAAAATCAATCGGCTCCTGCCCCCTGCCCGCAATACGAGGCAAAATCGGTGGCGGGGCTGTATCGAGACCGGACCCGAAGCGCGGCTTTTTGGGATTCAGAGCGTAGGTAAACTGCACACCGATTTCCGATCCATACAGATAGCGCAGATCGACAGTAGTGCGATCGCTGTATTGATAGGAGACGCCAAAGTTAAAGGGTGACTTCCGGTTAAACGCCGAGCCATCCTCCCGAGCGTAATCGTCTGAAGAATACTCAGCCGTCAGCCGCCAGCGGTCGGCCGCCTGCCACTCTACGCCGCCAAAGAACGCCGCATTGCCTCTGAACCAGGTATCCGGATCAAACTCTCCTCCGTTTACATTAGATCCATCTGGACGCGTCTTAAATCCGTCCCCAAAAATGCTTGCAAGAGGATTGGAGACCCCTTCATAAGATCCCAATCGGCCCCAACCCATTCCCACCGTAGCCCGCAACCTAGGAAAAAGAGTTTTGGACGCAACGACATATTCGCCCGCGTAAATACCTGTCCCAACGACGTCGTTCAGACCGATGGCAAAAGCAGGCCGATAGCGACCCTCATCCACAAAGCGGTATTGTATTGAGAAGCTACGATCATAGATTTCAGAAAAAATTGCGCTGCCCGGATTAGGTTGAATATTCTTCAGAGCTGAATACCTAAACGATGCAGATAGGCGGTCTGAAATTTGGAATGTAAGAGAATTCCGTGTCTGGTTTTTGAAATGGCTTGTTGTAAACCCAAGCTCCGCATCGGCGCGGCCGAACGCCGAGGGCATATCGATCATGCCAGGAATGCCGAAGCTGTTGTAACCCCATGAAAGACTACGATCTTGCGCTAACAATAGTGTTGGGCCAAAGGCCAGAAGCGTGACTGCAGTAGTTTTGGCAAAGCCGTGTCGGTTAATAAAGTTCGACATCTTATTCCTAACAGGCGGTCGTCCCGCCCTTTAATTTATCTTGAAACAACCTTGAACAGAGATGGTGCATAAATCAACTGAAGGTGAGCCTTTCGGTCCATTTCAGTCAGCTCCGATCACTTTTATAGCTATAGCGGTAGTTATAATATTGATACTGACCACCATATTTGGCGCCTTCCGCTACTTTATAGCCGTTCAGGATGGCGCCTGTGATCTTCACGCCGGATGTCTCAAACGTGCGGCGGACAGCTTCGATCTCGCCCACCATAGTCGCGAGGTGACGGGCTACTACAATGGTGGCCCCTGTATAGCGCCCGATCACGACGGGGTCGGTCACGGCCAGCGCCGGAGGACTGTCGACGATAATCAGGTCGAAATCCTTGTCCAGAGTTTGCAGCAGATCTTCGAAGTCGGCCCGCATCAGCAATTCTGAAGGGTTGGGTGGAAAACGGCCGGACGTGATAACGTAAAGACCCTCCACGGGTCCCGGCAGAATGACTTCCTCAAGGGTTTTCTCTTTGACCAGTAATTCGGCGAGGCCGGGTGTGCCTTTTTCTTTGCCCAAAAACCGTCGCAAATATCCTCTGCGTAGGTCTGCGTCGATAACGCAGACCTTTTGCCCCGCCTGTGCGGCAACCGTCGCCAGGTTGATGGCGGTAAAGCTTTTGCCCGCAGCTGGGGCAGCAGAGGTCAGCAAAATGGTGTTGGTTTTTGCATCAAGCATGCCGAAATGCAGCGAGGTGCGCAGTGACCGCAGTGCCTCGATCACCAAATCATCGGGCTTGGTCAGGGCAATGATCGGCAGCACACCCTTCTTCTCGCGCAGGTCGGCGGCCTCGGCTGAGTAATTGATGGTAGCAAAAACCGGCAAACCCAATTTTTCAATCTCTTGGGCGCCTCGGATCCCGCGACGCAAAAACCGGCGCAACAGAACAAAGCAAACACCCATCATGATACCGATAATTAGGCTAAGCATCATGATACGGCTGGCGCGTGGTGCAATCCGGACATCGTTTGAGTAGGCGGTGTCGATGATCCGCACCGACCCCACGGTCGAAGCGCGCACGACCCGTAATTCCTGTCCTCGGTTTAGCAGCTGGATATAGACTTCCTGCGAAACTTCCAGATTTCGGGTCAGGTTGAAAATCTCTTTCTGCGTCTCGGGCAGGTTGAATGTGGCGGCGCGCACCTCTTCGAGCTGTGCCGTCAGCGACGCCTTATTCTGGAGCAAGCCTTGGTAGGCCGGATGGTTGATGGTGTAGCGCTTTTTGAGCTCTTCTTCTTCCAGAGTCAGGGCGTTAAGCTGCGCTTCGATCTGGGTCGCCTGCTCTAGCAGAACGCGCGTTTCATAGTTCACATCGACCGATTGCTGCTGCTGGCGGTAGGCGTTTAACGCGTCCTGTGCCTGGGTCACGGCGACTTGCGAAATAGGCAATTGCTCTTCGATAAACCCCAGGCTGTTTTGGGCCTCGGCAGCACTTCGCGCGATGTTCTGGTCAACATAGGACCGCGCAATCGCATCAAGGGCAGCCTCAGCCTTCCTCGGGTCAGGATCGACATATGTAATTCTGAGAATGGAGGAGTTGCGTGGGCTTTCACCTACGGAAAAATTAGCCTGAAGCATCCTAATCGCGACAGGCAGCTGCCTCCGGCCAATAAAAAACTCTCGACCCAAAGGTCCTTCCAGTTCGTCCAATACGAGGGAAAAGCCTGTTTCCGGAAGAGAAAGACGCTCCCGCAGTGTCCCGGTCGCAATAGTATCATCGGGTAATTCGACCTGATATGTTCCCTCCCCCGTGATTGTCAGCAGCATCGATGCTCCCACCCAATCCTGCGGCACCTCCAGCTCGCCGACGTGAATTTCCTCATTGCCCCATTGGTAAGGACGCAAAATCTCCAGATCGGGATCAGGCAGCTTGAGCCTTGCAGGGATTAAACCCAGATAGGGGAGTGGCCGGGGGTAGGCGTAGACCTGAAGGTCAAGCTCGCGCGCGGCCTGAGCCATGACCATGCGCGATTTCATAATCTCCATCTCGGCCTCGGCGCCCGCATCACCGGCCCCTCCCCCCATCAGATCCTGCATGCCTTCTGGCAAGGCGAGCGATCCCGAGCGAGTTTCAAGCTGCAGTAGGCCCTGCGCGCGGTAGATCGGCTGCGATTGCAGCACCACGATCGCCCCTATGCCCAAAGCGATCAGTGCTGCCGCTGCAATCCAGAACTTGCCGCCCCAGATGACGGCCAGAAGTGCCAGAAGGTCGATCTCATCCTCTAGCTGCGCATCAGAGATGGTGGTGGTTGTGGTGGGTATCATGAATAGGTCCTATGGATAGGCAGCTAACAGTCGGTTGGGTCCGCGCTTCGGGGGCAAGATTGAGGTGCCGATAGCACGATTACCAACGGCCTGGAACGATTTGTGGCATGTGCGGTCTAAAGAGAGGTTTTTTGCAGTTTTTCCGCCCATGATTCGGCGGCGGTTACGATCAAATCCCGTGCTGTGCGGTGTGCCTCTACCGGCTTGCGATAAGGGTCAGCGATACCGCTGCCACCGGTCCAGTGATCAAACAGCATCGTGCGGCCGGATAGTTCTGGAAAGCGGCGCTCGATCTCGGCACGGTGGCCGGGTTCCATAACCAAGATCAGATCATGCGAGCCGCCGATCTCACCAGTTAGCTGCCGCGCGACGTGACCGCCCAGATCAACATCAATTTCGCTCGCAACCTTGCTTCCTGTGGCGTCTGCCTGCGCACCAACTACGGCACCAATACCCGCCGACGAGATTTTAATCTCCGGCAAAGCTTGCTGCAGTATGCGCTCCCCCAGCGGAGAGCGGCAGATGTTTCCCACACAAACGACAAGCACAGATTTGATCATCGCCCTTAATCCTCTGATAGCGCATTGATCCCACGCACTCCTACTACTGAGGGCAGCAAGCTTGAGATCAGTCGATTCCACCGATGAAGAGGCGAGGTGGTCACATAGATGACATCCTGCGGAAGGATCACGAACCGCGTACCGATTAGAAAAGCTGCAGGGTTGGACGCATCGAGCTGAAAGACGGTGATACCCATTGGGGAGTCTCGGAATACGAAGATCCCGCGCGCATCGGCCTGATCCTCGCGCAGACCGCCACCACGAGTCAGCGCCTGCGTTAATGTGACGTTTTCAAAGGTAAGATCAACAGTTGAAGGTGTTACAATCTGCCCCAAGAGATAGGCTTCTTGGAGCTCAAGACGCGCGACGCTCACCACGTCGCCGTTCTGCAAAATGGGATTGTTTGCACTTATTCCTTGCTCGAGGAACGCTTCCATATCGACAACATAGGTATTTCCACCGCGCCGCAGCAGCACTTTGCGCGCATCCGCTTCTTTTGTCAGCCCGCCTGCGGCGTCGACAGCATCGAGAAGCGTCAGAGGTGTGTCGGTTAATGATTGGCGGCTGGGTGATCCAACAGCTCCAGTTACGGAAACCGCCTGTGACCTGTAGCCGACAACGCGCACTTCGATCTGAGGGTCGGGGATGTATGTGGCCAGCTGCTTTGTCAGATCAGTGCGAACAGCCTCCGGCGTACGACCTCTCGCAACGACCTGCCCAACGTAAGGATAGAAAAAGGTACCATCGGATTGTACACGCAGGCCGGACTCTTGCGTACTGCGCCCCTCCCCTGCAGGCAACGTCAGTTCTGGGTGGTCCCAGACAACAATCTCGAGAATATCACCTACGCCAATCCGGTAGTTCCATCCCGCGGAAGGCACAGTTGTCCGCGATCCCTCCATATCTCGGGGCTGATTGAAGGCATCAATATTGTAGGCCGTCAGCTGCACAATGGCAAAGCTAGTGGACATTTCTTTAACTTGGGCTTGCACGGCCTCAGTTCTAACCGGGAAATCGGTTTTCGTCACATCACAGGATGCCAATAGAAAACCGAAGAGAAGTAGAGCCAGTATTCGCATGCAATCCTCGCGTCGTGGGTTCGGTCGCAAGGCGAATCCAGAGGGTCGCGTCAAATATGCACGTCCCGCAAGTCTTCAAAATTAAAGTCTCGGCCCGAGACGCCCAGCGTTTTTATTTTTCTCGGGATACGATAATCTGAGTTGTTTGCCAACTAAAAGAGAAGCAGTTCGGTAATTTGCTTCGCAAGTGTGGTATCCCTGTTCGTGGCAGTCTGCTGGATTAAATTGCTAGTGTTCCGAGTCTGACACATCCTACCTATTCCCGCGGAGGTCATCGAGGGGGTTCAGCGCGCGGCGTTCTCGGGTGAGAATGTCCTGTGGGGTTTTGGTCCACCTGAAGGGTTTGGGCTGTTCATTATGCTGCGCCAGATAGTCATAGATCGAGGCCTCCAGGTCATTGACGCTGGAATAGCTGCCACGTCGGATGCGCCTCGACGTGATCTCGGCGAAGAAGCGCTCCACGAGGTTCAGCCAAGACGCGCTGGTGGGCGTGAAGTGCAGCTTGAAGCGGGGGTGCTTTGCCAGCCAGGCCTTCACGTCGGAGAGTACTCCAAAGCGTGGGGCAATTGTGTTTTGTTGGTGATACTGGCAGGAATTGTGGATGGCTTCTGCACCCGAAACCTTCCAGCTTAAGATCCGCGTTTTGGGGATCAGCCCGATGATCTGGCGACGCGTGTTGGTTTCCACGTCCATCACGTTGCGTGAGTTGCATGGGGCCCTTCAGGTCGCAATGGGGTGGGACGGCATTCACCTGTTCCAGTTTGATATTCGCGCCGTCGATTATGGATCCTGGGAATTACATGCCGCGAATCCTGATGTTGCGCTGAACGTCTTCGAGCTTCGTAAGAACGACCGGTTTTCCTACATTTACGATATGGGGGATTATTGGAACCACGAGGTCCGTGTCGAAGCTATCTTTGATGCGGACCCCAAGAAATCCTATCCAATTTGCACGGGTGGCGCGGGTGCGTGCCCACCTGAAGAATGCGGTGGGCCCGAAGGTTATCTAGCGCGGCGGGACGAGGCCAATGGCTATGATGCTTGGCAGGACCTGGAGGCTTTGGCGTCCTTTGGCCAAGATCTGCTGGACCGCCATGACACGGGCCAGACACTGGAGGACCTCGCCCTGGATGATCTGGAATACGTTTTGGACCGAATGAAGGCCCGCGAGCCGTACCTGGAGACGTCCTTCTCTCGGCGCGATGTGAACACTCAACTTCGCGATGGGCATCACCAGGATCTGATGCATCAGCAGTTGATGTGAGCTGTCCGGAAACGAGCGATTGCGGACAGGGCGTGGATGTGTGTCCAAAAGTTAGCTTGACGTATTATAGGACATAAGTAGAGTTGCGGACACCTATTTCTTTACAGTGAGCCCTCATGTCCAGAACATTTGCCTACGTCCGTGTTTCAACTTTTGAACAAGAGACGCAAAACCAGGTCGTGGAGATCGAGGCGGCCGGGTTCAACGTTGCGCCACACCGTATCATCACAGAGACCGTTTCCGGCTCACGTGCCATCGCGCAGCGCGCGGGCTTTGGCCGCCTGATGGAAAAGATGGAACAGGGCGATGTTCTGATTGTCACCAAGCTCGACCGGCTTGGTCGCGATGCCATCGATGTGTCCAGCACGGTGGCATCGCTTGAGGAGCAGGGTGTACGTGTTCACTGTCTTGCACTGGGTGGCGTGGATCTGACCAGTTCCGCCGGGAAGCTGACGATGGGGGTGATCAACGCAGTTGCACAGTTTGAACGCGACCTTTTGATTGAGCGCACACAAGCTGGCTTGGCCCGCGCTAAATCCGAAGGGAAAGCCTTGGGCCGTCCACCTGCGCTGTCGGGCGAACAACAGGAATTTGTGCGCCAAAGGCTGGCCAATGGCGAAAGCGTTTCTGCGATCGCTCGGGACATCAAAACGAGCAGACAAACCATCATGCGCGCACGCGACACCGCAGGATAAGAGGAAGCAGCAATAAATGGACATATCGGTCAAAGTAGCAATCACCGCGCCGGATGGGGTGGTGCATGAACATGAGATCGCAGCTTTTGAAAAGGGGTGTGAAAACGCTGCCGAGATCGGGCTTTCTATTGAAGACAGCAAGGCTCTTCTGTTGAATCTGCAGCAGGAGCTCGTTGCCGCTCAGACAGCGGCGTTTTGTGCTGACCATTCAATCTGCCCATGTTGCGCAAGCAGGCTTCGACGCAAAGGCAGTAAGTCTGTTCAATACCGGACCGTCTTTGGCGACATTACCATAGACAGCCCGCGTTTCTATCATTGCCGCTGCCATGCCGCGCCTGCCCAAACGTTCAGCCCGCTGACAGAGCTATTGCCTGATCATGTCGCACCAGAAATGCTCTGGCTGGAAACGAAGTGGGCATCTTTGGTCTCATACGGCGCCACGGTAGATTTGCTCAAAGATGTGCTGCCGATCGACAAGCGGTTGAACGCGGAAACGGTCCGGAGACATTTGGCGCGCGTAGCACACCGCATGGAAGCGGAACTGGCCGATGAGCGCTACAGCTTTGTCGAGACCGGTGCCTATGAGCGGGAACGGCTTCCCAACCCGGAAGGTCCGATCACGGTTGGCATTGATGGCGGGTATGTTCGCTCACGCGAAAAGGGCCAATCTCATTTTGAGGTCACCGTCGGCAAATCCATTCCCACAGATCGACTAGATCGCTACCTTGGCCTTGTGCAAAGCCATGATGAAAAGCCCAAACGACGATTGCATGACGTTCTTAAAGACCAAGGCTGGCAAGAAAACCAGCATGTTACATTTATGACCGATGGCGGTGATACGGTTATTAAAATCGCCCGCGATATGGCTCCTGCATCTGAACACATTCTGGATTGGTTCCATGTCACGATGCGCATCACCGTGATGCATCAGTATGTCAAAGGGCTTGCCCACCTGAACCCAGATGAGGCCGAGGAGATGGCCAAGCGCCTTCGGCAGATAAAAGGATACCTGTGGAACGGCAACCTACATGAGGGGCAGGAGGTCATCGATGACCTGGTCATGGACCTTGACGACATTGAAACCGAATACGCCAGTATCAAGGCATTGAGAAAAGCAGCCAATGAGTTCCAGACCTATATTGCCAACAACGCTTGGATGATCCCTAATTACGCCGAACGGCGGCGTTATGGCGAGCGGGTGTCCACCGGCTTTGTCGAAAGCACCGTCAACACTGTCGTGGGCAAACGGTTCTGCAAGCGCCAGCAAATGCGCTGGTCAAAGACAGGGGCTCACCTCATGCTGCAGACCCGAACTCGTACGCTGGACGGCACGTTGCGCACAAAGTTCCAACAATGGTATCCAAGCATGAAGCCAGACGAAGAAACAAAAATGGCAGCATAAATGCCCCACGCTTTGGGGTACTCTCCTTGCGGGCTGAATGTGAAAGTCGGGCGGAAGAAACCAGTGAGTTTGAACCTGTGACCGACTTTCCCTTTGAGCCGTAAGAACCGACCTTGGCTGCAAGGTCGGCGCAGCGGCCTTCTGAGGGCATTTGGCGGCCCTTCCTGCCCCCAGACAGCAAAAAACACAAGAAGGCCTCACAGGGCCCCACACAGCGGCTCTGTGCGGCATCTACGCCGCTGCCTGCGATAACCGTGCGCAAAAAGCATCAACCAGTCTGTTCACAGCCCAAAACTTTTTTGGAACGCCTGATTTCTTGACAAAAATGCAGTTTTGGCCTTTCTTGGCATAACTTGCGAAAATCGCAACTTTTTTGAAAACGCTATGACCAATTGATTTTAAACGATAAATTTTCACAACAGGAGCCTGAAGCCTCCATGTTCACCTCCTGTTCTCACAAAATCAGAAAATATCATAAAATTTCCAAAAAATTGGATTTTTATTTATCAATGAAATCATACTCATACCTTTATGACTTAATGTCATACTTTAAGTCATAGCCGTACGTCATTGATCTTTAGTCCTATATATATATATTTATTATTACTAAATATATATATATAAAGATCGCGCGCGTGCGTGCGCGCGCGTAAGGCTCCTCGTTGTCTGTCATAGTCATAAAACGGTGTAGAACCCTGTTTTGTCGTCTTAAGTCAAGATCTTACGACTATGACTTAAAGTATGACCAAAAATCTGTAGGCTCGTAACAGATTGATATCGTTTGTATTTTTCTATGACCAGCTCCGGTCATACTGTCATAACTTCCTGATTCCGCCTAAAATTTCTGGATTCTATGTCTATCTGATGACGAGATCAGACGTCAAGATATTTGGTCGCGCCAATATCACCCTCGACTACCGCGATGACGTCTTGCGGTTCATCGCCGACTTCGCGGTCCCCTTCACCAACAATCAGGCCGAACAGGACCTGCGCATGATGAAGGTGCGCATGAAAATCTCGGGAACGTTCCGCACCCTCGAGGGTGCGCAGGTCTTCGCAGACCTCAGGTCCGTCATCTCGACGGCCAGAAAACATGGGCTCAACATCCTGGAAACCCTGACCCTGTCACCATCTCAGATCATCGCGCGGCTCTGACGGCAGACCCTTCCACCACGTTATCGGACAGGGTGCTTGGGAGTTACACTATTAGAGAAGGGCGGTAGGGGAAAAGGTGGCGAGCTTGCGAGCCTCCTTCTACATCTCCCTGACGCCCAAGCTTTATTTATGGTAGGGTTCTGTTCGTTAGATGAAAGAATGAGGTTTTGACGATGGATATTCAAGATTTAATCTTCATCGATGTCGAGGCTTCAGGCCTCGGCGTTGGAAGCTGGCCGATCGAGATTGGCCTGGCTTGGTTCGATGCCGACGAAACTATAAAGACATGGTCTAGCCTGATCCGGCCATCGCCAGACTGGCACATGGATGGTTGGGACCATAACGCTGAAGACATCCACGGCTTGTCGATCGAAGATCTGCAAGATGCGCCGCACGCTTTTGACGTTGCAAACGAGTTTCTTGCTTTCGTGAGCGCACGAAAATTCGTTGTCTCAGACTCACCAGCATTTGACGGAAGCTGGATCAATGTGCTGCTTGAAGAGTCAATCAGCACGCATCGCATTGACCTTGTGAACTTTAGAAATTGTACTGACAAAATGAGTGATCAAGCGGCTAAACACATGCGTGATTTCCTAGATCAAAGCGTCATACTGCATCGGGCTGGACCGGACGCTAGGATTAACGCCGAGGCCTTTCTCGAAGGCATAAATTTTGATCGTACAGTCGATAAATTTGGCGGACTTATTTCTTAAACCGGGAGTATCCGAAACTCTGTGTATGAGGCTCAGCCCATGCGATTTTGACGGGTCATTTATTGAACCGTTCTGGGTATAGGATAGCGAACTGGTTGCGTGCGGCAACCCATTCTCTGACCGCTCTGCCTGTCTTCTCAAAGCTGCGGATCGCCAGGTAGATCAGCTTTGTCGCGGCCTCATCTGTTGGAAAGCTCCCGCGTGTTTTGGTGGTTTTGCGGATGACGCGGTTCAGGCTTTCGATGGCGTTGGTGGTATAGATGATTTTGCGCACCTCTGGCGGGAAGGCGAAGAACAGGATCACCTCCTGCCATGCGCGCCGCCAGCTTGGAACGATTGAGGGGTATTTCTGCCCCCATTCGGCTTCAAACTCAGCCAGGGCCTTTTCGGCCTCGACGTCATCCGTGGCTTGATAACCCCGTTTCAGGTCCTTGGCGACGTTCTTGCGATCCTTCCATCCGCAGAAGTTCAGGGAATGGCGCACCAGATGCACGATGCAGGTCTGGACGGCTGCCTGCGGGAAGGCTGCTGTGATGGCTTCGGGAAAGCCCTTGAGGCCATCGACTACGGCGATCAGGACGTCCTGATCGCCCCGATTCTTCAGCTCGGTCATAGCAAATATTGCTCGAAAGAGACCGGAACTAAACCGTGACAAGTCCACCTCTGAGCTAGTTCCAGTCATTCCGCAGTGTGTCGTAGCCAGGCCCCTGCCCGGTTACATAAACTGCCTTATGCGCCCAACGGCCGGGACGCAGGGGTGAGCGGAACGGTATACCAAACGGGCCTCTCTCTCCAATCAAGCGGGAACCCCATTGCCAAGCGTTTGTCGTTACTGACTGAGGTGATCTGTTCAACCAGCCGAGTGGGGAAATCGGTCGCGTGCGGCTGTGTCCGCATGAGATGCATCAGCACCGCCAACGTATTATAAATCTCGTTCGATAGCTGTCGTTGAGTAGCAGCCGCCTCAGGATCGAAAACGAGGTCTTCACGGTACCGCTTGATGTTCGGCAGCCGCTTCACCAACTTGCGGTTCCACAGACGGGAATGATGGGCACAGTGATTGCGAACATCCACGAGGTGTTCCAACGTTCCCGTGAGTGTTTCCTTCGTAGGAAGCCCGATATCCGTCGCAAGGCCGGAAAGGATCCTGGGATCGGACGTCAGCTTCACCCATTTTGAGAGTTGGCCAAACGACATAAGTTCAGTGACAGCCCAGAGGGGCGGGATGAAAGGCGTATTGTATTTTCTCCGGTAGTGCCGAACGAAAACTTCGTTGCTATCCTCGACTTGTCCGGAAACTTTCGAGAATTGCCGCGCATGTTCCCAACCAGAAGAGAAGAGGCTAGCGTCCACATGTGCGTGCCCGCCTTTTGCGACCGCCAGCCGGTTCGTCCATCTGGATCTAACAGAAACCTCGATGCATTCGATAGCCTCCATCACCAGAAGTCTCAGTCGACGGTCGAATCTGTAAATCTCGGTGATTTCCTCGAATGAGGTCCCAGGCTTGAAAGTCTTTGAACGTGTCTGGTCATTTCTTGCCGGTTGCTCACTGGGCAGCCAGTATGCGCTAAGCCTGTAATAGCCAACTGTCTCCAGCCATCGTCGCGCGTAAGCCTCATCATCCCAAGTCATGCCGCGACTTCGAAGGAGGTCGATCTGTTCATCAATACTGGTTGGCTGTTTATCGAATTTCATGGTTCGACATACTTAAGCGGAGGCCTGAAAACAAGTAACCCCCCAGTATTGAGCATCGTTGAGAGGCCTGGGGGGTGTTGATAAGCTGTACATAAGGCACCTTGATGAAGGAAGCAACAACGCTCGGAGGTCAATTTGGCTGGGAAGGGCGTTTCAAATTCGCGTCACTATTGTGTTGCAACCAAGTTGAATTGTCCGTTGTTTGCGTAAAGTAAGCCCAAGGGGCCCGAAGCTTCATATTTGAGCTTTTCAGGGAACAATAAGCGAACACATCACCCGCCTGTGTTCTGTAGATACATCACGACGTTTTCGACGGGCATCTTGAAACCCCGACCGTCGGCCACCCGTTCAGCGCTGATTGGATACTTTGGCCTGTTGGGATTGATGGCTACGATCCGAAATAGCTCCCCACGCATCCTAAAGGTCCGCCCGTAGTCAGATGGCTCCAGCCCAAAATTTGGTGCCAACACTCCGAACATCGCCTTGCCTGGCGAATAGATTGCGCCGTCTTGCATAGGAATGCCAACACGAAAGCTGATGTCGAAGCCGTGGCGCAGATCAATATCACTCAAGTCCCCGCCTTCGACCGTCAGCCCGTAGGTTTCGGCGACGTTGAGGCAGGCCTTCATCATGTCTCTACGCAGACGATCACATAGCTCAGGTGTTAGGTTGCGCGGCGGAGGCACTTTAGAGCTGGCCTGACTGGTTTTCGCAGGCGGTTTGGTCGCTTGTCCGCGCCCTTTTCGTGGGTTCTTTTTCATGCTGTGTCTTGCCCTGTCGTTTGATTGTCCGGGCGCATCAATGCCTTTGCCTTATATACCGTTCCACGCGAGACGCCCATCTCGCGGGCGATGGCCGTGGGCGAGCGCCCCACGGCCAACATGGCCTGGATAGACGTCATATCGATTTGAGGTGGCCGCCCCCGGTAGACACCCCGGCTCTTGGCAGCAGCAATGCCCTCAGCTTGCCGTTCGCGTCTAAGGTTGGTTTCAAATTCGGCAAAGACACCAAGCATATCAAAGAACGCCTTGCCGGATGCGGTGGAGGTATCAACGGGTTGTTCCGTTGCTGCCAGATGTGCGCCTTTGGACTTTAGCGTCACGACGATGGTCTGCAGATCGGTCAGACTTCGTGCCAGCCGATCGATGCGGGTCACGACCAGCGTTTCGCCTGCGTGGATGAAATCGAGGATGGTTTTAAGTTCGGGACGTCCCTCCAGACTGGCACCGCTCTTCTGTTCCGTCCTGACCATACCACAACCAGCGGCGTTCAGTGCTGCGACCTGAGCGTCCAGGTTCTGGTCTGTAGTCGAAGTGCGCGCGTATCCGATCTTGGCGTGGGAAGTGTTCATTTTGGATATGCCTGTGCGAATATGTGTTCAAGATACAGAAAGAGGCCCAAAATGCACATCTTTTTTGTGAGTATACTCAGAGTCCTTCGGAAGCCGAATTTGAGGACTTGACGCTTGGGCGTGGAACGATTCAGCTACGGGTATGATTTGTCCCGGTTTTCTTTCCGCAGCGGAACGGCTTGAGCTTGAGGCCTGCGT
>Ga0307944_1001064_pt1 | contig 13517 bp, 9 predicted proteins | sample OrgLakmetagen179_FD_201831 | JGI IMG/M metagenome (GOLD analysis project Ga0307944, IMG submission 201831) | Saline water microbial communities from Organic Lake, Antarctica - #179 | ecosystem: Environmental > Aquatic > Non-marine Saline and Alkaline > Saline | place: Antarctica: Organic Lake... | reverse complement strand
AAAATGCTCGTCCATGTCATGGGCGCCACTGAGTAATCGTTCGAAATTATCGAACCCGATCACTATAGATTGGGCCAGTCCGATGGCAGACCAGAGTGAATAGCGACCGCCTACCCAGTCCCACATCGGAAACAGGTTGGCTTCATCGATACCGAATTCTGTGGCGGCCTTGATGTTGGTCGAAACGGCAACAAAGTGGTGTTTGACCTGATCGGGCTGGCCGCCTTGCTGGAAAAACCAGTCACGCGCTGCTTCGGCGTTTTTCAGAGTCTCAAGTGTATTGAAGCTTTTTGAAGCGACAACAAAGAGGGTGGTTTCCGGGTCGAGGTCCTGGCAAACCCGGGTGACCTCGGTGCCATCAATGTTGGCGATGTATTTGAGGTCGTAGCCGTCCAGCCAGTAAGGTTTCAGGGCGTCAGACACCACTTTGGGGCCGAGAAAAGAGCCGCCAATGCCAATGTTGACGACGGTACGCAGTTTTTTCCCGGTATGGCCGGCAAACTCACCACTGTGCACCGACTCGGCAAAAGCTTTCATTTTTGCCAGGGTGGCATTCACGGTGTCGTTGATGTCTTCCCCGTTTACCTCGATAGGTCGCTGACTGCGGTTGCGCAGGGCAATGTGCAAAGCCGGGCGGTTTTCGCTGCGGTTGATGACTTCGCCATTGAACATGGCGTCGATTGCTTCGGGCAGCTTGGCCATGCGTGCCAAGGCCATCAACTGACTCAGGGTCTCGTCGGTGATGCGGTTCTTGGAATAGTCGAGTTCTATGCCGGCGGCATGCTCGGTCATGCGCTGGCCACGTTGTGCATCCTGTGCAAACAAATCGCGCATCTGTACATCGGCCATGGCGGCTTTGTGTGCTTCGAGTTTCTTCCAGGTTGTCAGTTGCGTAGGGTTGTAAGCCATGTGTCTCTTCCCGGTTTTTATGGTGAATGCATGGGGTATTAGCCTGGGGTTTTGAAAAGAATACCCGGCTATTTTTAAAGGTATCTTGTAATTGAATGACAAAATGAGGGAAAAAACCACCGATTGGTGAGATATTCCGACAGAATAAGGGGTCTGGGCCAACGTTACCGTGTTGATACTTCGCGAGAAAAGTAACAATCACATTGTTTGTTTTTTTGTGTTTTGGAAAAGGCAGGTGGCCTTTTTCAACCACCTGCTAAGGTGTGTATTGTCTGTTAACGGGGCTCAGCGGCCCCGACGATCTACCTGTACGTTGTCGATCAGGCGGGCTTTGCCGAGGAAGGCTGCTGCGAGGATAACCAGCTCATGGTCGTGCCCGGTGGCGGGTTCCAGGTCAACACGACGGCTGATGTTAAAATAGTCCGGCGTAAATCCCGCGTTGTGCAGCGCTTCCTTGGCGGTTCGCGAGAGCGTTGCCAGATCCTGTTCACCCTGTTTAATGGCGGCTTTGGTATCGAGCAGAATGCGATACAGTGCCGGTGCCTGCTCGCGTTCACTGGCGGTCAGGTAGTTGTTGCGCGAGCTGTGAGCCAGACCATCGTCGGCTCGGCCAGTATCGACACCAATCATTTTAATGGGCAGGAAGAGGTTGCTGACCATGGTTTTCAGCACAGTAAATTGCTGAAAATCTTTCAGCCCAAACACCGCACAATCTGGTTGTACCTGATTGAAAAATTTCAGTACGATGGTCGCGACGCCAACAAAATGGCCGGGCCGGCTGGCGCCACAATGCAGCGTGGTGATTTTGTCGACGCTGACCCGGGTCAGATCCGGTTCCGGGTACATGACCGGTCTGGTAGGGGTGTACAGCAGGTGGCACCCCTCGGCGATGAGCTTTTTGGTGTCTTCTTCCAGGGTACGCGGATAGCCTGAAATGTCTTCGTTTTCACCAAACTGGGTCGGGTTAATAAAGACGGACGCGACGACAATGTCGGCGTGTTCACGGGCGCTTTTGATCAGCCTCATATGACCTTCGTGCAGGTTACCCATAGTCGGCACCAGGGCTACACGTTTGCCGCCTGCTCGCAGGTCGGCCAGAGCCACATGCAGGTCATCCGGGGTTGCAACGATTTTCATAACAGAGTCACTCGGAGTCAGAATCGGACAGTGTGCGTTGGCGGTGATACGCCGCCGCTGATGCTGTTATTCAAAGGCATGCTCGGGCCCTGGAAATGCACCTGAGTGAACCTCGTCGATGTAGCGGGTTACCGCCGCTTCCAGCGTATTGGGTTCGGACATGTAGTTTTTTACAAACCTGGGTAATCGGTGCTGGGTGAAGCCCAGCATGTCGTAGCTGACCAGAACCTGAGCGTCGGTCACATTGCCGGCGCCGATGCCGATGACCGGCACAGGAACCGCGTCGGTGATGGCCCGGGCCAGGTCGGTCGGCACGCATTCGAGCAAGACAAAGTCGGCACCGGCTTCGACCAGTGTGATGGCGTCGTTGATCATGGTCTGTGCAGCCGCCTGGTCACGTCCCTGTACCTTGTAACCGCCGAATTTATTGACCGATTGTGGGGTCAGGCCCAGGTGTACGCAGGTTGGAATGCCGGCACGGCTCAGCGAGACGACATTGTTGGCTAACCAGGCTCCCCCCTCCAGCTTTACCATATGCGCGCCTGCTTGCATGAGTTGTCCTGCGCTGTCGTGGCACTGCTCTACTGAGGCATAACTGTTAAAAGGCAGGTCCGCTATGACCAGCGCCCCTTGATTACCCCGGGCGACGGCTGTGGTGTGGTAGACCATGTGCTCCAGAGTGACCGGCAAGGTAGAAGACTGGCCTTGCACCACCATGCCAAGTGAGTCACCAACGAGCAGAGACTCTACCCCAAGGGTAGAGAACATCCGGGCAAATGAGGCGTCATAGGCGGTCAGCATGCTGAATTTATTGCCGTCTGCGACCTGCTGTTTCAGCGTCGCCACCGTGTGGTTCTTCGCCATCGGGACTCTCTCAGTCTGTTAAGTGGGAGCGAATGGTTGCTATTTGAAGGGGCTAAGTCAAGCCAGGGCGAGGGTATCCTCTGCGAACAAGCTGTTCAGCCGTTGTTCCGGGCGGCTGGTTCGGAGCATTCTGCCCGATTACCAGGAGCCGTGTGTTAATCAGGCTGCCATCGGACGATCACCTGATCCCTGGTCTGCTCTAGCCAGTGCGCCAGTTTATGTCCATTCAGCACCACCGTGGGGTTCAGGTCGGCCAGAGGACGAACCACAAAGGCTCGAAGATGAGCGCGTGGATGAGGCAGTGTCAATTCAGGGGCGGCTGAGATACGTTCATCGAAACAGATGATATCGAGGTCGAGCGTCCGAGGCCCCCATCGAACCTCTCGTGTTCGGCCGAAGGTCTGTTCAATTTGCTGCAAGGCACTTAGCAGAGCGTCAGCCGCCAGGCCGGTCTGAATCTCGCAGACCGCATTCAGGTAGTCTGGCTGGTGACCGGGACCGCCAATGGCAGCAGTGCGGTACCAGGGAGAAACAGATTGGACCGCTGTGTCAGGAAGTTTGCCGATGGCAGCCAATGCGCCATTAAGAACCTCTGCGCTGACGCCGAGGTTGCTGCCCAGTGCAATGTAAGCGCAGTGTGTGTTGCTGTCAGTCAGCATATAAGGCGGGCCTTGCGTCACTGATCAGGAAGCCGAATCGCCCCGATTCTGCGGTGGTCGGCGTCTGCGCCGACGGCGTGGCCGTTCAGTAGCCGCATCGCTGGCCATGTCCCGCTGAATGTCCGGATTTTCCGTCTGATAGTCGGTCCACCACTTGCCCAGGTTGCCTGTCTTTTCTCCGGCGCTTTCTCGCAGTAGCAGAAAATCGTAGGCCGCCCTGAAACGCGGATGGCTGGCTACCTGCTCGGCACGTTTTGGCGTGCGCTTGGGTAGCCGTAATTGCAGTTCCCAGATCTCCTTCATCGGGATCGAGAAGCGCTTGGGTATGGCAATGTACGAGATCTGTTGCGCAACGATCTTGCCCATGGCTTGCTGCCAGGCCGGTTGCTCCGGGGTACCCATGTTAATGTTGTGTTCTGCTTCTTCACGCACGGGTGGCCACAACAAGGCTGCGTAGAGAAATGCAGGCGTTACCGGACGGCCCCGATTGATGCGATCGTCGGTGTTAACCAACGCCTGCTCGATAAAGGCTTCGTAATAACCATCAGTAGATGCCTTAAGGGCAGCATGAGTGGCCGGCAGCAGGGGTTCAACCAGGTTGTAGTCGCGCATCAGGCGCCAGGTGGCCAGCCCATAGCCGGCCATCAACAGCTTGATCACTTCATCAAAGAGACGCGCTGCCGCGACATTGCTCAGCAGCGGGGCCAGTTCCGGAATCAGGTCGCCAGTGCGGGGTTCTATGCTGAAATCGAGTTTGGCGGCAAATCGAATGGCACGCATCATGCGGACCGGATCTTCGCGGTATCGGGTTTCCGGATCGCCGATGATGCGCAGGACTTTATCTTCCAGGTCTTCCATGCCGGTGCCATAGGCTTTGATCGTAAAGTCTCTGGGCGTGTAATACAGGGCATTGACGGTGAAGTCCCGCCGTTCTGCATCTTCTTCGAGTGAACCGTAGACGTTGTCCCGCAGCAGCAGGCCTTCATCGGATTGTTTTTGCAGGTGATTAGCGTTGTTTTCGTCGGTGCGGCCACGGAACGTGGTGACCTCAATGATTTCGCGCCCGAAGGTAACATGGACAATACGGAATCGACGGCCGATCAGCCTCGAATTGCTGAACAGCTTACGAACCTGCTCTGGCGTGGCATTTGTAGCGACGTCAAAGTCCTTAGGCTGCAGGCCCAGTTGTAAGTCGCGCACACAGCCACCGACGAGATAGCCCTCGTATCCGCCGTTTTGCAGGCGATACAACACTTTTAACGCAGTATGGTTGATGTCCTTTCGGGAAACTCGGTGTTCGTCTCTCGGTATCGACTTCAACTCTGTGCTGTTTGATTTTTGCGGCAACCAGCGTTTAATCCAATCCACTACCATGGTTTGCAAATGATCTCGTGTTGTTCAAAGAGCGCGCAGTTTAGCGGAAGCGGCTGTCATTCTCTACGTTTTGGGCAGCTGAATATCAATCGATAACGGTCAGATCCGTATTTAAGTCGTATTTTTCTGGCGTTTCAGCTGAGTGGACCCGACCGAACACATGCAGAAATGGCTGAAATGACAGCAAAAACAAGGATTAGTGTTTTTTGGCAGAGTATATTAAGGGTGAGAAAGACGAGTGGCCGGCTCAAGGCCGGCTCTGGCAACATGACCGTGGTCACACTCTGATCCTGCGGACAGAAACAGGCCAAGGGGGCTTATTTTTCTTGTGGTCTTCACGACCTTATACTGTCATTTGTTTTTTATTGTTAGTAACTTTTTATTTTTATATGACTGCATTGATTACCCGTTGTTATTGCTACCCCCTTATTATTGTTGTTGGAGGGGGTGCTTGGTGATGGCCCGTTTTTATTTTTGTTAATGGGCCGTTCTTCTCGTGCACAGTAGATGAAGCAGGTGCTGTGCCATGTTTTAAAAAACCTTTTAAAACAAGCGGCTATAAATTGGAGATTAAAAATTGAACAATGTGTCGGGCTGAGCAGAGCGGGTGTTGTTACTGCAGGTGTCATCTTTGTTACTGGGACGGTCCAGGTAACAACGGCTAGAAATGTTGGCTTCCCGGGGTAAGACATACGAACGTGTTGCGCCCTGGCCGGTGATCAATGATGTCTTGATCAGCAGGGCGACGCTAACTGGGCGGCCGCTCATCTTGAGGCATGGGCGAGAAGTTGATCGGTCGCCTTGCTGTGGACGGGTTATTGGGTGCTGCTGGCTGGTGCTGCTGCACTGTTCTTCTTCGGGCGAGGAATGCCAAGGCGCTGTCTGCGTTCCCACAAACATTTGCGGCTTACCCCGAGTTTTTGTGCCAGTTCGGTTTCCGACATGCCTTCCTGATGCTCGAGTACAAAATGCTGGAAATAGTCTTCAAGGGAGAGGTCATCGACGTTGTCACTGGCAGCCGTTGCTGGATGAGCAACGGCATCGTCCCGGTTGACCAGGGTATCAGGGATCTTCCAGTCTTCCTGGTCAAGGTCCATCTCATCCAGGTTGATTTCGCCGTCTTCACTGAGTATCAGTGAGCGTTGAATGGCATTTTCAAGTTCCCGGACATTGCCCGGCCACTCGTATTTTATCAAGGCATCACGTACCGTCTTTGACAGCACTACCGGGCCTTTAAATTTAAGCCGTCTCGCATGTTTGGTAATCAGGTGCTCGGCGATTTCCACCACATCCTGACCCCGGTCGCGCAACGGTGGCAGGGTGACCTCGATGACCTGAAGTCGATAATACAAGTCTTCCCGGAAGCGGCCTTCTTTGACCAGCTTTTTCAAATTTCGGTGCGTTGCAGCTATCAGTCTTATATCGACGATTCGGGAATTGACTGACCCGACCCGGCGGACTTCACTTTCCTGAATGACGCGCAACAATCGGGCCTGGGCTTCCATCGGCAACTCGCCAATCTCATCGAGAAACAGTGACCCCCCTTCGGCGGCTTCTACCAGGCCCTGGCGTGACGCCGTCGCACCAGTGAAAGCGCCTTTTTCATGGCCGAACAGCTCAGATTCAATCAGGCTTTCAGGAATCGCCGCGCAATTGACGCTGATCATAGGCTGGCCATGCCGTGGGCTGTGCTGATGAATGGCACGGGCTGCCAGTTCTTTGCCGGTCCCGGATTCACCATGTATTAGCACCGTAATATTCGCCGGGGCAACGCGACGAATGCGGTGATAGAGTCGTTGCATTGCATCGCAGCTGCCCACCAAGTCACCCAAGGTGCTGTGCGGTTTATGATCTGCCGCTTGAGCCGGGTATTCAGCGTCGCCCTCGTGCTGAACCCGTTGCTGGCGATGGCTGCTGACGATGCGACCGACGGTGCGAACCATTTCTTCGTGATCGAAGGGTTTGGCAATGTAGTCGACAGCGCCCATTTTCATGGCGTCGACGGCGGAACGCATACTGGCGTAACTGGTCATAATCAGTACTGGAACGTCACCGGCCATACCGATCAGCTCGGTACCGGGTGCACCTGGTAAGCGCAGATCGGTGATGATCAGGTCGAAATGGGCAAGTTCATGCTGGCTGGCTTCAGTGACCGACTCTGCTTCGGTAACCTGGTAGTGATGACGTTCCAGCAGTCGTTTCAACGCTGACCGGATAATGCTTTCATCTTCAACTACCAGAATGTTACTCATACCTGACCTCTATTACCGCTCAGATTTAAAACCGGGCTGTGGAATACGCCATAGGACACTTTACTACCCGTCAATCGGGGCTTGTCTCGTTCAGGGTGTTACCTCAGGTAACAAGTGATGCAAGGGTAACCGAATAGTGAAACGAGTGCCAATATCCTCGTCAGTAAAGGCGGGGCTTTGTACTCCGATGTGGCCGTAGTGCTCCTCAACGATGGTATAGGCCAGGAACAGCCCCAGGCCAGTGCCTCTGCCGACCTCTTTTGTGGTGAAAAACGGGTCGAAAATATGGTCGACAACCTCAGCCGCAATTCCGGTGCCACGGTCAATCACGTCGACCAAAGCACTCTCTTGTTCAGCTTCAGCGACGACCCGGACCACCTCTCCGTCCGGGCTGGCGTCGCGGGCATTGCCCAGCAGGTTGATGAACACCTGGCTCAGTCGTTGGGCTTCGCACAGGACGGTAAGATCGTCTGCCACCTCGTTAATGAATATAACCCGCTGGGCGTCACGAGACAGTGACAATAGGTCAATGGCATCCTGAACCACCTGGCGCAGAGGATAGGGCTGGTGGTCGGTTTTTCCATCATCCTGACCCGCATGAGCGAAATTGACCAGCGACCGTACAATTTTGGTAACACGGTTGGCCTGTTCGCGGATTTGACTGGCAATGAGCTGTTGTTCAGCCGGATCAGTGACGTACTTGAGATCCTGAGCCAGGCAATCGATGCCGGTAATTGGATTCCCGATCTCATGAGCAACCCCGGCAGCCAGACGACCGATTGAGGCCAGGCGTTCAGAATGCACCAGTTCGCTTTCCAGAAGTTTGTGCTCGGTCTCGTCTTCGAGCAATATGACGGTGCCTTCAAGTGGTTCATTTTTGCGCTGAATCTGGGCGCTGCGATGCAGGCTGAACCAGCGTTTGCCGCGACCATCGGCATTGGGCTGCTCAACAGTCAGTCTGTTGGCATGGCCCTTGAGGAAGCTGTCGAGCAGATCAAACCAGTTGGCTGGCAAGGAGTCTAACCGGGCACCTATGGCCTCTGCTTCAACGATGCCAGTCATATCCGCCATGACCCGATTCCAGAGTAGAATCTCACCGTCACTGGCCAGGGAACAAACCCCAATGGGCAAGTTATAAAGGGTTTCACGATGGTGGCGACGAAGCCGGTCAAGTTCAGCGGCCATGCCCGTCAACTGATGGTGGTAGCCGTCCAGGCGTTGTTCAAAAAAATGAATGTCGTCCCGGTCTGTCTGCTCACCCTGCTCGTAGGGCAGGTAGCGTGCCACCAGCGCCTGGGCAACACTGGGTCCCATCAGTCCCGACAGGTTGGCTTCGATGGTGTCGCGCAGTCGGCGCAGTGCATAGGGGCGGTATTCGCCAACCGGGAATCCCAGGGTTTTCAAGGCACGCTTGACCTCACTTTCAGCCATAATTCTACCCAGAGGGCGGCTCAGTCGTTCAATAAACTCACGGGCATTCAGGGCTTTTAACGGTAGCCGGTGGCGACGGTCAACCGAGGTGATCACACAGGTTTGCGCTGCTTCCTGCTCATCCTGACTGGTGCGGGTAAAAAGCGATACAAGAATAAAGGTCAGGGTATTGATCCCCAGCGACATCAGGGCAGTGAGTGACCAGTGATCGGCTTCCAGGGCGAACCCCATTCGCAGTGGCGTACGCAACGATAAACTCTCAGCCAACATAGGGATTGCCAGGCTCGATGCCCAAATCAGTAAGCCCAGGGATAAACCGCTGACAAAACCCTTGCGATTGGCACCGGCCCAAAACAACAGGCCAAGTATGCCCGGCAGCAATTGCAGTAAGCCGGTAAAGGCGGTGATGCCCAGCGACGTCAGGCTCTGAGCCTGGTTGAGCAGCAGATAGAGGCCATAAGACAGACCGATAACCACACCGATCAGCAAACGACGAACCCATAATAACCAGCGGTATATGTCCGCTCTGAAGCTTGGTTTGTAAAACGGTAGCACCAGATGCTTCATGGCCATGCTGGCCATTGATATTGATGCCAGCACAGTAATGCCCGCGGCCGCTGACAGACCCCCAAGGAAAGCCAGCCATGTCACCCAGGGTTTGTCGAGCAGAAGACCGAGTGACACAGCAAAGTATTCGGGTTTTTCGGTCGACTGCAGTGCCTGACCTGCCCATAAAATGGGCATCACCGGCAACGCCATCAGCAGCAGGTAAACCGGCAGTGCCCAACTGGCCATGCGCAGGCGTGACAGACTCGATGATTCCCGGAACAACAGCTGAAACAGGTGTGGTAATACCAGCGGAGCTGACAGAAACATCAACAACAACGAAAACCATTGAACCGGCTGCAAAGGAGGCAACTGACTATCGCGCTGGACGGCTATCTCGGGCCATTGGCTGAGGCCTTGCCAACTGCCGAATACTTCCAGTGCAGCAACGGCTCCGATAATGAGCAATGCGAGCAGCTTGAACAGGGATGCGAACGCCAATGCGAACAACAGGCCGGGATGCTTTTCAGTAGGTGCAATGTGCCGCGCGCCGAACAGAATAGAGAAGGCGAACAGAATCAGGCAAATCAGCAGGGCCAGTGGCCATGCCATGGTATCTGGATCCAATAGGGTGATGGTGTCGGTAATCGCCTGAATTTGCAGCGCCAGCATCGGTAACATGGCCAGCAGGACCCCAAGGGTAGTGAGCAGACCGACCCAGCGACTGCGATAGCGGAAGGTAAACAGATCGGCCAGTGACGCCAGCTGATAGCTGTGGGCCAGGTCATGAATGGGGCGCAGGATAACCGCCGAGAATACCAGGGCGATCGCCAGGCCCAGATAAAAGGCCAGATAGCCATAGCCAAGGTGGTAGGCAAGCCCAACCGTGCCGTAGAACGCAAAGGCACTGCAATAGACGCCCAGCGCCAGGACATAAACCAGCGGGTGTCGGACCAGTTTTTGCGCAATCCAGCCACGCTCGGCGCAGTAAGCGGTCAGAAACAGCAGCAGCAGGTAGCCAAGACTGGCGCTGATCAGAAGTTGCCAACTGAATCCCATCAGTTTCGACTCCGCAAGTATTCAGCCAGAGCATTAACCAGTATCAATAGCAGCCAGACCAGGAACGGCACATACCATTGCGCTGCGCTGTCCGACCAGCCCAATGAAAAAGGCAATAGCATATAGAATGGCAAAATCATTAGTTTCAGTAACAACGACAGTGACATGGGTCGCTCGCCAGTGAATGCGGGCATTATCCTACCCGCACCGGCGTCGTAGGTTAAGCAGTGACTGACTAAAATCAGTCAGGGAGCTGTTTTTTAATAGCGATGATGCCCCGGTAGCTGCGCAGACAGGAATACATCAGCGTGTGCAGCTTGCTGCGCGTCAGCTCGGTTTTTTCCTTGTAGTCGTTGATATCGTAATCAGCAATGATGGTTTCTTCCGCTGCCTGCCCGGGTTCACCGGTACGCAGCACAATACGGGTTAAGGTATTGCCCAATCGGGTCAGTATGATGTCGGCCAGATCAAGACCGGCCCGGTCGGTTTCCATTACCACGTCCAGTAAGCAAATTGCTGTATCCGGGTTTTCCCTTATGACTATTTCGCCTTCAGTTGCACTGTAGCTGTTCAGGAATGACAGCGGTCGGCCGTCAAACCGAAAGTTGCGCAGCGCCAGCATGGTAATGGCGTGCACTTCTTCATCATCATCTACGATCAGTACCTTCCAGGGTCTAAGATTGACCGGTTCCGGACTGTCGCGCTCCGATGCAAAGGTCAGTTTCTCACTCATAGTGCCGTATCCTGAATGACGTCGTTTGTCACAGTATAGGGGATGGTAATGATCAGTCTACACCCTTGATGGACCGGACTGTCGAGCCGGATTTTTCCATTCAGTTTGCCAGTAACCAGATTAAAAACAATGTTCATACCCAGGCCACTGCCACCGCTGGAACGTCGGGTCGTGAAAAATGGATCAAACATGCGTTTTTGGGCATCGGCGCTCATGCCGTCACCATTATCTTCATAGTTCAAAGACAGTGTATTTCTATCACTACGACTGGACACTTTAATCTGACCCGGCTTGGTGCTGTCATCGAATCCATGCAGCAGCGAATTAATGACCAGATTGGTGATGATTTGTGCCAGTGCGCCGGGGGTGACTTGCAATACGATGTCCTGATCGATGTCATTGATGACGTCAATGGGTGTGTGCTTGTACTGGGGTTTCAGGCTGGTGAGTATTTCTTCAACATAGGTATGCAGGTTGATGTTCCGTTGTTCGTCACTGGTCTGATCCACCGCTACCTGTTTGAATGATCGAATCAGCTGCGCGGCGCGAGCCAGGTTCCCGGATAACAGGTCGCAGGTTTCTAGGCATTCATCAAAGAAGCGCACCAGTTCAGATTTGGTCAGGGTCTCCTGTTCCAACTGTTGCTGAACCTGACGTGCTTCAGAGGATAGGTGACTCGCTGCTGTTATGGAAATACCCAGGGGTGTATTGACCTCATGAGCAACACCGCTAACCAGGTTACCCAATGAGGCCAGCTTTTCACTTTGCAGCAATTCGTCCTGTGCAATCTTGAGTTTTTCCAGTGAGTCGCTCAGCTCAGTATTGCTTTTGCGTAGGGCCTGAGTGCGTTCGCTGACGGTGGCTTCGAGCTCATGGCGATAGTCCAGCAATTCCTGTTCATGTTTGATCAGGCGGTCACGCTGGTCATTGAATGACTGGTACAGCTGACCGATCTCATCGGAGCGTTCCTCAAGGCTGGTTTCTCGTTGCACGACCCAGGTCGATACATTGCCTTCGGAACTGCGTTCAACAAAGTCGGTAAAGGCTTTGATGGGGACTGCAACGTTCCGGTTAACCAGCGCATAGAGACCAATCAGCAAAAGGATGATGGTCAATACAGCAGAAATGATGACACCACCGAGGACCAGGTTGACCTGACTTGTGATCAGCTCATTGTCACTGCGCAGGTGTATCCAGCCAATCACGGTATTTTCACCGTTAAAAGTGTGCATGACAGGTGTGGTGATCAGCAGGGCACCACCATCCTCGATCTCGGTGCGCAGGGAGGTTTTAATCAGCCGCCGGGTAAAACTGCCGGTTAAATCTCCAAGGTACAGATTAAGCTCTCCCTCTACACTGCGCACGGCAACACCGGAAATATAGGGATCACGCAACAGAGCCCCAGCAGCTCTGGACACGCTGCTGGTATCGAAAGCCCACATTGATTCTTCGATGATGGGCAGCATGTTACTCAGTGAGGCATCGACGTTTTGATCACGAATTCCCTGCATGGTGCGATTAAGAGAACTGTATTGCATCAGGATGGTAACCAGAATGGCAATAGCAACGCCCAGGGTTATGAATATAAATAATCGTCGGACCAGAGAGTCTTTTAGGGTCATGAATCCACGCAACTCGGGCTTAAGGTCTACTCAGCCTAAACCCGCTTTTGAATTCGCGCCACTTAAGCGGCGCATATCTGTCCGTTTGTCAGGAATTACCCGGTTAAAATAACTACTCTGTAAACTCGTGAATCCCCTGAAGGTTTTCAGGTGTCCACAATGACGCGGCTTGCGCGAGCATTTTTTCGGGAGTGTCGAGATCGATGTTCAGGCCCAGCCAGGGCCAGAGTTGCATTAAATTGTCGACCGCTGCGTCGTTGTCTAGCGCCGGTGCCTGATTTTGTTTACTGAGCTTTTGTCCAGCTCTCGTCAGAACCGGAAGATGGGCATAGGCAGGGCATGATTTGTCAAGAGCACGGTACAGGGCCCGTTGCCAGAACGTAGCGCTGAGCAGATCAATACCACGAACAATATCAGTCATTCCCTGTTCAATGTCATCCACCACCACGGCGAGCTGATAGGCGAATAATCCGTCGCGCCGGCGAATAACCACATCGCCGTAGTCAGTAGCCAGTTGAGTGCTTTGTAAGCCCTGGAACAGATCAGTAAAGCAGTCATCGCAATCAGTAACCTGAAACCGGATGGCGGCATCCTGTCGCGGCAGCCGCTGGTCCCTGCAGGTGCCGGGATACACCGGCTGGCCGCTCAGTTGTTTGCGACTGCACCGGCACCAGAATAATTGATCCTGTTCAGCAAGTTGTTCTATCGCCTGCTGATACATTGCATTGCGCTGACTCTGATAGATGATGTCGCCTTGCCATTGCAGGCCATGGGCCTCCAGACTGCGCAGTATGGCGTCACTGGCGCCGGGCATTTCACGCGGCGGGTCCAGGTCTTCAATACGAACCCACCATTCACCGTTATGACGTTGTGCTTCCAGATAGCTCACCACAGCGGCCAGCAAGGAACCCAGATGCAAGGGGCCGGTTGG
>Ga0307944_1001063_pt1 | contig 13529 bp, 10 predicted proteins | sample OrgLakmetagen179_FD_201831 | JGI IMG/M metagenome (GOLD analysis project Ga0307944, IMG submission 201831) | Saline water microbial communities from Organic Lake, Antarctica - #179 | ecosystem: Environmental > Aquatic > Non-marine Saline and Alkaline > Saline | place: Antarctica: Organic Lake... | reverse complement strand
GCACACCCAGAACCAGGGCGTGATAGACGTTTTCCTCCATCGACGGCTCCGGCACCGCAGGCTGGGCAACAGGCTGACAATGGTGTTCACAGATCAGATCAACCGGGAACAGGCCCTCGCTGAACTGCGGGGCCTCTGCGCAGAGTACCCCGGAGTGGTCGAAGGCCATGGAACCGCCATCAAACACCAGTTCGTCCTGGCCCCCCACCAGATTGACATAGGCAATGGTGACGCGGTTACCACCGGATTTTCGCTCAAGAAGCGCTTTGCGACGGGCCTGCTTGCCAATGTCATAGGGCGAGGCATTGAGGTTGAGTATCAGCTTCGCGCCCTGTGCGGCGGCTTCCTCAACGGGACCGTCACTCCAGATGTCCTCGCAAACGGTCAAACCGACGGGCACACCGCGGATCGTCTGAACCAGCACATCTTGGCCACCTGAAAAATACCGTTTTTCATCGAACACCTGATAGTTGGGCGGAAAACGTTTGAAGTAACGGCCTGTAATTCGACCCTCATCAATAACCAGAGCGGCGTTGTACAGCAAGCCCCCCTGCCGGATGGGTGCGCCCACGACAACCGCCGGCCCAAAGGGTTCAGCCTCGAGTGTTTCCAGCGCCTCAGTAATTCGCAGGTCCATGCTGGGACGCAGCAACAGATCCTCTGGCGGATAGCCGGTCAGACACAACTCAGGAAATACAACAATGTCCGCTGATAACTCATTGCCGGCGCGATGCACTGCGTCAATCACTTTACGGGTATTACCCGGGATATCGCCCACAAGAAAATCGAGCTGTGCCATCACCACCCTGATTTGTGCAGGCGATTGACCGGATTGCGCAGACATAGACCACCGCTCCTGTAACTCATTGCCGTTAAAAGGCTATTATAACCATTCAGCGCCCAAGAATTCTCCCGGGATACGAAGGATCATGAAAAACACCCCGCTTAAAACAACCGATTTTGCCGCGGAAGCGCCGTCAAGCCGCCAGCGAGCGAGACTGTTCCGGATTTATAACCATTACCGGGTGGTTCTGAGCCTGTTACTGGTTTCCCTGTTATTCATTGCGCCCACGGAATTCGACACCAGCCTGCGGGCGAGTGAATACTATCACGCGGGAATTTTTACCTACCTGGCGATCAACCTCTTTATCGCCCTGATTCTTCTGGCCGGATTCCAGCCCCGCAATCAACACATCGTTGTGTCCATTCTGATAGATCTCCTGATATTGCACGGGCTTCTGCTGACCAGTAGCGGCATGACCAACGGGCTGGCGAATCTGGTCATAGTGACCGTGGCTGCGGGCAATATTCTTGCGCCCAGCCGAATAGGTACCTTTTACGCCGCGCTGGCCGCCATCTGCTCCCTTGGCATAGCGACCTGGTCTGTGCTTTCGTCTCTGGCATCGGCTGACGAGATTGTCAGGGCCGGGTCGCTGGGTATTCTGTATTTTGCCGCCGCCTTCATCCTGCAATACATCTCGCGGCGCATGGTCAGAAGCGAGGCACTGGCAAGTTCCCGGGCCCAGAGTATTGCTGAACTGGAGCAGATCAACCGGCAGATCATCCAGCGTATGCGGACCGGCATTCTGGTGCTCGATCGTTACGGCGCTATCCGACTTGCCAATGCGGCTGCGGAAGAGCTTCTGTTCGGCTCTGTCCCCGGCGGAGGTAACTCGTCAAACCGTGGCAGAACCTTGCCCACACCACTGCGCCGGGGCCTTGAGAGCTGGCTAAAGAACCCGGGAGAGCGCACCGAGCCATTTCAGGCAATGCCGACCTCACCCATGGTGCAGGCCAACTTCACCCAACTCGATCAGAAAAGGGGTGACCAGATCCTGGTGTTCATTGATGACCTGAGCAAAGTCACTCAGCAGGCCCAGCAAATGAAACTGGCGTCTCTGGGGCGACTTACAGCCGGCATTGCGCACGAAATCCGAAACCCGCTCGGGGCGATCAGCCATGCCTCACAGTTGATGCGCGAGTCCGAGCATCTGGATGATGGAGACCGGAAAATGCTGGACATCATTCAGCGCCACTCCCGACGGGTAAACGGTATCATCGAAAACGTGCTCGACCTGTCGCGCCGGCGGGAAGCCAGCAGCGATCTGGTGCAAATTGATGATTGGCTGCAGGCGTTCCGGGATGACTACCTGCAATCCCTGGACGGAGAGCCCGGCACCCCCCGGCGATCAATCTGAAAATTGCGGCGAAGCTTCCCCAAGCGCGCTTCGACTCAAGCCAATTAGAGCAGGTGCTGGTCAACCTTTGCGATAACGGGTTGCGTTATAGCCTGGAGCATACCGGACAGCGCACTATCGAATTGCACGCCGGAGCAACCGCGGACGGCGAACGCACCTATATTGATGTTCGTGATTTCGGAATCGGCATCGCCCCGGAGAACAGCGCCTCCATTTTTGAACCTTTTTTCACCACGGACAAAAGCGGCACCGGGCTGGGTCTTTATCTGGCCAGGGAACTGTGCGAGTCTAATCAGGCCCACCTGTCCCTGGTGGATAATAAAAAACCTGGCTGCTGTTTCCGCATTACATTTGCCCACCACGGGCGAATGATCTGATGCGCCGGACCCTGAAAGCGTCAATGCCCGACCACGACATGGAGCCTTGTCAACGCTAATGACCACACACACAGCCCTGATTGTCGACGACGAACCTGATATCCGCGACCTTCTGGAGATCACCCTCAGCCGAATGGGCATCCAGACCCTGACCGCCCCGGACGTCGGCACGGCTAAAGCTCTGCTGAAAGAGCACGCCCCCCAACTCTGCCTGACCGACATGAACCTGCCGGACGGCAACGGCATTGAGCTGGTGCAGTGGATTCAGCAACACACGCCCGCCACGCCTGTGGCCGTTATTACCGCCTACGGCAACATGGAAACCGCTATTGAGTCGCTCAAAGCAGGCGCTTTTGATTTCGTCTCAAAGCCTGTGGAATTGCCTCGCCTGCGGGAGCTGGTCAACAGTGCGCTCAAGCTTTCGGAGCCCGCACTCGACCCGGATTCCGCCGAAGACGAGCCTGGCCTGCTGCTCGGCAACTCACCGGAAATCAAGAGATTGCGCAATCAGGTGCGAAAACTCGCCCGTAGCCAGGCCCCGGTGTTTATCAGCGGTGAATCCGGCAGCGGTAAAGAGCTGGTCGCACGGATGATCCATCTTCAGGGCCCCAGGCGGGAGGGGCCCTTTGTAGCCGTCAACTGCGGTGCCATACCGTCTGAATTGATGGAAAGCGAGTTTTTCGGACACAAGAAAGGCAGCTTTACCGGCGCTACCGACAACAAGGACGGCCTTTTTCGATCCGCCAATGGCGGCACACTTTTTCTGGATGAAGTTGCGGATCTGCCCCTGGCTATGCAAGTAAAACTGCTGCGCGCCATTCAGGAAAAAGCCGTCAGGCCGGTGGGTGAAACCAAAGAATTCGCAGTAGACATTCGTGTGCTAAGCGCTACCCACAAGGATTTGCCCGCGCTGGTCCAAACTGGCGATTTCCGTCAGGACCTGTTTTACCGCATCAACGTTATTGAACTTGCCGTGCCGGCCCTTCGCGACCGCCCGGGCGACATCGAACTGCTGGCCCATCACATTCTTGATCGCATTGCCCGGGAATACGAGTGTAAACCTGCCACGCTGACTAAAGGGGCCATCTCCCGATTACAGGCCCACGACTTTCCCGGCAACGTTCGCGAGCTGGAAAACATCCTGGAAAGAGCCTCGACCCTGTGCGAAGCAGATTCGATTGGCGAAGGCGACCTTCACATCGGCAATGCGCCGGTTATGCCGGATAATCGCTTTTCGGGAGATGCCAGTCCAACCAACAACGAAGATGGGCCAGCAAAACTCCCGGATGGCGAGATGGATCTTGAAGGTTACCTGGAGACCATTGAACGCAGTGCCATTGAAAAAGCGCTGGAAGCTACACGCTGGAACAAAACGGCGGCGGCAAAACGGCTGGGGATCAGTTTTCGGGCGTTGCGGTATCGGTTGAAGAAGTTGGGGATGGAGTAAGCGATTTCCTACAGATCAGGCATGGTTTTACTGATGCTTTTTTGCAAGAACCCGTAGTAAGGTTAACCAGATTTCCGACAAATGAACTAGGACGGTTCCGGAATCAGGGAAGCATAGCCTACAAAGACCGCGTTTAAAGGAGTCAAGGATGATTCGCGAACCCTCCAGTCAGGGTGGTTTCACTCTGCTTGAGTTACTAATCACAATAACCATTGCCACTATCATTTTATCTGCCGTATCCGCGAGCTGGCAAAGCGTCATCGAGAATACCGCCGGCAAGCGGGCGCACTCCAATCTGGTTCAAGCATTTGCAGATGCCCGAAGTGTCGCCGTCACCAGCAACGTGACAACTACTCTCTGCCCGCTGGACGCCGAATTGAAGTGCATTTCCGATTGGGACGGACCGATCTCGGTTTTTAAAGACCCGAACAATGACAGGAGAATCACACCAGCGACCGAGCTTGTCCAAACACACCATCGAGCATCAATCGGCATTCTTACCGCCAGCCATTCCGGGCCAGCGGAGCGTCGATACTTTCAGTACAACCCTGACGGGTCGGCGAGAGGTACTATCGGTAATATCGTGTGGTGCCCGGATAGCGCAGAGGCCAGCCGGGCCATCCAGTTAAGAATGAACTTTGGCGGCCGCATTACCTGGGCACTGGATCGCGATGGCGATGGTGTGCGAGAGGATTCTAAGGGACAGCCACTTGTTTGCGGATAACCCGTCCAAAGTTACCAGCAACCGTTTACTGCTGCCGTGCGGTTGCCCTCTTGATCAATCGTCATGGTGCCACAGTCATCCCCTGCCTGAAGCGCCGTTGGAACAGCCTGCAAGGTAAAGCTGTCCCTCGTCACGTTGCCATCAAATGAAATATCGTAAGCCACTGCTCCGCCATCGCGAGGGGATTCATCAAAAGGCAGGTCTGGTGGGTCACCATCAGCCTTGCGGTAATCAAACCCGTTGGAATACCGGCGCTCAAGCAGTTGAACCAGTTCAAGCAAATCAGCCTGCGCCTGGCCTTGACGAGTTCGCTCTACATAATTTTGGTAGGCCGGGTAAGCTACGGCCGCCAAAATACCAATGATTGCGACCACGATCATCAACTCAATTAGGGTAAAGCCACGAGAACATTTGGTCATCTTCATATCATTCAAATCTCCGATCAATTCCGGGCATGCACAGTAGGCGTATCCAACAGCCTTGTAATGAACGCCAATACCAGCCTTAATCAGCGAATTTGCTCCCAGTTCTGACGGCCCAATTCAAGAGCGCCTGGAGCCTTTCTGGTGTCAAAGTCCTCATTCTCGTCATCGCCTGCACCCTGACGGCTATTTGAGCCCGAAAAAATTCTGAATTCTGCTCCGTCTGACCCCGTGGAGACCACTGGCTGGTTAACAATACCCATTTCAAGATCAAGTCCAGAACTAGGAATGCGAATTTTCTCGCCTGCAACTTCGACCTCAATAAAATCATCACCGTTAAACAAGCCATCGCCATTGACATCGAATACGGAGAAATCCAATCGGCTACCGGAGAATGCATCGACTTCGTAGAACCAACTGGTTCCGCCAGCCGAGCACGGATCTTCTGAAGGAATCAGACTGGTGAAGAGAACTCTCGCACCGCGCACCTGTGCTCTCGTTACGACCCGCTCACCCTGGGGCCCAGGCCCATCGAGGCTCTCTTTCCATACCAGATTCATATACCACCCGCTCTGGTCTGAAAGTTCGTTGTCAGAGATCCCTGTCAGGCGGTTGCCGTTTTGGACTACCCGCGTGAGTATCTCCTGCTCCAGCAGATCGGCAACTAGGACAGGCTCGTCTCTGTCGAAAATAGCATAAATTGCCTGAACATCTGGATCCGCACCCACGACATTATCACCCTGGCGCAAGAAGCTCCCCGTTCCAAAGTAAACAGTAGGTTCCCGGTTCTCGTTGAATGCCGCCTGCAACTGCCCTGTGATCGGCTGCTCACCCGGTGCAGTAAATAACGGAACTGGATTACCCGCAGTGCGAAGGCTGTTTGGCACTCCCCATTGGCCCTCTTCGCTATCAGCGGTATCAAGTCTCCAAAGCTGACCCTCTGAATCTCCCACGTAAATCCGATCAACAATGCGGTCACCGTCCAAATCAACTGTCAGAGGTGAACCTAGTTGGCCACTCGGCAATTCAAAGGTTCGAATAGGCCGCCCGGTGCCTGCGTTCAAAACCCATACTCTACCGGGGCCAACTTGTGCGGTATCTGAATAGCCGCTGGAAACAACTACGGCAAAGTTTCCGTCAGGCATTGCAACGGTAGAGGGCTGCTGCATCGGTCTATACAAATTCTGATGAGAAAATTCCCAAAGCAAATTATCTTCGGATACAGTTTCTGGATTCGTAATATCTAACGCAAACAAACTGTTACCGCCCGCACCGGTCGTACCAACAGCAATTGTTCTCCAGCCAAGGCCTGACCCAAGCCAAGCGTCTGTCACCCGTGGCGAGCCGTCGACGTAATAACGGTGTGCATAATTGAATTCCGACAGCCGACCCAAGTTGCCAATTACATCAGAGGGCACGTAGGCAAACATTTCTTTTCCCCCATCATCCCCTTCAGAAGCGTTAAATGCGTGGAGCATTCCGTCATTTGCACCTACAAGAACTATCGGCGGTCGGTTCTGATAAACCTCACTGTCCCTGAAAGCGTTATAGCCGGTAGCCGTCGAGAAGACAGCAGTTTCGCTCAAATTACCGAAACCAAAATTCTGTTTGTGCGCAAACTGCGGATCGGAGTTGATAATGTCCCCTAGACGGCCATCCCTCTCCCGGAAGATTCCGTCAGTGTTGGTCAGCGTCCGCTCATTGCTGCGATCGCCGCGAAGGTACTCCAACCGACGCTTACCGTCCGCCTCATCTAATTCCGTTCCGTCTGAGTTCTGCCGTAAGGAATCTTTTTGGACGCCTTGCAGCTCGTCCCACTTAAATGGGGTTCCGCTCGTGGAAAGCAGTTCTCCAGCGACCTGACCTTCATTCGATAGGTTAGTGTTTGTAATAATCCTTCTCGCAGCAATTTCATTGGGAGGAATAACATCGAGCTGGGCAGCAGCACTCCAGGTAAAACTGTTGGCCACTTGACCGTCATCCTCATCGACCGCGAACGCTCGTAGGTCACCACTCCAATTCTGGCTATTGAAAGATGCTCGATAAACGGCTGAATCCCCCCGGAGACTAGTCGAATTCGAAGCCAGGGATGCAGCGGATGAAGAAGACCGTAAAATATCCGCGAACACGAGCTCTAAATCTCTCGCCAACTTGGAAGGATCAATTGCGAAGTAGTAATTATCCGGCAGCCCGTCACCGTCGGCATCCCAGGATTCAGATTCGGTTGGAAAATTACCCTGCTTGTCGTAACCACTCCATTTGGCAGCGTAGAACATTGGTGATTCCAGCAAACCATCCCGGGTTTCCCCAGAACTTAAGGTATAAGTAACTGAGGTTGCTGGATCATCACGTCTGCAATTATCGCACTCCAAGACACCTGTTGGATCATTATAATCATAGCCATTTATGCCTGAGTGAGCGTGAAAGCCGTTTTTTTCGGTCCCGTTCAATACATAGCCAAATGCAAGTGGACGACTTGATGATTGCTGGGCGACGCGCGTGGTTATTTCAAGCGTCGAGTTAGTAATAGTGTATTCAATCGTGCCATACATATCTTGGTCATAGTCACCCCCTTGCTCGGCCGCCTCCCAGTTGACCAAAAACAGGCCAGTTCCTGCTTCGAGATCTTGGCTGATAACTTTGAAATCAACAATGACACAGCTCCCATCGTCCTCGGTATTCTGACATGCTGGCAGTATTGTAACGGCCCTCTCAGTCGTGGCAGGGCGCGGTATGTCAATTCTCGGGACTGCTGGGGCCAGCGCTACCGCAAACGTTTTGACATTTTGGTCACCCGTAAGATTTGGTCTAATATCGTTCTCGTACGCATAGTTCGCTATACCGACAGAATCGAACCCAGCGGCTAGTCGCGGAGATTCTGGGCACAACCCCGCCGCTTCCGCAAGGGATCCTACAACTTTAGAAGTGCAAAGCTGGTTGTTGGAGCCCGAAGTCTCGCCCACAAACCACTCTTTGCCGTTAATACCCTCGCTCTCGCCGATGGCTGTAACCAAAGCCCTGATATCAACAACGCCACCAATGCCCGCAATGTCTGAAGCCGACTGAAGCTGATCACGATCATAAGATGCCGCACTGCTATTAAAATTGATTACGTTCAGGGGCGCACATCGCAAATCTTCGTTCAAAGTGTCGTTCCAAGCCTGTCCCCTGAGTCCATCAAGTTTGTCTTTCCCAGTGAATGCATAAGCTTCGGTTGATCCTGCTCCGGCAAAATAGCGAATGGATTCAAGGAAAATCTCCGACTGGGGATTCCCCCAACTCATACACTGCCCGTCGCTGAAGCTTTTAAGACCAAACGGGCAGTTCTCAGAGTTTCCGGTGTAAACCCCGTCCGAGCCGTAACCGTACATCCGAAGAAGATTCAGAGAGTTGACTATTCCCCCTGTCGTTGGCGCATCTTGGAATGTTCCGTCTGTTCCAACATTCACCTCATCGCCAAATCCCGTGACGTTTTTTCGCAGAACGCCACCAGACTTATTCTTCAAATAACTACCACTTAACAATCCGAACAGAATTTCATTGTCATCACCATATTGCTGCAGAAGGCCGATCGGCTTTAGATTTCCGTTGGGATATTCTTTGCACCGCTCTGTGCCAACAAGTCCTGACATACAAACTTCGACACGAACGTTATAGTTATTGAGGCCCAAACCAACTTGGGCTCGACGCGGGTTACGATCATTGGCAGCAAAACCAGTTACGCCGATATTATTCGCGTTTTCATTGTTACTTTCTTCGGACCACCTGCACTGATAGCGCTCATTTGCACTCCACAGGCCATAGTTGCCTCGCGCAACACTCAGACGGGGTGGCTTGTTCGTAGGCACAACCTCGCCGTCATTCAGCGACGCATTATTCGTCGTGTTGCAGAATGAAATGCCTGACCTTGATAGATTCTCAATCTTCCAATTCGACTTCTCGCCACCCACTGCTCTTGCTACTGTGACCGTAATTTCATCATCGCCTGAATCAACGCTTCTCACACTACCTAACATGTAAGATTCACCAGAGTTAAACAGATTCAGAATACTGGAGGCGCTATAAATCCGGACCTGATCGCCAACCTGCACCGAGTCCATAAACTCGGAGACATTTGATGAAATATCAAACTCGATATTTGAAGTATTTGGGGTAATCTCCGAGTCGCTGCCCGCAATAATCGAACCGCCACCCGCAAACGGAGTGAGCTTCTCCAGATCGTTATCTTCACCCCCATCGTAGAACTTAACCCAGGAATGGGCGTCTGTCGGAACGTAAGCTCTTTCCAAAACTGTCTGAGTTGCACTATCTATGCGACGATAGCCGCCAAACAGAATCTTCCGCACCACGTCCATACGCGACATCGTCAAATAGTTAAGGAAGTTGCCGCTCCAGTCCCCGGCGACACTATCACAGTACTTGTTGGACGTTTCGGCAGCCGGGACAAATCGGTCTGTGCTGGTGTTGTAGTCATAGCATTTGTAGCTATCAAAATAGCCGTAATAATCATTGTCATGACCGTACGTTAGGTCAGGCTGCCCATCGTCATTTAGGTCAAGATAGTCCGGATAGGCTTCAAAAAAGAGCTGATGGTCATTGGAGAGTGACAACATGACTTGCGGCTCGACGCCCTGAGTCAGAAACAGTGGTGTCTGTGAAACGATCGCTTGGGAATCACTTGCGATCGCAAGCATAGCACTTGCAAAAATGCCCAGAGACACCCTTTTGCAAACATTTGAAACCGAAGCTAACTTTTTCATCTCGAATTCCTTCTGGGAGAGCGCCGACAGGAGACTCATCGGACCTTGTACACGGTTGCAAGCACGACCTGGGTATTGTCTGCGCCACCAGTGCCCAATGCTGTTATGCGAAAATATGATGGCAGCGGAACAGGGTCCGATGCGTCGAGAGGCGGTTCTTCAATACCCAATCGCTCAATGAAATATCTAGGCTGGGCCGCTACACCCGGAAAATTTCCACCATAAGTTATGAAACCATTACCATTCTCGATGTCACTTCGAGAAAACCATTCGGGCCGATTGTCATCATTCACTTCGTAAAAACCATCATCATTTTCAGCGTAATCCCCGGAGTCCGGATCATCCCGAACAAGCTCCTCGGCCTCTCTCAACGCGGCCTCAGCGGCCTGAAATGCCAAATCTCTATCGCGGAGGTTACCAGTCATGCGCTCCTGCAAAATGGTGCCCTGCATTCCACCGACGGCAATTAACGTCAGCAGCAAGAGCATGATCAACGACACCAGCAGAACACTACCTTTTTGCCGGTTTTGGCCAAAGCTATAGCCGTTCGGACATTGATTAAGCATCAATTCACTCCAACTTGTTGCGAATGCCGACGGTAGACAGGCCGACCACCCGTGTGCGCCTGTCAGATTCGGTGGTAATTTCGGTACTCGCAAGATTAAACACACCCGCCTCCGCTGTATCCGTCACGTTGTCACCGCTTCGAAACAAAAGGGCCATTCGAACGCTGACAACTCCGTTCCAGTCGGTGACATTTGTTGCTGTAACGTAGGTGTCCGCACCCTTGTTGACGCCGGTAGCTACTCCGTAAAGGATTTGCATATTTTCGACGCCCTCAGCAAGTTCGACAGCATCGCCGGTACCGCCTGCATCCAGGCGCTCTCTGAAAAGAGCCGGTTCACAAGTTGCGCATCTTTTTCCAATGAAATAGGCGGTGCTGGTAAACACATACACAGCTGCATCGTCGTCATACTCGCCAGCAAAGCCACCGCTGGGGTTAACGTTACCGGGGGAGCCACCGGAATCTTTCTGGAGGCTACTGGAATTCGCCGCGCTCGATTTCTGGAACAAGTCGCCCCCACTGCAATCACTGGAAACTACCGTAATGACCGTGCCTTGTTCGATACCTGAGTTGCCATCGGTGGTCAAAGCGTTCGCAGGATTGCCAGGATTACCAGTCAATTCAACGTCCGCACGGCGTGCGCCACTGAGAACAATAAAGTCGGTTCCCGGAATCATCTGGTCCTGAATGTTTGTCGGCACGGTATCTCCGGGACCGTTAGACCAGGTGCCACTACCTGCCGCTAGTGTGGTGATCGTAAATGCATCGCCCACCCCCGTGTTGGCCGCTTCCCAGCCGATAACGCCTGGATTCTCATAAATCGTCTCATCGTATCCAGTACCGCCGGTATTCAATTGATTAACCGGCTCGTCGACCAAACATCCGAAATGGCCTGCCATCCTTGCGTCATACTGCAAAGTGCCCATAGAGAACCGAATGTTTTCCTGAACTTTACCCAGGGCATCACTGATACGGTAAGTCTGACTTGAGGCCAGAAATATCTGCACCACGCCCAAGGTGAGAATCAGCCCAAGCGCCATGGCAATCATCAATTCAATCAGCGACAAACCTGACTGACTCTGCCGCGGAACACCAATTTGATAATTGAATACCCTCACAACGCCACCTCCAGAGTCAGCTCACCTTCGTCCCACGCCAGGTCACCTTCGTCCAAATTTTCAACTTCCCGTCGGAGGTTCCAGGTAATGTCGACCGTAACCAGCTCGCCATTCACAGTCACTTCGCCGTTCCCTCCTGGCAACAAACACGCCAGGGAGTTACGCCACTCGCGGATATCGTTTGCAACAACGCTTGCACCATCAAGTGTGAACTCTGTGTCGCAATTCAACGCGTTTTCCTCACCCAGTTGATAAGCAGCGCGGTTAGGACGATTGGCTCGAATCCGCTCAACCAGGTCTTCAGCCAAAAAAATCGCTTGGGTCCGGGCCTGACTTCCTGTGGTCTGCTGAAGGCTGGCGGTCTGCAAAGACGCCATACCCAGAAGCCCGATGGCCAGAATTAGCAGCGCCACAAGCACTTCAATCAAGCCGAAACCATGCTGGCTGTTCCTCGATAAATGCGGCAATGAGCGTTCAACTCTTAAATTATTGTTCATTCTGGACAATCACCTGGCTCACTGGATGGGCGCCCCGCGAGGGAAATCGTAATTTCACGGCGTTTGCCCGCTTCACTGGACTCACATTCAAGTGGGTCAATGTTTATTTGAAAACCCGCATCATCAGGATCAAGTTCACCCCTGGCATTAAACGTCAACTGCGCGCCAGTAGCACTGTAGGCAACATCACCGCTCTGAAACTGCCGCAAGACCTCATTGGGGTCGGTGTCGTTGCACTCAGTTCCAAGGTGAACACACCAGCCATTGCCAAACCCGCCTGCGTTCGCGGTAAGGGAAACATCGTCGCCCAAGCGCACTGCCTCGCTACGAGCAAAACTAATGGTCGAGACAAACCGGTTGGTCTGAGTAGCAAGACGGTTGTTTTCGATAACGTTCTGAAATGATGGCACCGCAACCGTGGCGACTATGGCAAGCACAGCAACCACAACCATAAGCTCGATGAGAGTAAAACCTCGTTGGGCATCCGGAAATATCATGACGGCATCCTAAATTTATATTCATAAAGAATAGAAGAAGGCCCCGGGGCTTTCGAGAGCAGGGCGACGGGCGGCAAAAGATAGGAGACAAGCGGCAGAGACCACCGCTTTTTTGTGAAGGGAATCAAATTTCAGGGGGCAAGAAACCGGATCAGGACACGTCCACCACATCTATCCGCAATTCTCGAGGCATGGAAAACACAATATTCTCCTCACGCCCCGAAATTTCCTCCGGCAGATCCCCGCCAAGCTCCCGAAGCCGGGAAATCACATCGTTTACCAAAACCTCTGGCGCGGAAGCACCAGCGGTGACGCCGATTGAGGTTTTACCGTCGAGCCATTGCGGATCGATCTGTGACGCCTGGTCAATCAGATAGGCGGGCGTGCCCATGCGCTCGGCCAACTCGCGCAAGCGGTTGGAGTTGGAGCTGTTGGGCGAACCCACCACCAGCATCAGGTCACAGTCGCCTGCCAGTTGTTTCACGGCATCTTGGCGGTTCTGGGTGGCGTAGCAGATATCGTCTTTCCGGGGCCCTTCGATGTCCGGGAAACTGGAGCGCAGCGCATCAATGACGCGGGCTGTATCGTCCATGGACAACGTGGTCTGGGTCACGTAGGACAGTCTGGATGGGTCTTTCACCTGAAGACTGGCAACGTCTTTCTCGTCCTCAACCAGATAGATCTCGCCACCGTTGCTGTGATCATACTGTCCCATGGTGCCTTCCACTTCGGGATGGCCCTGGTGGCCGATCAGGATGCATTCACGGCCTTCGCGGCTGTACTTCATCACTTCAAGATGGACCTTGGTCACCAGCGGGCAGGTAGCATCGAACACTTTCAGCCCGCGGCGCGCGGCTTCCTTTTGCACCGCCTGGGAAACACCATGGGCGCTGAAAATGACCAGCTTGTCGTCCGGCACTTCTT
>Ga0307944_1001011_pt1 | contig 13936 bp, 7 predicted proteins | sample OrgLakmetagen179_FD_201831 | JGI IMG/M metagenome (GOLD analysis project Ga0307944, IMG submission 201831) | Saline water microbial communities from Organic Lake, Antarctica - #179 | ecosystem: Environmental > Aquatic > Non-marine Saline and Alkaline > Saline | place: Antarctica: Organic Lake... | reverse complement strand
CTATATTTAACTTGAATTTTTCAACTTCGAGAATACTCGATTTATAATGAATTTGACTTTTAGGAATCACATTTTCTGTTGTATCAGTTTTATAAAAGCGTATTGTGAAGACAACTTGGAGAATAACTGTTTTCCTGATTTGAATTGACTAATGAAATGACCTGCTATATGAAAAGTTTCGATTCAAGTATAGTAGCTCCGCTAAGAATCGAACTTAGATCTAAAGTTTAGGAAACTTTTGTTCTATCCGTAACGGTATATTATTTCTAAAATCAGTAATAACTAGTGTTTAAAGTGAAAAAATTGTTGTCTAATTGTTGTCTAATTTAAAATTGTTGTCCAATTGTTGTCTTTTTAATTATCTTTAGAAAAAAAAATAGTGGGTAAATCTATTAGTGTTGTAGGAATTAAGAATCGTAAAACAGGTATAGTTAGGTATCATGTTAGGACTATAACTAACCGTAAATCTACCAAAAAGTCTTTAGGGATAAAGTTAACACTTGAAAAGCACACCAAATATTTTATAAAAGATAAACAAAGATTTAGAGAGCAAAAAAGTTTCCCCGAAGGATTAGATTATAATACTAAAATTGAAAAATATTTATCAACTTTTAATAACGATATTATAACTGATTACGATAATCAAAAATCATTTATAGTTTATTTTCAAAATAAAATAGACGCTCAATTCAATCACGGAACTCGAATTAAAAAAAATGTAGTTCTAAATAAATTAAAAAAATACATAGAGCATCAAAATAAAAAAGATTTATTCTTTGATGAAATAACTAAACCATTAGTTAGTGATTTGTTGTTGTATTTCAAAACTGCTAAGGACCCTCGGCGGCTAACTAACAACAGTGCAATACATTATCTTAAAATAATAAAATCCATTTTTAATGATTCTCAGAAAGATGATGTTTATCAACCCAAAAGCAATCCATTTAGTAGTATAATCCTGAAACAGAATAAGTTAAAATCAAAACATTTAAATGGCGAAGAATTGAGTAAGCTAACTGAGAGTCAAATCAACGATGATAAATTGCTGATTGTCAGAAATATCTTTTTATTTTCACTGTTTGCGGCAGGTATGAGGATTTCTGATGTCTTGACTTTAACTTGGAAAAATTTTAGAAATGGGAGGTTAGAATACACAATGATGAAAAATAAAACCGAGGTTGATTTATCACTTACCCCATATCTGTGCATTTTATTATCAGAAGTTTACAGCGATTTTCCAAAATATCAGGATTCAAAAAATGATTTAGAAATCACTGTCAAATTTAAAGACGTTGATAAATCTAAAATTATGTCCTTAAATGAAATTGAAGAAGCTATAAATGAACATAAATTTAATGTTTCAAAAAATCCAAAAGCTAATAAAGTAGTTCAAGAAATTCTTGAAGGAAGCCTAGAATCTGAAGGGCACTTAATTAATTATCTAGGGTATAAAATTGATACAAATAATACCCAAGTCAAATATTTAATCGATAGAAAACATAAGCTACTCTCTTTAATTGATGATAATTTTTTGAAAGATTTTATTTTGTACTTAAAAAAATATAAAGAAAAAAGGAAAGATGATTTTGTATTTCCTTTTTTAGACAAAAAAGTTTTTGATAATAATCGAGGTGAATTATTGAATGAAAAACAATATAAGTATATTAAAAATAAGTCCATAGTATACAACAGGAAACTTAAATTAATACAAAAGCAACTTGATATTGAAACAAACCTAACTTCACATGTAGCAAGACACTCTTTCGCAAATTTTCTTTTAGGGCTTAACAATGTTTCAATCTATGACATATCTAAACTAATGCGTCATGCCAGCCTACAGATAACCGAGCAGTACCTTAGACGTAATTTTGACCCAAAAAGACTTGATGATTTAAATTTCACTCTTCAGGATAAACATAGGGCTAGATATTAAGTTATAAGGCAGCTATTGTTTATTAGAAATTGATTAGTAAAAGAAACCGTTTATGATACTTGTTTTTTTACTTATGAGTAAGCACATTATTGAGGTGTCTAAGGGGTGCAAAATGTGCATCTTTGTAAATACATGAGTACACTAGTTAAAGTCTGCTGACTATCCTTGTAAGCACGGAAGATGTCATTAACTGTATGGCAGAGGGGTAAGAAAATAACACTGGAAGGTTTTTAGCGAATGCTACAGCTTGCCGTCCTGGCAACTCAAAGTTATTAAAGGTGAAAAGATTGCTTAGGACATAGTAATAAATGTATAGTAAGGGAGACCTGGATTATTTAAATTTGAATAGGCTTAAGTTTGTAAAGAGTTACACAATAAAAAAGAAGTACTCGTCTTACCCTAAAAAACTATCCCTAAAAATCAAGTAATTCCTATAAGTTTTTCGACAAACAATCGGTTCAGTCAACAAATCATATAGCGTTGGCCTATCGGCACGCCATATGCTTAGTTATTGGCGGTAGTTTTTTATCCGAAGCATCCTTTAAAAACGAATATTATTATTCCGAAAATTACTATTAGAAATATCCAAAATACTGGACTTTTCATTGCCTCTGCTTCTTGTTTTTTCTTTTTTTGTAAACCTTTCAAATCGTGGCCAGGTTTAAATTTATTACCACAAGATAAGCAAGATAACTCGACTTTATTACTTCCAATCGTTCCTGCAAGAATTCCAATTCCACCTGTAAGAATTGCTCCTCCAACTGCTTGTGTTCCGCTGAAACCTTTTTTCCCTCCAATAACATTTATAGACTTACATTTCGGGCATCTTATTTTATTTTTATCCGCATTATTTTGTAAAATCGGTTTTGCTACAATGGGTTTAGCTATTGTTGGCGATGTAATATTCTCACTCCAAGATGAATTACAATTTTCACAACTTTGAGCATATTTTGATTTCAGTTTTTTATTACAATTAGGACAAACTCCTGACTTTCGTACACGATTTATACAAACATTTTTTTCCGTTTCAATTTCGTTTATTATGAGTGTACTCTTTTGCTTAATGCATACTTTGCAAAGCTCTCTTTATATAGGTTCATTCTTAATTTCGACAATAATTGAAGTTTCAAGTTCCGAAGCCGATTTGTTTCCGCAATTTGAGCAAAACAAATCATTTTCTTTTGTCTCTTTTCCGCATTTCGTACAATACGTATTTTTCTATTTCTCTAATTTTTTTAGCAGTTCCGCTTTTTTTTTAAATTACCGCCAACGGTCTTGTATATGAAAAGTAGGCGATTACGAAGCACTAATTTTTCGGGTAAACACAAAGTGTAATACGAGCCAAAACCTTGAATTTACTGCTATTTCGCCTATTTTTTATATACATTGTTATGCCCTTTTTTCATTTTTCACGTTCTGTTTGTAGCGTTGGCAAAGACATACTCTTTTGCAATTTTTGGCGTAGCGTTGGCTGGTGCGAATTGCAAATGTGCCACCAAATGCGTTGGCATTAGTATTTTAATTGTTTCAAAAATTCTTTTAGTGTTATTGTCGTTATGTTTAGTCCTTTGGCTTTAATCTGTAAACCATTGTCAGATGTAAGCATAATAGGGTTTTCTTCTTTGTATTTTAATGCAACTGATAAAATGAAATTGTCAGGAGATTTCTTGTTAAAGTCATTTGGAAGCAAGGTCAAATCTGCTGTGTCCATTTTTATACCTCGCTTCTCTATATTGTTGTTAATATTTCTCAATGCTTTCTGAACGTTTTTCTTTTGTTCCTCTGTTAATGAGATTTTCAAATAGTCCAATTCGTCAATGACTTTTGCTGAAAGTACAATACTGTATTTTTGGTCAACTTTAGAAATAATGTCGGGGTAATCAACAAAAACATTTGTGTCAATGATGTAAATGTTTTCTTTGTCTTTACTTATTTCCTTTTTTGGCTTCTCAAACTTTGAAAGGTCTATTGTTCCGAGAACCTTTAAACCACCCGTTTTCTTTTGTGCTTCTGTTTCGCTATTCGATTGAGTGTTTTCTGTTTTGTCTTCGTTATAATGTAAATCGTTTATTGATAGCATATATTTTTTCACATTACTGTCTATAAGCGAATAAAACGAAGAAATAGTTTCATCAGAAACTATAAGCGTACATAGTTTGGCTCTTGATGTAGCAACGTTAAAACGGTTTGCTTGTAATGCAAATGGAACACTTTCCGTAGGAACAAAGAAAACACAAAAATCTGTTGTAAGTCCTTGTATTCTGTCTATGGTTTCAACCAATACATTTTCAGTATTTACGCATTTTGCAAATATTTCTGTTTGAAGAAAACGAATAGAATCCTTATGAAAAGCTAATACAGCAATTTCAGCTTTATTATTAAATTGTTTGATTTCGCCAATCAACTTCACAATAAATTTAGAACAATCACTAGAAGGAAGTCGTCCTGCAGGAAGCTTAAATCTTATCATACTTGAACCACCGTAGTTATTCAAATACTTTTTAAGAATTGAAAAATTTGAAAAATCAAGAGGAAGTTTTACGTCAGACTTACTTTTTAGTACAGCGCCATAAAACAAATTAGTTCCCTTAATGGAATTTTCTGTCAAACGGTACGATTCAGTTAAAATGTATTGTTTAGCATTGGGCAAATAGAAACTTATAGCTTTAAGTCCACATATCATCCAATGATAATTATTTGTGTCTTCGGGTGCATATTCTTTGTGAAAAATTGGTTCAAGTTGCTTGATGTCACCAATGATTATGCACTTCTTGCCAAGTTTTTTTGCTAATGCAATAGTTGATAAAAATGCTTGACTTGCTTCTTCAATAATTATGTAATCAAAATGTTCGTCCACTACGGCTTTTGTGGCAATTTGGCTCATTATGTAATAAGTTGTCAAAAGCAATGGCGGTCGTTGTTTGCTTAAACTTGTAAATGATTGAAGTCCTTTGGTTTTTTTGTTTTTACTTTCGTCTGCGGTTAAAGCAGATTTAAAAACTTTTCCTAGTTCCAATGCTGATTTCAAATGTTCTTTTTCAGCCAACTCAATAAGTGCCCTGTTAGTTAATGCAGTTACAAGAATTCTAAAATCTGATTTTAGCAATGCACCGCATAATAGAGCCATTAGGTAAGTTTTACCCGTCCCTGGTGGACCTTGAATAATTATTGTGTCATTTTCAAAAAAGTCTGTTTGAAGTTTTGAAACAAATTCTTCGTCAACAATTAACGGTTCTGGTTTCCAAGTTGTATTTTCAATTTCAATTTCAAGTTCTAAAAGTTCATTTGTATTAGGTTTTACTTGCTTTAAAAAGTCCACAAGATTCATTATGTATTGTAAGGGTGGATCTGTTGGTGCTAAAAACACTAATGCGTTTCTTTCATACTTTCCAACGTCTTCAACTTTCACTCCCGACAAACCTACAATAGTCTGGTCGTTTTCGTAAGTAAAGAAAACAGTTCTACATTCAAATTGAGTTGCAATATTTGTTCTTAAATTCTCATAAGTAAGTCCACCCCAATTTTTTACATTGTCGTCTTGGATTGAAGAAACAAAGCATTGTAAAGTTTCATTCTTTCGTGGTGCGAAACATATTTTATGGTCAAATTTTACAATTATATTCCCTCTTACTTCATCGTAACCTTGGTATCTACACAAATAAAGTTGCTTGTCCACAAACATTTTAGCCGCTTGTTTTTTAAGCAACTTTTCAAACTCATTTGTTTGATAAATAAGTTCGTCTTGGATTAGGCTTAAATGTTTGTTATTATTGATAATCATCTTCAATATTTAATAATTTCAACAACGCTCTTGATTTCTCTCCTGAATTGTTTTTGTCAATAATTAAAAGGTGTTTGTTCGCATCTCTGTTTGCTTCACAAAAAGTAAACAATTCGTCTATTTCTCTTTCGTTTTTATAGGCAAGTAAATGAATAGAGTTCAACTCTAAGATTTCTTCTGCTGTATTGTAAATCTTGAAATTCTTGCCAAAATCTAAAGCCATTTTACAGCAATTTTCTTTCATTTGCAAAATCTCATTCGGGTGAATGTATGCAAATGCACCTCTTGCACTGTGAACAAAATATTTTTCATTTCCAATTTTTACAACATTGAATTCTCCATCAGAATCTTCAAATTTTACACCCTTTTCTTTCGTCAACTTTATTTTAGCTATTAGATTAAATAGTTTTTGTCTCTCTAAGGGCTGATTGGTAAATCCTTGCAATAGACTTTTTAAATCACTTTGGTATTCATCCCATTCAGTTCCTTCAAGTTCAGAAATGAAATCATTTACATCATCTAAAAAGGTTGGACTTGTGTTATCTTCTTTTGGTTGACCTTGCTTTTTATATTTTTCTAATTCTGCTTTTACCTCTGACAATTCAATATCTTTTGAATCTTCGGAAGTAAAATCGTTGTTTTCGTCTATTGCGACTTTTTGTAAGGTTTTGGTTTTGTCTTCATTTTCGTTTATGTATAGAATCTTTCCATTAACAGCATAATCTGTGTCTTTGTAACGATAAAAAACATAATCTGGAATTTCATCAAGTTTTACAATCTTCGGTAATGTGCCATTGAAAAGATAAATTGAAAACTCTCCGATAGATTTCCATTCAGTTGATTGTTCTGCCATAAGAGCAAAATTGTATTCTTCTTGAATTATCAATTCTTGTCCTTTGGCTCTGCTTGAATTTACAACTCTGACCATTTCATTAAAGATGGAAAATTCATTTTCACTTTTTAATTCAATTTCTTTTTCTTTAAGTAATTCAAACGTGTTGAAAAGCATTTTTCCGTCTGAGAGCTTCTCGTCTTGTGCAATGGTGTTTAGATTAAAATCGGTTTTGGTTAGAAAGAATTTACGCAAAGAAACCAATGTTGAATTTTCAGTATAAATTCCAATGCTTTCAAGATTTGAAAATTTTATTTCATCTTGTTTAATCCACTCTTGTACGTATTCGGGAAGTTTTTCCGATTCCAAAGCAAAGTCAGAAGGATAAACCGCACAAGTAAAATCAAAACCTAACTTTGATAAATCAATATTTGTGATGTGTTTGTGGTAGTATATTCGAAAGAAAAATTGTTCAGCATTTTGTAACGTTTCTGTTTGTTCTGAAAACTTTTCAAAAATGTCATCTATATCAATTTCTTCATTAACTCCAAATAAAGCGTTTAATTTTTCACTCGGGATTCCGTGCTTTGAAAATAGCGAGATTAAATCACTTATCAAGTTGTTGTTTTGATAAGTTGAAGGCAAGATTTTAGACAAACTAAACTCTCTTGTATTAATTTTTATTTTGTCAGCAATTGGTGGTATTTCTGAAAGTTTGAAACTGCGGTCATCTGCTTCAATCACAAATTTATTTCTGAAAGATTGGAAGTCATTTTCCTTAAATTCATTACAAACCAAATCCAGAATTTTGCACTCATAATCTTCTTTTGTGTACGTTGCACTTGAATTGAATTTGAACTCTGAAAGATTTTGAAGAAACTTATATTTTGCTTTGTATTTTACAATATCTACAAGGATTTCCTTGTAATCATTTACATTGACAAAATCTAAAATTAAAGTATGTAAATCGTCTGCTTTGATTATGCCGTCATCTTCTTTGTGGCTTAAAAATTCTTGTGGTAACACAAACAAATTACTTGCACAATTTTTATCAAGAAATTTTCTTGCCTCTGGGTCGGCTGATTGCACTTGATATGTATTACTTGTCTTTTTTTCTATTGAAAAAGAATGTTCAGTTTTCTTAATAATAAACTCTTTGAAGAATTGCTTTTGATTGTCTTGATAGAGTTTGATGAGTGATTTAATTTCGTTTGTTTCTGTTAACTCTGATAGAATTATGTCTTGTTTGGGTAAATATATTTCTTTAAAAATTGCTTCTTGCTCGGAAACTAAATACGGCTTTAATTCATTAAAAAACTCTTCGCTTTTTAATTTATAAGCATTAAGCCAACTCGCTGTATTCAAATTACAACCTATTAACCTGTTTAGCGGTTTTATTACTGAATTGCTATCACAAAACAACTGTAATTCTTTCAATGTGCCTTTGGCAACATTATCAAATTTCGTTTCTTCGTTAATAAAATTGAGAAATAGTTTTTTCTTTTCTTCAGCTGACAAAGTATTTGTTTTACATCTTTCAGCAATTAGTTCATATATTTTTTTGTCTTCAGGTAAAATAACGGAAGAAAAAATGGCTGAATAATCTTCAATGGATAATTCAGAAACTACCATTTCCAATTTGATTAGTTCATTTCTTATTCCTTTGGTTTTCTTATTGATAAAAAAACAATTGGTGAATTTGAACGATGTTTTACCTAATCGGTCTTTAATCGAAACTATTTCATCGAAAGAATAAAACTTACCATTTGAGAATTTAAAGAGTTTGATTTGGTGAATTTTCTTTTTGGTTTCTATGCGTAAATGACTTTCCTCAAGTTCTTTCAGAAACTCTTTATAGCTTTTTTCATCGCAAGTAGAAAGCCAATAGTTGATATTTTCAATATCTGAATTTTCAACAATATCTCTAATGTCCCATTCTTCTATTCCTAATTTTTCTGGATTAATTGCTTCATCAATCAACAATCTGTCGGCTTCATTATCCCATTCAAACCAATTTATATGACCTAATCCGAAGTCAGATAGATTCAATGAGGTTTTGAGTTTGTTGATTTTTACTTTTTGAGCATTGTCAGAAAAACCGTTTTTGGTTGGAATATTTTCAGATATGTATTGATGAATGAACTTTGAAAAACTATTATTTATATGAGGTTTGTTTTTTGGGTCTTTGGATAATAGAAAATTAGCATACAAAGACAAAAACAGACTACGATTATTTTTTTTCTGTATATCTGAATATTCAATAATGTTTTGTGCAATTATCGGCAGAAGTTTTTCGTTAATTTGTGAATTAGCTTGAAGTTTACGTCTGTCATTATTCATATCAAAGGCGTTGCAATGCAATAAAAAACTAAAACCATTCTTTTCTTCGTCCATAGAAAAGAACGTGTAAAGATTTGGTGCTAATTCGTTTTGTAAATCAATTGCCTTTTTGTAATCACGATAAAATGCAAATGTGAATTTTATGTCCCGATTTTTATTTTTTGGATTTATGTCATAAAACTCATTACTGCCAATGGGAAAAGAATTTGAGTAATCAAAAACTGCTTGTGCTTTAATTTCCTCGCTATTGATGTATATTTTTCGCAAACTGTTCAAGAATTTGAAAGAGTATGATAACCCGCTTTTAATTTTATCAATACCTTCGTCAAGGAATTTACTTTTCCCTTTACCTAATTTGAGAAAGAAAATTGAACCACTTTTTAAATTATTTGTTTCTTTAAGATTTACATTTTGCAGAGATTGTTTTAAGAATGTCCTCATTTCGGACAATTCATTTTTAGAAAATTTTACACCTTTTGTGTCGTAGTTTTTTAGTTTTAGTTTTTCGTCTAAATGGGAAGGAAAACAAGTGTAAAGTAATTTTACAAGCCAAGGGTTTTCGTTGTCTTTTTTTAAGTCAAAACCAACTTTAATTTCATCATCTTTTAAAAAGGCTTCTAACTGAAAGAATTTATTCCAACTAAAAATTATCGGACCTGCATAATCATTTATTATAGCTTCTCGACCGTCATCTGCACCAACCAACCTGTGTAATATTTTGAAGCCAATCCCAAATGTGCCAATATCTTCTCCGTCTTTATAGTTCCCTGCAACATTGATAATTGCTGACATATCACGGTCTGAAAAGTAATTACCGTTGTTTATGCAGAGTAAATAATCTTCATTATAGCTCACGCTGAAAAATGACGATTTACAATCGTCTGCGTTTTGAATAAGCTCATATATAGCTTGGTCGTCTGCGGCTACGTTTAAAGCTATTGTTCCCAATAGTTTTCCCAAATCTTCCCTGTTCCCATATATGAGTTTTGAAAATCCTGTTTCTCTACGCTTTTTGTCGGGGTGCAGAGACCCCACAAAATTGAGGTCTATATAGCCACTTTCTCTTGCAACTTCTTCTTTGTAGAATTTACGAAAATGGAAAGCATTTCTTGTATATAACATTCGCTCTTAATTCTTTTATATTGATACATTGTCCGCAGTGCGGTTGGGGCAAAAGCAAATGTGCTGCAAAGCGTTGGTATTGTGTGTTGGCTTGCAGCTCTTTTGATTTTGCCGAAGCGTTGGCATTTTGTCTTTCATTTCTCCTTCGTTTATGGTCAGTCGTCTCTTTTTTTGGGTGAGGCATAACGTACGGATAACACAACAGTTGTGTTATCCCCAATTTGTTAATGGTTTAAATTTAGTGTTTTTTTATTGTCTTAAAAGTCTTAAAAGTCTTAACATTAAAAATGTGCTTTAATAAACGGTGAAATGCCAGAGGCAATTAATTTATCTCTCAAATCACATTTTTAGAGTACACTTGAGAATGTGGATATAAAATATTGAAAACAATCAATAAACTTAGGGATTAGCTTTTATTTTTCACAAAAATAGACCAAAGTAATACCAAGCTAAAATCACTATATACTTAAGCTCCAATCTTTGGAACAGAAAACTTGTAGACAAATTTTGGATAAACTATAATGTGATATTATTAATCTTTTACTCGTCTGCACGTTATTTGTTTTACCGAATCTAAATATCTAAAAAGTTTTTGTTACTCTTACATTAAACTATAACATGTAAAGTGCTGTAAATCATAAAATTACAATATAACCTTAATATATTGTTACTTTATCATTATATTTGAGCAAAAAACAACAAAATGACAAAGACCACTTTAGCAATTAATTTTGAACAAGGAAAAAAAATAGCATATAAAAAAATAGCTGAAAAAGAAGATATAGGTATTTTTATTTTGCTAATACTTGAAACAGGTTTAAGAATTGGTGACGCTTTAGCACTAACTAAAATTAATTTTCATGGAAATGATGGGGACTATTTTCTAAAATTCACTGCACAAAAAACTGGAAAACCCGCAAAACGTCCTATCAGTAAAATTTTATATGAATCCATAACTAAAAGAAAAAACGAAAAAATATTTCATAGTCCGAAAACAGGTATGGTTTATTCCAAAATGTGGGTTGGAAGAAATATAAAGTCTTGTTTTTTAAAAGAATTTAAGTTAGCAAAACAAGAAGACAGGACTATTTCAGCACATAGCTTAAGAAAGTCGGCAGGACAGAGGGTGTATGAGGTAAATGGTATTGAAGCTGCCAGAGATTTTCTACAACATCAGACCTATCAAACAACTAAAGATTATTTATGCATTGGAGAAAGAAAGCTCAACATCCTTCTTCGTGAAACTTTAATTGATTAAACTATTAGAAGTAATGATACAAGTTATAGCGTCTTTTATCATTACAGGGTAAAACCATATAACATTCATATTATATTCGGCTTCCCAGCTCCACCTTAATTTCTAAGCTCCTAAATTTTCCATCATAGTTAGATAAAATAGATTTTGAATTTTCTCTTTGTACCCATTCTTGACCATTAAAAACCCATGTGTCATTTAAATTTGATGGATATGCACCGATTGCAGGTTCATAATTCATGCCTACAAGCCTTTCGCCTTTACCCCTATGTTTATATAAATAATAAAATTCATTTTCTTCTAGATGAAGCCATTCCACAGAAATAAAAAAACCATTTACTGGATATTTTATCTTTAGATGTCTTAGGTCTATAATTGTATAATCTCTGCCCTGCTTAGCAGTTGCAATTATGTGGTTATTACAGACCAATGTCCCTGGGGAGCCATTTTCGTTTATATTATAAAATTGAATTTTGAATTTTGCATTATCGATTTCGCAGCTAGTATATACTCTAATAGTAGGTATAAAGCAATGCAAATTTCTCTTCGGTATTGGACCAAAAGCCTTCGCTATTTTTTCCATTCCTTTTCCAGGACCAAAAAAATATTTTATGTGTTCAACTGGAAATTTATTTAATTCAGGATAAATTATTGTTTGCTTATTTAAATCTTTTTTACTCAAATCTTGTAATCTCATATCTGTTTTACTCTATATATAAAAATTGAGTTTTCTTATTTAATATATACTCTAAAATAAATAATATGAAAAATTTAAAGGAATACAAAAATTTTAATGAATCAAAAAATTACCTAAATAATTTTACGGCATTTGGTAAAAGAGTTAACACAACAATTAATAAAAGTGAAAAAAAAAATTCAATGATAACGTGATAGAACAACCCTCATCTCGTGTTTTGAACCCTAAAAAACAAGAGCGTTCTTTTTCATTAAAATTAAAGTTTTTTATGATAGTTGTCTACTCATACTTTATTACATAGCACCTATCAATTCCTTAGCTCTATCTAATGTATAAGCACCTTCAATTCCTTTCTTATCAAACACCATAAAATAAGCGAAATCTTGCCCTGCTTGTGCTCCCCATTCATTCCCTAATCGGCATTTAGCCGCACTGTCTGAACCATCCAAGTAATCACCTTTAGTTTCAACTACAATTGTTTTTCCAGACTTAGTTTGTAAAATAAAGTCTGGGTAATGATTAGACTTAAATCCGTTAATATAAAAGCCTTTCCCACGCTCTAAGTTTCTGTGCCAGAACACAATATTTGCAGAAGTTCCAATATCCATCGCTACTCTTTCTTCAAACCCATTCATCAAACCTTCTCTCTCATATAGTGAATTTCCGATGGACGAGCCTGTATTTCCAGGAACAATCTCCTTACCTAACTTCCAGTTAGGTTTAGTATTTATTTTTTGTGTCTTAATTAAATCTTGAAAACGACTTTCAGCATACGTATCGGCTAATTGACGAATCTTTGTTTTTATTTTATCAGTATAACTCCATTTTCTTACTAAAATATCTCGTAACTGTTCTGTTGTAAAACTATTCAATATACGATTTAGGTAAAGTTTTATTTCTTGGTCTGCAATGGGATACATATTCCCTATAATCTGCATCATCTGATGGGTGATGTCTGTTATTTGATTTTCTTTTGGCTTAGCTAGTATATACTCAGCAATTGGGTCTTTTACTGTATTATCCTCAATTTTTGTAAAAGAGGGTCTGTACTCGTCTTTTTTGGACTCTTCTAGGTCAATCTTATATAGGTCTGATGAAATTTTATCAAAATCAATTTTGATGTCTTCGTCTGAAAGTTTAAAATCTTTGAGCAGTGATTCACGATTAAGTAATTCTTCGTCTGTTCCAAAAATATCACTTGCAATTACTTTTATGTAGAACTGTGGAAACTTAATTTTATCGATAAAATCTTTGTTGGATTCTTTGACTTTATAGCGTTTTACTTTTGGTCCCATTTCTTTAAATATATTTTCGTCAACAGGTTGTTTTTCCTGTTCTTTAATTTGCTCTTCTAGTTGTCTATTTTGCTCTTTAGCAACAGTTTCAATTTCAGTCAATACAGAAGTTGAAGTTGGTTCGGTTTCATCATCATCTGCATTCGGGTCGAATGTAACTCTGTTTTTCTCTATGGTTTCTTCTTGTTCCGTTTGTTTTTCTGGGAATAAAAATGTTTCGACTGGGTCAATTGTAACGGTTTTCTTTTGTTCTTCGGTCATTTTATCGATTTTACGATAATCTTTTTCGCTAAAACCAGACTCTTGAAGACCTTTCACAATATTTTGTAAGGTTTCGTTGAACTTAGCAGATGCAGTTAAAACATAAGAAAGATTAAGTTGATAAGATTTATGTTTTTGTACATAAGGCTGTCTCAAAACCCGCCCTAGAATTTGCTCCACATCTACTGAACTGGACTTATCTGCCAAGGACGCTAAGATGTATGCAAAAGGGCAATCCCAGCCCTCTTTGAGGGCATTAATGGTTATAATATAACGTACTTCACATTCCTTGTCCATCAAATCAACACCTTTTAATTCATCAATGTTAGCTGTTTTGATTTTAATTTGGTTTTCAGGAATGCCTAACCCCAACAACTGTTCTTTCAACTTTTCAAAAGTGGTATTGTCGTCCTTGGTTTT
>Ga0307944_1001003_pt1 | contig 14005 bp, 12 predicted proteins | sample OrgLakmetagen179_FD_201831 | JGI IMG/M metagenome (GOLD analysis project Ga0307944, IMG submission 201831) | Saline water microbial communities from Organic Lake, Antarctica - #179 | ecosystem: Environmental > Aquatic > Non-marine Saline and Alkaline > Saline | place: Antarctica: Organic Lake... | reverse complement strand
CTCTGGCGCAACAGACCTGATCGGCGTGGCGAGATCGCTGGCCATTGAGCCTGATTTCCCGAACCGGATCATGCGAGGGGAGGCGTTTGAAAGCGCAGTCAGGCCCATAACTACAGGTATTAAGGCCATTGATGATATGGCACTGATGGAGGTCAGTTGGTACGCGCGTCAGTTGGGAAGAATGGGAAAGGGTAAGTTGCCGCGTCTGCACAATCGCGGCTTCTGGTCGTTGCTGGAAGTACTCGGCGTCATGACAAGCCGGGGGCTGAGAACCCGTCTTCGGGCCGGCGAATAAGAAAATCGATTCGTCGGCCCGAGTGGTGAATCAGTTCGCGAAGAACCAAAAAAAAGCCCCGACATGGAGCCGGGGCATTCCCTGAGTTAACTTCTAATCCTTTAGAAGCTGTATCGCGAAACATACATGATGCGACTTGCATCAGTGCTAACGCCGGCTACGCTCTCAGCTTCCCAGTTTGACAATTCAACGCCCATAGAAACGTTTTTGACCGGAGACCATTGATAGTTCAGAAACAGGTTCCGACGGGATTCATCCTCGACACTGACGCCTGCCGCTACAGCGTCGTCGTAGTCCATTTCGATCATACCAACACCGATATTAATGCTCCTTCCACCGCCTAGGCCAATTCCCGCACCCAGCGCGCCGCCAATACCGGAAATCGTTTCGAGGCTGCCGCCGGGGCCGCCATCCATGTAACCATCAGCCGCACCAGACTGATACAGATAAGAGCTTGCACCATCAGTGTAGTTGATCGCACCCTGGACTGAAATCATATCGCTGACCTGCATCTTCAGGGCGACAAAACCTCCGTACCCTATAGCGGTGTCATCGTTGGTGCCAGTGTCGTGAGACACCTGCTTCGCCATCACGGCTACGGAGTATGAAAGCCCACCTTGACCATCTTCCATGCGCGCTGTGAAGGCTGGTGTTGATGTTTTCTGCGTTCCACCCTCGATACTCGCGTTAGAAGGCTGTTCCGCAGAGAGAGACAAAGGCCCGGAAGTGTAGCGAACCTGGGTGTTACGTAATTGACGACCAGCCAGAGCCGCAGGACCGTTGAAATCGAAGAGCGATGTGTTGCCTACCCAGCTGTTGTAGTTAGACCAGTTCTGACCCATCAGAAAGCCATTGTACTCGCCATAGGCATGGCGGAGGCGGAAATCACCACCCAGGAAGTCGCCTTCGACTTTGACGTTAACCCCTTCAGCGTGCGTTGCGGTAAAACCTACCCGGCTTTGCTCGGCATATGCGGCGAAATTTCCTTCGATATCCTCGTCAGGACCACCAAGATTACTAAAACTACCGTAACCAGCTGGGCCAAGGTTTTCATTCAGATCGTAGCTGGCATTGAGCTGTACATAGCCGTAAATACTTGCTTCAACATCACCCGCACTGAACGATACCGCTCCAGCCTGGGCCGCGAGCCCTATCACTGCGACAGCTGCGGTTGAACGAATAGCCATTCGTAATTTGTTGCTTTGCATTGTTGTTGTCTCCACATCTTTTTTGTTTTTGAACCCACATAAACCTAGTTACGAATTGATGACACTTCAAATTAATTCGGCGGTGTTTAGACCAAGGTCTAGGCGCCGAGGAACATGGGCTGAGGCTATTTTTGGCGACTGTCATCGCCGGATTGGTCAGGTCTTAAAAACCATCTGCCGCTGTCACCTTCGCGTAAGATGAGCTATGGCTTTGAAACAAGACGTACTTTCTTCCCAGACCTTTGCGTTTCTCGACCTTGAGACGACGGGTGGCAACTCGTCCCGGGATCGCATCACCGAAATTGGCATCCGCTTCTGGCGTGACGGCGCGGTGATAGGCGAATGGCAGACGTTGCTGAATCCCGACACCCGCATTTCACCCTTTATCGAGCAGTTCACCGGCATCTCCAACGAATTGGTGGCGGACGCCCCCAGGTTTGAAGACATCGCGGACGACCTTGAAGCCCCGCTCGAAGGCAAAGTATTCGTAGCCCATAACGCCCGGTTCGATTATGGGTTTATCAAATCCGAATTCCGCCAGCTTGGGCGGCTGTTTTCTGCAAAAGTGTTTTGTACCGTTAAACTTTCCCGTGGCAAAGCGGTGGCTGGCACTATCAGAAGAGCTCAAAAATTATGACCGACAGCTGGAAACCCTGACCCAAGAGCATGCTCAGCAGCTACGGAGTCGGTTTGGAGTGGGCCCTCAAACAGCCGCAATCCTTCTAACCGTTGCCGGCGATAACCCTAACCGACTGAAAAGTGAAGCAGCCTTGGCGTCATTGTGTGGCGTAAATCCTTTACCCGCATCATCTGGGAAAACCACAAGACATCGCTTGAATCGTGGTGGCAGCAGGACCGCTAACCATGCTCTGTGGACCATTGCTATGGTGCGAATGCGGAGTGATCCTCGCACCAAGATCTACGTCGAGTAGAGAACCCATGAAGGTCTGAGTACAGAAGAGATTCACAGGTGCCTCAAACGATACATCGTCAGAAAATTATTCCCGTTAATTATGGGAGATTTTGGGGCACTGGCAGGCGCTCCTTGACATAGGAGCGTCAATGCACCGACGGAGCGGTTTTTTAGGAGCCTGAAAACGGAGTGGGTGCCGGAAACAGGCTTCTCATCGCTGCCAGAAGCACAAGCAGTGATAGCACACTATATAACAGGCTATTACAGCCTGATCAGACCCCACACTTTTGATGGCGGGCTGACGCCCGCTGCCACTGAGGCAAGATATCAACTTGCCTCTTAAATGGTGACCAAATTTAGTTGACCACTACATTTCGGTGATTCGTAATGTGGATCAGAGAGGCCTGTAGGAGCTGGCGGCAGAATGCGCATGGCCTGCGCCGCGAGCCAATGGAGGTGCAAGATGTGAAAACCGGCACCGAATATTCCATCGCCCAGAATCTGGGAAAAGACGTGGTGTGATGGGGTTTTGAGTGGGTGAGGTCAGAAACAAAAATGCCCCGGAAGTCCGGGGCATTTTTGTTTGCTTAACGGTACTGCTTAGAAGTTGTACTGAGCTGCAAACAGCAGGCGGCTTGCGTCGCCGTCGTCGCCATTCTGAGCTTCTTTCATACCATACTGGTATTCAATACCCATCATTACGTTCTTAACAGGAGTCCATTTATAGTTCGCCATGACTGCAGAGATAGAGTCGGCATCAGTATCATCAATTGCGCCGGCAGCAACGCCATCGTCAAGATCTACTTGGGTCATGCCGTAGCCGATGTTGATGCTGCGGCCATCGCCTAGGTTGAAGCCTGCACCAACAGTTCCGCCGTAGCCGGAAATGGTGTCCAGATCGCCACTGGCATCAGCGTAACCACTCATCGCACCGGCGCGATACAGGTAGTTGCTGGCGCCGTCGGTGTAGCTCAGTGAGCCCTGAACAGTGATCACGTCTGACAAAGCCATGTTGGCCGCCACGAATGTTGCGAAACCAAAGACTCTGTCATCCACTGTTCCAGTGTCGTATGCCAGTTGCTGTGCCAAAACGGCTGCAGAGTAGTTCAGTCCGCCAGCTGAATCCTGAATACGAGCGGTAAAAGCTGGCATGCCGTTTTCTTGCACATCGTCTGGAATCTTGTTCTGCGGCTCTTCGGCAGAGATCGTCAGAGGGCCGGTTGTGTAACGCAGCTGCGCTGTGCGGCTCTGATAGCCTGCAGCGCCTGGGAGGGAGTCAAAATCCAGAGTCCCTGTGTTGCCTACGAAACTGGTGAAGTTGGACCAGGTTTGGCCCGCTAGAATGCTTTTGTATGAACCATAGGCGTGGCGCAGGCGCACGGAGCCGCCGCCATTGCCGCGGAAGTCGCCTTCAACTTTGACTGTTACGCCTTCGGGACTGGTTGTTTTTACACCAATTCTGCTTTGAAAGGCGTCTGCGCCGAAGTGACCGGATACTTCGTTGTTTTCATCGGCACCGACATTGATTGCGTTGTAGTTAAACGAACGGGTAGACGATGCAGCATCCTCATCGATGTCGTAACTGGCTTTCAAGCTGGCGTAACCGGATATGCTGGTGTCCCAGCCGCCTGCGTCAAAACTTATCGCGCTTGCCGGACCGGCCACGCCAAGAATTGCCACAGCGGCCGTCGCACGAATGGCCATTCTCAATTTGTTGTTTTGCATTGTTTTAACTCCAGATATTTATTTATTGTTGTCAGACTCGCGGCCTAACTTAGTTAACAAGCGCACATAATTCAATAACTATTTTTTATTTATTAGACCATCGTCTACATTTTGGCATTGTTTGGGCCGATCTGGAGGTGGCATTTCGAGCGAACATTGTTGCCCCAAGCACGAAACACGAGGCCTGATTTTACGGCTCTAACCCCCCGAAGCGGCGATAAAATCCAGCTCCCGGGACAGGCAGCGGGCCAGATGCATTTTCCAGATTGCAGGCTAGAAACTCGTCAGAGCGCGCGTAAATTGCGAGGTAAAGGTTCCGGCACAGTTGCTTTGCGCTGTGCCCTTCCCAGTCACTTGGTAATAGCTCGTCAGGCAGAACAGGGTCACGCAGCAGTATTTTTCGGTATTCGTGAATCAGCAGAAGCCGTGCGGCCAGGCAGTCTTCGGGGCTGAGGTTGTCCTTATGATTAAGCTCCCGCCACAGCGGGCGAAATTTTTCCAGGAAGCGCTTGTAGCGTAAACCCAGTTCATCCAGATCCCAGCTCTCTCTGACCTGCCTGCGCAGCGCTTTTGAGTTGCGTGGCTCTATTGGGTGGGTTTGTATCACAATGGCGTCATCAAGGGCGCCCCATTCTTGCAGTAACGGGGTTAATTGCTCGGGCTTGAAGCGCGGGTATTGCATGATAGTGGGTGACAGATTGCCAAAGCCCAGCCATTTGAGCTCTTCGCGCACTTTTAGCCGCAGTTCAGGTTCCAGCTGATTCAGTAATGCCAGGCACCAACCGCCGTTCCAGTTGTCGTCACCAATACTGTAAACCTGCTCAAACGCCTGCCGGAAACGCCTGAGGCCGTCCCCGGTTATGCTGTAATAACTGCAGCGACCCACTTTTTCAGCTTGCAACCAGCTTTCTTGCACCAACCGGTAAACCGATGTTCTGACCAGGCGCTCGTTAATACCCATAGGCGCAACCAGCTTCATCACGCTGCCTAACCAGACATTACCGCCGCGCGGGTGAATGACATCGCCGTAAACGGTAATGATCAGAGAACCTGCACGTACCGGGCGGTGTTGCTGAAATTCCTGTATCAGACTGGCAAGCTGACTTTTTGCTGACATGTTCTTCTCTTAAAGGATTTTCCGGCAGCGTTCAGCGCCATCGGAGTGCTTGATACTGCGATGAATGAACCTTATCTCGCCAGCGTCATCAGGTAAAGGCGGCGGGCCAGTTCACCATCGAGCATTGTGTGAGCAATGATCTAAACTAACGTTGGTGATCAAAAAACAGCGGCTGGCACCGCCGCCGCAGTTGACAGCGACGTAATGATACAATATTTTCTAATTACACATATTGTTGGTATCGTATTAAGCCGGCACTGTGCTGTGAACGCTGTTTTTGGAGTAAGATGGCTGCTATATATTTCATTAATGAGGAAGGCTTTAAAGTAGGGGATGAGTGATACGAAACCCCCCAGATCCGTCTTGAGAACTCGTTGTAACAGTCGGTAAATCAAACGCATAAAAACAAAACGATTCCGGCCTTATTCTGTGGAGAAAAAAAACAATGAATGGAACACTGGCTCATTATACGAAGAAACTTTTAGCCATCACAGCCGCTGGATTGCTGGCGATGAGTGCCCAGGCTGCCGATCCTATCCGCATTGGATCTTTTTTGTCAGTAACCGGCCCTGCATCCTTTTTGGGCGACCCAGAGCTCAAAACCCTGGAAATGTACGTCGAGAAAATCAATGAAGAAGGCGGAGTGCTTGGCCGCCAACTTGAATTGATCCACTACGATGACGCCGGCAATGCCTCTAAAGCCCGTAACTTCGCAAGCCGGCTGATTCGTTCAGACCGTGTGGATATTATTGTTGGCGGGAGTACAACCGGTGCCACCATGGCCGCGGTGCCGATGATTGAGCAGGCCCAGATTCCTTTCATCTCGCTGGCAGGCGCGACGGTTATTACCACGCCGGTGAAAAAGTGGGTGTTCAAAACGCCGCAGTCTGACCGCATGGCTGCAGAGCGTATTTTGGATGACATGAAGTCCCGGGGTTTGACCAAAATTGGTTTGATTTCCGGTACCGGTGGCTTCGGCAGCTCCGGCCGCGAGCAAACCCTTGCGGTGGCCAAGGAGATGGGCACGATTGACGTGGTTGCGGACGAAACCTACGGCGGTTCCGATACCGACATGACCGCGCAGTTGACCAACATTCGCGGTACCGACGGTATTCAGGCCATCTTGAACTTCGGCTTTGGCCAAGGCCCGGCCATTGTTACTCGCAACTACGCCCAGCTGGGTGTTGATCTGCCATTTTACCAGTCTCACGGTGTCGCTTCTGACGGTTTCCTTGAACTGGCGGGTGACAGTGCTGAAGGCCTGAGGCTGCCCGCATCGCCTTTGCTGGTGCCGGACTCTCTGCCGGAATCAGACCCTCAGAAACCGATCGTAGAAGCGTATAAAAGCGAATATGAAGCTCGCTGGAACGCTAAGGTGTCCACCTTTGGCGCCTATGCCTATGACGGCCTGATGCTGGCGGTAGAAGCCATCGAAAAAGCCGGTACGACGGATAAAGCAGCCGTGCGCGACGCGCTTGAAAATATTCAGGGCCACGTGGGCGTAACCGGCGCCTACAACATGTCTGCCGATGACCATAACGGCCTTACTGCTGATTCATTCCGCATTCTGGAAGTTAAGGACGGCAGCTGGACGTTGGTCGACTAAACCTTTTTTATCCGGACTAAAGGCTGGCATCCGCTCTTCGGGGTGGTTGCCAGCCGCTGCGTGAGCGGACCCGATTATGTTCTCTGAATTCCTGCAGTACCTGTTTACCGGTATCACCATTGGCGCCACCTACGCCCTGATCGCTTTGGGCTTTACCCTTATTTACAACGCCAGTCATGTGATCAACTTCGCCCAGGGCGAATTTTTGATGATTGGCGGTATGGCAACCGTGTCGTTAACGGCCATGGGCGTGCCGATGTTGCTTGCCATCGTGTTGGCGGTTGCCCTTGCGGGTTTGATGGGTATTGCCCTGCAGCGCCTGGCGATTGCACCGGCAAAAGATGCGAACGTTGTCACCTTGATCATTATTACCATCGGCGCGTCTATTTTTATCCGCGGTCTGGCGCAATTAGTCTGGGGCAAAAAGTACCACGTGATGCCTAACTTCAGCGGCGACGAACCGATTGCCGTATTTGGCGCTGTACTGAACAGTCAGAGCCTATGGGTGCTGGGCGTGGGGGCGGTGCTGGTAGCGGTATTGGTGTATTTCTTCACCCGCACCATGACCGGTAAAGCGATTCTTGCCACTTCGATGAACAAAGACGCCGCCCGCCTGGTGGGTATTCGCACCCAGATGGTGCTGATGCTGGCGTTCATGGTGTCTGCCCTGTTGGGTTCAATCGCCGGCATTGTGGTTGCGCCAATTACCTTCACTTCTTACGACATTGGCATCATCCTTGGTTTGAAAGGCTTTGTGGCAGCGGCCATTGGCGGCCTGGGTAGCGGTGTGGGCGCCGTTGTGGGTGGTTTGGCGCTGGGCGTGGTTGAGGCCATGGCCGCGGGCTATCTGTCGTCTGATTACAAAGACGCGGTGGCCTTTTCTATGATTCTGCTGGTGTTGTTCTTTATGCCCCGGGGCCTGTTTGGCGCCAACGTTGTGGAGCGGGTGTGATGATCGCGAAACTCTTTGAATTTCGTTTGAAAGGCCTGGTGTTTTTGGCCCTTGTGGTTTTTGCTCTGCCTTTGTTCATCTCCAACCCGTTTCATTACAGCCTGGCCACGCAAATCGCGTTGATTGCCGGCGCCGTGGTGGGGCTTAACCTGCTAGTAGGCTTTGCCGGTCAAATCAGCCTGGGGCACGCCGGCTTTTTTGGCCTGGGTGCCTACTTCAGCGCGATCATGACCGGTCATTATGACTGGTCTGCTGTTCCGGCGCTGATTGTCGGCGCTATTGGTGTGGGCATTATTGCCTGGGTGGTCGGCCGTCCAATTTTGCGCCTGAAAGGCCATTACCTGTCTATGGCGACCCTCGCCGTGGGCTTCATTATTGCCATCATTTTGAATAATGAGCGGGAGATGACCGGTGGGCCGGATGGTATGCCGGTGCCTGCTTTTGATGTATTTGGCTGGGAGCTTAGCCCATTTGGCCAATACTCCTTGTTTGGCCTGGACATCAGCGGTGATCTGGCCTGGTACCTTTTTGCAGGCGTGGTGTTATTGGTCGCCGTCTGGCTGGCACAGAACCTGATTGACTCGCCCATTGGTCGCGCCCTGCGCTCGGTACACGGCTCAGAGGTGGCGGCTAGCGTGGTGGGTGTTAACACCACGAAGTACAAAAGCCTGGTGTTTGTTATCTCGGCGGTTTACGCCAGCGTAATGGGTGCGCTTTACGCGCATTTTCAGGGCTTTATAACGCCCGCGGTGGCAGGCTTTGAGTTTTCCATTTTGTTGATCACGATGGTGGTGCTGGGCGGCATGGGGTCGACCATAGGTGTCATCATTGGCGCTGTGGTGTTGGAGTTACTGCCGCAAGTGCTGGCCGATTTTCAAGAGTTTGAGATGATGCTGTTTGGCTTGATTCTGATGCTGACGATGATTTTTATGCCCAAAGGGCTGCTTCCAACGGCGGCTAATGTCCTGGCAAAACGACGCGCAAAGTCGGCCGGAGCTGACGCATGACGGCCCTGGTGGAAGTCAATAACCTGTTTAAGGTGTTTGGCGGTGTGAATGCTGTAGAAGGCGTGAGTTTCGCGGTAGACGCGGGACAAGTGTATTCGGTGATTGGGCCGAATGGCGCCGGAAAAACCACGCTGTTCAACCTGATTACCGGTCTGTACACGCCCACGGGGGGGGACGTAAAGCTGAACGGCGAAAGCATCGCGAAACTGGAGCCCAGCCGTCTCGCAGAGCGAGGTATGTGCCGTACCTTTCAGCAAATGCAGATTTGCATGAACATGACGGCGATTGAAAATGTGATGCTGGGTCGTCACCTGACCCTGAAAAGCAATCTGTTGACCACGCTCTTCCGCTTGCCGGCGCTGACCCGGGGTGAACAAGCCGCCCACGCCAAATCCGCCGAACTGATGGCGTTTGTGGGTTGTGGCGAGTACATCAACGCTGAGGCCTCGGCGATGCCTTACGGTGCGCTGAAACGACTGGAGATTGCCCGCGCGTTAGCGGCAGAGCCGAAAATCATTCTTCTGGATGAGCCCGCAGCTGGCTTGAACGCGGTGGAAACCACTGCGCTAGAGGCGCTAATTCGCAAGATTGCCGAGCAGGGCATTACCGTGATGTTGGTAGAGCACGACATGAAGTTGGTCATGAATATTTCCGATCGGTTATTGGTGCTGAATTACGGGCGCGTGCTGGCAGAAGGTTCACCGGAACAGATTCGTGCCAATCCGGACGTGATCGCAGCTTATTTGGGCGGTTAAACGGAGTGAAGAATAATGACAGTGACGCAAACACCGACCACCATAGCGCCTGAAGACACCTTGGGTGCGCAGGCCATCAGCGCCATCGTGCAAGAACACCAGGCCCTTTGGCGCATACTGGATTTGCTGGACCAGCTTCAGCACGATATGAACATCAACGAACAGCAGCCCGATGAAACGCTGTACAACAATATTTTCGACTACGTTCAGCACTTCGCCCGACGCGTACACAGCGCCCCCGCTGAGATCGTGTTGTACCGTTTGCTGGGAGAAAAGTCGCCGGAAACCAAATCTCTGCTAAACAAACTTGCTCATGGTTACGTGATTGGTGACCAAAAGATCAACGCGCTTCGTGATCTGTTGCTGGTGTGCATGGAGCGCTGGCCCGACGGCCGTGAGGCATTCAGCCATGCGTTGGCGCGGTTTACTGAAGCCTTGCGCAAGCACATTAAAAAAGAGGAAGGCGTGGTCATTCCGCGGGCGCGTAAGTTCTTCAGCGAGGACGATTGGCGCCTGATTGTCGAATCCCGTGATCAGGCCAACGATCCGCTGTTTGGCGAGCGGGTGCGGGATGAGTTCCGTGAGCTGCGGCACCGCATCGTAAGCGACACACCGGAGCGCCTGGGTGGCTTGGGTTTGCGTCACGCGCCACGCCGAATGGCCCAGCACGCTGCCGAAGAGATGCTCACGATCAAGGGTCTGAAGACCTCCTACGGCCAGATTGAAGCACTCCATGGCGTTGATATCCGCATCAACAGAGGTGAAATTGTGTCACTGGTGGGCGCCAACGGCGCTGGTAAATCAACACTGCTGATGACCATCTCCGGGCTGCAACCGACAGACGCCGGCAGCGTTATTTTTGAGGGCAAAAACCTGCTGAAGACAACGACCGATCAGCGGGTTGCCAGCGGCATTGTGCAGGTGCCTGAAGGCCGCCAAGTGTTCAAAGATCTGAGCGTTGAGGACAATTTGCTACTGGGCGCTTATACCCGTGGCCGTAGTCCCGAAGTGGAAGACGACGTCGAGCGCATGTACGAGAAGTTTCCCATACTGCGCCAGAAACGCCGCAACCTGGCGGGCGAATTGTCTGGCGGCCAGCAGCAGATGCTGGCCATGGGCCGGGCGTTGATGGCAAAGCCAAGGTTGTTGCTGTTAGATGAGCCTAGTATGGGGCTGGCACCGCTGATTGTTGAAGAAATTTTTAATATTATCAAAGCCCTTAAAAACGAAGGCATGACCATCTTTTTGGTGGAGCAGAACGCGTCTCAAGCGCTGGCGCTGGCCGACCGAGGCTACGTACTGGAAACCGGTCGCGTGGTGGTGGAAGGGTCTGGTCGAGAATTGCTGAGCAACGAAAAAGTGCGCGAGGCTTATTTGGGTATGTAAGGCCCTGACCAGCCGGCCAGAATAGGAATATACACGACCATTAGCAGCACGCTGATCAATCCCAGCAAGTAAGGGATGATTGCCCGAGTGATGCGCTCTAAGGGCAGCTGAGTGACTGAGGACGCCACATAAAGGTTGATCGCCACCGGTGGGGTAATCATTCCGATTGCCAACCCGACCACGATGATCAAGCCAAAATGAATCGGGTCAATTCCCAGCTGAATCACCAGCGGCAGCAAAACCGGCGTTAGAATAATCAATGCGCTGGCGGTTTCGAGAAATACGCCGGTCAGCAGGATGATGCCCACCACCAGCAGCATGATTACGTAAGGGTTGGTGGAAATGGACAGCACCGCTTCCGCAATAGCGCTGGGCACTTGCCAGCTGGACAGCGTCCAGCTCAGCACCGCCGAGGTGGCGATCACAAGCATGATCACCGAGGTGGTAATCGCCGAGCGAATCAAGATGCGATACACATCGGGCAGCTTTAAGTCGCGATAAATGAACAGCGAGACCAGCAACGCGTAGTTGACAGCCACCACTGCGGCCTCGCTGGGCGTGAAGATTCCGGAGAATATGCCCCCCAGAATGATGACCGGCGTCATCAGTCCCCAGCTCGCGCTTTTTAATGTGCGCCAGATGGTAGCCAGAGAGAAAGGCGCGCCTTTGGGATACTGGCGTTTATAGGCTTGGGTAATGGCAATGGCCATCAGCCCTAGCCCCATGGCCAGCCCTGGCAAAAAGCCGCTCAGGAAAAGCTCAGATACCGATTGTTGGGCAATCACTGCGTAAATAATCATGGGTACGGACGGCGGAATGACCACTCCGATTGTACCGCTTGCGGCAATCAGGCTGGCAGCAGACGCGGGGTCATAACCCTTTTTGCGCAATTCCGGCACCAGACTGGCTCCCACCGCCGCCGTGGTCGCCGCCCCAGAGCCTGAAATTGCGGCGAAGAACATCCCTGCCATCACCGACACGACCGATAAGCCCCCCCGTAGAAAGCCGAACAGAGAGTTGGCAAAGTCGACGAGCCGCTCGCTTACCTTGCCTTGAGCCATCAGGTCGCCGGCCAGTATGAACATGGGGATGGCCACCAAGGCAAAGGAATTGATGCCCTGAAACATCTGCTGGGTGATCACCATCAAAGGTACCCCGGCCTGGCTGAGCGCGATCATGGTGCTGGCACCGATCGCCAGGGCAATAGGTACACCAAGCAGCATCAGCGCAAAGAACAGCCCGAACAGCAGCAGCGTCATGGAACGGGTTCCTCACGACGCTCGCCATCGATTAAAAGCTCCAATAGATCGACCAAAGCGTACCAGCTCATCACCGCCGCGCAGAGCGGAATGACGGCGTAAACGTAGGTCATGGACAGCCTTAGGGAAGCCGATTTCTGAAAGCTCTGAACCTGCATATAGCGATAGCCGATCACCACCAGTGCCACCGTAAAAGCCAATACCGCCAGGGTGCCGGCAATGCGCGCGGCTTTTCGAAGGCGCACGGGCAGGGCGTCTACGGCAAATGTTACGGCAATGTGCCGGCCGCGCTGAAAAGCCAGGGTGCCTGCAAAAAAAGTAATCCACACCAGCAGAAAACGAGCGACTTCTTCGGTCCAGCTGACCGCGCTGAACAGCACTCGGGAGACGATCTGCAGGGTAATCACGCCAATCAGCGCTGCCATACCCGCAAACACCACGGGTTGGATGATGGCATCCAACCCGTGCTCAATTCGCTTTAGCGGCTTTAACAGCGACTGAATTGTGATGGTCACTTATTTGAGCGCCTCCAGAATACGTGGCAGGTAATCACCGAACTGCTCACCGTATTTCTCATAGACTGGCACCACGGCGGCTTGAAAAGCCTTAATATCTGGGGTGTCGTTAATTTGCATGCCGGCTTCGCGCAGATCGGCCAGTTGCTGGGATTCCATCTCGGCGTTTACCCGGCGCTCATGCTCGGCGGCTTCCTGGGCGGCCTGGACGACCACACCCTGTGCCGCCTCTGGAAGCTTATTCCAGACCGGCATACCCATCACGAAGATGGCCGGGGCGTAGGTATGCCGCGAGAGGGTCATATAATCCTGGGTCTCGTAGAGTTTGAAGGAATGAATGACATTGGCGGGATTTTCTTGTCCATCAATGGTGTTTTGCTGCATGGCGGTCAAGGCTTCCGTCCACGCCATTGGAATGGCGTTGGCGCCTAATGCGCGGAAGGTGTCCACATACACCGGATTTTCCATTACACGGATACGCAGGCCTTTCATGTCTTCTGGTGTGTTGACCCGGCGCTCGCTGTTGGTCAAATTACGAAAGCCACGTTCGGCGTAGGCCAAGCCCTTCAGGTTGACTTCGGAAAGTTTGTCGAGCAGTTCCTGACCAATGGGGCCGTCGAGCACATCGTAAGCGGCCTGCGGTGAAGGAAACAAAAACGGCAACTCAAAAACCGCCATTTCTTCGACAAAGTTAGCCACCGGGCCGTTGGTGATTACGCCCATATCAACGGTGCCAATTTGCATACCTTCCAGCAGGGTGCGCTCGTCACCGAGCGACGCGTTGGGATACAGTTCGATGGTCACCGCACCTTCGGTTCGCTCTGCTACCAAATCCTGAAACTTGACGGCTGCAATATGAAAGCCATCCTGTTCATTGACCACGTGGGCCAAGCGCAGAGTAATCGGATCCATGTCAGTAAATTCAGACGCAAAAGCCGTACTACCCAACGATAGGGAAAGGCCAAGCACCAGTGTATTCAACGCGAGTTTTTTCATTGTAGTTTTTCTCAAGTGATGACGCGTCTTGGACGCGCTGTAAGCCGCCGAGCCGATACCAGCGCAGCTAACCGCAATACCGCAAAGACCATGGATTTAACGGGCTTAGCCCGAATCAGAGCCAGAATCAGTAAGATCTTTACGTTAACGCAAATTTTATCCAACTCAGCGTTAAAAAGAAATCAAACTGCCAGCATCATCGGATGCTTTCAACAATCAGCGCAATGCCCTGGCCGCCGCCGATACACATCGTAATGAGGCCATAGCGACC
>Ga0307944_1000979_pt1 | contig 14187 bp, 8 predicted proteins | sample OrgLakmetagen179_FD_201831 | JGI IMG/M metagenome (GOLD analysis project Ga0307944, IMG submission 201831) | Saline water microbial communities from Organic Lake, Antarctica - #179 | ecosystem: Environmental > Aquatic > Non-marine Saline and Alkaline > Saline | place: Antarctica: Organic Lake... | reverse complement strand
ATAAAATTGAATATAATGGTGAAATTAAAGTAATAGTAGAAAACACATTTTTACAAGAGTTCCAAAATAACTTACCTGAAGAATATACAATTTTAAAAACTGATGTGCTTGACCTAAATTACTTCCACAACAAAGAGAGTGCAAGACACAAAGAAGAACTCATGAATTACATTTTTACACTCCAATGTAAAAATGATTAAAATTAAGTAATGATGCATTCAAAAGTGCTTATTTATGGTATATAATAGCTTTTTTTTGTAATTAAATGATTATCAAATAATTAAAATAAAAACCATACTATTCCATAAAAAGATCTGATTTAAATCATTAACATTATTTAACCCAACATTACATTATTTTCAAGCAAAAAGATTTTGAACCTTTTAAAAATTCTATCTCAGTAAAACCGAAAAAAAACAAGCCAAAAGTTCAAATTATTACTTTACATACCCTTAGTATTTCTGGAATTACGAAATACCTATTCTACAAGCACAAAATGAGTTTAGATTAAAAATAGTAAAATCATATTTATTCGCAAGGACTATAAAGATATAAAATTCAGTAAGACAACTTTTTCTTGAAAAGTACTGTAAGTATACTTTTCAAATTGAACATTAAAGCAGCCTTTAAACTTAGCAAAAGAGCAGCATTATTCCTTTTAAATACAATATAAACCTTAAAATGGCTATATTTGTATTTAAAAAAATAGAGTAGCTTGATTTTACCTTTAAATTTATCAAATATATGAAAGACACTTATCCATTGTTTGCTTTGATTAGGGTTACAGTTTTATTTGTTTTCATATAACTAACTTATATCGGAAATAGCTAATTAAAATAATGAATTTATGAAAAAAACTAACATTTTAATACTGATTATATTTGCAGTCTTAATATTCACAAGCAGCGATGCATTTGCACAAGGCTTTGGAGGTGTAGATGGTATTACATTCGAAGATGATGTTAGGGATAATCCTGTTCCAATTTTTGGACATTTATTCTTAATTTTATCTTTAACTATCGGTAGCTTAATTGGTTACAAAAAGCTTATTAAGAATTAAGTAATTTTCTTAATTTATATAAATTATAAAGCAACATCTATTTTATATAGATGTTGCTTTTATTGTCTTAAGTTATACTATAAAGCCTATTCTATTTCCTTATTTAAATTATTAAATGTCTATCCTTTATTTCCCCGATAATTTATCGTTCAATAGCCTTGTAAAAATAGTATTCATACCCACTTTACATTTTGAAAGGCTTATACCTTATGAACTTAAACCATAAAAACAAGTACTAGACTATTTTTGGCTTTGACATTTTAATTACAGCCCTCTGAAAAGGCGTTAATACATCAACATTAGGTTTACCCGATGTTTTGTGATGCTGGCTAAAGCCGAAAAAAGGACATATCTGCTCTAATATATTCTGACATCTAAGACTTTTGTTATTATGTTTCAGAGGCTTTTAATAATTTACATTTAATAAGTGAGGACATTAGGGAAAGATACGGAAAAGCATAAATTATTATTTTACCCCAAACTATTAAGGAAAATTCTTTTACAATAACTTATTCTTTGAAGCCTAACTCAAAACAACATGCATTAGCTTATTTATTAAAAAAACCCTTACTTATATAAGTAAGGGTTTTTTTAATTCAACTAGTTTTGTAAATTCTACTTGTTCATTTTCTTAATCATATTTAGAGCAGAACCTTCTTTGTACCAACCAATTTGAGTATCGTTATAAGTGTGATTCGCTTTAATAGTATCTTTCGATCCATCTTTGTGAACAACTTCAATAGTCAAGGCTTTGTCTTCAGCAAAATTCTCTAAATCAATAAAGTTGAAGGTATCATCTTCTTGAATTAAATCATAATCACTTTCATTTTGAAAGGTTATTCCTAACATTCCTTGCTTCTTCAAGTTGGTTTCGTGGATTCTTGCGAATGATTTCACTAAAACTACACGTACACCGAGATGTCTTGGTTCCATCGCTGCGTGCTCACGTGAAGAACCTTCACCATAATTATGATCACCCACTACAATTGTTGGAATGCCATCCGCTTTATATTTTCGTTGCGTTTTAGGTACAGCATCATGCTCACCTGTAATTTGACTCTTTACAAAATTGGTTTGTTTGTTGAAAGCATTAACAGCTCCAATCAAACAATTGTTGGAAATATTATCTAAATGTCCACGGTATTTTAACCATGGTCCTGCCATAGAAATATGATCGGTTGTACATTTTCCGTGTGCTTTAATTAAAAGTTTAGCTCCCATTAGGTTTTTACCATCCCAAGCATCAAATGGATCCAAAAGTTGTAACCTATCAGAATCTTCTGCCACTTTTACATTTACAACGCTTCCATCATCAAGAGGGGCTAAATATCCATTGTCTTCTACATCAAATCCAAGTGGTGGAAGTTCTATACCTTTTGGTGGATCTAGCTTTACTTCTTCTCCATCTTCATTGATTAAAGTATCATTCATAGGATCAAAATCTAGCCGTCCTGAAATTGCAATAGCGGCAACCATTTCAGGTGAACCTACAAACGCATGCGTATTCGGATTTCCATCTGCACGTTTAGAGAAGTTTCGGTTAAAGGAATGTACAATTGTATTTTTTTCGTCTCCTTTTCGATCGCTTCTATCCCACTGCCCAATACATGGTCCACATGCATTTGTAAAAATAGTAGCTCCTAAATCTTCAAAAACTTTTAGTAATCCATCTCTGTCCGCTGTAAATCTAATTTGTTCTGAACCTGGGTTGATTCCAAAATCTGACTTAGGTATTAATTTTTTATCTAAAGCTTGTTTAGCTATTGAAGCTGCTCTTGTTAAATCTTCATAAGAGGAATTGGTACAAGAACCTATTAGTCCCCAATCTACTTTGATTGGCCAACCATTTTTCTTTGCTTTTTCACCAAGCTCTCCTACTGGAGTAGCCAAGTCTGGAGTAAATGGTCCATTTAAATGTGGACGTAAAGTAGAAAGGTCAATTTCAATTACTTGATCAAAATACTTATTTGGTTCATCATACACTTCTTGGTCGCCAGTTAAATGCTCTCTTATTTTGTTTGCTTCGTCTGCAATATCGTTACGATCAGTTGCTCTAAGAAAACGCTCCATAGAATCATCATAACCAAAAGTTGAAGTAGTTGCTCCAATCTCAGCACCCATATTACAAATTGTACCTTTTCCTGTACAAGAAAGATTTTTAGCGCCTTCACCAAAATATTCTACTATACAGCCAGTTCCTCCTTTTACGGTTAAAATCTGAGCTACTTTTAAAATAACGTCCTTAGCTGCAGTCCAACCTTGTGGTTCTCCTGTTAGTTTTACACCTATAAGTTTAGGAAACTTTAATTCCCAAGGCATGCCTGCCATTACATCTACTGCATCTGCTCCACCTACACCAACAGCAACCATACCTAAGCCACCGGCGTTTACTGTATGAGAGTCTGTACCTATCATCATTCCACCTGGGAAAGCATAATTTTCTAAAACCACTTGGTGAATAATTCCTGCTCCTGGTTTCCAAAAACCGATTCCATATTTATTAGAAACTGATTCTAAGAAATCAAAAACCTCATTAGAAGTTTCATTGGCATGTTTCAAATCCTTTTTTGCTCCTTGCTTTGCTTGTATCAAGTGATCGCAATGAACTGTGGTAGGAACAGCAACTTGTTCTTTTCCAGCTTGCATAAACTGCAACAATGCCATCTGTGCTGTTGCATCTTGACAAGCGATACGATCTGGTGCAAAGTTTACATAGTCCTTGCCACGTTCTAACTTTTCTGTGGGAGTTCCATCCCATAAATGAGAATATAAAATTTTCTCTGCTAAGGTAAGTGGCGTTCCAACAATTTTACGTGCTTCGTTTACACGCTTATCCATGCGTTGGTACACTTCTTTAATCATATCAATATCAAATGCCATATAATTTTGTTTTAAGGTAATTTGTTACAAAAATACAAAAATGAGAACGTTTTTAAAAAATCATTAAAATTATCACAAATAATGAATTACTCTTAACTATTTGACGCATTAAAGGCTGAAATATATGAATATGCTAATAAAAGGCAATTTATTTATGAATTGCGTAATTCATAGTCAAGCTTATTCTAAGCCTACTTAAAAAAAATAATAATTTAGATTGATTTTAAGTTAATCTAAAATTCATCTTTGGGTCTTTAATGAAATTTAAAGGAGTTTGCCTATGATTTCTTCGATGCTTAATCCTTCTGCTTCTGCTTTGTAGTTTTTAAGTACTCGGTGTCTCAAAATACCAATTGCAACTGCTTTCACGTCTTCGATATCTGGTGAATATTTACCGTTTAAAGCGGCATGCGTTTTTGCTCCAATTATTAAGTTTTGTGAAGCTCTTGGTCCTGCTCCCCAATCTACAAACTCCTTTACCAAATCTGAAGCTGATGCTTCATTAGGGCGCGTTTTAGATACTAAGCTTACAGCATATTCAATTACATTATCTGCAACTGGAATGCGTCTAATGAGTTGTTGATAGCTCAAAATATCTTCGGCTGTAAATAAAGCATTTATGGTATAGGTAATGTCTTGTGTTGTGGCTTTAACAACATTTACTTCTTCTTGAAAACTTGGATACGTTAATTTTACAGCAAACATGAAACGGTCTAATTGTGCTTCAGGTAGTGGATAAGTTCCTTCTTGCTCTATAGGGTTTTGTGTAGCCAAGACAAAATAAGGTTTTTGCAAGGGATAATTTATCCCCCCAACGGTAACTGCTTTTTCTTGCATAGCTTCTAATAATGCTGCCTGGGTTTTGGGTGGAGTTCGGTTAATTTCATCTGCCAACACAATATTAGAAAAAACAGGGCCTTTCAAAAATTTAAACTTACGTTGTTCATCTAAAATCTCTGAACCTACAATATCGCTTGGCATTAAGTCTGGAGTAAACTGAATCCTTTTGAAATCAAGACCTAAAGCTTGTGATATGGTATTCACCAAAAGTGTTTTTGCCAAACCAGGTACACCAATTAACAATGCATGACCTCCAGAAAAAATGGAATTTAAAACTTGATCTATCACGGCTTCTTGACCTACTATTACTTTGGCAATTTCAGCTTTTAAGGCCTTGTTTTTTTCTACTAATTCATTTACTTTATCAACGTCTTTCATAAATTTTCTAACTATAAGGATTCAAGCCATTTTTTAGCAAACTCACATTCACTGTATTCTGCATTAATTTTTACATAGGTATCTTTTACCTTGTTTAATTTCCAACGTTCTATCTCCTTGAGTTGTTTTTGTTGTAAAGCCAAATCTTTAATTCGTGGATAATCTTTGGTGAAGTCAGCTTGATGTTCTGCTATCTTTTTAGTTACTGTAAGGATTTTATAACTCTTTTTCCCGGTTCGATCTTCATCCTCAATGACCCTAGAAATTACCCCCTCGTCTAGATTAAAGATTCTAGAATACAATTCAGTATCCATTTTAGCGAGTTCAAAACGCTTGTCCCCTGTTGTACTATTTATCAATTGACCTCCGTTTTGGCGAGTTTCTTTTTCATTTGAAAATTCTCTAGCCGCTTCAGCAAAACTCAATTCACCATTTTCTATTGAAGTTTTAATTTTTTCAGCTTTTTCCTTAGCTTCATCAATTGCTTCTTGGGTAACTTCTGGAAATAAAAGAATATGGCGAACATCTACTTGTTGTCCTCTAATTTTTTCAACAGTCAGTATGTGGTAGCCAAAATCAGTTTTGAATGGTTTACTAATTTCTCCTTCGTTCAGACTAAAAGCAGCATCTTTAAATTCCTTTACAAATTGATCTTTTCTGGTTAAGGTATAAAATCCTCCAGATTTTTTTGAACCTTCATCTTCAGAATACAATACTGCACGTGTTGCAAAAGCCTTACCGTCTTCTAGCACTTCTCGTCTAAATTCATTTAACCGTGCAATTACGGCTTGAATTTGTTCTTCTCCAACTTGTGGTTCTATAACTATTTGAGCTACCTCCACTTCATCTCCAAAATAAGGTAATTCATCTGCTGGAATAGACTCAAAAAAGTTTCGTGTTTCTTCTGGTGTAACTTCAACATCAGCTACCACTGTACCTTGCATTTCTTCGGCTAAAGCACGCTCAAGATTACGGTCATACAGTTCTTGCTTAATGTCATCTATAGATTCTTTTCCGTAAAAATCCAATACACGCTGTTCATTCCCTACCTGCTCTATAATTCCTTGAATTTGTTGTTCTGTTCTTGACATAATCATTTCTTCAGAAACAATCAAACTATCTTGTATGGCATGATGAGCAAAGAGTTTGTTATCCATTATGCGTTCTAACATTTTGCAGGAAGTAGTTTCAGATTCTGGAATATCTTGCTGTTTAGCGTCTATTTGAAGTTTTTGAATATCACTATCGATGATTAAATATTCACCAACTACGGCTGCTACCCCATCAATCTTCAAACGTACATTCCCGTCTTTTTCTTCTACTTTTAGGGGTATGGTTTTAACGCTATCTTGTTCTTTTATTAAGTTGTCTTTTTCATCTACGATTACCTGAGAGAATCCTGGTAGTGCAAAAAAGCAAAATAGCACGAAAACCAATAAGTTAGTAGGTTTTAAAATCATTGTTTTGAATTGCATCATTTAATATATCTTTTTCAAGTTGTTTGTTCAGCTCTAATTTTCTTTTGTTTTCTAAGATTTGTTTTATAGTTGGTTTTAAATAAGTAATGGGTGGTACTTGATTTGGGGTCAGCATTTCATCTACATAAATAAAATAAGTAAATAAGGAGTCTTTAAAAACTTCTGGTTTCTGAACTCCATTTGCATTGATGTGTTTAGTAAATTCTTCTTGAATACTGGGGTTTTGTTTTTGAAAATCTACCAAACGAACCCAAACCGAATCATTCAACATCAGTGTTTTAAACTCCAATCGTTTACTTAGTATGTATTCTTTATCTTCTTTTGTATAACTATTGAATTTAGTTTTTATTTTATCTACGTCTTTTAAATCTGTTTTGATAGTCAAGTATCTTAATTTCAGTAAATTTTCTTTTAATTTGAAATTTTGTTTGTGCTCTTCATAATAATTTAAAATTTCTTCTTCTGTAAAAGATGAAATACTGTTTTTTTCAACTAGCGCATCTTTATAAGCATTTATATACAATTGGATGCGGTATTGCTCTGCCATATAATCAAATTTTGCTTGCTGTTCTTTTGGCAAATTAAATTTGGCTTTGTCCAACAATATATTTTTTAAAGCCCATTTATCAATAAAATTATTCAATTTTGCAATACTATCTTCTTTTGAATTAACTTCCGATGGAAAATCAGTTACATCTTCAACATACAAATATACATTTCCAGCTTTTGCAAGTGGTTGTTTTAGCTCAGCTTTTTGAAAATATGAACAACTCACTATAAAAAATGAGCTAGTAATCACCAAAAAACATCTCGCAAGTTTATTCAAATTCTTTTCTTACTTTTTCCAATTGATTTTCATGGACTATTAATTCGTATTTTGATTGTAAATCGCTAATCCACTCTTCTTCTAGTTGATTTTGGTAGTCTGAAATCACCCTTCCTTTCACCTCGTCAAATTCCAATTGTCTAACTGGGTTTACTTGATGAATATTGTATATTAGGTATTGTCCGTTGTGTTTATGAATTTTTGAAATCCCTGTCTCAAATTTCAATTTTTTAGATAGGGCAGTAGAATTTGTCTTCTTGGCTTCCTTTTCTTGAAAAATAGCCTGCTTAGTTTCCCGCGCAGATGAAGAAAAAAGAGAGTCGTTTGCTAAATTTTTCAAGAATTGCTTAGCTTCTTTTTTCTTACTAAAACTAGCAATTTCTACAGTGATGCTTTCTTCTGTTTTATAATCGGGTGCATGAACAGAATAATATTGCTCTAATGCTATGCTGTCTTGTTTAGCAGGATTCCATATTTGGCGCTCCATGATTTCATAAAGCAACAAACCACTTTCGTACTCTTTTATAGTAGCTGCAAATTCTGGGTCTAATTCAGGTAAGTATTTTTTGTGATGCTCAAGTAGAACTCCATATACATAATTGTCTGCTAATTCTTGAACTAAGGCAGAAATAGAAGTCTTGATTTTAGCAGCACGTTGTTGTTTCTCTATGTAAGTTGCCAATTCTTTCCATGAAAAGCTAACATCATCTATTTGTAAAAATACTTTTTCTGGAATAGTTGCATCTTCTTTCATTTGCCATTTTCCTTTAAATACATCATCTGTAACAATTGTATTTAGAAAGTTTAAAGCTTCATTATTTCTGGTTACCTTGTATTGGCTTTCAATCTTTTCTTGAATGCGGTCATTAAGCAGTTTAGAACGCTCGCTGGTCTTGATTTTCCTAGTCAATTCTTCTTTTTGGTCTTCGTAAGAATCTAGTGACTCTACTCCTAACCGCTTGATTATGTGCCAACCAAAACGAGTTTTGAAAGGTTTAGAATATTGTCCGTCTTCATTTAAATTAAAGGCTTCTTCTACAAAAGTTTGAGAATTGATTTCGCCTAGGCCAAAAGCTTGCATTTCGCCACCTTTACTAGCTGTGTTTTCGTCTTGACTAAATTGCTTTGCCAAATCTTTAAAATTTTCACCAGCTTCTACTTTTTTATAGATTTCTTCAATTCTGGTTTCTGGTTTCTGAAGCGTGTCTTCTTGTTGAACACGAATCATAATATGTGCAACCTTTATTTTTCCAATGGATTCTCTTTCTCCGGTCTTTTTAATGATGTGATATCCAAATGGTGTCTTTACCGGTTCAGAAATTTCATTTAAAGCTAAGTTATAAACTGCATTTTCAAAAGGATAAACCATCTTAAACCCATTGAACCAACCTAAATTCCCTCCATTGACCTTAGCTGAAGGATCTTGAGATTCTTTTTTGGCTATAGTTTCAAAATCAGCTCCTTCTTCTATTTCTTTTTTAATTTGAGTCGCCATAGCATAAGCCGCTTCCAAATCTTCTGGACTTGCATTAGCTTTTACCGAAACTAAAATATGGCTAGCTTTTACTTGTGTTACTTCACGCTGATAGGTCTCTCTAACAAGTTTTTCCGTTACCTCACCGTTAGCGATATAATTGTCTGCAAGTTGCTTGTAATATTTTTTATATTCTTTCTGAAAAACTGGATCTTCATCTAATTTAGATTGATAAGCAGCTTCCAATTTGAGTTGATACTTTTTAAACAATTCAAAGTAATCGTCTACGCTCAACTTATCCTCATCTGCAATAATTGAAGCATTTTTGGTGTATACCTTAATAAATTCATCGGTATGGACACTGCGGTCATTGATTTCCAAAATAACACCTTCGTTATAATCGTTCTGCGCCAAAACAACAAAACCCAAAAGCATTGCTATTGAAGTAAAAAATACTTTCATTTAATTTTAATTTTTTTAATCCCACAAAAGTAAGAAAAATGAACACGTACACAATGTTTAAGTTTTTATAAAATACTTGACTTAAAAAGGACTTGATTGTTTAAGTACTTACTTTTGAAATTGATACAAAAAAACATTTCTAAAGTAGGATTTATCAACACATTTCAATGGAATAAAATATGAAGTACACTACTCAAATTCAAATTGACTTACCTAGAAATCGGGTAATTGAATTATTTGAAAATCCAGATTTACTACCAGATTGGCAGCGTGGTCTTCAGAAAACTAAACTTTTGAAAGGCGAAAACGGAGAAATTGGTGCAAAACGGAAGCTTAAAATTACAATTGAAGGTAGAAAAGTTACCATGTTTGAAACCATAACAGAAAAAAACTTACCGCATTTCTGGCATGGTACATACACTGGTAATGGATTTAGCAGTTCACAGAAAAACTATTTTGAAGCTATAGAAGCTAACAAAACCTTCTGGAAATGCGAAAGTGAATTTAGCTTTACTGGCTTTATGAAATTAATTAGTCAATTGTTGCCCAATTTGTTTAAAAAACGCTCTACTCTAGTGATGAAGGATTTTAAGGCTTTTGCCGAAAAAGGAATCAGTCAAAGATAGCATTCGTGCTTACACCTAGAAAAGACTTACTCAAGCCAAAGCTTTAAAAACAAAATCAATAGTTAGCATTTATTGAATTTTAGAAGGTAGAAGATTCTTTTAAAAAACTTGAATCACTGCGACTTAACTTGTTTATACAATATATATGGTATCTGATTCTTGCCCTTTTGTTTTATTTTCCTAAAATGTTTCTCATTTACATATTAAATCTTTTTATTTGCAAAAAATTTTTAGAAATGAAAAAAATAATTTTAGCCCTTTTAGTGTGTACTTTTTCTTTAGGATTTTCACAATCTAAAGTAGGAACTATCAATACTGATATCATTTTATCTCAAATGCCAGAATTAGAAGGCGTGGAAAAAGAGATGAAAAAATATGGAACAGAATTAGATCAAAAATTGAGAGACAAGTATACAAACTACCAAAAACTGGTAAGTGAATTTTCTGAAGGAGAAAAGGAAATGAATGATGTAATCAAAAAATTTAAGCAAAACGAATTAGCAGATTTGGAGCAGGACATACAAAATATGCAACAAAACTCTCAACAACAAATGCGAACTAAACAAGAGGAATTATTAAAACCCTTGTATACCAAAATAGGAAATGCGCTAGAAGTAATAGTTGAAGATGAAAATTTTACTCAGATTTTTAATGAAGGCAACAACCTAGTCTATATTTCTCCTGAATATGATGTTACTGAAAAAGTTATGAAATTATTAGGTTTGGATACGGCTGCAATTCAACCACAAGAAAAAGAATAACCGCAGATATTCAATAACTTACAACACAAAAGCTGTTTCAAATGAAGCGGCTTTTTTTGTTTGATCAATTAGCTACAAAAAACTAAAACTCATAAATATTTAACATTATGCGCTAGCGAGATTCTATTATTTGTATATAAATTGCAACCATATTTTACAAAAAACCAAAATGAAAATACTTTTATCCTCAATCCTTTTTGTACTTATCTCTATTTCAGTTTATTCACAAGAAAATGATGTGCAAAAAGAATTAAATAATTTTGTTAAGACAAAAAAATTATCTCAAAATGACATTCAGAATTTTAAGATAACAGATTATTCAAAGAGCAAACTAAGTAATGCAAAGTATATTTATTATAGGCAAGCGTATAATGAAGTAGAAATTGTAGGAACAGAAAGCAATTTGATTAAAGCTAGTAATGGTCAAGTTATATCAAGCTCAAATCAATTTGTACAAAATTTAAGCGAAAAATTAATCAATCAATCGCACCAAAAAACAGCTTCTTCTATAGTTGCAATTGTAGCTCAAAAAATGGGTTACACATTTCAAAATGCTTTAAAAATTGTAGATAAAAAAGAAAACACAACTATACTCTCTGATGGTGGAATATCTAAATACGAAATTCCTGTAAAAAAGATTTATTATGCTGAAAAGCATGGAAAAGTCAAGTCAGCTTGGGAACTTTCCATAAAAGAAATAGAAGGAGTTAATTGGTTTAACTTTTTTGTAGATGATTCATCAGGAGAAATAATACTTCAAAATAATTGGACTATAGAATGTAATCATGAACATGATAAGACAAACCACAATCACCCTAATAACGCTACTTCTTTAAAAGTACTAAAACCAACTAAAAACAAAGATTCAGAAAAATCAATGGTTTTTAGTTCAGGATATAATGTCTTTCAATTACCTCTTGAAAGCCCATTATATGGAAGCAGGTCTTTGGTTTTAGATCCAGAAAATTTGGATGCATCTCCCTTTGGCTGGCATGATACAGACGGTATTGATGGAGAAGAGTATACGGTAACGAGAGGTAATAATGTAAATGCTTATGAAGATGGGGATAACTTTGGGTATCAACCTGATGGAGGACCAAGCTTAACATTCGACTTTCCTTTCAATCCTATTTATTCTGCATCAGATCAATCTGAAGATGCTGCTATTACTAATTTATTCTACTGGAATAATATAGCCCACGATATATTTCACCAATATGGCTTTGATGAAGACAGTGGTAATTTTCAAGAGAATAATTATAGTGGGTTAGGTATTGCAAATGATCAAGTATTAGCAGAATCTCAAGATAATTTTGGAACTTGTAATGCAAATTTTCAAACTCCACCTGACGGTACCTCTGGCATCATGCAAATGTACGTTTGTAACCAAAGGGATGGTTCTTTCGATAATCAAGTTATGATTCATGAATATGGTCATGGAGTTTCAGTACGACTAACTGGAGGAGCTTCAAATAGTGACTGTTTATTTAATGATGAGCAAATGGGTGAAGGTTGGAGTGATTGGTATGGAACAATGCTTACCATGACATCTAGTGATTTGTCTACTGACCTTAGACCAGTGGGTAATTGGCTATTTGGACAAGACATAAACGGGTTAGGTATCAGAGATTTTCCGTACACCACAGATATAACTCAAGACCCAAGAACTTACGATTTTATTCAAAATACATTTGGACCACACCCCTTAGGTTCTACTTGGGCTGCTATGCTATGGGAAGTTACATGGGAGCTTATAGATGAGTATGGTTTTGATGACGACTTCTATACTGGTACTGGTGGAAATAACATAGCACTTGCATTGGTTACAGAAGCACTTAAAATTCAGCCATGCAATCCTGGTTTTGTTGATGGTCGAGATGCTATACTAGCAGCAGACCAGTTGCTTTACGGAGGTCAAAACCAATGTAGAATTTGGGATGCTTTTGCTAAAAGAGGTTTAGGTTTTAGTGCTACCCAAGGTTCTTCTTTCAGTAGAACTGATGGCAGCGAGGCTTTTGATTTGCCTACAACAACCTTAAGCACTCCAGATGTTGAGTATTGCTTAACAGACAACAGTATAATTTTAGATGGTGGATTACCAATTGGTGGTGTTTATAGTGGACCAGGCGTAACTGATAACGGAGATGGATTAACATACACATTTGATCCCGCTATTGCAGGAATTGGTTCGAGTACGATTACTTATACTGCAAGCAGTTTATGTGCTACAAATGGAGATGCAAATGCCATTATTATTGTTAAAGATGCCAATCCTATTATAGAATGTACAGATATTGAAATAAGCCTTGGTGATGATGGTACAGTTTCAATACTACCTCAAGATATCATACTTAATTACATCCTTGGAGATGATTATTCTATTGATCAAACCGGAACATTTGACCCTCAAGATATTACTTCAACTGGAACAAGTGTGCAGCTTTTTGATGACCAAGTGAGTTCTGATATACCTGTTGGTTTCGATTTTAGTTTTTTTGGAACTGAATATAGCTCATTTAGAATTTCATCAAACGGCTTCATTACCTTCAATAATAATACAAACAGCGGCTGTTGTAGTGGTCAAACATTACCAAATACAAACACTCCAAATAATTTAATTGCACTTGCTTGGACAGATCTAAACCCATCAAATAGTGGTAGCATTAAATATGAAACTATTGGAACTGCACCAAATAGAGTACTTATTGTAGACTTTACAGGTGTTCCTTTATTTGGCAGCTTTTCACAAGTTATTACTTCGCAAATAAAACTTTTTGAGAATAATGCTCATATTGAAATACATAGCGCTAATATCAGTGGTTTTGGAATTACACAAGGAATCGAAAATAGTGACGGTAGCGATTTTAGAGTTGTACCAGGAAGGAATACTAACAGCGTAGATATTACGAATGATTTTGTTTCATTTGTACCTCAAGCGGATGGATTTCCTGATAATTGTGGGCTGGAGACTACTGCAACTTTAGATTTTGATACATTTGATTGTTCTAATTTAGGAGATAATACAATAACCGCAACGTTAACAGATTCAGACGGAAATTCATCTACTTGTACTGCTACAGTAAGCATTTTACCTAATGATGATATAGCATTTGATATATCTGAAAATACATTTTGTGATGACCAAACTATTCAAACTGACCTTTCAGGAGGTTTTCCAATTGGCGGCGTTTACAGCGGAACTGGGGTAACAGATGATGGAAATGGAGATACTTTTTCTTTTGATCCTAACCTTGTAGGAATAGGTACTCACGATCTTATTTATACAATTTCTAATTCATGTGGAACTTCAACGTCTGTCACTACACAGGTTGAAGTTCAAGCTGGTGTTCCACAAATTGAATGCCAAGATATTTCAGTTGAATTAGGAATCGGAAGAGCGTC
>Ga0307944_1000954_pt1 | contig 14379 bp, 10 predicted proteins | sample OrgLakmetagen179_FD_201831 | JGI IMG/M metagenome (GOLD analysis project Ga0307944, IMG submission 201831) | Saline water microbial communities from Organic Lake, Antarctica - #179 | ecosystem: Environmental > Aquatic > Non-marine Saline and Alkaline > Saline | place: Antarctica: Organic Lake... | reverse complement strand
ATCTACAGGACTACCTGCTTTTGCTATAAGTAATCTACCACTTCCATTACCGTTATCCCAATTTAATGTCATAGATGTACCTTCTACATTAGAGAAAGTAATATTGCTTGCCTGAGTTGTTGGATTGGTCAAAGTAGCTTGACTGATTTCAAATACTGGATTATTATCACTATCCAGACCTGTTAAATAAGAGGTATTATTATCACTCCCATTATATTCAAATACTTTAAAATGATAAGTTGTGTTAGGTTGTAGGCTATTTACAAATTGAAAATTACCATCTGTTCCGTCATAAATAACATATTCCCCACCTCCTACATTAAGTTCATCTCCACTACCAAAATTAGTACTTGCGTTATAATCTATTCCATCGGAAGGGATTCCCATAACTTCTCCACCTTCTTTAGCTACAATAATTCTTTTAGCTCCATTTCCCTTTGTGAAAACTCCAAACCTTAATCTATTTCCATCTATAACATTAAAGGCTGAAACAGATGTCGTATTTTCTGTCGGAGATGTAGCTGTAGTTTGGCTACCTATTGCTCCTGCAGCCGAATTTGGAGTTGAGCTACTAGTAAGATATAATTTACCAGCATTACCATTATATTCAAATAAAGCAAAGTGATAGGTTACACCTGGTTGAAGATTAGAAATAGTGGTGGAAGATCCCGTACTATCGTAAAGTACATAATTGTCGGTGCCTATTTCATAAAAACTATTACCAAAACCACCTGGTGTATTGCTATATTCTACAAGTTGTTGTGGTTCTACATCTACAGGACTACCTGCTTTTGCTATAAGTAATCTACCACTTCCATTACCGTTATCCCAATTTAATGTCATAGATGTACCTTCTACATTAGAGAAAGTAATATTGCTTGCCTGAGTTGTTGGATTGTTCAAAGTAGCTTGACTGATTTCAAATACTGGATTAGCATTAGAATCTTCTCCTGTTAGGTAGAAATTATTTGTTCCACTACCATTATATTCAAATACTTTAAAATGATAGGTGGTATTGGGTTGAAGGTTATTTACAATTTGAAAATTACCATCTGTCCCGTCATAAATAACATATTCTCCATCTCCTACATTAAGTTCATCTCCACTACCAAAAGTGTTGCTTGCGTTATAATCTATTCCATCAATTGGTGTTGCCATTACTGCTCCACCTTGTTTGGCCACTATTATTCTTCTAGCTCCATTCCCTTTTGTGAAAACCCCAAACCTTAATCTATTTCCATCTATAATATTAAAGGCCGAAACAGCTGTAGTATTTTCTATTGGAAATGTAGCTGTAGTTTGGCTATTTGTAGTACCAGGTATAGATGGAGAACTTGTTGTAGTTAAATATACTTTACCAGTAATACCATTGTATTCAAATAAAGCAAAGTGATAAGTTACTCCTGGCTGCAGATTAGTAAGATTTGTACTTGAACCAGAAAAATCAGAAAGTACATAATTGTCAGTGCCTATTTCGTAAAAACTGTTACCAAAACCACCTGATGTATTACTATATTCTACAAGTTGTTGTGGCTCTACATCTACAGGACTGCCTGCTTTTGCAATTAATATTCGTCCTGTTCCATTTCCGCTAGTCCAGTTTACAGACATAGACGTGCCGGCAACATTACTAAAAGTTAGGTTGCTGGCTTGTGTAGTTGGGTTGGTTAGTGTAGCCTGACTACCTTCTAGAAATGAAGATGTAAGGTAATCTGTTGACGTATTGCTACCATTGAATTCAAAAATTCTGAAATGGTAAGTAGTGCTATGGTCTAAGCCATTTAGAAAAGGAATAGTACTACTTCCTTCATAAACAACAAATTCACCTGGGGCAATTTCGTTTCCTGCTCCAAAGTTGCCAGCGACGTAATCCACACCATCACTTGGAATGGCTGTTACAGGGCTGCCTTCTTTTGCAATGATTAGATGTTTTTCACCATTACCAGACGTGTAATTCAATCGCATACGATTACCATCAATACCAGAAAAAACTAAGTTTGATGATGGCGTTGTTGGTTCTTGGGCTAAAATATCGCCAGACCATAGCAATAAAAACAGTAATGTTGAAAATTTAGCTAATAATAAATGTGTTTTCATAATTGGGTTGTTTTATTGTTTTTATTTGTTATAATTATGCTGTAACAGCCTATAAACTAAAGTAAATTGAAAGCCATTTTAATACTCCAAGTTTGATTAAATTATATTTTTGGCAATCATCACTTTTAGAAAGCCAAATACATTTACACTACTAAAAAAATACCTGTTATTTAAACTTCTTCTAGCTTAAGATATACCTTAAGGTTTTATATAGATAACATAATCTGATTCGGCATTGCTAAGTACGTCTTGATTTGTTTGGTAGGTTGTTGTACTACAAAGATTAATGTCAATTGTGATAATATTCTGGACATTTAAGCCTACAGAAATTAGCTCCAAAGCACAAATTAGTACCGTTTTTTGTAATGTTGCATTTGCTTTTATTTGTTACGAATTAATTGATTTTTAATAAAGTTATATTTAGTTTCAAACTATTTATTTTTAGTTAGATATTCTTAATTAGATAACAATTAATATTTAGGTAATAATTATTTTGTACTCGATTCGTGACTTCTTCTTCTGAAGAAAGTACTGCTTGAACCTTTCTGAATTGTGATATATACGGAATAATAAAAATGGCTTTTTTTTTATGCTAATTTCTATCATTATTATTGCATAAAACTAATAGATATCGAAATGAAAATCAATAGGGCATATGACCTATATTTAAGCTTGTTTAGCTTGCAATTATTGTTTTATAAACAATCATAAATCATTGAAAATGATACGAAGAGTGTTTGATTTCCTATTTTAAAATTATTTTAGGTTATGTCTAAAATTAAAGGAAGAAGGCGAGCCAAAAAACACCCGCTACTGGGTATATTCCTCCTAGCCCCCAAAGGGGAAAAAATGCTCTATTACGCCTACGTTTTCGGTAGTTTAGCTTAAAAATTGGCTGATTTTTGAGTTTTTATATTAACTTTTTATTAACACTTATTTTTTTTCTTTGCTGAATGATGAGTGGATTTTTTGTTCAAAGAATCAGGGCAGGTGCAATGACGGTTTTTTATTTCATCCATAAGAAAACGTATGTATGTATTTGAGTATGTATGCAAGGTTTACTGTCCGAAAAAGTAGTAGTGCGAAGTTGCCTGACCGATGGCAGGCGGGCAAACTTCGCACTGCAAGAAATCTGAAATCAAAAACACTAAACGATATTCAAAGGGATATCAATAATCACTGTCGTTCCTTTGTCCTTCTCCGATTCAATAGTCATTTTTCCTTGCAAATGTTCTACTCGCTTATCTATGCTACTAATTCCCATTCCTGCATTGGTTTTGGTAATTTGTTGCGGGTTGAAGCCTTTTCCGTTGTCCTCTACCATAATGTTTATACAATCTTCATGATTGGTAAGATGGATAGTGACTTCTGTTGCTTCTGCGTGTTTTATGACGTTGGTAATGAGTTCTTGTATAATCCTAAACAAAGTTAGTTCTAAGCTATTTTCTAAACGATTATCTAAGCCGTGGTCTACTACTTCAATCTGTAGCTGATTGGCAGCAGAAATTTTATTCGCCATATTTCGTACTGCTACAAGTAAACCTTGCTTGGCTATTACACCCGAGTTTTTGGCATGGGCAACGCTGCGTACTTTTTGGTAAGCTTCCTCAATTAAAGCATTGGTCTTATCGTACAGTTCTGGTTTTTCATTCTTCTTTAAAGCATTAAAATGCAATTTTACAGTAGCCATGAGTCCGCCTAAATCGTCATGCAAATCGTTGGCTATGCGTTGACGTTCTTTTTCTTGGCCTTCAATCATAGCATCGATGGCTTTTAGCTCTTGCTCTTTAAGTTGATTGGCTAGCTTTTGGTTTTTTACTTCTTGTTGTTGTTGGGCTAATTCTTGTTTTCTTTTTCGGTTTTTGAAAATCAATAAAAAAATGACACTGCCCAAAAGCAAACTACCGCCCAATCCGTAAGATAGGTTTCGGTTTTGGATGCGTTTGGCTTCAATTTCTAGGTTGTTGGCTCGGAGTTTTTCGTTTTGGTATTTTTCATTTATTTCAGAAATAGCAATGTTTTGGTTAGTATCGTTTATAGAATCTTTAAGTTCTAATTGTTTTTTTAAATACTTTGCATGTAACGTTGGATTCCCATTTAATTCATATAATTCAGCTAAATTTTCATAAAAGATAAGTTTAGTTTTCTTTTCATTTTCTTTTAAGGGTAATGAGTCTGCTTTTAACAAGTACAATATCCCTTTTGGATAATCCTTAAGCTGTAAATAAATCTGCGATTGGTTGTTATAGTTTACTGCTAGTGCATAGCTATTGTTCAATAATTTATATTGTTTTTCTGCTAGCTTAGAGTAATATAGAGCAGAATCAACTATTATAGGTTCTATGACATTATAAGAGGTGGCTATATTTTCATAACAATCTGCAATACCTAAAGTGTTTTTTTCTTTGCTATATATTTTCTTTGCTTTATTGTAAAATTGAATAGCACTAGATCTATTATCACTCATTATAAATCTATTTCCTAGGCTAAGATAAATATCAGCTAATTTGGATTCTTGACTTCCTGCTTTCTGTTTTTCAAGTTCTTCATTAATAATACCTTGCATTAAAGCAGAAGCATTTTTCAACTTATTTTGATGAGACAATATGCTTAAAGCCAACATATTACAATCGCTTACATCTGAGGGTTGTTCTAATTCAATAAAGATTTTTTTTGAAGCTAAAACACTTTTGTAAGCCTGTGCATGTTTGTCTGTATCATTAAAATACTCTGCTTTATAAAATAGCCATGTTGCTTTGTTGTAATCTGAAATTCTTGTAGTATCTATTTTTTGGAGTTCCTTAACAATCAATGTATAATCTTTCTTTTCAAAAGCATTAAGCACGTCACTAAAATTAGCTTCTTGCCCAGAAATGAATTGAACAAAAAACCAAATTGATAGAATTGTAAGTTTTTTTGAGGCTTTAAGAAATCTCATTTAAAATACCTCTTAATATATTGCCTTTTTTGACTTCGGGGTGAATTCCTACTCCAACTTCAGGTATAAAACAGTTGTGAATTTTAGGGTTTTCATCCTTTATGTAATCTATAAAATCTAATATTCTTTCTTCGTCAATGTCTAATGATATATTCTTAAGATGACTCTCACTGGCAGTAAAGCTACTTCTTACTGTGGTGCCTTTAAACACATGAATTTCTAAACGATTATGTTTTTTGCAATAGTGTACATCCTTAATAAAGTGTGCTTCAACTTTGTCAGTGAGTTCAAATTGAATTTCAGTAATTATAGAATCTTGCCATCCTGTAAATTGAGCCTTTAGTTCACAGTAACCGTTGTTTACAATAATGTAATTGGTTACTTTGTCTCCCTTTTTAATTAGTGCTTTTGCCATTTTTTTAGTTTTTAGTTAAATGAATCTATCAAATATAATTTCAGGCATTATTTGAGCTTGAGAAATTACATTAGTTTCTTTAAAAATTCTAGATAATTTATTAAAATACGAACTTGTTTTAGCGTCACCTGCAAATAGTAGCCCAACAGCGTTTCTGTTATTGTTTATTAAAACAGAGCCTGAATCACCACCTAAGGACATGCAATTGGTAAGTATTTGATCTTTAAACAGCTTTTTTCCATTATCTGAAATAAGATAATTTGAATCATTCACTAGAACTGTGCAGTAGTCTGACCTCACAATACCTTTTGTTAAATTGGAAGATCGACCACATTTCATTACTTTTTGTCCGATTTTTGAATCTTTAATTTTATCTACACAAAGATCAGGAATACATCTTATGCCAGGTCCGACTGATTTTTCACAATTGGCTTTACCGATTGCTGAATCCATAAATTCATTTAAATTAAACCAAAATAGAGTACCAATTGCGTTTAGGTTTGTTTCGCCCAAATCATACGTGTCAGATTGACTTGGGTGTAAGATGGTTTCGTATCTTATTATATTATTCTGTCTTCTTGAAAGCACATGAAAATTTGAAATAAAAAAAACACCAGAATGATTCTTTAGTTTAAATGCTAAACCAAAACTTCCACTATAATCTTTACCTAAGTTATTGTTAATTATGCTTGTACCACCATTTGGAAATTTTTGTTTACTTTGGTAAGGATTATATTCAACACTTTGGTTTTGTAATTTAGGCCTTTTATTGAAAGTAATATCTGGTAATTCATCACGTGATAATTTTGAAGATAAATTAGATTTAATTTCTTTAAGAATAGATTTTTGAATAGATTTTAGACCAATATGTATTACAGAAAAGTCTTCAAAAGCGATTTCTAGCTTATAATCATTATTAATTTTAAATTCTCCATTTTGGTCTAAGCTGTGGTCGCTTTTAATTATTGCGAGATGAACAGTTTTATATTTTTGTATAAAAAAATCACTGAAAACAAAATTTTCTAAAGATTTAAAAATACTTTCAGCTTTATTTCTTTCCATTTTGTGTGAATAAATAGCTAATTTAACAAAAAACATTACCAACTACTTCATTTTTATTCAAAACCGATACTTCTTCTCCATAGCATACCGCATCAACTCTCCTTTGCCATGCAACCCAAGAATACGATACATGTTTTTACGGTGGGTGTCTACCGTTTGGATACCAATAAAGAGTTCATCTGCAATTTCTCTAGATGTTTTTCCTCTTGCTATTAAACGCAATATCTCACTTTGTCTTTTGGTTAAAAGTCCTTTTGCTTTTTTATTGGTGTCATTTTCTGCAATGGCTTTTATATTGGCATCAAAATAGGTTTCGCCAGCATAAACACAACGGATGGCTTTTAGGACTTCATCTAATGGTGAATTTTTTAACAAATAACCGGAAGCTCCAGCATTCATCATTTGGTCTATTGCTTCTCTTTGATCAAACATGGTAAAACCTAGTATTTTTATGTCTGGCCATTCATTTTTTATCAATTTGGTTGCACTAATGCCATCTATTTTAGGCATTCTAATATCTGTTATGATTACGTTAGGTTGTTTTAGACGAACCAATTCCAAAAGCGCTTCCCCGTCATTGGCGTGCCCCATAATTTCTATATCGGTCTCCTGTTTTAACATCAATAGTATTCCGTCTATAAGTGACTGATGATCTTCGGCTATGGCTAATCGTATCATAATGCTAGGTCTATTGTTACTGTAGTTCTTTTTTAGGCTTTATAGATTCCTTCGAATGAAAATAGATGCTATTCTAAAATATCCTATCATCGAATCTATAGTCACTTCCATATTATTTCACCTTATTTTTTGATTTTCAATTCTTTGATTTTTATATTTTTTCCATCTACATAAAATTCTTGTTCTGCATCAAACTTTCGGTTAAATACTCTTGTAATATCATTGGCATAAGAAAAGTTTTCTATAGATGAATTGTTTGTACTTCCAAAAACCACTCCTACCGCTTTATCCTTTGCAAATAACACAGAACCACTATCACCAGGCACTGACAGTTTATACAATTGAAGTTGATTGCGATAAACTTGAAAACTACCATTTGGTTTCCATACTTTTAAAGAGCAATTTACACTCCTAATTCTAGCTGATGTGGTGCCGGAATTTGCACCAATTTTCTCTACTAATTGTCCTCTTTTTGGTAACGCAATTTCGTGGATGTTTTTAACTCCTTTTTCCTGTAAGAATTTTATTTCATCCGTATCTTCTATTTCAAAAATGGCAACATCTAAATCTGTATTACTTGCCCATGATAAGCTTCCAATTTTCGATTTATTTTTAGCATAGTCTTCAGCTGAGTCTGCTTTTTGAGGATGGTAGATAGGTTGACCTAATTTTCCAGTTTCGTGCTGTAAAACATGCCAGTTTGAAATTCCAAAATAACTAGCAAAAGACTCTAGTTTAAAAATTGCTCCACAAGTTCCAAAATCAGTTCCAAAACGGTTTGAAACACTAATATCTGAATCAAAATTACTCACATCAATAGTTGTTTTTGAAGTTAGATTTTGCTTTACTTTAATCTTTTTAGTTTCAAATCCTTGATCTTTTGAACTCTGCCCATCCTTTTTCCAAATTTTGAATTCAAACTCCTTTGGAATTGTTTTTTCTTTATCGGACACGATGAGGTTTCGGTTGTTTTGAAGTTTTTCAATTTTTCCTACTTCCAAGTAGTACGTATGTTTAGTAAAAAAACTGACCATACTTTTTAAAACTAAAATATATTCAATGGATTTTTCTTCAATAAATGCATCTGTAAATTGAGACAATGCTAAGTTTGCTTCTTCTTCTGAAATGTTACTAGTAATAGGCATTCAGTAAATCTTTAGTTTAAATTAATTCGCCAAAATGAAATAACTAGCTTGGCTATTTTATTTTCAATTGACTCATTTTTAAAATGTAAAAACAAAAATGCAAAACAATACTAGTTCAGAAAATACCTAATAGAGGGTATATTTAGAAAAGATATTTAAACAAATTATGTTAATTTATCGTAAATTTATAACAAAAAAATGGATTTCAAGACGTTTTTTCACGTAGATATAAATTTATGTAATCATATAATCGCGCACCTAACTAGTTTCAACAAATAACCTATGGAGGTGAAGTATAGATTTTTGTATCTTCAACAATTCAAAATGTACATCATGCAAATTCGTTACTTTCTATTCTTTATTTTCCTATTTAGTTTGAGCAATTTCAGCTTTGCACAAAAGAAACCGGCTTATCAACTGTATACCTACAAAGGCAAAAAGACCAAATACAAACGCATGCTTAAAGATGCGCCTAAGGCAGAAGTAGTTTTGTTTGGTGAGTTTCATAACAATCCCATAAGCCATTGGCTTCAATTGGAATTGATTTTAGATCTTCATAAAAAAGAAATTCCATTTAACTTAGGAGCAGAAATGTTTGAAGCTGATAATCAGCAAGCTTTAACGGCTTATTTATCTGGTGAAATTAGCACAGAAGAATTCAAAGAAAAAGCAAGATTATGGCCAAATTACACAACTGATTATGCTCCCCTTGTGAATTTCGCAAAAGAACATAACATCGCATTTAATGCTACCAATATTCCACGAAGATATGCTAGTAAAGTATATAAAGAAGGTGGTTTTGATGCTTTGAATACACTTAGTTTAGAAGAAAAAAACTGGATGGCTCCTTTGCCCATTCCATTTGATGCAGAATTAAAAACCTATCGGGATATGATAGAAATGATGGGAAGCCACGCAACAGAAGACATTGTAAAAGCACAAGCAATTAAGGATGCGAGTATGGCTCATTTTATTTTAAAAAACAAAGAAGAAGGAAGGCTATTTGTTCATTTTAATGGTTCTTACCATTCCAATTTTTACGAAGGTATTGTTTGGTATTTAAAAACCTACCAAGAAAACATAAACGTGCTTACCATCACAACCGTAGAGCAGGATGATATTTCTGAACTTGAAGAAATACATAAAAACACAGCAGATTACATAATTTGTGTACCTTCAACAATGACCAAAACCTATTGATATGCAAGACCTTAATGTAGCCATTTTGCAAGCTGATTTAGTTTGGGAAAACCCAGATGAAAACTTGGCTTACTTTACAAAAGAAATCCAAACTATAGATGAAAATGTAGACCTAATTGTGCTCCCTGAAATGTTCACAACTGGCTTTAGTATGAATGCAAAAATCTTAGCAGAGGAAGTAAACGGCAGGAGCCTGAAATGGATGCAACAAACGGCACAAGAAAAACAAGCCTGCGTAACTGGAAGTATTATCATTATAGAAAAAGACAATTATTATAATCGATTATACTGGGTTTTTCCAGATCAAACTGTTGAAACTTACAATAAGAAACACCTTTTTACCCTGGCTAAAGAACAAGAAACCTACACCGCTGGAAAAGAGAAACGAATTGTAACCTACAAAGGGTGGAAATTTTGTCCCCTCATTTGTTACGATTTGCGTTTTCCAGTTTGGGCTAGAAATACAGAAGATTATGATGTGCTACTGTACGTTGCCAATTGGCCAGAAAAAAGAACTGCTGCCTGGGATGCATTACTCAAGGCAAGAGCGATAGAAAACATGGCGTATTGCGTAGGTGTAAATCGGGTTGGAAAAGATGGAAATGGATATCCCTACAGCGGTCATTCTGCTATTTACGATGCCTTAGGAAACCGAATTACCAAAAGCGAAAATCACCATGAAATTTTCACAGAAACCCATCAGCTAATTTATAAATACTTGCAAAATACCAGAAAAAAACTAGGTTTTTTAAGAGATAGGGATTCTTTTATTGTAACTGACTAATCATGAATTACGGCAGCGTAATTACGTAAGAATCATCCCAATTGGGTCTTATTTTAATTTTTTCAATGACGTAATCTATAGCTTCTGGCTGGATTTGTTTTAAGTAGTCGCCCGTATCCCATTCTTGATTGTTGTTTTCATCGTAAATAACACGAATAAAATACTCTGCTGGATTTACATAATCGAATTGAAACACTTGGGCATTTTCAGAAAATTGCTCGTACTTCACTTCGTTTTTATCTGTCACAAGCTGAACAATAATTGGATAATCTTTAATGTTTTGAAGCGTTATAACCAAATTACCATATTCTGAATATTTTTTGGTACTTACTTTAATATTCAATGTATCATTTACTTCATCAAAAAAACTAGTTATTCCACCAGGTAAAACTTGTAATTCATATTTTTTCTCCTCTTCTTTTTCAAATTGAATCTCCAGTTGATTTAGATAGGTATTCAATTGAGCTGAAAAGTCTACAAAGATGGAATCTTTGGTATTCATTAAAGCCATTTTATCCTTTTCAAATTCTACCAAGGGAATATTTGCAGAAATTTTTATGGGTTCGCTATAATATATGCTGCTTTTGGGTTCGTTGGTTATTTTTAAAGAATCCGCCAATGCTAGTTCCTTAGGGTAAAACATTACCGTATCAAGACTTTTTTGATTACCAAATACGAATAGTGTAGAATCCTTTTCTATCACAGGTTTAAACCAATAATTAAGGCTGTCCGCATCTTTCTCTTTCCAAATTTGATATTTAAAATCTGATGGTTGTTCGCCTAAAAGGCGTATTTCATGGTTTTCTTTTGTAATATTTCCGCGGTAGCCAAAAATGATTTTATTCAAATTTTCTTGCTTAGGTCGTTCAGCCTTAAAGTCTAATATTTCTTTGAAAACAGAAACTTCAAATGATTTTTTATGGTCTCTTGGTAAAACAATAGTGTCTTTGTAAAATCCGATTTCATCTTGAGAAGGCGAATATTTATAGTCGTTCATTTTATCTGAAATCGCTATTAGTTTATACTTCCCCGCCTTCATGTTTTCTAATTGAAAGGTGTTAGTAGAGTCTTGCGTGTAAGAGATGTAGGTAGGTAGTTTTTTATAGACAACAGAATCTGAATATGCAGAATCTATTTCGTAAAGTAAGATCGAAATAAACTCATCTGCAACTCGCTTTTGGGGTTGTAAAATTTGTCCTTCAATGGCTAAAGAATCTAAAAAACTTCCCGTTGAAAACACATATTTATAAAAAGAAAAGGTATTGCCTTCATTATTATCTTCAATGCTTTTCCCAAAGTTAACCGTGTAAGTTGTTTCCTTTTGAAGCGAATCTAAATTAAATTTGATAGAAACAGATTTTGAAGCTAAGCCCATTGGTAATATTTCAGGACGTGGTTCTATGGGTGGAGAAAAAATAATCTGGTTTCTAGGATCCTCCAACTTTACAAATTCATCAAAGAGAATTTGTACTTCTTCTTTATCAAATAAATTAGAATAATTGGGTGGACGTTCGGTTACAATTTTCGGTGGGTCTTCATCAATAGGACCACCTTCTGGTCTACCACGCTGAGCACAGGAGTACACCAAAAGCGAAAAAAATAGTACCGCTAAAAATCTACGTATTTTCATTAGTTTATCATATCAAAACCTGTATAAGGCACTAAGACCTCGGGTATTTTTATACCTTCTGGAGTTTGGCAATTTTCTAAAATACCAGCTAAAACTCTTGGTAGAGCTAGTGCGCTTCCATTTAAAGTATGTACCAAATGCTTTTTCTTATCCTTTGTTTTGTACCTTATCTTTAGTCGGTTGGCTTGAAATGTTTCAAAGTTTGAAACGGATGAAATTTCCAACCAACGATCTTGTGCGGTAGAAAATACTTCAAAATCAAAAGTAAGTGCAGAGGTAAATCCTAGGTCGCCACCACACAGGCGTAAAATGCGGTAAGGAAGTTTCAATTCCCGTAAAATTTCTTTTACATGTTCTACCATTTCATCTAAAACTTGGTAGGAGTTTTCAGGCTTAACTAGGTTTACAATTTCAACTTTATCAAATTGATGCAGCCTATTTAAGCCTCGTACATGCGCTCCGTAAGAACCAGCCTCTCTTCGAAAACAAGGAGTATATCCAGTACATTTTATAGGCAATTGTTTTTCCAAGAGCAAATCATCTCTAAAAATGTTGGTGACTGGTACTTCCGCCGTGGGTATCAAATACAAATCATCTTCGGTTACATGGTACATTTGCCCTTCTTTGTCTGGCAACTGCCCTGTACCAAACCCAGATGCAGCATTCACTAAATGTGGAACTTGGTACTCGGTATAACCGGCTTGAGTATTTTTATCTAAAAAATAAGCAATCAAAGCTCTTTGCAAGCGCGCACCTTTTCCTTTATAAACGGGAAAACCTGCTCCGGTTATTTTATTTCCCAATTCAAAATCTATAATATCATATTTTTTGGCTAATTCCCAATGCGGTAATGCTTTTGCATCTAATTTAGGAATGTCACCTTCGCTAAAAATTTCTTCGTTGTCTGCTTCGCTGTTCCCAGCTGAAACGCTAGCATGTGGAACGTTTGGAATGCTGTACAAAAGCTCATCTAATGTTTTACTTACCTCATCCATTTCTGCTGAAATAAGCTTGGTTTTAGACTTTAAACCAGCTGTTTTTTCTTTTAAGATATCAGCCTTTTTTTGTTCCCCATTTTTGAATAACATGCCAATTTCTTTAGAAAATTGATTCGACTCAGCCAAAAGCTGATCCAATTCAGTTTGCATACCACGTCGTTGCTCATCTAATTGAAGTACTTGTGGAAGTACTTCTGAAGCATCAAAATTTCTCTTTTGAAGTGCTTCTTGGTATTCAGCTAAATGCTGCTTGATATTTTTTACTTCTAACATGGGCTAAATTCCTTTAGATAAATGAAGCGCAAAGTTAACAAAAGGATTTTGTTTGAACAGCTATTTTAAGTAGCTAAATAAATAGTGTTTCTGAAAATAGTTTTCAACGTTGAAAGGCATTATCGTTCGTATTTTAAATGCTTCTTATGTGAGATTAATTGTGCTAACATACCAAGTTTAAAGCGTACGATTTCTTGAAGTTCTTTTTACAATTGCTCGCACTTGTCTACACAGAGAAACTCCTTATTGCTGATGAATTCTGTTATTATTGTTATACAGTAGAGCCTATAAATATTTGTGATAGTTTGTAAACTAAAGAGTTAACGAGTTTTTTGTACGTTTAATGACTTAGGGGTTTAATTGACATGTTTTGATTTCCTTGTATTATGATTCAATGTCGTTTAGATAAGAAAAAATAAGGGACGTTCCATACGACGTACCTACGGCACGTTTGTTAGTTGGCTAAGTGTTTTTTACCCAGGTTTTGTCCCTACAGAGGACAAATCAAAACACTTACTTCTAAATTGTAAACCCAAAATTCATCTAGGCAAAATGCTTAACTAAACGACATTGTATTATGATTATCAATTTACACCCTATGCTAGTCGTAATTTTAGCTTTAATCTTATTGTTAAACTACAAAATTGATATCAAATCAGATACGTCGTATGATAATGATTCTTACATCTTAACTAAACGAAATTGACTCCGATATCTATAGCTTTGTAGAAATAGTAAATGATAAAAGGACAGATTCAAAATTAATTGAATCTGCCCTTTTAAAGATTTTAATCTTTAAGATTTGTAATGAAATAACTTAAATAGAATTTATACCGTTCAAATTATTACTTTACTTAGTCTTAATTTAGTTTCTAACTAATTTAATAGTTTTAGTTTGATTAAATTCATTTGAAATTTTTGCAAAATAGATACCAGCAGATAAATCATTTGCATTTATTCGTGTGGTATTTCCATTAACTTTTACTTCTTTAACCAATCTTCCAACAGTATTGAATATTTGTACTGTTTCTATGTTTTCAGTAGTTTGAATATTCCATACATCATTTGTTGGGTTAGGATAAGCGTTAAATTCAGCAGCATTGAACGTTTCGCTACTAAGTGTGTTTTCAGTTAATAAAATATTATCTATATATCCTAT
>Ga0307944_1000944_pt1 | contig 14477 bp, 17 predicted proteins | sample OrgLakmetagen179_FD_201831 | JGI IMG/M metagenome (GOLD analysis project Ga0307944, IMG submission 201831) | Saline water microbial communities from Organic Lake, Antarctica - #179 | ecosystem: Environmental > Aquatic > Non-marine Saline and Alkaline > Saline | place: Antarctica: Organic Lake... | reverse complement strand
AGTTACGTAGAAAGCTTACGGATCATAATAGAAAAAGACCTTTGCGTGTCTTGTCTACACCTTCCTTTACTTCAGGGCAGGAGAAAAAGATCTGTAGCAATCTCGTAGCATTGGGTGCAAAGTTTGATTGGATCGCTGATCTTGTTTTATGGCTGACTTATAGACACAGGAAGAATTCTATTCAATCAGATAAAGGTACTGGTTGGTTGAATGAAGATCGGATTCTGGATGATGGTCGTATAAGCACACCAGCAGACACACTGGGGACAAACACATTCAGGTATACACACAAGAGTGTTGCAAACGTACCTAGAGCTACAAGCACGTATGGTGGCTACATGAGAGCATTGTTTGGTGTACCCGAAGGTCAGTATCAGATTGGCTCGGATGCCGCCGGACTTGAGGCTCGTGTTGAGGCTCACTTTACAAGACAGTTTGAAGGTGGTGAAGATTATGCTAAAAGTCTTATCTCTGAAAAGCCAAACGACATCCACTGCTACTCAGAGGATACTGAAATACTAACACAAAGGGGTTGGAGAACTTTCGGTGAGCTTGGGAGACAAGATCAAGTAGCTCAGTGGGATTCTGGGGTGATAAGTATGGTTGAGCCGCGAGAAGTTGTCTGGCAAGACTATGAAGGAGACATGGTACGCATTCTGGGGAGAGATACCGACCAACTACTCACACCGAATCACCGAGTACTTTTAGTTCAAGATCGATCGGGAGTTCAGAGGGTTGTGCGAGCGGAAGACTTTAAGCAAAACAGTTCAACCCGAGTGCCCGTTGCGGGGGATTATACCCCAACGAACTCAGGCTTCAGTTGTGATATGGCGAAGCTTCTGGTTGCTGTGCAATCTGATGGGAGCCTGTCTAAAGATTGTGCCGCAATTAAATTCTCTTTTGTGAAGAAGAGAAAGAGAGTTCAGTTACTAAAATTGTTAGACGCTTGTAATATGAGTTACACAGAGGCAACACACAACCGGGGAGGTAGAGACGAGTTGATTGTAAGAATACCTGCGAGGTGTGGGAGGGAGATACGAGAGCACTTAAAGTGGGGTAAAGAAATCCAACTAGAGACCTTACTTAAACTGTCTGGAAGTGAGTTACGGCAGGTGTTTGAAGAGGTCTTTAAGTGGGATGGATGGGTCTCTGCAAACGGCAACAATGCCCTCTTAGATCAAACAAGCGAGTCTATGCGGGATTTAGTCGTAACTATAGGTAGCCTACTTGGCTATAAGGTGTCAAGCAATACTTACAAGAAAGAGTCAGCATTCGGTTCATGCACTATTTTTAGAGCTTGTGTTAGCCTCAAGACCAAGCCTTGGATTGGAACGTATAGCCTTCACAAGGAAGTAGAAACATACTCTGGTAAGATTGGGTGCGTTTCAGTCCCTAGTGGTTTTGTCGTTGTCCGTAGAAACGGTAAGGTGTTTATCTCAGGAAATACAGTTACCGCTGCAAAGATGGGTGTTGATAGGGATGTAGCCAAAAAAACTAAATACGGAATTACTTACGGGGCTCAGGTTAAAAAAATAGCTAAGATGCTTGGTATATCTTTAGAGGAAGCTGAAAAGATCTTCAAAGACTTTTGGGCTGCTTCTCTTCCACTTGATATATTGAAAGAGCATGTAGCAACATACTGGAAAACTAAAGGACACAAGGTATTCATCCGTGGTATAGACGGTCGTAAGCTTATGACTAGGTCCGAGCATTCTCTTTTGAATGTGTTGTTCCAAAGCACAGGTGCTATCGTAATGAAGCGTCAAATGGTTATGTACATGCGTAAGCTTAAAGATCGCAATATGTATAGCAACCCTTTCAGGGAGTCTGAAATTCTGGCTTCTCAGATGATGCACTACCATGATGAGTGCCAGTGGCAGGTTAGTCCAAAGATTATAGATATGTACACCTTTGATACAAAGGAAGAGGCTGAATCTTTTGAAATAGAAGGTAAGGTTCTCAGTAACGTCAAGGAAAGAGGTGGTGTCTATACAAGGGGTTGGTCTGAGGTAGGTCAAGTGTTCTCAGAGACTATGGCCGAAGCTGGACAATATTATAAGTTCCGTGTTCCTTTGGCAGCAGACTACGACATTGGAGCAAATTGGAGTGAAACTCACTAATTATTAAATAAAGCTATCATGGGGTTGACTTTAATAAGTAACCCCTATAGTATACCTCACACAGTCACACAAAAGGAGAAAAGAAATGGCAGGAAGAGCAGGAAGAAACGGTGTAGCTCAGAAGAATTACTATGCAGCTTATCAAAGCAAGGCTGCAAAGAACCGAGCAGCAAAGCTTGAGCGTCACCAGAAGCGTCACCCAAACGATAAGCAGGGCGGTGGCACTAGCTATCGCAAGTCTCCTCCAAAGGAAGTCTCAGGGTGGCTTACAGAGGGTGTTGATTTTATCCTCACACCACGTCAAACAACTCCACTGACAACCAAAGGTAGTAACGGAAAGAAAGAGAGTGGTATTCCAGCTTGCGCTGAGAACCTTAAAGAAATGAGTAACTCTGATCGTAAGAAGTTCGCTGAGTTGTACGCACGAGTTCGTCGTATCCAAGCTCACAACGATGCTTACGGCAAAGTTAAGACAAAAGCAGCAGTTTAAATCCAATAGCAAAAGAGAGGAAGCATACTATGGCAGTACTGAAAGATGTAGCACTAGCTTACGTAAAGATTCAACAACCATCTCAGAAATTTGAGACGGAAGGCCCACAGAATACAGAGTGGACTGTTGATTGTGTTATCAGTGAGGCAGCAGCAGGGCGTTGGACTAAACAGTTCGTTAAGCAACCAGCAAAAGCGTTTACTAATGCAGAGTTCAAAAAGATTTACAAGTTTGATGTTCCATTCGCTGACCAAGACAAGCAGTTTGTTGTTAAGTTGAAGAAAGATACTCACTTCAAAGACTTTGAGACAAAGCAAATCGTACAGTGTGACCCTAAGTATCGCGCAAAGCTTTATGAAAACATTGGTGAGCGTGATGGTAAGCCTTTGCTGGCCGATATCACAAAGACAAAGCTGGTAAGCAACGGTTCTTCTGGTGTTGTTATGTACGACATTGTTACCAACAAGTATGGTACTTTTGCAAAGCTTAAGGCTGTTCGTGTTGACAACCTGACTGAATATCAATCTGGTTCAAGTGTTGATGAAATTGGTGAAGTTGTTGAAGACGCAGACTACTCTACGGAGAGCGACGAAGACTACTCAACTACTGGTAACAGCGAACCTGAAGGTGAAGATGAACCTCCATTTGATCCTGATGAAGAATCAGATTACTAAGAACTAATCAAGGGCGGGGGCTAGTTATGCTCCGCCTTTTTTTTATTAAGAGGTAACTCTATGAGTAAATATCAAAATATAATTAATGCTGTAGATGATTTGGTTTCAGACTTTATCTACGACAACAGGAAAGAAGATGAGGATTTACCGGAAGGTGCTATTGAGAAAGCGATAGCTAACGGTGACATAACAGAGTATGAAATCGTAGACAAATTTAAGCATTCTCTAAGGGCTGGTTTACAATGATTTTTGATACCGTAGCTATTGATGGTGATATTCTAGTCTATCGTGCTGCTTCTGTTGCTCAACACACTTACTACGATATCTTTGAGGATGGTGAGTTAATTGAGACTTTTAAATACTCTAAGGAAGCGAAGGGTTATGTAAAAGACCAGTCAGAATTCTTTATGGAAGCGGATAAACTTTACGAAATTCGCCCACGACTTGAGTACTTTACAGAAGAAGACGCGAAAGAATCTTTTGATTTCCAGATGAAATCAATTAAATCAAAACTTAAAGCTAAGAAATACAAGATCTATCTCACAGGCAAAGGCAACTATCGAGAAAAGATTGCAACAATTTTAAAATACAAAGGCAACAGAGATAACACAGAAAAACCGTATTGGTTTTATAATGTAAGGAAGTACGTAGAATCTTTAGGTGCCATTGTAATCCACGGTAACGAGGCTGACGATGCTTGTTCTGTTGTGGCATACAGGGGTTATCTAGAAAACAAAGACAACCCTACAACAGTCTGTGTGTCTGCTGATAAAGACTTACGGGATACTCCCGGTAATCACTTCAATCCAGACAAAGATGATGCTGTTGTTCTCATTACAATGGAGCAAGCCAACAAAAACTTTTATCAACAACTGTTGAAAGGCGACAAATCATCTGACAACATACCCGGATGCCAAGGTCTTTCTAAATTAATTGCAGAAAAGTATGGCACAAGAAAGATCGCGTCTATCGGAGAGAAAGGTGCAGAAGCATTACTTGATGATTGCGTTACTGAGTGGCAGCTATATGAACGATGCTATGAAGTTTATCTGGCGTGGTACAGTGAGCAAGAGGGTTGGGACTCTGAAACAGAAACCTATTCTTATAAATCTTGGGACGGTACAGATCAAGAGAAATTTATCTCAGAGCTTATGAAAGAGCAGGCTGACCTACTTCATATGCAACGCATTAAGGGGGATCGTTGGCATCCACCTGAGCCTGACAGTGCCTAAAGTATTAAAGATCGACTGTCCACTAGTCGTTCTGCTCCCTAGAAAAACTAAGGAGGATAAAAAATTCAGAGTAAATCTCAATTATACAAACAATGTACACTACCTTGAATATAATCAGGCGAAGAAACTTTTTAAAAAGTACGTAGAGGAAGAATTAAAAAGAACCCAACAAGACTCTGTAAAATTTCTAAAACCAATAGACGTTGTGATGAAGCTATACAAGGGGAGCAACAGGAGGTCAGATAAGCAGAATTTCATAGCAGCAAACGCTAAGTTTTGCTACGATGCTTTGACAGAGTTGGGGGTTCTCGTAGATGACAATGATTTCTATATTAAAACTGAAATTCTACAGGAGACTGAGGTTGACAAGCACAACCCTAGGGTTTCCTATGTATTCACAGAGAGGGCATAAGATATATGAAGCATTTAATTATTGCAGACACACAATGTAAACCAGATCAAGATTTTACACACCTCGAAGCACTGGGCAGGTACATCGTAGCAAAGAAGCCAGATGTTATTGTGCATATTGGCGACCACTTTGATATGCCGTCGCTATCTTCTTACGACAGGGGCAAGAAAGCCTTTGAGGGACGCCGTATTAAAGAGGACTTGGATGCTGGCTACAAGGGCATGGCTCTGATCACAGGGCCACTAGAGAAGCTCCAAGAGAGTCAGAGAAGAAACAAAAAGAAAGTGTATTCTCCACGTATGATCTTCTGCATGGGTAACCACGAAGATCGTATTGATAGATTTACAAATGATAACCCAGAATTGCATGGATTTCTTGGAACAAGACTTTTGCATCTAGAAGACTTCGGTTGGGAAGTATATGATTTCCTTCAACCAGTAATGGAAAACGGTATCTTCTACGTCCACTACCTTGCGAACCCAATGACAGGTAAGCCATACGGTGGCACAGCATTGAATGTTCTTAAAAATGTTGGGAGGTCTTTCGTTGTTGGACATAAACAGTGCCTTGACATTGCAATCAAACCCAGCATTGACGGTAAGATGCAGATTGGTATTGTAAATGGTGCCTTCTACCCTCATGATGAGGAATACAAAGGCCCACAAGGTAACAACCACTTTCGAGGCATCACTGTACTACATGATGTTAAGCAAGGTTTCGGAAACCCAATGATGGTAAGTCTAGACTATCTTGTTAAAAAGTACGCCTAAGTAGTTGACGATAAACACACAGAAGAGGTAAAATTTATGACAGTATACGAGAAAATCTTTTTATTCAACAACTTGATTGGCAACAAGGGCGTCAGACCTTTGAGTGAAGATTTCTGGGAACAGGTTGGCAATCAAAGCGACAGGATCGTAGAAGAGGCTGCTGAAACTTATAACGCAGTTGCTGATAAGGATCTCACAGAGCTTGTAGATGGTGTTGCAGACGTTATGGTCGTTGCTATTGGTCTCTACCAGAAACTACAGCTTTGTGGTGTAGATGTTAGTGATGCCTTGGAGAGAGTTTGTGACAACAACCTAACCAAGTTCCACGACACTCCTGAATATGCTAATGAGACTGTCAAGTTCTATGAAGAAGAAGGCGTTGCTACTTTTGTTCGTCTGACTACTATGGAAGATGGGGATGAATTCTATTCAGTAATCCGCGAAAGTGATAAAAAGCTACTGAAGCCTCACGACTTTGTAGGAGTAGACTTGTCCGATATCATTGAAATGACACAGCAACTCTCTGAGGTGGTAGAAGATGAACCCACTGAGTAATAAGATACTCTTACTTAACGCTCCCTCGGGGGCGGGTAAGGACACTATTGGCAAATGCCTTCAGGATACGTATGGTTGTGAGCTAAAAGCGTTTAAGACTGCACTCTACTGTAGTGCATATCCTTTCGCCAACTGTAATAACTATGGACAATTCATTCATTACTGCACTGATAGGACTTTAAAAGAAAAACGTTCCGGGTATTTCCGTGGAATGTCTCCTAGAGACTTCTTAATCTTTGTTAGTGAAGTTATGACTAAACCTAACTTTGGTAAAGACTTTTTTGGTAAGAAATCCGCAGACTCCATATCTATTGGAGACTTTGAACGTGGTGTTGTATTTACAGACTCAGGTTTTATTGAAGAAACTTTGCCGATAATTAACGAATTTAGTGGCAACAACATTTATATCATTCAGTTCACAGGGCAAGGTTTTAATGACTTCGAAGGGGATAGTCGAAACTTCATTGAACTAAGGGAAGCGCACACTATCAAGATGAGGCAGAAGAACGAAGACATTAAACCGGAAGTATTCACAAGACTTATTATGCAGGAGGTTATGAAGTATGGTTGATATACAAGGTAAGGGAGGTATTTCCGCAAAGATTATTGCTGATAGCGTAAGTGCTGCGGGTAAGCGTGTAACAACTTACGAACTGAACTATCCTCGCTTTGTTCACTCAGAGTTTATGACGCACAGGCTATTTAGCCGAAACGCTGCCAGTAGTCGTGCTATTCCAGTTCCAAAGATGATTGACAATATTAAAGCAAACACAGCGATGCCTATTCATTGGGGTGCTCACCAGAAAGGTATGCAAGCTGATGATGAATGTGATGCATTTGTGTCATCTATCCTTGGGTACGAAGGGGATGAGTACGACAAACCAAGCCGAGAGCAAGCTTGGGATCTTGCTAGGAATGACGCTATCTTTCATGCAAAAGCATTCCATCAAGCTGGTTACCACAAGCAAATTGTTAATAGGCTACTAGAGCCTTTTCAGTTTATTAAGGTTGTATGCACAGCCACAGAGTACGATAACTTCTTCTGGCTACGTAGTCACAAGGATGCTCAACCAGAGATCAGAGAGTTATCAAACTGTATGTACAAGGCTTATCAAGAGTCTGAGCCAACTTTTCTACGTATAGGTGAGTGGCACGTACCTTATGTAGACACCTTCCGGGCTAGTGATGGTGATGCAAGCCTAGAATATATAGTAGGTAACATCGGTGTGTCTCTTGAGGACGCTCTTAAGGTTTCTTCCTCGTGCTGTGCTCAAGTGAGTTATCGCCTAACAGACAACAGTCTAGAAAAAGCTGAAATGCTCTACAGACTGCTGGTAGACGCTAAGCCAGTACATGCGTCTCCCTTTGAACATCAATGTTGTCCAATAGATTGTGAAGCAGACCTTGACACAGAGGGGGTGACAGGTTATACTAATGGGCTTGGTTATCAGTCTGGTAACTTCTTTGGATTCATTCAACACCGTCAGTTGATTGACAACCACAGTTGCTGGAACTATGAGCCAGAGTAAAAAACACTCCCTCGTAGAACAGGTACTAAATGTTGGTTCAGGTTGGTTGCTATCGCTTCTGATCTGGACTTTTTTAATCGCTCCAATTTATAATCTACCAACCACATTTGTAGATAACTTAGGAATAACAATAATCTTTACTTTTATATCTATTATTCGTGGTTACTTTTGGAGAAGATACTTTAACAACAAGACGGAGAAATAAAACCTATGAATTTTTACTACTTGAGTGTTTCAGATTTGCAACTACTTGATGATTGGGTTGACCCACAACCTGAACCGACAGAGTTTGCTAGAATTCTACACACAAATGGAATGGACATCACAAGACCTTATGAAATGGTCGAGTGTAATCACAGAAATCTAAGGAATGAGATTGTGTTATGCAACAGAGTGGAAGGAAGTGAAAGAACAGACTTTGATTGGAGAGGCTCTGGTGCCGCTTCATTAGGTGCCTTCTTATACTCTACAGAAGACATCTTCCTAAAAGAAGAAATGAGACGTATGAGCAGAAGAGCAGATGCTCAGTCTGATATATATACAGAAGCAGGGGAATAACTGTGGCAGTTAGATTAAGAACACCAAAATCAGAATTTACCGTAGACTACCCAGAGGCAGTTTGGTATGCAGACAAACAAGCACACCACTTCTGGCCTCACGATGAAGTTAAGGTACATAAAGACAAACAAGATATCATGGTCAACATGACAGAAGCCGAGAGGTTTGGAACTATTGAACTTCTTCGCTTATTTACTAAGTACGAACAAATAATTGGTGACGAGTTTTGGTTAAACTTTGTATTTAGAAAGTTCCCAAGACCTGCGGATATCCAACCAATGGCTGCAATGTTTGGTGCAATGGAACTACAAGTCCATGCCAAGTTTTACTCAAAAATTAATGAAGAACTTGGACTAGCAGATGATGAATTCTATAGGAGTTATCAAGATGATGAAGACCTTAACCAACGTATTAAATTTCTTGAAAATACGCTTGATGGGGAAGATGATCTACGAGCCTTGGGTGCTTTTACATTCGGAGAAGGGGCTATTCTTTATACTTCATTCGCTTTCTTAAAGCACTTCCAAAGTTCAGGTAAGAATAAACTACTGAACTTGGTGAGTGGTATCAACTTCTCTGCTCGTGACGAGAACCTACACGCGGAAGCTGCTGGTTGGTTATACAGAACACTTCAAGGAGAAATGCTTGAGGCTGGTGAGATAGACGAGAAAGATATTGAAAAGCTAAAAGAAGATATGTATATTGCGGCAGAGACAGTTTTCCAACATGAGCGTGTAATTATTAAACGTATCTTCTCTAAAGGTAAGATTGATGGTATCACTGAGGTGCAACTAGAACACTTTGCACAAAGCCGGGTTAACTATTGTCTTGAGAATCTTGGACTAGAACCCCTATACAGTGTGCCATATAACCCTGTAGCAGTTTGGTTTTACAAAGGGATAAACGGATATATGATGCAGGATTTCTTTAGCTCACAAGGTAATCAATATGTAAGAAATTGGGATAAGGAGGGGTTTACTTTCAATGGCGTATGAGAAACTAAGCGAAGAACGTAAGAAGCTACAAGAGCAAGGACTGTGTCCTCAGTTTTGGAGTACAGGTGGATACCAGCTATTCAAAGAGAAGTATTTGTATCAGGCTGCAAACCCTAGAGAGCAGTATATGCGGATTGCAAGTACACTTGCAGCACATACACCAAACCCACAGGCGTGGAAGCATACATTTTTTGACCTTATGTGGAAGGGCTGGCTGTCACCTTCAACTCCTATTTTATCGAACACAGGAACAACCCGAGGGCTTCCTGTGAGTTGTGCTGGAAGTTATGTTGGAGACAGTATAGATGAAATCTATAAGGCGCGTCACGAAACGGCGATGCTCACTAAGATGGGATTCGGTACTGCTGGATACCTCGGTGATATTCGTGGCCGTGGCTCTGATATTAGTATCGGTGGTAAGACATCTGGTGTTGTGCCTCTGCTTCAGCTTTTCCAAAAGGATATGGAGTATGTTGCACAAGGTACAGCAAGGCGTGGTAGCTGGGCAGGCTATCTTCCAATCGACCATAGCGACTTCTACGAGGTGTGTGAATACCTTGAAGCAGAACCAGATGGTAATAATGTTGGTTGGAATGTATCTAATGATTTCATTAACCTTCTGATAAATGGGAATGAGGATGCCCTTGATCGCTATAAAACAGCATTAAAGACTAAGATGATGACAGGTAAGGGGTATTTCTTCTTCCCTGATAAAGCTAACCTTAAGCGACCTGAGTGGTATGTTGCACATGGTCTTGATGTTAAAGCTCCACAGCTTTGTAATGAAATTATGCTACACTCTAGTGCTGAATATACCTATACATGCGTTCTAGCATCTATGAATCTATTCTTCTACGATGATTGGAAAGATACTGACGCAGTATATCATTCAACCATCTTTCTTGATTGTGTTGTACAGGAGTTTCTTGAGAGAGGAAAGAATATCCCCGGTCTTGAAAAGGCTATTGCAGCAACTAAGAAAGGTCGTGCTCTAGGACTTGGTGTTTGTGGTCTACACACACTTTTCCAAAGCAAGGGTATGTCTTTTGGTGGTTTCGAAGCTCACATGCTTAATAATAAAATCTTTAAAGGTATTAGAAGCGAAGCAGAGAGAGCTACAAAGTGGATTGCAGAACAGTGGGGAGAACCAGATTGGTGTAAGGGGTACAATCGTGCCAACACTCACCTACTTGCTATTGCTCCTACAAAATCTACTGCTCTAATAATGGGTGGTGTTTCAGAAGGTATAAACCCAGACACAGCGATGGTATATACCCAAAGAACACCTGCTGGTGAGATTGATAGAGTAAATCCTGTGCTTCTAAGCCTTATGAAAGAGCTTAAAGTAAACACACAGGTTAACATTAAAGACATACGGGACAATATGGGAAGTGTTCAGCACGTCACTTGGTTAACCGAAGAACAGAAAGAGGTCTTTAGGACAGCTTTTGAGATTAACCAGTTTGATGTTATCAGACTTGCTGCTGCGAGAGGGAAGCATTTAGATCAATGGCAGTCACTTAACCTATTCTTTGCTGCTGGTGAAGACGAGGGATATATTAGTGAAGTTCACAAGGAAGCTTTTTTGAATGAAGATATTCTGGGTCTATATTATATTTATAGTCGAGCAGGTATCCAAGCATCTAAAGGAGAGTGTTCAGCTTGTGAGTAACACATAAAAACCCGGAGAGCCTATTAAGCTTTCCGGGTTTAATTGTGCGTATAATAAAAGTATTGTTATTTTATTGTTTTATTAAGCCTTGTTGTTTAAGATCAACGGCCATTCCAAATACCATTTGCCTTCCATCAATAAGATTGAGATATAGTCTTACAACCATTCTTTCTTTACTGGCGCGATTGATATCTTTAGGGTAAGGCCCGTAAGTTACAAGACTATCTTTGGTTCTTAACACTTCAAGGGCATTCTTTCTAAGTGCTTCAGAAATCTTTGGACCCCAAATCTCAGAGTCAGCTAAACCTCTGTATTTATTTCTTGTTATACCGTGCGTATACTCATACTGTTTGTTAATCAACAGCATTTTAAACTCAGGTTCACTGTCTTTGTTGTAGGTTACTTCCTTAAGCCAAGCCTCGAAAGGCAATCCATCCATGAATTTCTCAAACATATCAAGAGTATTTAGATCTTTATTTAGTTGACTTTGCAACCTAAACACTTGACTTGTTAGTTCAACTATCTTAGCGTTTGAATTAGCTTGCTGCTCTTTCATCGCTGTTTCAAGATGTCCAATCCTGCGAAAAGCTGACTCCAATCTACTTGCTGCCGCAATGGAGTCTGCACTTACAACATCACCCTGAACTGCAAACAAAGTACCGGCCAGAACTGCTAAAGAAGTAATGATTGACGTTACTACTTGTACAAACCATCCTCTATGTTGGTCGGTCATTTTATTATCTCCCGTTTACTTATCGTAAAGTTTCTTTAATTCCTTGCTTAGATTGAGTGATTGCTTCCGTTGTAATTCACACTTGCCTATGACAGACAGTGCCATAATATATTCATTCATTAAGTCTTCTTTAGAGTAACCGCCCGGATATACACGTATTGTGCAGGGTTGGCTGAGACTCTCAGAAACTGCAATTGCTTGGGTCTCCGTCTGTAAGACAGTGCGATTGCTTGAGCAACCTAACATCATCATTAGAAAGATACTCATCACAAGGCTCTGTAAGGCTCTCTGCTTCATCTTTAACATCTCCTGTGGGGTTGCTTGGGGTGGGCTTAAAAACCTTCTCCTTCAGCTTCTCAGTAGCCTTATTAAGAGCCTTCTCCCCTTTTCTGACCTTTGTGACTGCCTCATCAGTTAACTCAATACTCTTTAGGGCTTTATCTGTCTGACTCTTCTCTTCTTCAACTGCCACACTTAGCTGTTCATTTGCAGCAGCAGCTACTTCCTTCTCTCCATAGAACTTATAAGATAGATACATAGCACTACTTAAAGCACCAATTAGTATAACTATAGCTATACCCATGTACTTAGTTAGTGGGGACGCCAGTGTACTCATTAAGCTCTTCAACATATTTCCAAATCACCTCTTGATTGTTTCTGTAGTAAGCCTTTTAACTGTCCTCCAAAATCTTTTTACATACCCAACAGTTTCTTTTGAGTGGCGACCAGTAACTTCAGGTAGTGATTTATTTATATCGCCCCAAAGGATAGCACCACCACTCTCTCTCTGCGCTTCGAGTATATTTCCAAGACCTGCATTATAAGAAGCTAAGGCTAAGTCGTGTATCTGGCAAGTATTCCTGTTGTGTCTTGTCCAGTTCTTTCTTAGCCCTTCCATATAAATAGCCTGTGCTTGTATAGACAGTTTTACGTTGTATTGACTTTTTGTTGTCTTTAAGATTTTCTTCATATCCCCCCAAGTATAGTCCATAAATTGAGCTATTCCTTTTGCACCCACAGGGGATTCCGCGTTTGGGTCTAGGCCAGACTCAATATAAGCCTGTGCTTTTAACCAATACCAAGGAACTTCTGGGAGATAGTATGAAGACCACTTTCTGAATGAGTTATCATACCTATCTGATATAGCATCTGCATCTGTTGCAAATACAAGGAAAAAAAGCACCACTAAAAATAGCAGTGCCTCCTTTAATGGTCTTTTCATAAAGTCTCCTTAGAAACCTACGGCTTTACCAATAACAAAACCTACAATAAAAGCAACACCAATGAATCGCATACCGTAATAGGTAGCTATTGCTTTAGGATCACTTTCTATTGTATCAAAAGCTTTCTTAAAATCAATCTTAGAAGAAGCATCGAATGTTCTTAGAACAAACCATGTGCCGATAAGCCCGATGACTAGCGCTGCTATAGCAATTACTAGTCTAAGTATTACACCTTCAATCATATATTTTTCCTTTTAGTTAATTTTGATTATGTCCACACAGCCCTGAGAGGTCGGTTAGCGTTCCGTCTAAAAGCTGAGTGAGCATTGAATTGATTAATCTTTTCTACCTCCATAGAAATCAGATAGGGTTATTTGTCCAGACGTAGGTATATTACCATTAACAGATGTTGTGGTAGTTCCTTCACTTGAACGGTAAATACCGTAATAATCTATGTATCTAGGCGGATCATTACCTGGTCCAGGTATAAAATCTTCTTCTCTGAGGGTTCCTTTGTAATACGTCTTACCGTTAATCACAACAGAGGTTGACGTGTTGTCACTAGACTGATATATTTCTTGGTCTCCCCAAAAAACTATTGTTCTATCATAGTTATCACCAGAATGCCTCCGCCAACATACATTATTTTTTATGTAATTCTCACCACTAGAGGGCTCCCTTACTACAGTACTTGTTGTAATACTAGAAGGTACGTAAGGCCCACCCCTGTAATAGTCATTAATGCTTACAGGATTGCCACCACCAAACTCTGACTCTATATCCTCAAAACTGATTGAACCTGATGTTTGTAAAGTCATTATCCAATTCTCCGTTTTAATCTATCAATCTGAGTTTGCTGTTCTTTAATGGCTTCAATCAAAAGACCAACCATGTTTCCGTAGGCTACGGACAGTATTCCATCTTTATCTTTTTGCACCGCTTCCGGTAATACTTTTTGCACTTCCTGTGCTACCACACCAGTGTTTCTTGAACCATCTTTAATTCTAGTGTAGGTGTAACCAGAAAGCTGTCTTACTTTTTCTATAGCTTGCGGAATCAATGTAAGATCTTTTTTCAGTCTTCTGTCCGAGTTGTTGGTGAGACTACCGCTGAGAGTTATATTGCCATTCACATCGAGATTACCACTCATGGTATCACTCTGATCACTTCTCAAAAACTGTGAACTATTTAAGCCATCTAATTCATTTGAGTCATCTGCTTTATCATAAGTTCCTAGATATCTGCCATTAGACTCTCCTTTAGAATAAACATCTAAGTTTGATCTTGCAGTTGCATTACTGTATAAATCAGAAAGATTACTTGATTCGTTTAGATATCTCCCATCAGATTGAGACTGTGTAAAGACATCTGATTTAGAATAAACATATAAGTTTGATCTTGCAGCCTCAGCGTTACCCAAGTCAGATAGGTTGTTAAACCTTTCTGGATACTTGGCATCTACCCATGCTGTAGAATAAACATCTAAGTTTGATCTTGCAGTTGCAGCGTTAGCC
>Ga0307944_1000942_pt1 | contig 14515 bp, 10 predicted proteins | sample OrgLakmetagen179_FD_201831 | JGI IMG/M metagenome (GOLD analysis project Ga0307944, IMG submission 201831) | Saline water microbial communities from Organic Lake, Antarctica - #179 | ecosystem: Environmental > Aquatic > Non-marine Saline and Alkaline > Saline | place: Antarctica: Organic Lake... | reverse complement strand
CCGAGAAGAACGGAGTCAGACCCCTGCCCCGCAATCTCGGTCAAAATGGTGTCCATTTCGTGCTGGGAAAGGGTTCGAGGGAAAATAACTCGCTTCCGGCCGTTATAGTCCATCATGGGCTCGACATCTGATGTAAAGAAGATGTCGCTTGAGCCCATGTTCATGGCATGAATAAGTATTGCCTGGACGTGCTCCTGAGTCACAACATTCGGAATATCTTCCTGGAGATAGAGCTCAGGATCAAAGCGCGGTTCATCATCTATTGGAATCACGGTAAACCTCATAGTCCAGTTCATCGATTGGGATCTCGCGGAAACTTTCCCGTGGATCCAATACGTCTAATCTCCAGCGCTCATGGTCGGTATTGAATTCAGCGCCGGATGTTATTTGATATGTGGTTTTGTCGATTGCCAGCCGGTCGCCGCCACCGGAAACCATCTGATTTTGCACAGCAACAAAGTCAGGATCGATAAGGCGCTGCTCAAGCAATCTCAAATAGCGGACCATGCCAACGAAGTCCCGACGAAAGCGTGACACCCGAAGATTGATTTCCTGATCTGCCTGGTTCAGGCCGCGCTGCCAACCCCGCGTGATATGAGTGCTCCAAATCTCCCGCTCTCGTTCATTGTCTGCTGAGGGAAGGACCTGGCGTGCGGGATTGTTTGCCTTGAGATCTGTCGTTGTCAGAAGATAATCGCGCCATGTCGGAGGAACGGTAGTCAGCCGTGTGTTCTTGAGGATGCGATAGTGAGTGCCTGTCGCCGTAAGAAAGCGGTCATCACCTTCGATGTGATTGTTCGCCTCCTGAATTACTGCAGGCAGTCTATAAAGCCGAACTTCATTGTCGTACTGGCCAGGCACAAGCTCCATTAGCTGACGAAAATCGAAAACTTCGTCGTACCTGTCTTCTTGCCTTACAAGCATGTTGTGATATTCAGCCATCCGTGCGGTATAACCTTTCTGTACGCCAACAGCTTCTGCTGCCTGGCGCATTGCACGGAGTCTTATTCCCGCGGCACCGTCTTCAGATTCTTCGTCATCCATAAAATCACTCGTCATGTTCACGAGGTCATTCAGGCCGGATGGCGGCTCTACACGCTCAAGGTTGCTCGCATGGGCGCCCTGAGCAATGATGCAAAGTGCGCCCGCTGCTATTAGCCAAAGTCGCATCACCCATTAATCTCCCGGTTGTAGACACAGCGAACAAGCTTGCTTAACGGATAGATTTCCATTGTGAAAGCGCTTCCCGTTTGCCGGCCAAGATCCATGACCGCTGAATAGATGGGCTCATCTCGGATGTTCACACGTACCCAAATGGGACGCCGAGGAATGGGCCCTTCCACTGTCGATTCGTACTCAACGGATTCGGCAATCAGGGTGCAAACTTCATGCGCATCCTTTGGCGGAACGCTCATGGATGCGTGTTGCTTAAATTCAGGTGGAATGCGCTCGTCTTGAGCTTGGAGAATGCGTTGCTGCTTCTCCTCCTCAGTCCACAGACCTACAATGAAGACCAATGGGATTATCAAAAAGATGGGAAGGCCGGCGATTGCCGGCAGGTTGAAGAAAATTCTTTTCTTGCGGGAGTGTGCAACGTAACTTTCATCCATAAGGCGCCCCAGTGATAACAAACAATTACAGGAACGCTTTGTATGGGCGAGCTACGCGCTCATACTGCTGCTCTGTGATAAGACCTTCCTCGAGTCGCTTTCGAGCCGAAGCCTCAAACGTAACGCCCTCTTCATTCAAAACACGCATCATTTCCGAAGAAATATTCTTGGCGCCAATCAATCGCTCACGAATTTCCGATGTCATGCTGATGTGCTCACGGATAGCGCATCGCTTACCGTCAACCGTTGGCAGCAGGTCCTGGGCAACGAAAAGCTGACCCAGCTCAAACAGGTCGCCCTGAATGACGGGCTTTTGAGAGTCATCGAAGGGTGCAATAACTCGTCTTGCGGCAGAGGCCACGTTGTTCGCGTGAATAGTTGTGACAACGCCCTGCCCCGTGTTGGCGGCCATAAGAGCAAGCTCGATCTCGTCCCGCGTCCGGATCTCACCTACCAACGAATGGGTTGGTGTTTGGCGCAGACTATCCATCAGACCCTGAGTAAAAGACGAACACTCGCGTCCAATCTCACGCTGGAGACAAAGGCTTGATGGGTAGGCAAGCTTGTAAACAAACTCAATGGGGTTTTCCCACGTCAACATGTTCATGTTTGCATCAGGCTGTAGCAGCTTATGCTCAAGCAATGCGGCGAGCGTGGTTGTTTTACCGGTACCTGTTGCCCCGATCAAAATGATCAGGCCCTTCCTGAAAGCTTCAAACTCCTTGATAATTTCGGGCTCAATGCCCAGGTCAGCCGCTGCAGGGATTTTGCCGGGGATAGTTCGGAGCGTTATTCGGTAACCAATCGTGTCGTTGGTACGGGCGGGCACCGCACTTCCACGGAATCGTACGTTTTTGCCGCGGGAGACCGGCACAACGTAAGAGAACTCTTTTTTCTGCCCCCCGAGAAGAACGGAGTCAGACCCCTGCCCCGCAATCTCGGTCAAAATGGTGTCCATTTCGTGCTGGGAAAGGGTTCGAGGGAAAATAACTCGCTTCCGGCCGTTATAGTCCATCATGGGCTCGACACCTGATGTAAAGAAGATGTCGCTTGAGCCCATGTTCATGGCATGAATAAGTATTGCCTGGACGTGCTCCTGAGTCACAACATTCGGAATATCTTCCTGGAGATAGAGCTCAGGATCAAAGCGCGGTTCATCATCTATTGGAATCACGGTAAACCTCATAGTCCAGTTCATCGATTGGGATCTCGCGGAAACTTTCCCGTGGATCCAATACGTCTAATCTCCAGCGCTCATGGTCGGTATTGAATTCAGCGCCGGATGTTATTTGATATGTGGTTTTGTCGATTGCCAGCCGGTCGCCGCCACCGGAAACCATCTGATTTTGCACAGCAACAAAGTCAGGATCGATAAGGCGCTGCTCAAGCAATCTCAAATAGCGGACCATGCCAACGAAGTCCCGACGAAAGCGTGACACCCGAAGATTGATTTCCTGATCTGCCTGGTTCAGGCCGCGCTGCCAACCCCGCGTGATATGAGTGCTCCAAATCTCCCGCTCTCGTTCATTGTCTGCTGAGGGAAGGACCTGGCGTGCGGGATTGTTTGCCTTGAGATCTGTCGTTGTCAGAAGATAATCGCGCCATGTCGGAGGAACGGTAGTCAGCCGTGTGTTCTTGAGGATGCGATAGTGAGTGCCTGTCGCCGTAAGAAAGCGGTCATCACCTTCGATGTGATTGTTCGCCTCCTGAATTACTGCAGGCAGTCTATAAAGCCGAACTTCATTGTCGTACTGGCCAGGCACAAGCTCCATTAGCTGACGAAAATCGAAAACTTCGTCGTACCTGTCTTCTTGCCTTACAAGCATGTTGTGATATTCAGCCATCCGTGCGGTATAACCTTTCTGTACGCCAACAGCTTCTGCTGCCTGGCGCATTGCACGGAGTCTTATTCCCGCGGCACCGTCTTCAGATTCTTCGTCATCCATAAAATCACTCGTCATGTTCACGAGGTCATTCAGGCCGGATGGCGGCTCTACACGCTCAAGGTTGCTCGCATGGGCGCCCTGAGCAATGATGCAAAGTGCGCCCGCTGCTATTAGCCAAAGTCGCATCACCCATTAATCTCCCGGTTGTAGACACAGCGAACAAGCTTGCTTAACGGATAGATTTCCATTGTGAAAGCGCTTCCCGTTTGCCGGCCAAGATCCATGACCGCTGAATAGATGGGCTCATCTCGGATGTTCACACGTACCCAAATGGGACGCCGAGGAATGGGCCCTTCCACTGTCGATTCGTACTCAACGGATTCGGCAATCAGGGTGCAAACTTCATGCGCATCCTTTGGCGGAACGCTCATGGATGCGTGTTGCTTAAATTCAGGTGGAATGCGCTCGTCTTGAGCTTGGAGAATGCGTTGCTGCTTCTCCTCCTCAGTCATCCTGTTCTTGCGCTCTTCATCACGAAGCTTCGCAAGAAGTCGTAGCTCGTCAACAATTTCAACCTCGACACGCTCCATGCTTTCCTGAAGGTTAGAGCTGGCGATATTGGCCTGCGCCACCGGCTTATTCGAGCTGCATCCGGAGAGCACTGATACCGCGCCAATCAAGACTAAAGGTATAAACCGACTGATCATTCATCATCCTCCACGATCGATAGCCGCCAAGTGTCAGGCTCCGATAAGATTTTTTTAGCCAATATTTCAGCCCAGCGTTTCGCCGCGTCTGTATCGTCAAACGTACGCTGAACAAATTTCGTGAATGTTGAGTGAAACTCTCCGATAGAGCCTCCCGGAAAATTCCTGCCCAGCACCTTGCATGCTTCCCAGAATCCGATCCGACTTTCCATCGCATCCCGTAGATCCAAATCTTCGTTCGTGGATGAAAACGCCCACAACTCAAGAGGACCTTTTACGTCCCTGCACACCTGCCAAGTGACGGAATCCTTCTTTATGGCCTGATGCAACATCGTTCCTGGTCCGACTTGCTCGCGCAGAGACTGCTCTTTAATGTCGTTAGAGAACTTGTAGCGGCCCTGCCTGCCATCCATGATCTTTCGATCGCCCGCGGCCATGAAGAAAGTATTGGTAGCTGTATCACGCTGAATTTCTGAAACCTGGTCGTCGTACTGGGTTGCCAGGGAGATGATCAGATTGTTTTTACGACCAATAAGGCGACCTTTTACAATGCGATCATCAAGCGCCGGAATTTTGTTAAACTGGTGATACTCGTCCAGTATCAGGTGGCGCTTGGTGGAAAAATTCCCTTTAATGCGCTCTTTGTGGAATGACTTTACGAATGGGTCGTCACTGAAATTTGGTGACTCCACAACCTCTGGGCGCTGAAAATAATCTCTGGCGCCCGCCACCATTGCCAGTAGGTAGTAAACCGCAGAGTTTTTACGCTCGACGGCGCTGGCGGAAGAGAGAACATCGCCAAGGTTTATTACAAGAAGATCCAACTCGGAAAGATCAATGTTTGTAGGTGCGTTGAGCATTTTTATCGTGCTCAAAGTCGACTCTGTGAAGAGGCGAATGTAATCCAGGATCTTCTGCGACCCGATGGTAATGTCAGAAAAGCGCCGCTTGATATCATCATCGGCCGCGATGATCGTACTTATATCCCTGAGCAGAGGAACTGCCAGTCGCGTCGCCCGATTTGCGAGGCGATGCTCGCCGGCGTAAAGGAGTGCGTCAGCAACCTCCCACCAAAGAGGCTCTTCAGGAAGATCAATATCCCCCTGCCTCAACCTGTCATCAATCTCCTGATCGCGGCGTGGCAAGTACGGATTTGGGTCGCCTTTGCCTCCGGACTTGTCTGACTTGAGCTCATAGACCTTGGTGATAAGATCCGGAATAAGCACTTCAAGGTACTTGCCCTCCCCTCCATCTGATTCCGCGGCATAGATTGTCGACAGGATGCTCAGCAAATCCTGCTTCTCTTGCTCAGTCGGATACCGAACGCAAGTCATGGTGTCGAACGGATTAATATAGGTGTTGCCGTCGTTTCGCATTGTGAAGTAGTGGGATCTGTGGGCTCGCTCCGGGCCCAAAATCGCCTTAAAGAGCTTCACAAGGCCGACACCAGCGTGACCTACGTCGAGATAGGTCTGCTTGGGTATCTGTCTATTTTCCTGATTCAAAAGCAGAGCGAGGCAAGAGCCAAACATGCCAACAGATTTACCCGACCCTGGGGGTGCGAACCAGTTGTTGTTCCATGTTGCTTGAAACTCTGCCCCCATCTTGAATGGCATCGGCTTATAGTCGACAGAGAAAAGCGGCATCGGTCCTTCCTTGAAAAAGGTCGCCGGCCGATCGATTGGCAAGTATGTGATTGCGTCTTTGATCTCTATCGCCGAAGGCACGCTTACCGGCTTTCTCGATAGAGCTGGAATCGTCTCGAGCCATAGCTTAACGGGATCATCCAGGTACTCAACTGGGCGCAAGCCGCACCATGAACTAGCGAGTGCCGAGAGCTCTTCTTTACGTGCCAGACACTCGTCTTTTGATTTAGCCCAGGTCGCCATACTCAAGTGCCCCTTGAGGGCATTAGCACCATTGGCGGAGAGGTATGTCTGAAGAACTTTTGATGCTGATGCCTGTTCCGAGTTCGCTTTATTAAAAATCTCAGCGATTTTCGCCAAGCGCCAGTTCTTGCCCAGAAACGCAGCGACCTGTTCCTTGCCCGTCTGGAAAGTAAAACTGATTGAAAATGGAAACTTTCGACCGACCTGAGCCACCAGCTGCTCAAACTTCTGAGGCTTGTCAGACCAAGTTTCAATTTGGATTGGCGCGACATGTCGGTTATGACATTTAACCAGTGACGGCTCTTCCTCTAACTCTTGCGGCCGCTCAGTCCAGAACTGGTGTGCAATTGGCGGCTGCATTGCCGGGCTAGGATCGCCAGGTCGATCACCTACTTCCTGGAGTCGAGGCGGAACCGCACGTTTGCTCTGCGCGAGCCGCAGTCGAAACGTCTGATCATAGCGGCCAGTAATATAGGTGTTAATAGCCTTTCCAGCATCTCCAACTGCGAGCTCTTCGCAGACGCAAACCGCGCTGAGTGCTTTTTGCAAGCTGCTGGCAAACGACTGATGCTTTGAAAGAAGCTTCCGGTATCCCTTGCTGGGATCCTGTGCAAACGCGACATAGGGAAGGGGAGAGCGCTCCTTGCCTGCCCGCTCTTGCTCCGATCGCGACAGGCTCGCTAACGAGGTTTTCACAACAATGTAAGCCGCTTCAAATGGAACACTCTTACTTTTCCAGATAGAACGCCGCTCTTCGATTAACGGCTCGATGTTCAGGCTGAATTTATCTGCAACATCGTGAAGCTGCTTCAGTGTTTGACTGGCAACAAAGTCACTTCCACCTTCCGGATCTTGAATAAACGAGAACTGCACCTGGAAGCCGGGTTGCTGGAACAAAGAATTCAGTCGGGATGCAAGCAAGCTTACCGCTTCTGGGTGACCATCTTCGCCGAGGTAACTACGAGAACCTTCAAGGAGAAACAAGGAGCAGTAATAGCCATCAGCCGTTACAAACGTCTTATCGTTCTCCACTGCCTGTAGATCACAGAGATCGTAGGCAGTCAGGGACAGAGTTTTCGCAAAAAAGCTTTTCAGTCGAGACATTAGAACGTCAGGCCATCATCGCTTTCGTCATCGTTTTCAGAGTTTGTTACCGGATCTGGAATGCCCTGGAGGTGCTTCTCGGCTAAAGCTTCAAACGAAGCCAGACGTCTTTCTTCCGGGAGGTCTAGCAGCTGGTCAAGCTCTAACTGAGTGTCTTTTGGACTCTCTCCCTTCAGGGCTGCTGCAACCACAAACATTCGATGCCAGTCCGACTCTAAGCGATCAACGAAATTTGTTAATCCAATTAGTTGGTCAATCTGGTCATCACGATAATATAACTTGGCATCAAAGGCAACCGAATCAGAATCAAATGGCTTGTTTAGATAGGAGTAGGGCGGCAGAAGCCCCAACTTGAGCGCAAGCTCCGAAGCCTTCTGATGCTCGGCAGAGCGGAGGAACACATTCACCCTTCCCGTTCCATAGCTGCCCACGACAAACCCTTTCTTAGTGAAGCAGTCCGCTGCTCTACCGAGGATTATTCGCTCTACCGATCGCAAGTACGCAGCCCAAGGGCTAGGCGTGCTTTTGCTTTTATTGGAGGCAACAGCTAACCAATAGATCTCGTTGGCCAAGGCTCTGGATATGCTGAACTCATCAGGCATATCCGGATGAGCCAAAGGCGATTCGCTACGGTCACAACAGTACCCCCCTCGCACATCAACGACCGCATAGCTGGACAGCTCCGCCACCTCCTCTGCAGTCGCATAATGCCGACTGGTCCTGTCACCGACACCAAACGACTTGTGGTCCGCCATGCGACGATCAGTTTCTCGGACATCAATATCCAACACAAAGAATTTCGAGTCAGCCATATCAAGCAAACGCTGCCAAGCGTCTTCGGACTGAGAATCACCGACAGTTCTTCCATTTGCTCTACCGAGTCTAAGAACACCGGACTTGAAAGTGACGGGTGCCCACTTGCCAGGGGAGGGCAGTGGAAGACTTAATAGATGGGAGGCGAGCACAGACCGGGGAACTATAAAGGAGCAGATCTTTGACCCAGCAGGCACTCTCGATTGCCCCGTTCTTCCCTGGTTGTACTGAATGGACTGAAAAACGGCATCGCTCAATTGCGCGTTATCCAGCAGGCTCTCTGAGATATTCTCAGGAACAATGATTTCGGTAAGCGACTGACGAAGCCCGGTTCGGCTATCACTCGGGCTAACCGGGTTTCGGTCAAGAATAACGCTAAGGGAGCGATTAAAGACTTCTCGAAGATAGGTTGCAGCCTCAGAAAGATCGCCTTCCAGCCCCCATTCTCGAATCAAATAGCCAATGTCCGTACGGAAAAAATTGGAAGACCGCAAGTGCCTCAGCTGGCCGAACCCACCCTGAATGAAGTCGTACGGCCGGATATTCGTTATCCACAACGTGTCGGTTGAAAGCTCGTGCGTCCCACCAATCTCTCTAACGCCATCCTGGTCGCAGGCATAGCCATCTCCAGGCCGCTTACCATCAACAAAAAGCGCAACTCCAATCGCTTCCATAAGTTCCCCAAAAAGTGCAATAAAACCATGTTTTTAGTCGCTGTTACTTTGCGCGACTAAAGCTGAATTTACCCCAGAAAAAGAACGCTATTTTCCAACTTTTCTGCGATGAATTTATTCGAGCCTGACTCCAGCGAGATGAAAAATGCTACCTGACCTAATAATTTTTATAAATAATTATATTTATTTATAAATATTATATAATTTATACACCGTGCCAAACGCATAACGCCAGTTTAACGGTGAAAACCAACAACGTCAAGCTGAAACGGAATGGGAAAATATAGGTCATCAATGGGGTCATTTTTAACGGTTAAAATTGCAGGTATCCAAGGCAAGAATCAGAAATGGTTATCGGGGAGTTGCTGCAATGACAGATTGCTATTGCTACCTGTCTAAATTTGTGGAGAATACTAAAACTATCTTTCAGGACAGACAAGCAGAAAAGCGATAGGAGAGTCACATGAAAGCGCAACCTAAGATTTTAATGGTTGGCAACAAGAAGGGAGGCGTCGGTAAAACTACGATCTCAATACACATGGCCGGCCTTCTGCACAGGTACGGGAACAAAGTCCTTGTGATTGATCAGGATACCCAGCAGTCTTCAGAAGATGCTCATCGACTGCGGAAGTCGAAGGGAAACGAGCCATCCTTTGATTACACCTTTTGGCCATACCCGCTCAATCGAGATGAAATCTACGTTAAGGCGGAAGGGTACGATTTCGTAATTATTGATACACCACCTGGAACGGCCAAAGCAGAAAACTCTGAGGTTTCCATTCGTCCCGAGACACTTTCTTCGTTCACTGCTTGTGACCTGTTGTTGATCCCCACTCGGATGGACCGCACAGATTTTACAAGCGTGCGTCAGTACATGCAGGTTGCGACGTATCATTTCGCAACTCGCAGGAAGCATGGAGATACGCACGTCAGAAAAGCCATAGTGTTGCCAAACTGCTTGAACCCTTTATGGAGCTACAAATTCGAGCACACCGTTATGAAGAAAATGGTAGAGCAGATTGATGGTGGCCAAGAAATACTATCCGTCGCATCAACGCCAGTGCTGCAGTATCGAGTTTATTCCAAGATGCAGTGGGTAGGAAAAACGGCCGCAGATCTTGGCAAATCCAATGAAAGGTATCTGCTTGAGAAAACATTGTTTGAGGATGTTCTGTCAAAGCTGGACTATGAAGATTCACGGCCTAAGCATGAGAAAATGAAAGCTGATGAATCTTACAGGCAGATTATTGTCGACAAAGTACTAGGAAGTGAGGTGCAACATGTGGGGTAAAAATCAAGATCCCGACGAAGTGATCGCTGGCATGTCCAGTGGAGCAGTAGATGAGCAGACAGCCGAGTTCTCTCAGCTGTCCGATGTGATAGCTATGCGTGACCAGTTCCTAGAAGATCAACGACTCTTCAAGTTGCTGCCCGAAGACATCCATCCCGATCCCAATCAGCCACGGAAGCATTTTGATCCTGATGAAGTGAAAGCGCTTGCCTCATCAATGGATGAACTTAAACAACACACTCCGATCAAGATTTATTTTAGTGAATCCCAGCAACGTCTCCAGATCTGGTTCGGTGAAACAAGGTGGAGGGCCAAGAAGGACTATTGCGAAGATCGTGAAATTCTTTGTGTGCTTGTTAAGGAGCCTGACGAAAAGACAAAGTTCGACAACCAGGTTGATGAGAACGTTCAAAGATCGTCATTTACGATCGCAGAGCTGTTGGACATCACTTCCGAGTATTTTGATCGTTACGAGGCAGAGGGTCACTCGGACGTAACGGCCCGAGTTGCTGAACGGCTCAAGCGCCCTGCATCTGAGATTAGCAGGCGAGCCACAGTAATATCTGCCATGAAAGTAGCTGACCCGGTGATTGGGGGTGCTTTTAAGCAAGTGATTGATGAGTTGAAGCTAGAGAATCTTTCAGCTCTTTACTTCCTTGCAGGTGCCTTGATGGCTAGCTGCACCGATCGGCGAAAATCACCCGCTCGCGACCTTGTACTGCAGGCTATGAGCGAGCCGGGATCGGTTACAAAAGCTGCTGCCGAAACGGCCTACAAGCAGGCCATTGGAAAGTCGAAGCTTTCGTATTCGTGGAAGCCAAAATACCTGGAGTTGACTGAACCAAAGCAAGAGCAGAAAAAGGCTGACGACACAGACGCTGAGAAGGGTGCTACTTCTAAAGCAGAGCCAGAGCAAGCAGAAGCTGAAGAAAAGAAAGAAAGCGCTCCTAAGGCCCCTGGTAGGGTTCTGAAGCGCTTGTCAGTTGATGTGCTCGAAGACTCTCAATATCTAAAGTTGACCGCGAACACTGGATACATAACGAAAGAACAAGCGCTTCAGCTTGCAGATAACTTGAAAACCGCCGCAGAATCAATGTAGACAGAGCATTTCCAGTGGTGGGCGCCTACGGGCGCCTTTTTTTCGCCATTCTTATGAAAACAAGATATAATTACGATCAAGTCAAGTTGATTCCACTCAATAGTTGAAGTATCTGAAAATGGAAGAAGAAAGCTGGATCGACACAGCCACAACTATGTTTCAACCCGCACCGCAGAGCGTTGCGGAAACCTTGCTCGCAAAGGTGTTTGGTAACTGGGTAATTGATGAGTCGTCCGGCCGTGGTACAGGTGCTGGTCCTCTCATTTACGATAATTTCATGGGGCTCGATGAGGTTACGCTTCTTTCCACTTTGCTTGGTTATAGCGGTACCCTGGCTGCCGCGTTTGGCCTGATCATCACTTCATATACCTTCATCATGCAAATGGTGAAAAATTCGTGGCAAGGCACATTTTCTGCCGAAGGGATTAACTCAATTTTTTGGCCAGCCCGCACTGTCGCGGCGCTTGCTCTAATCGTCCCAATAGTGACGATTGGTACGGGCGACAGAACCACGTCCATAGCTGCTTCTCAAGTTCTAATGATGGATATTGCAAAAGCCGGGTCAGGCTTTGCCGATTCAGTGACCGCATCCTATGTGACCAATGCATTTGCTTTTCCAGTAAACAATGCTCGGCCCCCGGATCGGCCAGATGCTGTGTTTGAAATGCTGAAGATTGCGTCATGCTCTTTATTTGGCGCTTACTATGAGGGCGAATCACAAGCACCACATGCTCAGGTCATACAAGCGGTGACTCGCGACGGGACAGTTACCGCTTATCTGCCAACCAAATATCTCGGCAATGACTCCTATCAGGATTTTCAGGCGGCAATTTCTAATGCAAGCAACGGAAAAAAGACATTGGCTAGAGCGTCAACAATAGACGCCGCCATTGAGAGTGCGTTCAATACATCGAATCTTCGAAAGATTATTTTTGGTAACAACGGACAGTGTGGATCTATTAGCTTCGTAGGCTCAGGGGTTACCGATATCGATCAAAGGGTTTCTGGTGGTCGAGGGTTTACCACTTCAAATACCGGTCGAGATGACGCCACAAAAAGTCTTATGTCCGTCGTCCAGAATAGGGTTGGTAACGCGTACCGACCAGCACTGAAGACCCTGACTAAATCCGTGTTTGGTTTTGTTGAGCGGTCGATTGATTCAGAGCGTTACGAAGTGATAACTGAAGAGTTCGACACAATAGATGCTGCAACGAGCACAGAAGCGAGGGTCTTCTTCCAGATGATCCTTAATTTCAACACTGATCTTTATACCAAGATTGCAAACAGTATCAACCAAGTATCCGATGAGTTAGGTGGGACGATGTTCGCTCCCATCATTAATGGAGGGTGGGCAGCACTGGGCGCTGTGTATAGTGTAATCCCAAGGATATCCAGTCTCGCTGTTTCCAATACAGCTACGGCTCACGGCCAGGTCAGTGCTGGAAATCAGGACTTTGAGTGCTCAACGAGTGAATCTTCATGGACAGACTCAATGTCTGCTTACTTTTTCGGCTGTGAAGCAAGCGAAAACATGGTTGCTTATGCCTCTGGGGTAGAACGATTAACAAGAAAGTATCGAGCCTCATATTCCGACTCAGAGAAACCACAGATCAGCGTTCTCGATTACTGCACAATCGATGAGTGCAATGTGAGAGCCGCTGAATCAAGTGCAGCTATGACCATATCGAAAGTTCTGCTAGACGGACTTCAAGGGGCTGGTGACTACTTAAACAATGATGCCGGCATGGGTACCGGTGAAAGCAACACCCAGGTACGAGGCAATGAAGCTGGAAATCTCGGGGATAGAACCTGGCAGAATACTCGCGCCCCTAACCCTATTACTACCCTGTCGGCCATGGGTTCTTCTATGCAGGCCCTTGGGATGGCTTATCAGGCTCTTGGCTTTACCGTAGAAGTGGCAAAGGGCAGCATGGAGGAAGCACAGGACGGCCAAGAGGGCGGCGTGATTAAGGTGGCTTCTGGCGTTATCACTGGGGCCATAGCACAGGCTCTCGCAGCTCTTGCTGAATTTCTGAGTACGCTTTCGCTTCTTTTGATTGCTACTGGGTTTTATCTGACCTACATACTGCCAATGATTCCTTTCATCATTTTCGTGATGCAAGTCGTCGGCTGGCTAGCAACAACCATTGAAGGTATGTTCGCTTCCACTTTCGCGATCGCCCTATTGACGAATAGCGATGGTGACGGCGCAATTAATACCGGCTTCCTGAAAGCAATATCGTTAACAGCGGCAATTTTCTTACGCCCATTTTTTATTGTGATTGGTGTTGCAGTCTCACACGCGATTGCTGCGCCGTCGTTTGGTTTCTTTAATGAGCAGTTTTGGCGGGCCTGGGAAGTTGATAATGCTTTAGGCGGAGATGTAAGCAACGTTATTTTCGAAGTTTCCGCACAGATAATGCTGTACGTGATATCAGCCACGATACTCGTGCGATTCATCTATTCGGTTCAGCACATTATTCCTGACTCCATGAACAACTGGGTTGCTGGCGGAATTGTTAACCCGTTCGGTGTCGGAGATGCTGGTGATAAAGTGGTTAGTGGCGTGACGGGTCGAGCTGAAAACATCACAAACAGAACCATCGGAGCGGCGAACGCTGCGAAATCAAAGCAATGAGAACTGGAATGAATTTGCAGACAGTAAAAAACAATGCCGGTGCATATTATGTCTGAGAAAAAATTCGCGAAAACCCGAAGGTTTTTTTCCGTAACGCTTGGCCCTGTAGAAATGGTAAAGCAGTCCTTCGGCAGTAATGTTGGAAGTACTGCCAAGGACAGCTTTAAGATCCTCCAGGAAACTAACAAGCTGGACGTGGAATCAATAAAAAAGACGCACGAAAAGTACAGCTTGGAAGCGAAGTGTGCCGCAAACAAAGTAAGCGAAAAGCAAGTGCGGGCTGCGTACAGAAATACCCTGGTAGTTCAGAGCTGTCTGCTTGGGGCGTTGGTGATTATGATAGGTTTCATTACTCTGAAGGATCTTTCAGTCGGAGGATGGCTTCTTTCTGTGCTCGGGGCATCCATGGCTTTTATCTTGTTTCTCTCATGTGGACACCATCAGTTGGCAATAAGAGAGAAGGTTTTCTTGATGCCGAAAGATATCCTTGAGGTGATGCTGTTCGCTCCACAGAAGTTGTTGCCTCAGTCATTGCCGAGAGGGTGGCGCCTTTTTGAAGCCAAAAAGGCAACAGCGAAGCCAGAAGCAAAGGGTAAAATTGTTGTTAGGAAGCGAGAGAGAGATGATAAAGAATAAACTGGTGAGAAATGCTGAACGTATTGCCGCTAGCTTCAGGCGATAAACCGCTGGTCCCTGAGGATCAGCGGTAATCTGCGAGGTAACCCGTCACGAGTGAGACAAAGAAAAGATACTTCAAGTAGAAGAAGATAATTTCTAGGGGCAAGAATATAAAAACGTAAGCTG
>Ga0307944_1000936_pt1 | contig 14566 bp, 18 predicted proteins | sample OrgLakmetagen179_FD_201831 | JGI IMG/M metagenome (GOLD analysis project Ga0307944, IMG submission 201831) | Saline water microbial communities from Organic Lake, Antarctica - #179 | ecosystem: Environmental > Aquatic > Non-marine Saline and Alkaline > Saline | place: Antarctica: Organic Lake... | reverse complement strand
CAGTGATACGAGCTCTGGTGACCGTGCTTACGCTTGAATTTCGGGAACTTCGAACGCCCCTCGAAGAAGTTCTGGAAGGCCCTGTTCAAATTGATGCAGGCCTGCTGCAAGGCCATGGAGTCGAAGTCCTTGAGCAACGCATACCGTCGACTCTTCCTGGCCGGCGCGAGCAGCTTCTTCAGATCATAGACCGGGTGAAGGCTCACACCCTTCGTCCTGTAGAAGTGAATCTTCGCGTGAAGCGCCTTGTTGTAGACGAACCGCACCGCACCGAACTGCCGCTCCAGGAGCGGCACCTGGTCGGCGTCGGGATAGATCCGGACTTTTGTCGCTCTCAACGTCATGGCCACTCTGGCTTCTTCTCGCCTGGGAGTGATATTGGCCAAACTCCCAGCAACCGAACCCCATGCGCAAACAACACAAACGAAAAAGACACTCCGTATCCCTTCTACACGCCCACCTTGTCTTCAGCACAAAATACAGGCGGCGCGTTCTCACCCGCCGGGTCTTCGATACCCTCCGAAAATCCATGCAGGAGACGGCCTCTGCAATGGAAATCGATATCGCTGCAATCGAATCTGACGGCGATCATTTGCACGTCATGATTCACTACCCGCCGAGACTTAGCCTCTCGAAGATCGCACAGCGCCTCCAAGGGGCCGCATCCCATTCCGTACGGAAGCGACGCCTTCCCGAGGTGCTCAAAAAACTCTGGGGTAAGGCCTTCTGGTCGCCCAGATACTTCGTCGCGTCCTGCGGCGGCGCGCCGCTCGACGTTGTAAAATCCTACGTAGAAAATCAGACAAAACCCAACCGGATCCACCGCATCAGATCCACTGCATCTCCGAAAAGGAAGTCTCCTCCCCGGACTGAAGTCCGGGGGTTCCGACTTCGGATTTAGATGTTCAATGGTCTGCGGAGCCGCCTTTGAGCAAACCTTTTCTGGCCGCCGACGACAATCCTCGGACGTGACATTTTCCGGCGGAAAACGATAGAAATCGGTCGCGCGCGAGCCTTGGAGGGGCAGGGGGCCGGGGTGGATGTTACTTTTCACCCACAGAAATTGTGAGATCGTGTCACTTGACCTTGCCACAGTCGCGATTTTCGGCGATAACAGTATAAAACAAGATCAAAAGATGAGCAGGAAGCAGTGACACGACCCGCGAACCTTCCCGATTTCGTGGCCCGCGCCGAAACCAGCGTCGCCACGGCCGCCAGCACGATGCGCTTCTCACAAACGCGCGCACGGCGCGTGATGCGTCGCTTCTCGGTCAGCGAAACGGCCATGTTCCTCGGCTTCAGCCGGAAAGTCATTCATGACTGGCTCAGCCATCCGCAGGCGCCTGTTGCAGAAAAGACCCGCTCCGGCGCGCTGACGCTCTCGCTCGACGACATCTTCCTGCTGCGCGGCCTGATGCAGAACCGCGCACACGGCACGCGCAGCAAGGGGCGGCGCGACACGCTGCACTGGCGCCGACCCGGCGACCCGATTCCAATCATCACGACAGGAAGTCAAAAAGGCGGCACCTCGAAGAGTTTGACCGCGGCCCACCTGGCGCAGCACGCGAGTTTATTCTATGGGATGAGGGTTGGAATCATCGACGCCGATCCGCAGTCGACGATCTCGCTCTACTTCGCCGGCGACGAGACCGCGATCGCGGGCCTCGACGTGGGCACCTTCACCCGCTTCATGGGCGTGGGCGCACCGGGAGAAAAACCGCTCGAACACGCGGCTGAGACCCTCGATAAATTCTGGCTCAAAACGCCCTGGCCGGGCATTCGCCTGATGCCGGGCGGGGCTCCGATCCAGGAGGCCGAGATCGCAATGTACTTCATGTCGCAGGGTCAGAACCCGGCCTACAGACGGGTCTACAGGCTCCTTCACGATGCTCTTGAGCGCTGGCAGGCAGCTTTTCCCGGAATCACGCAAACTCAAGACCTTATCGACCGCGACGGAAGTTTCAAACCCGATAACTTCCGTGAGGCGATGTCTGAAACTCTGGACCTGATCGTGATCGACAGCGCGCCCAGCCTGACGTTGAGCCAGCTCAACACAGTGGTCGCCGCCTCCACCCTGATCATCCCCAACACCATGCGCGGCTTCGACCTTTCGACAGCACGAATCTACCTGTCCTCCCTGGATGACTACCTGCGCTTCATCCGCACCGAGCCGGATCCCATCACCTTCCCAAATCGCCCCAGCTACATTCTGCCGACTATCGTCTCCACGGCCTCGGACGCCGATATCAGGCAGGTAGGCGAGCTTTGGCAACACGACCCCGACGTGATCTGCCCGGTCTTTTACGCGCGCTCGGAGGCCGTGGCCAACGCCTCGCGGGATTACCAGTCGATCTACGAGTACACGCCGCCGCCGGGCCGGCGGCGCTCGACATCAGACTTCATCGACAACGCCAACGCCGTCAGTGAAGCGATCCTGACGCGGGCGATTCCGGGACTTCCAGCCCGGGGCTTTGCGAACGCCTTCATCGAGAAGAACTTCCCGCCGGGCACCGTGCCGCCCTGGACAGATCCCGAAGAGGAACAGGCATGACCGGAAACAAGCGCAGATCGGCCTTCGCGGCCGGGATGGCCCAGGCTGACACCAAGCCCGATGTCGACCCCAAGATGCTCAATCCCGGCGGGAACTGGTCTCGCATGGCCATAACCCAGATGGAAGATCGTCTTGCGGAGACCAAGGGTGAGTTGGAACGCGCCCAGGAGGCCCACTACCAGGGCATCCTCGAAGGCGTCATCCCTCTTCGCATTCCCGTGGATCGGATCGAGGACGAAATCGGCAGCGACCGCCTCGCCCCCAGGCAGGGCGCGGAGACGGAAAGCCTCGATGCATTGATCGCCAATATTCGCGATCGCGGCCTTCGCACACCTCTCAGGGTGCGGCCCCGGGACCCCGGCTGGCGTCCGGATCCCGATCACCCGCGCAATACCGGCGACCAGCTCTTCGTGCTACAATCCGGACGCCGGAGGCTCGCCGCCTGCCGGGAACTCGGCATCGACCCGGTCGCCTTTCTTTCTTTCGTCGCACCCGACGCGCAACGGCTCGACGATCTGCAGGAGAGGTTTTTCGAAAATGCCACCCGCAAGAATCTGAGCACTGTCGAAAAGCTGTACTCGATCGGTCTGATCGCCCGCGAGACGCCGGGGATCACCCAGGCGCAGATCGCCGACTTCATCGGCACAAGTGTCGCTCAGGTGTCGCGCGGTCTTGCCGTCGTTACTCACTTCGGTCGCCTCAAGGCAGAGCTCGATCTCAACGGCGTGACCCGCGACGAGATCGATGCCGCGCTCAAGCGCATCCGCGATGAAGACGCGCCAACGCAGGAAGCCCAGCGCAAGCGCGCTGAGCGCGCCCGCAACACTCCCCGCTTGCCCTTCAAAACTCGGTCCCTTTCAAACGGGCAGGCAAGGCTGCGAATGGATAAAACCGGCATGCGGATCCTCACATTGCGCGGCGCCATGCTCGACGACGAGCGGATTGCCAGGATTATCGATGTTCTCGATGAGACCTCGTGAGAAATGTGCTAATGCAGGGCTAAGCGTGACATTTTCCGCCGGAAAATCGCTCTGAGGGTTTTGGAATTTCCGGGCCTGGCCAATGTCATGTGCAGGAGGAACGCGACATTGCTTATTGCCCTGAACCAGAATCATCCGGCCAAAGACGCGCTGTCCAGGCTCGCCGTAGAGCTGCGCCGGATTTATCGCGGCGAAAGCACCGATGCTCCGGACGGTCTCGACAAAGCCGTGAATCTCCAGGAAACCAATCACGGATCAGGCAGCGTGACCTACCTGATCCTCCCGGGCAGGGCAACGCCCGACGCCGCGATCGCATCTTACCAGCACATCCGCCGCTTCTACCCGGAAGTTCTTGATATTCTGTGCACCGGTGCCGCCCGCCGCGCCGTGGAAATAACCATCGAGATTGGGACGCTCGCCTCGGACGACAAGCTGTCCTACTCTCACCACGACCTGCTGCGCATCATGCCGCGCATCCTCGCGCTCTTCCGCGGAACCATCACTCCGTTGTGAAAAGAAAGCAGGGCAGGGCATACCTTCTCCGATCTCGTCAGAAGGCGAGGGAGATGGACAGTGTCCCGACGCGTTGCGGTTCTGCCTGCCCGACAAACTCCTCACTCAGCCATGCCTGCCCAAAAAACACTGACGCAGGTCCGATGGCGCCCTGTACTCCGAGCCGGATCCGGGTCTGGATATTCTCGGGTCGGACATCGCTCTCATCGGACAGGTGGGTCGAAGACCTGACATAGGAGCCGTCGATCCCCGCAAGCAGGCTGAAGCCAGAGGATGCATCGGGAGACAAAACCTGCCCGGTCACCGCATCACGCACCCACCTGCGTGGCAACGCCATGTTTCCAAGAACAAGATCCACACCCAGCGTCGCGACCTCATCGGCCCCCACCGCGAGCGCTCCATAGGGGCGTAGCATCGCTTTTTCCCCGAGGGTAAAACTGCGTGATAGCTCGAATGACCCGCGTCCGGTCACTCGGTCGGAAAGATGCGGGTCGTTAAGGGTCGGGTCGTAAGCCTGATCGAAGCCAAGCGCATCGTGCACCGCAGCCTGAAACTCCGGAAGCCCTGTCTGGTCTCCCTGCACAAGGACTTCGCCGCCAAAGCGCGCCTCGAACGATCCGAAATCACGATGCGCAAAAAGGCCAATACCAAGCACCGAGGAATACGGGCGATCTCCACCCGGCTGGAACGCACCCGTCCAGGGCGAAACGATTTGCCCCCGACCGCGCAATTCGAACATGAGCGCGTCATCGCCACCGCTCCTCTCGAAGAAAAAGGACCGCTGATAACTCCCGGTTTGCCAGCGATCCCCGCCGTCGCTAAACGCGTCATTGGTGAAACTGCCAACGCTTCCCGTGTAAGCGCCGAGTCCCTCCGCCTGGACGGTCGAGGGTATGGCCGCAAGTGCGACGCCGACAGACAGGACGAGCGATGCGGCAGCGGCACGGATTTGAAAAGACGGCGGGCGCGAGCGATCGGGTGTCATCTGGTATCTCCTGAAGGGGTTTCCAGCAGATCGGGTCACTCGGCGATCTCCGGAAACGCCCGAACCGCTCTCTTTGACATGGAGATGAATGAGACGAGGACGCTCGGCAGAGAGTGGACGGACGGTGCCTCGTTCGCTGTGAAGGAATCTGTCCTCCAAAGAAAATCGACCCGGAGCCACCCCCGCCAGGCAGCTCCGGGCCTCCCACCTACGATCACCCGACCCTTGATCGCAGGGGTACCTCTATTTTCGACTCAGGCGCTTCCGCATCCCTTTCGAAATATTGATCTTCAAGGAGACGTCGCCATCCGACACCGCCTGCTTGCGCGTTCTGGGATTGAAATAGCGCCGCGGCGGGCGCTCCGCGACCGAAACGGACCCAATCTCTGCAATATGAAATCTGCCCCGCTCGGCCAGCCCCTCGGCAACCGCGGACAAAACGGAGCGCACGAGCCTCTCGGCCTCAACCTTCGAAAGATCGTTTTCCGAAGCTACGCTATCGACGACCGCCTTGCGCGGCATGTCCTTTTCAGCCATTCGATCCAATTCCACAGACTTTTCGCCTTTGACAAAAGACTTAGGACTCGATCGCTCGATCCTGAAAACTTCGCTTTCAGAATTCTTGGATCAGCCCCATTTCCAATGAATAGCCCGCCGATCACTCGAAAATTACCCAGAGAGACCGTCCCTTGCTCCGACCCATCCGCCACCTGCGCCACTCGATCACAGGTATCAATATTGCCGAGATCACCACGCTGCTCTCGCTTCTGGCGACGCTGGGCTTCATCCTGGCGAACGGCCTTGGCGGAAAGGATGGGGGAATCTATGCCAACGACCCCACCGAGATGGAGAAGCTCCAGGCCGAGATCATTCAGAACTGCCTCACGCGCACCCGGGCCAACGACTATGTCCGCGCAGCACAGGCCAAGCCCTATAACTGCTTTCGTCTCGACGCGGGAAACGACTCGATCACCGTCAACTCGGGGCAAAACATCATCTTTCCGGGGAGCGGGCGTGACATCGTCCAGGCGGAAGCCGGCAGCACCGATACCGAAATCGTCTACGAGAGTGGCAACGACATCTACCACTTCCGCGGTGGGGCAGGCGCTATCGATCTCGGACAATACCGTCGCGATGAGGTCATGTTCACCACAGCCCTCATGACGCCCGCCACGAGCCCAGACAGGTCGTCCTTCGATGCCGCCAACCGTCCGGCCTCCGATCTCGATATCGAAACACCTGCCGGAACCATCACCGTCGCCGGCCATTTTTCAAACCAACCCCTAAGCCGCGTCTTCTTCTCGGACACGGTCATGCGGGGCGAAAAGATCACCACAGCCGCCATCACCGACCAGACAACCCCCGGAATCGATCAGGTGCTGGGTACCGACGGAAATGACCAGATATCCCCGGGAGGCGGGGATGATCGTGTGACAGCCGGACCCGGAGACGATGTCATATTCTACAGCTCGGGAAACGATATCTATGACGCAGGTCTTGGGCAGGATATTCTCACGCTCGAGGGCACGAACGCGGATCGGGTCACGCTGGAGATTTCCCCGGATCGGGCGGACATCATCGTAAACCTTCCAGGCCGCGGCCGGATCACGCTTGTCGACCAGGCGCTCTACCCTCCGACCTCTCCCCAAACCCGATTTGCGCGCCTTGCTTTTACCGACGCCACTCTCGAAGGCAGCGCCATTCTGCGACGCGCCATTCGGGATCAAAGCGTGAGCGATGACGCCCGCGTGACCGGATCGCGCTTCGCCGATGTCATCGAGATCCTCGAGGGCATCAAGCAGATCGATCCCGGGACAGGGAACGACGCAATCGTTTTTCGCAGGGGCGAGGTCACGATCTTCAACACCGGCGAGGATAGCGACCGGAAAACGCTCGACATCTCCTCCTTCACGCTCGACCAACTCACGGTGGTCGAGGGGCCCGACGGCGCCATGGTCATTGTAACACCTACCGGCCGCGTCACGATTGACGATCAACTTGCGATTGAGGCAGAAACCCCCGGCGTTCCCATTGACCGCTTCCGTCTTGGCGATCAGACGATCACCGACGCCACGTTCCGGGCAAAGACCGGCATTTCCAGCGAAGTCGACTGAGCCCTCGACGGGACATTAACGGGCCGACAAGCGGCCTTTGACGTCGCGCCTCCGCACGCGATGCGTGACAGGTTGCCAGCCAGGTATCCCCGTTTTTTGATCTTCTCACCACTCATCGGAGTGGATCCAGATTTATTGCCTCAAAGCAATACCTGAGTCGATTCCGAGCCTGCAGGCTGAAAATATTGCCTGAAAGCAATATGCCCGCCAAGCCAGAGCAGACCTCCAGCAGGAGAGTCAGATGCAACGGAAGGGTTGCGCGACAGGTCGCGGACAGGTCCTCAGGCCCTGGTGCGCACTACCGTGCCGAGCTTCACGCGCTCGTAAAGCTCGACGACATGCGCATTGAGCATCCGGATACATCCGTTCGAGACGGATTGTCCGATGCTGCCGGGCGCGTCCGTCCCGTGAATCCGGTAATAGGTATCACGCCCGTCCCGGTAGAGGTACAGCGCCCGGGCGCCAAGCGGATTGTTCGGGCCGCCCGGAACACCGTCGGCATATTGGGAATACTTCTCGGGATTGCGCGCGATCATGTCATTGGTCGGACGCCAGGACGGCCACTTCGCCTTGCGCCGGATCACTGCTTCCCCGGAAAACGCCAACCCATCTTTTCCGAGAGCGACCGGGTATTCACGCGCACGGCCCGGCGCATGGACGTGACGGATGACGAAGTTTTCCTGATCGACGATGATCTGGCCCGGCTTCAAAGCCGGGTTCACGTCGACGTCCCGCGGAGCAGGCAGGCCAAGCGCCTCTTCAGGCCCATGTTCTTCCATGTCGATGATGACATCCTCGGCAGCCGTCCCGAGATACAGCGGGCCCTCCCGTGGCTCGGGCACCGGGGTGCGCGGCGCACAAGCCGCCACCGGCGTGAAGAAAAGCCCGGCAAGACAGGCGCGGCGCGTCATCGATTTTGTCATCGGAAAAGTCCAGTCATGAAAGGATCTGCTTCACGGGAAGTATGTCCGTTCCAGGTGGGTCGAAAACATGCTCCGATTTCCGTGACGCTCTGCATGCACCGAGATCCCCGAGAAGCCCTTCTCGGAAAGATCCCTGCATGCGTTTCCCGCTCTACTCCGATCTCCATAGCCCGGGACGCGTGCCATTCTGGATCCGGGATCCCATCACAGGGGAAGGGGCCTTCACAGCGCCACCTGACGGCATGATGCAGATCCTGCACGACACCGGCCACGATCTGCGTATCTGGCTATCGCCCGACGGCATAGAAATCCGAAGCCACTACCGCATACCCGAGGCGCTGGTCGGGTCGGGTCGGGCGGCGCGAAGCAATCTATATCCGGACTATACGACCTCCACCCCGATCATTCGGAATGAAACGATCGATCGACACAGTCTCACAACCGGTCTCGGCCTTTCGCAGCATCGCCTCCTCGGCTTCGAGGTCCTGCTGTCGCGCCTTCCGGACGGACGCCCGGAGTGCCGAGATGCCACAACCCGCGCTCAGGGTCGCTCGGAAACCATCGAGGGGCAGATCGGTCCTGTCGAAATATCCCTGGCAGGGGATGGCAAGGGCGGCTGTCGGATTGTCGTCGGCCTGGCGGAGACCCCTATGGGACAGCGCGCCTTTCGCCACATCGATTCACTTCTGGTTAAATGTGCCGCGACCGGAATGATTTCGCATCTTCGCGATGCGCCTCACCTTACCCGGCGGCGACTCTTTCTGCAAAAGCGGATTTACGACCTGATCGGGCTCCGCTTTCCGCCTCGCGACCGGAGTGAACCCGCGTAGCCCTTGAAGCGTCGAGCAGCATCCAGCGCACGTCCGCCCCTCCCACGACCCAGAACCCGATCTCCGAAAGCCCGAAAGCCGCACGCAGATTTTCGGCCGCTTCCAGACAGCCATGCACTCTCATCTGCCATCTCAACCGGGCATGCGCCGACGCCTCGTCAAGCAATCCGCGTCGCGTCGGGCAAGGGGTCAAGATGGCGTTTTCGACCGGCACACCCGCCTCGACACGGAGCGAGGCGAACGGGGTGGGTATGTTCGTCCCCTGGCCATCCTCACAGAGTGCTCGCATCAAGGCCAGAAGCGGCTGCACGGCGGACGCCAAAGCCAGAGACTCCCGCGTTGAAAAGGCCCCGAGGCGCCGCGTCAGCCGGCTCTCTCCCTTGACATAACCGGCAACCGCTTCGTGAATGTCGAGGCTCTTCTTCTCCGCTTCGAACCAGGCGCGACCCAGGTGATACCCCGCGACCGCCGGGCCGGAATCGGGGCGGACATGATCCATACGGGCAAGCGCGAAATGACGGATCTCTCCTCTTAACTGGCACTCCGCCTGCACGGCAAGCTCTCGTGACTTGAGCCTGTGAAGAAACCGCGGTGTTGCGGTCCGGTGAGTCCGTTTTCCGCTTTCGGCGGTGTAGCTGAAAGTTAGCGGTACGCGCTTGTCGGCGGCAATCTCGATCATCGGAACACCTCCCTTCATCCTTCAGGAAGATTGGCCGACCGTGCCGCACGCGAAGCCTATTCCCGCACGATCTCGATATTTTCAACGAGTATCAATTCACAGGATCCCCGACCGGTATCGCTGCGCACCGTGGAGCTTTTCCAGGTAAAATCTTCCGGGCCCGAGATATCGACCAGATAACCACTGATCCGCACGAGATCTCCCTCGCGCACGCGCGCCAGCTCGGCGCGCACGCCGTCATTGGCCGGCATCATGTGCATGTTTGCGCTTCCGTGCGTCACCTGCTCGACCGTAAGCGATGTGCCGGGCGGGTAGGACCAGCGGTAGAGACGCTCCGACTGCTTGACCCTGAGATGCCGGATCCAGTCCGGCGCCGACACTGGCCCCCAGGCCAGCGCAAGATCGAAGGGGACCAGTGCTCCGAGATCGCCGGTGCGATAGGTCGTTTGCGACAGAACGACCGCTTCGATTCCGATCCCCGAATGACCGGTAATCTCATAGCCATTCCACCGGACCGTGAATGGTTCCTCCAGATCCGACTGACTGGGCGGCGCCGGCGCCAGTGGTGCCGAGGAGTCCGTCGCTGTCGCAAGGCGCGTTTGCGCCGCACCCGGATCGACCATTTCCGATGAAAAGAAGGCCTGCGCCGGATCCGCCGCGATCAGGATCAGCATTGCCGCAAGACAGGCGCTCGAAAATCGGATCATGTCGCGTCCTCCATCTCGACCTCCTCGAACGTCCGGATCGAGGCCGCGGTGACGAGAAGGATTTCGCACGCGCCCGCGCCGGTATCCGAGCGCTTGCGCGAGGTCCGCCACCTCCAGCCATCCAGGGCATCGACATTTACAAGCATGCCCTCGAGATGAACGATCTCTCCGGGGCGGATCGCGTCCAGCTTGCGGGCCACCTCGTCAGTATGTGGCACCATGTGCATGTTGGCGCTCTGGAATGCGATCTCGGCGATATTCAACGGGCTGCGGGCATCCGTTCGATAGAAGTAGAACCGGTTGCGCTGACTGATCTCGATATGATCGAGGCTCTGTGGATCCGACATATCCTGCCACCCCATCACCAGATCCATTGGAGAGATGTCTGCTTCGCGACCGAACCTGTAATTTCGGCGCGCCAGAACGACAGCATCGATCTCGAACCGGTCGAGGGTCGTGAGGCGATATCCCTTGTGCGCGATTGTCTCCCTATCCTCGCGTGCAAGAGCGACCTGGCGCGGCGCTCGCAGGACAAGTGCGCCCGGAATGTCCTCCATGACCTCGAGCGGGGTCGGGTCTGCGGTCAAACGAAACGAACCCGCCTCATCAAAGAGGGCGGGAATGGCAAGGAGGGTGAAGAAGAACAGCGCGGCAAGGATGACTTTCACCGGCACTCTCGCAAGAAAGATGGCGTCTCGTGTAAGATATGCCCGCAGGCACCTTCGGCCTATTCCTGTCCTTCATCCTGGCCTTCGGACGATCCTTCGCACTCTGGTGTTTCGAAATCCGGCGGAAGATCGAGACGAAACCCCAAATCCGTCGCCGCCGCGTAATGCAAGCTTCCGCATCCTTCCGTATCGAGATCGAGCGCCCTGGCGATGCTGTCGATGCGCTCCGGGGAAACGCTCTTGCTTCCCGTCGCGATAGCGGAGATATATTGCGGCGTCGTTCCGATGCGCTCGGCCAGATCCCTCTGGCCGAGCTCCCGCGCCTTGAGCGCGCGCGAAAGCCTTTCCCCGAAGGCCGTTTTCTGCGTTTTTGTCACTACGCCCTCCCTTGCGAGTCAACTTACATCGCCGGCCCGGTGCTTCTGCTCGACGGTATAGGCCATGGACCCCACTTCTCCCGAAGCGTAACGGGTGGTATTGCGGGCCGTCGCTGCGAACACGGCCGCGGTGCCTTCTCTGTCCTTGCCGTAGGAGACTGTCTTGTCGCGGGCAATCCCCATGCGCATTCCCTGGCTGTAGGCATCGATTCCGCACCCCATGAAGGTGAACTCCCAGCCCTCGGCCTCCCACTCCTTCACGAGCGCCTTGAGATCGTTCCAGCCATTCTCCACGGAGGTATTCTCATCACCGTCTGTCTGGATCGCCATCACGACCTTCGTCTTGCCGTCCCCGGGCTGAAGCGACTCAGCAACAGCGCGAATGGTGGTGCAGGCCGCATCGATCAACGGCGTGCCACCGCGGGGTGTGTAATCGGAGGGATCAAGGGGCGACACATCGGCAACCGGAGTCGCCACATGAATCTTCTTGAGTTCCATGCCGGCACTGAAATCGGAATCGAACAGGATCAGCGAGAAGCGGATATCGTCGTCCGTTTCCTTCAAGGATTCGATATAGGCGTTAATGGCACCGATGGTGTCATGCTTGATGCTCTGCATCGATCCGGAGCGGTCAAGGAGCAAGGTTACGAGGGTGCGTGTCGGTGCGTCTGTCAAGAGGTGGATCTCCCGTTCCGGATAGCGTGTTCATGGTGATGAAGAAGAGGTACGCCCGGCTCTTACCTGAAACAACCTATATGGTTGTTTTTATACCAACTAACTGGAAACGCACACGTCTTTTGAACGATACCAAGCGGATTCCCGGCAATCCACTTGCTTCTGACAGAGCTTGCAGCGACACTGACAGAATGGACACCATCGCCCTTCTTTCCCTCGAGGCCCGTGCCGCCCGAATGGCCGCCATCCTCGATGCCAGGCCCAATCTCGGACGGGTTTGGCGCCATTGCGTCCTGATCTCGGAGGCCTCCGCCACGCTTTCTCTCGAAGATGTCCGCGTGCGGGAATCCTCGGTCGGCGGGATCGAGGGGGCCGGCCTGAACGAAACCGATGACCCGCAGGCCGTCGCCACAGCCAGATCCATCGCAACGGTGCTGAAGCGGCCGGGAACGCTCCTGGAGGCGCCCGAGAAGGCATTCTACCGCTGCCTGAAAGCTGCACGAATGTCGAGCCTGGTCGACACCGATCGTGGCGGACGGGCGGCCTGGGCGGAGCAGGACAACCCCGAGGAATGGGGTGAAGCCGTGCGCCTGTTCGCAGACGTCACACCCGACATCCTCCGGCACGATGCCCCCATACTGTCGCGCCTCCTGCTTTTTGCCGAGACATTGTCACAAATCCTTCCCGAGAATCTTCCGACAGCCGAGCGACTGCTCTTCATGGTCGCCGATCACACAATGCGCCAGCAGGAAGCTCTCGCCCCATCCCCATTTTCGGAGAAGGACCCCTTTCCAACACAGGCCCGCTGGGTACTCACCCCCGCGCTCGCGCTCAGTCGGGGCGGGCTGCGCAGCTGGTCGCCCGGAACAAAGCTTGGACGGGAAGGGCTCATCCTGCGTCTGGATCACGCCCTTTGGCGTGACATCGGCCGCCTGACCGCACTCGAGGCATGGCGTGAAAAGCTCGCCGTTTTCGGCGAGGCAAAATCGAAGGGCGGCGCCTGCGGGATTTTCGCCAACTATCTGTCCGGCAACCCGATCATCACTTCAGAGAAAGTCGCACGTCTGTCCAATCTCACGGAGCGCGCCGCGCGTAACCTGATCGCTCGTGCCGAAGAAGAAGGGCTTGTCGAACTGGTCACACCGCGGCGCAGTTACCGCGTATGGACCGCGCCCTTTCTTGCCGAGATGATCCGGGATCGCGACGCACTGGACAAAGTGCCCCATTATGTGAAAACGCGCCCCGCGCGCGAGATGGAAATGACCGAACCTCTCTCCTCGATCCCGACAGCTCGCGCCGAGACGCCCGATTTCTCGAAAGCGCTCGCGACGCTCGATACCCATATGGCCGAGGCCGACAAGATCCTCGAGAAATATCAGGCCCGCGCCTCAGCTCGAGCAAACCGGGACTCGCACGACAATGCCCCCGAAGAAGATCTCGATGACGGGTTTCTTTGATCCGCCAAAGAGGTCCTTAACGCAAATTTGATGCACGCCTTTCCCGCACAACGGGCGAACTCTTCGCCAAGAACCTGGCAGGGCGGATTGTTAACTTCTATCGACAGCCGACCTACACGAAAACTTTTTTCGTGCAGGTAAAGCGGAACGGGCGCCGGACCTCGAGCGCCGCCTCTCGCCCGGCCTGGCATTCGCCACCCTCCTCGATGCCCGCCAGCGCCCGCATGACCCCACCTCCTGTCTTTGGGAGGAGAAGTTATGCGACAGGTTCTCATCAACGCCGACGATCTCAATTACACGCCGGGCATCAACAAGGCCATCGGCGATTTGTTCGAGAAGGGCGCCATATCGACCACGACGGCAATGATGGCTCTTGCGCGACCGCATATTCCCGCACCTGGTTTTCTTTCGAAATGGCGACGCAAGGTCGGCCTGCACCTCCAACTCTCCCAGGGGCGGCCGAGAACACCGCTTCGGCGCACGGATGGACGCATCGTTCAGGCATTTCCGGGTCGGGATGATGTTGCCGGCTTCGACCCGATCAGCGTCGCCCGGGAGTGGGATGAGCAGCTGCGGCTTTTCCGGTCGATCTTCACGAACCCGCCATGCCGCATCGACAGCCATCACGGCGTCCACAACCTCGACGCCTACGCTCCCATTGCAAGCTCCATGGCCGAGAACCTCGGCCGCCCGATGAGGGGCCCGGAGGATGCTCCGGACACAGTTCAGGCCTGGACAGGTCAATTCCTCAAGGCAGAAGCCCTGGCAGAGATGATAAGGGGTGCTGCCGAGAAAACCGATCACGCAACGGTAATCGAAGTCATCACCCACCCCGGGTTGGACAACCACCAACTACGCAATATCGACAGCTGGCAGGAGTGCCGTGAAAACGATTACCGGGAACTCATACGTCTGAAGGAGGAATGGACGACAATGCTTCCCGGCTTTGAACTCGTGTGATTTCCTCGCAGACTCAAGGCTTCATTCTTTTGCAAAATGGTCTGTTGCCTGAATGCGCGTTCCGGGATCATCCGATCACCGGTTCCGATAACATCCGATCAGTGATTCCGATTTGATCCGATCACCTGTTCCGGGGCATCCGATCAG
>Ga0307944_1000919_pt1 | contig 14791 bp, 9 predicted proteins | sample OrgLakmetagen179_FD_201831 | JGI IMG/M metagenome (GOLD analysis project Ga0307944, IMG submission 201831) | Saline water microbial communities from Organic Lake, Antarctica - #179 | ecosystem: Environmental > Aquatic > Non-marine Saline and Alkaline > Saline | place: Antarctica: Organic Lake... | reverse complement strand
AGCACAACGCCTTTGAGGGCAAGCACAGCTCTGTTGGGGAACGTTCCATGCTGGGGGTGTTCCAGGAGGTTGCTAAAAAACTGGCAGATCATGAAGTCGGTGGGTTGGCCACCTTTGATCTGATGTTCGAGGGCATTCGCACGGCTCTCAAATCTTCCGTCCAACAATCAATCCAGATTGCCGAACGCAATCTTGATGATCCGTTTGCCGTGCGGGTTCTGAAGTGCCTATTTCTTGTAAAATATGTCAAAGGCTTCAAGCCCACGGTGCGTAACATTTCGATTTTGCTGCTTTCAGATTTTGCGGCGGATCAAACCAAGCAAAGGCGCAAGATTGAAGAGGCGCTGTCCGTGCTTGAGCGCAATACGTTGATCCAGCGCAATGGCGAGACCTATGAGTTCCTGACAGACGAAGAAAAGGATGTGGAAGCTGAGATCAAGGGGCAAAGCATCGATCCGTCGGAAATCAGCAAGGAGCTGGAAACCCTCGCCTTTGATACTGTCCTCAAGCACCGCAAAATCAAGCATCTTGGCACGGGCCACGAATACGCCTTCAGCCGCAAGCTTGATGATCATCTGCTGGGCCGGGAGTATGAGCTGGCGGTGAACATCATCACGCCCCTCAATGAGGAGTCTGCAGCCCCCGAGACGATGCGAATGCGCAGCATGACCCGTGAAGAGCTTGCTGTGGTGCTGGCTCCAGATGTGCGCTTTATTCGCGATCTGCGTCTGTTCAAGCAAACCGACAAGTATATCCGGCAAGCCCGCTCCGGGAGTGGCCAGCCGGGGAAGGACCGGATCGTTTCTGAAAAGGGCGAGCAGAATGGCCGCAGGGCCAAAGATCTGGAAACCCGCCTGCGCACTCTCATGAGCGAGGCGCGGATGTTTGTGCGGGGTGATGAGCTTGAGATCGGCGGTGAGGACCCCCAAGAACGGCTTCTGAAAGGCTTCCAGATTCTGGTCGACAAAATCTACGTGAACCTGCCGATGCTGCGCGGTGTGACATATACCGAAGCCGAGATCGGCAAGGCGGCCACGGCGCGTGGCGGGCTTTTTGGTGGTGATGATGCGGGTGGCATGAGCGAGCCAGAACAAGAAATACTGAATTACGTCCAAGGCCAAGCCCGGATTGGCGTGAACGCTTCGGTGAAGACCGTGGTCGATCGCTTCGGCACAAAACCCTATGGATGGCCATCCGTTGCGACGCTGTGCATTGCGGCGGGTCTATCAGCAAAGGCTAAGCTGGAGGCGCGGTCGGACAGCACGGTGCTTGTAGGCGAAGAATTGGCCAAGGCGCTGCGGAATTCTCATGTATTGGGCAATGTCCTGCTGACGCCGCAGACGGAATACACATCTGCACAATTGCGCAAGGCTAAGGACCTGTACCGCGAGTTGTTTGGCACACCTGCGGGCGGGACGGATGCCCGCAGCCATGGGGCAGAATGGGCGGTGGCGATCCGGGATCTCGCCCGTGATCTGGACGGTCTCGTAATATTGCAGGCGCAATACCCGTTTACACAAGCGCTGGTGCCTTTGCGCGACCGGATTACGGCCATGCTGGACAAGCAGCCGGGGTGGTACATCACGGAGCCCATTAAGCAGGAAAATGACCTGCTCAAAGGCAAAGAAGACATTCTAGACAAGATCAAGAGCTTCATGGCAGGCAACCAGAAGGTCATTTATGATGAGGCGCGCGGGGTCCTCGCTACGCAAGATGCCAATCTTGCCTATATTGATCCGGCGGCTTCGGGTCAGATACGCGGCGTGCTGGATGATCCCGCGTGTTTTAAAGGGTCGTCTATCCAGGCGCTTAAATCTGATCTGCTGTCATTGAAGGAAAAGGTTGACCTGCAGGTGCTGTCGGAACGCAAGGCTGTGCAAACAGCGATTGCTGACGCGCGTGATAAAGTTCTGCAGACGGCAGAGTTCCAGGCTTTGTCGCCAGAAGATCAGGCAAAGATCCAATCACAGTTTGACGCCCATGCCACGGGCCTTGATCAGGTGTCAGGGATTGCGGTTTTGCGTGATCGCGCCAATGGGATCAGACGGGGGCTGGTGCCGCAGATGTTGGCTGAAATCTCAAGCTTGGCGCGTCCGGTGGCACCCGTAGGGAATGATAGTGGTGACGGGGCGGTGGGTGGTGATACCCCAAAACCGCCTAGTCTGGCGCCTGTGGCCTATGTGAACGCCTCTGAGATCAAGAATGGCTACAGCCAGCCCTATATTGCCAATGAAAGCGATCTCGACCGCTATCTCGAAGAACTCAAGAAAACCCTGCTGGTGGAACTCCGCGCAGGCAAGAAAGTGATTGTCTGATGGATACCAATGCACTCAAGAAGTTTGCCCAAGCGGCCCGCAACCTGCTGATTGATCAGGTGACCTCCAAGCTCGATCTGGTTTTGGTCGATGGCAGCGCTGCGTGGCGGGAACACCCGCAGGCAATGAAGGATCTCGATGCGGCAATTGCGCGGGAAGGCAGCCAGCAGGTCATTGAGCAAGTGGCCTATACCTGGTTCAACCGTTTCACTGCGCTGCGGTTTATGGATGCCAATGATTACACCTCGGTCGGGATCGTCTCGCCTGCTGACGGGCAAACCCGCCCCGAAATCCTGTCCGAGGCGATGGCGGGAAACTTCCCTGAGGATGCGCCCGAACGGGTTGTGGCGTTGTTGGATGGACGTACGCCGTCATCTGATCCGCAGGCCGATGCCTACCGTCAGCTGCTGGTCCATGCCTGCAACCAGTGGCACGGCCCGATGCCCTTTCTGTTTGAGCAGATCGACGACTATTCTGAGTTGCTGATGCCCGAGGATCTGCTGTCGCAAACCTCCATCCTGGCGGAGGTGCGCGCCGTGATGACCCATGACGCCTGTCAGGATGTCGAAATCATCGGCTGGCTTTACCAGTTCTACATCTCGGAGAAAAAGGATCTGGTCTTCGCTGGACTCAAGAGGAACCAGAAGATCACGGCCGAGAATATCCCCGCCGCGACGCAGCTCTTCACCCCGCACTGGATCGTCCGCTATCTGGTGGAGAACTCGCTGGGGCGGCTCTGGCTGCTGAACCGGCCCCAAAGCCGTCTTGCGGAGCGGATGGATTACTACATCGCGCCGGAAGAGCCGGAGACGGATTTCTTGGCGATAGCCCGCCCCGAGGATATCCGCATCTGCGATCCTGCCGCCGGGTCGGGGCACATGCTGACCTATGCCTTCGATTTGCTCTACGCCATCTACGAGGAAGAGGGCTATGACGCGACCGAGATCCCCGCGCTGATCCTGACGCACAACTTGACGGGGGTGGAGATTGACGACCGTGCGGGCGCGCTGGGGGCCTTTGCGCTGGCGATGAAGGCGGCGGCCAAGCTGGGGCGGCGGCGGTTTTTGCGGATGGGGGTGACGCCCGACATCTGCGTTTTGCAGAACGTGCGCTTTACGCCCGCCGAGATGCAGGACGTGGCCGCCGTGGTGGGGCGCGATCTGTTCACGGACGCGATGCGTGAGACGCTGGGGCAGTTCCAGCAGGCCAAGAACTTCGGCTCGCTGATCGTGCCGAGGTTGCGCGATCCGGCAGAGGCGCTGCGGGTGGTCGCGGCGCGGGACTTTGCGGGCGATCTGCTGTTGAAGGACGTGCAGGAAAGGGTGATGGCCGTGCTGCGCATGGCCGAGGCTTTGTCGCCGAAGTATCATGTGGTGGTGGCCAACCCGCCGTATATGGGCGGCAAAGGGATGAATGGAAAAATCACCAATTTCCTAAAAGAGAACTTTAGCGATGTGAAGACAGACCTATTTTCAGCCTTCATAGTGCGAAATATGCAGATGGCGTTGCCAAAAGCCCAATTAGGTTTCATGACACCGTTTGTCTGGATGTTCATTTCTTCCTACGAAAAGCTTCGGCTTCTCTTGTTGGAGCACAAAACAATTACGAGCTTAGTTCAGCTGGAGTATTCTGGGTTCGATGGGGCGACTGTGCCTATTTGCACTTTTACGTTACAAAACTCTTACGACCCCAAATTCAACGGTGGATACATAAGGCTCTCTGATTTTCGCGGTGCAACAAACCAAGCGCCACGAACACTTGAAGCAATACAAAATCCTGAAAGTAGTTGGTTTTATCGCGCGTCTGCTAACGATTTCGAGAAGATTCCCGGCTTGCCAGTAGCTTACTGGTTAAGCGATTCCGTCTTGAAAAATTTTGAACAAGACAAAATTGAGGATCATTTTGTCGCAAAAAAAGGAATGGCCATTGGCGATAATGCTCGGTTCATGCGACTTTGGTCGGAAATTTCGATTTCTGACCTAAAAACCTGTGCGAAGCACGCATCCGAAACGCTCTCGAACAAATGGTTTCCCTGTTTGCATGGCGGCGCTTTCAGAAAATGGAGTAGCAACCAAGAATTTGTCGTCAACTGGACCAACGATGGGGAGGAAGCCAAGTTTGCGAATACTCAGAGAACCGGAGCACATTGGTCACGGGATATTCATAGCACCAACTATTTTTTTCGCGATGGAATAAATTGGACTGCTATTTCCTCTTCCTCGTTTTCCGCTCGTAGGCACTCTGACGGATTTGCATTCACGTCTGCAACAATGGCGGCCTTTAGTCGTGATGAAGATAACTCAGTTGAAGTTGCGCTGGCACTACTTAATTCTCCTGTCGGTGCAGTATATGCTAAAGCGCTAAGTCCCACGCTGAATTATGGCATAGCTGAAATCAAGAAAACGCCATTCTTGAATATGGCAAACAAAGATCAAGAGGACTTAGTCAAAAGCGCGACATGTCAACTGAATCAGTTAGGAACTGATGATTGGGACGCCTACGAAACCTCATGGAATTTCACCGCGCTCCCGCTGCTCTCACCCTCCACCCGTGCCGAGACGCTGGACGACACCTTTACCACTCTCCGCGCCCATTGGCAGGGCATGACGGACGAGATGCTTACGTTAGAGGAAGAGAACAACCGCATCTTCATCGACGCCTACGGTCTGCAAGACGAGCTGACCCCCGAGGTGCCGCTGAACGAGATCACCCTCACCTGCAACCCCGCCTATCGCTATGGCATCAAGAACGACGCGGCGGCCAACGAGGCCCGCCTGCGCGCCGATACCATGGCCGAGTTCCTCTCCTACGCCGTGGGCTGCATGTTCGGGCGCTACAGCCTTGACGCCCCGGGCCTGATCCTCGCCAATCAGGGCGAAACGCTGGCCGACTATCTCGCCCGCATTCCCGAGCCGCAGTTCATGCCGGACGCAGACAACGTCATCCCCGTGCTCGACGCCGACTGGTTCCCCGACGACATCACCGAACGTTTCCGTCTGTTCCTGCGCATCAGTTTCGGCGAAGACACCTTCCGCGAAAACCTGCGCTTTATCGAAGACGCGCTTGGCAAGGACATCCGCAAATACTTCACCAAGGATTTCTACGCCGACCACGTGAAGCGCTATAAGAAACGCCCGATCTACTGGTTGTTCGCCAGCCCCAAGGGCAGCTTTCAGGCACTGATTTATATGCACCGCTACCGCTCTGACACCGTCTCGGTCGTGCTGAATGACTACTTGCGCGAATACATCAGCAAGCTTGAAGCCGAACGCGGGCGGCTGGAAAAGCTGTCTGATGACGCAAGTGCTGGCCAGGCCCAGCGCACCAAGGCGCTGAAAGATATGGCTGGCGTTGGCAAACAGATTGAAGAGCTGAGTGCCTGGGAACGCGATGTGGTCTTTCCGATGGCACAGCAAAAGATCGAAATTGATCTCGACGATGGCGTAAAGGCGAATTACCCGAAGTTCGGCGCCGCGTTGAAAAAAATCCCCGGGTTGGAAGCCAAGAATGACTGATCGAATTTCCGCCAGCCTGCGACGGCAGTTCGATGATCACCGGATTGTCTTTTGGCACGATGCTGACCGCGACATGCGCGACGCGTTCGAGGCCGTAGATCTTCCCGATGTCACGAAGGTCGAGATCGCGAATAACGAATTCGGGTTAAAACACCGCATGTTGCGGCAAGAGCCGGAGACACGGTTTTTGGTGTTTCATGACGGCCCGGCACCCCAAGATGCTGCCAACTGGCTGTTGGACCTGCAGCTTGCCACTGCAGTGTTCAAAGCCGATCAGGCGGCGATCTGGCTTGCAGAACTGGGCCTGCCCACGCAATTGGAAGCGATCGTGCGTGACCACATGGAGTTCTACCGCTCGCAAGGGCGCATCGAAGCCCTAAAGCGATTGGCAAACCCGACGGATACCCAGACCCAAGTGCGCCAAAAGATGCTGGCAGTCTGCGCGGGGGTGACCGGACGTCTCGACACAGTGATTGAGGCCTTGCTGGGCGATTTAGCTGAAAACCGTGACGACATCCTGCGCTTAATGGCGCGTGCGAACCTCACGGATTTCTTCTGGAAGCAGGTTGCGCAGGACTACGGATATCAATCCGACGCACCGGATTTTGAAGATTTCGGGATTACGCTGTTTCAATCGGCCTATGCGCATGCCCTGGGCGAGACAGGCGAGCTCAACGATGAGGCAAGCCTGGTGTTCAGCCGCTGGAAGAACGCGCGCACAAGCGGTGAGGCGTTCACCAGCCTTGCGACCAAGTATCAAGAACTGCTCAATATCGCGGGTGACCTGACGGGACGTGAAGTCCGCACTGTCATGGGGATGGATACGTTCGAGGAAATCGACCGGCACATTATCCGCGGTCTAGTGCATGCGATGTCCACCCAAACTGTCAGTGCCCCGGATGTCTTGAAATGGGTCCGGCAACGTCGTCAAAGCCATTGGTTCGCGGGATATGCCGATACCTACCAAGCGATCGCTTTTGCCACCGAATTCCAACAAGCACTTGCGGAGATCAACCTTGGCATGTCCAGCCTGGCCGAGGGTGTGAAGCGTTACACCAGCAGCTGGTACCCTCTTGATCAGCTTTATCGCAAGTTCATTTTCCACTTCCAGAAGGCCGGGCAATCATCGCTTCTGGGCGAGCTCTTTGAGGCGGTCGAGAACCGGTACACGAACTCCTTTGTGCGGCCCATGAACGACGCTTGGCAAGATCATCTGGCGAAGACCGCCGCGTGGGAGATTACCGGATACCCCAAGCAGGGAGATTTCTACCGCGATCAAGCGGCGATGTTCCGGCGGCAGGACCAGAAGGTTGTCGTGATTGTTTCTGATGCGCTGCGCTATGAGGTGGCAGAGGAATGCCTGCGTCGCATCCGGGGGCTGAACCGGTTCGATGCTGATCTTAAACCGATGATTTCATCCTTGCCAAGCTATACGCAGCTCGGCATGGCCGCACTCCTGCCTCACAGCACGCTTGAGCTGGCAGCAGATGGCAATGGGACAGTTTTGGCAGACGGAGCCAACACAGTGGGTCTGCAGGCGCGTGAGAAGCGCTTGGCGGCTGGGCGTGTCGGCGACCGCGCTAAGACGATCTCTGCCGAGGATATTATGGGAATGCGCACGGATGAGGGCAAAGACCTCTTTCGCGACCATGATATTGTTTACGTTTATCACAACAGGATCGATGCCATTGGCGATAAACGCGCCACAGAAGATCAGACCTTTGACGCAGTGGAAGATGCGCTTGAGGATCTGCTCAAGCTTGTGCGCAAGCTCACGTCAGCGAATTTCTCGAACATCTTGATCACCGCCGACCATGGTTTCCTTTATCAGCATAAGCCTTTGGATGAGGCCACCTTTGCGCTGGCCGATCCTGATGGGGACGAGATTTTAATGCGCAATCGTCGCTTTGTCATCGGTAAGGGACTGCGCGAGACCACCGGCATGAAAATGTATGCCGCTGCAGATCTGGGGCTCTCCGGTGCGCTGGATGTCCTGATCCCGAATTCTTTGAACCGCTTGCGGGTTAAAGGGGCGGGTAGCCGCTTCGTGCATGGCGGGGCCACATTGCAGGAAATCGTTGTTCCAGTCATCCGGGTCGGAAAGAAGCGCTTGGCGGATGTAAATCAGGTTGAGGTGCAGATCATTGTCACGGGGCGCACCCTGATCAGCTCGGGCCAGATGGCGATTACCTTTTATCAAGGCCAAGCTGTGTCGGAGAAAGTTCAGGCCCGTGACCTGATGGTGGGCATCTATGCGGCTGATGGCACGTTGATCTCGGATGAACATGTTCTGACCTTTGATTACACCTCGCCCAACGCGCGTGAGCGGGAAATGCCGTGCAAGTTCCTGCTGACCCGGGCGGCGGATGACTACAACAATCAAGATGTGTTTCTAAAGCTGCGCGAGCGGATCGGTAAAACAAGCCATTACCAAGACTACGCCAGCCAACGGCTGCAACTGCGACGCGGCATTTCCACAGACTTCGACTTTTAAGGACCCAGCCCATGAGTGACCTGAACGCCAAGATCAATGAACACTTCGCGGGCTTTGTGGTGCGCAAAGACCTGGTGAAGGCGGTCAAGGGCAACGCCATCGTCCCGACCTATGTTTTGGAATATCTGCTGGGCCAATATTGCGCGACTGATGATGAAGCTTCGATCCAAACCGGCATTGAGACGGTCAAGGACATCCTGCGCAAACATTACGTCCACCGCAGTGAGGCGGGACTCATTCAGTCCACAATTAAGGAAAAGGGCCGGTACAAGGTCATCGACATGGTCAGTGTAGCGCTGAATGAGAAGACCGACAGTTATGAGGCTACTTTTGAGAACCTTGGGATCAAAAAGGTCGCCGTCGACAGTGGCACGGTAAAGGCACATCCAAAGCTCTTGGTCACGGGTGTGTGGTCGATTGCCGATGTGCAATATGAATTCTCCGAAGATGCCCGGATCTCGCCGTGGATATTGGAAGCCATCAAACCGATCCAGATTGCCAAGGTTGATTTTGAGGGCTTCAAGACCGCACGCGCGGCCTTCACCACCGATGAATGGATCGACATCCTGATGCAAAGCATTGGCTTCGATCCTGAAGCTTTTGGGCGGCGCAGCAAGCTGTTGCAACTGATGCGGCTGATCCCGTTTGTGGAGCGCAATTACAACATGATCGAATTGGGGCCGAAGGGCACCGGCAAGTCTCACATCTATTCGGAATTCTCTCCGCACGGCCAGTTGATTTCGGGGGGCGAAGTCTCGATCCCCAAACTCTTCGTGAACAACTCAAATGGCCGGATTGGTCTGGTTGGGTTTTGGGATGTGGTGGCCTTCGATGAGTTCGCCGGTCGCGACAAGAAGGCCAACCGGGCCTTGGTCGACATCATGAAGAATTACATGGCCAATAAATCATTCTCGCGTGGTGTAACCTCCATTGGAGCTGAGGCCAGCTTTGCCTTTGTGGGCAACACGGACCATAATGTACCGTTCATGCTCAAAAACAGCGATCTTTTTGAAGCGCTTCCGGCGCAATTCCACGATTCAGCATTTATCGACCGGCTGCACGCCTATCTGCCGGGCTGGGAAATCGATGTGATCCGCACTGAAATGTTCTCTTCCGGCTATGGGTTCATTGTGGATTACCTGGCCGAGATTCTGCGCAAGCTGCGCTCGGATGACTTCTCCAATCGGGCGGATGCGTTCTTCAAAGTGGGGGCGCAAATCTCGACCCGCGACCGCGATGCCATCTTCAAGACGCTGTCAGGCTATCTCAAGCTCATTTTTCCAGACGGGGGCGAAACGGAGGATGACGTCGAGGATATGCTGCGGATTGCCATGGAAAGCCGCAAACGGGTGAAAGACCAGCTGGCCCGGATCGACAGCACCTATCCGGATGTGGATTTCCATTTCGTGGGTTCTGACGGCCAGAAACGATCGGTCACGACGGTTGAGGAGGAGGAATTCCCGCAGTTCTATCATCTCAAACCGGCACTTGATCCCAAAGAACAAGGCGATCAGGGGCCGGATACGCCTGCAGAGGCAGCAACAGGGGATGAACGCGGCGCAGGCGCGCCTGTGACAGTACCACAACCCGTCGAAGACCAGAACACACAAGCATGGCCGGTGACGCCAGTTCTCGAAGAAGGCCACAAAGTCTTCACGGAAAACCGCAAGGGGGTTAGTTATGACACCTTGTTTGGGCCCTACATTGATGGCGCGTCGCGGATCATGGTGACGGATCCCTACATTCGGTACTTCTATCAGACCCGCAACATGATGGAGTTTGTGGAAATGGTCATCCGCCGTAAGGCGCCTGAAGACCAGGTTGCCGTCCATCTGGTGACCGGCGCTGATGATGGCAATGTCGGACAGCAGCGCGAACTGCTTGAATCGATCAGCACGGCCTGCCTGGGGTCCGGGGTCGAGTTTACATGGGGCTTTGATGCGTCTGGCACAGCGCATGCCCGGGATATTGTCACGGATACCGGCTGGAAGATTGTTCTCGATCGCGGGCTTGATATCTTTCAAGCGCCCGTGAAAACCAGTGGTTTTTCGCTAAGCGACCGGATGCAGGAGCACCGGATGCTGAAGGGGTTCTATGTGACCTACGTGCGGCTGCCGGATCAGCCTCTGGCGACGTAAAGGAATGACAAGTTGAAAAGCAATGAAAACATCGAGGTTCTTACTGGGCAGCTGGTGGCGCAGAACATGCTGCTGCAGATGCTCATCGGTCAGGTCACATTATATGGCCCCGATCGTGGTGTTGAACTGCGTCATGCGATCGAAGCTGGATTGGGCGCGATCAACGGCAATCCAAATATGACCACGCGAGAGAAATTCGGCTGCGAAAAGACCCTTGAAGATGCGATCGACACGATCGATCAGCTCCGCGTGAAAGCGGGTTGGACGAAATGAGTTTGTCGGTAGTCCATATACAGCACCATCTGGAATTTTTGAAAAGGCATGTCAGCACGCTGATGCAGCTGGTGGAGGTAGGACAACCTGATGCTGCCCAAGACCTGACAAAGCTGGAGTGCATCTGGCGGTTGGAGGTTGAAGAATTGCACGCAGTCCATCTGTGTGAGGATGATGCTTACTTTGAGAAGCGAGAACTGATTGCCACTAAGCGGAGGGAGAAATAATGGCTTTCCGTTTTTGGCGCCGCATCCGTCTGGCCCCCGGTATCACGCTGAATTTATCAAAATCGACGGCCTCGCTGTCCCTCGGTCCGCGCGGCGCGAAATACACCATCAGCCCGCGAGGGAACCGGGCCACGGCAGGTATCCCAGGGACGGGACTGTTCTACACAGTCCATGACCGAAAGCGCGCCGGGCGCGGTGGGGCGGCACCTGCGCCATCGGTGCCACAGCGCGACCGGTTGGAACTGGGCTTCTTCCAGCGTTTGATGACTCCCACAGAAGAGAAGCGTTTCATCGATGGCATTCAGGCGCTGAATAGCGAAGATCAGGATGCCGCGCTGGCGGCGTTGGAAGAGGCGCGCGATCTGCCTGATGCCGCGTGGATGGCCGGAATGATCCGTCTACGCCGTGAAGAGTTCGACTTTGCAAAGGGGCATTTCGAACATGCACTGGCTCGGCTCAGTGATCTGGGCACGCTGTTTGGTAAGTACGAGATTGCGGCTCAGGTTAGCTTACCGATCACCGAGGACATCTTTGCGCATGCCTTCCCACGGGAGCGAGGCACGCGGCTTGCACTGGTCGAGATCGCGCAGATTGAGGGCCATCACAAAATTGCCATGACACATATCGCGCGGCTGATGGAAATCGACCCTGTTGACCCGGTGGTGTTGCTGTCCTTCGCCGAACTGGCGCTCGACACAGCGGATGACCGCAGTTTGATGGACCGCGTCGTGCGCGCCACGGCGCATGTCAAAAACGAGACACCGATCGATACCGCGATCTTGCTTTATCGTGGCAAGGCACTGGCTGCGTTGGGACTGCCCGATGCTGCTATCGACGTGTTCACACTGGCCAATCGCCGTCGCAAGGACCGGCCTGAAGCACTTTTGCACCAGATCCGCTACGATCGCGCGGTTCTGTATGAACAATCTGGCCAGCGTTCCCGTGCCAGAAGCGAGTTCGAACGCATCTATGCCGCTGATCCCGCGTTCCAAGATTTGCGGGCACGGTTGGGCATCTGTACCGCAGCTTCTGACAACTCAGGCGCGCTCTAGGCAAGGGTGCGTGATCTTTTGAGAACAATGATTTTGGAGAAATGAACGATGAAAGCCACCGAAGCAAAGCTGCTTGAGTTCCTCAAGCGCTCACCTCAATTTGTCATACCGATCTACCAGCGCACCTACAGCTGGACCGAGAGTGAGTGTCAGCAGCTTTGGGGCGATATCATGCGTGCGGGGCATCGCTCAGATGTTTCTGCGCATTTTGTAGGTTCAATCGTATACGTCGAAGCAGGCTTGTATCAGGTGACCAGTCAGTCACCACTTCTGGTTATTGACGGTCAACAACGTCTGACCTCGGTTATGCTTATTCTCGAAGCGCTGGCGCGCGCACTAGGCGATGATGAGCCAGTGGATGGATTTTCAAGCGAGAAAGTACGCAGCTACTTTCTGCTCAATCCTCTCGAAAAGGGTGATCGGCGCTACAAGCTGTTGCTGACCCAAGGCGATCGGGACACGCTGCTCAGCATCATGCAGCAAAAGCCGGTTGCAGAAGATGGGTCGCTGCGGGTGAAGCAGAATTTTGCTTTCTTTGAAGACAAGATCGCGGGTTTGAATGGTGACCTGACCCCGCTCTGCGAAGGATTGGCAAAACTGATGGTTGTCGATATTTCGTTGACGCGCGATCAGGACAACCCGCAGCTGATCTTCGAGAGCATGAACTCGACAGGCCGCGAACTCAGCCAGGCTGACCTGATCCGCAACTTTGTTCTCATGGGACTCGAGCCGGATCACCAGAGCCGGATTTATGAGGACCATTGGCATCCGATCGAAGTAAGCTTTCCCCAAGATGGCTATGGTGCCCATTTCGACACGTTCATGCGCTATTATCTAACCTTGCGGACAGGCGAGATCCCAAATTTGCGCGATGTCTACACAGCGTTCAAAGAATACGCCCGCGAACCGAAGGTCGCGGAGGTCGGCGTGGACGCGTTGGTCAGGGATATTCAAGCCTTTGCCCAGTACTACACTCGCATGGCGCTGAACAAAGAGCCTGATGCTGAATTGGCAGTTGCGTTTCGTGATCTGCGCGAACTGAAGGTCGAGGTTGCCTTTCCGTTCTTGCTGGAGCTGTATCACGATTACGACGCAGGCCTGTTGCCGAAGTCTGATTTTCTGCGAGCCGTGCGCTTGGTCGAAGCCTATGTATTCCGGCGCGCTGTCTGTGCTATCCCTACCAACTCATTGAACAAGACGTTCGCGACCTTCAGTCGGGTTCTGCGAAGAGATAGCTTTTTAGAAAGCATCGAGGCGCATTTCATGACGATGCCGTCCTATCGGCGCTTTCCTGATGATGAGGAATTCCGTCGCGCAATGGCGCAACGCGATTTGTATAACTTCCGCAGTCGCTCCTACTGGTTGCGTCGCATCGAGAATTTTGATCGCAAGGAGCGGGTTGCTGTCGATGAGTATACAATCGAGCATATAATGCCTCAAAACGTAAACCTGTCATCGGGATGGCGCAACGCACTCGGCCCGGAATGGCGCAGGGTGCAGGAAACTTTGCTCCATACCGTCGGAAACCTCACGCTCACCGGTTATAATGCTGAGTACAGTGATCGACCCTTCGAGGAAAAGCGCGACATGCATGGTGGCTTTCGTGAAAGTCCACTGCGACTGAATGAGGGACTTGGTTCCATCGACGTATGGAATGAAGATGCAATTGCGAAGCGGGCTGAGCGGATGACCGGAATTGCGGTCAGGGTTTGGGATGCACCGCGACTGTCGCCGTCGGTCCTCGAAGGTTATCTACCCCAAGTTGATCAAACTGTGGAATACACGTTATCAGATCACCCCACTGTAGATGAAGGTGGGTCAATGCAGCCACTGTTTCACGCGCTGCGTCAGAACATTTTAGCGCTTGACCCCTGCATGACCGAGGAAATTGTCAAATCCTATATCGCTTTTAAGGCGGAAACGAATGTGGTCGACGTCGTGGCGCAAGCGCGGCAACTGCGGTTGTCGCTAAATATGAAGTTTCATGATCTTCGCGATCCCAAAGGGATCACCCGCGACATGACAAGCATCGGCCATTACGGCAATGGCGACGTCGAGGTTGCCATCAAGGATTTGGATGAACTGCCATATGTGATTGGCCTGATCCGCCAGTCGCTCGAACAGCAGATGATCGGTTCGGAAGAATAAGCTTGGTTTTGGTCAGACGCAATTAAACCAGAGCATGGCGGTTTGCAGCAGGTGATCATAATTGCCCGCCATGGCCTCTACCATGAATTTGTCGATATGCTCATCGGGCAAGTCGGCCTGCTTTGCAGCCTGGCAGCAGCGACCCATGACGGCAAGGGCATTGCCGTCATGGCCGGTGAGTTCGACAATGACGTTTGGGTGTTTCGGCCTCATCGTTTTGGTTTCCTTCCGGCAGTTACCGTGACAACGAGCGTGACCGGCGCGCATAGTCCAGTCGTATGTCAAGAAATTCATAGGGGTTTATGGCACGTCCGCACCTGATCTCGGAGCACCGCGTAATCGGCAAGCCAGCCTATGATCAGTGAGCTTTCCGGCAGCTGGGCCAGTTCTTCTGCTACAATCGCTTGCTCTGCCCTGCTGTATTCCACCACTGGCGGACATGGCTTCACCGTACCGTCAGAATCCACCCCCGCGCAGCCGTTCAAGAAGGTCATCGCGGCTGCGAGGACGCCCGGCCGCAGCGTCCAGCATCTGGCGTTGTAGGACATTGTCGCGCTCCAATGTTTCCAGCCGCTCAGCGGCGCGCCCAGCGCGCTCACCGGCCCGGCGAAGGTTAAGAATGAAGAGCG
>Ga0307944_1000902_pt1 | contig 14930 bp, 16 predicted proteins | sample OrgLakmetagen179_FD_201831 | JGI IMG/M metagenome (GOLD analysis project Ga0307944, IMG submission 201831) | Saline water microbial communities from Organic Lake, Antarctica - #179 | ecosystem: Environmental > Aquatic > Non-marine Saline and Alkaline > Saline | place: Antarctica: Organic Lake... | reverse complement strand
GGTAGCAGCTGCTGCCCATGAAGGATTGCTGTATGAATTAGCTCCGTTTTGTATTGCTTTGTGTCTTTCATTAGTCGCTTCATTGACTAATAGTACAAGTGTTTTTTTCTATCATCTTCTTGTAGTAATTTTGACGCTTCGATTCTAGGCTTGTATGCCTTTATTGTTTTTGATATTTCAGATTTAGCTTTTGATTTGAACCAATCAGAGGTCTTCTTCTTTATTTTATGTAGCTCCCTTACGTTGTTGCTCATTTCTTGTTCTCCTTGAAACGCATAACGCCCAGTTATTTGTCGAGACTGCCCCGAATATTGATATGAACACGCACCCTAAACAATAGCCCAATCTTTTGGTAGGATTTTATCTTCTATCATGGCTTGCTGTATTTTTCCTGCAAACATGCCCATTTCTTCTCGTTTCATTTGCCCATCTTGATAGGATTTATATACTTCTTTTGCATCCATGTAACTATTGAACTTTATATTGCCAAACCAACCTGGTTTATAAATATTGACGAAGCCACAAGACCGGCAGTAAATTAGATGCATCTGTAGTCCATCATCATCGTTTGGGCCAAATGCCCATACTAATTTGCTTCTTCCTTCATCCTTAGCATGAACACTATCGACCACCCCGCAGTGATGGCACTTCTTATTGGACATTGTTGTCTCTCCTTTTACGCATAACGTAAAAGTAAGGGGCTGCGCGCTTTTGCGCAGTCCCGCTTGACTGCCGGGTTAGGCTAATGACGCGCAAACATGGGTATGAGAATGGCGGCGAGAATGCCAATGACCGGCAACCCACCAAACACCCAAATAACCCAGGTTTGAACACCGCCCTTGTAGCGAAGATATTCCAGTAGTTTAGGTTCATCTTTCACGGTGAGTTGTGCAGCAGCAATCTTTTTCTTGATGTTGTTGTGATACAGCGAATCGGCATAAATCGTGAACGCGATCCACGGCACAAATAATACGATGGCAGAGAGTCCCGGAGAGCCAGCCTTCTCGAATATATTCGACAAGAATATGATGCCCAAGAATGCGAAAAACCATCCGTACATTTTTCGATAGAGTGCCCAGACTCCACCACAAAGGAAGGCCGGCCAATTCCAGCTTGCTTTCAGGCCGGACCCTAGCCGGTCAAATTGCTCGAACTTTGTGAGGTAGTAGATGCGATTTTTGTCGCCAAGGATTGTTTCATACAGATTTTGCATATTTGCTCCCTTCGTAAAAGCCTAACGCCCAGCTGTGCGGAGAGCGAGCGAAGCGAGTGATTCCGACACCAGCTGTTTGTGTCCGCCCAGCATGGGCATGAACTAATGGGGTGAAAGTCCCCTGTGGGAAGATCACCGTTCAGCCGGTTTTACCCGATTGAACGCTAACCACTAGCGAATGGCAAGGGCCAGCTTGATAGTGGTAGGTGATTTTGGGGCTTTCGGGTTTTTTGCGCACTACGCACGCGTGAGCGAATTTTAACCGTTCGCAAGGGTGTTGGCATAGGCGGCTGCGGCTTCTTGTGGCGTCATCGTTTGGGTAACGGTTTGGATGGGTGAGCCGTCTTTGCCGGATAGTTCGATGGCCTGCTGACTTTTGCCGTAGGCCCGCTCTAGGGCCTGTTGACAATTGCTGAAGGTAGTTTGATGGAACCGTTGGTTAGGAAAACCCGCTCTATCCAAACCGCCCTTACGGGGCAAAAATCACCTGGCGATGATAGGTGAGAAACATAGATTGCTCTGGACTAAAATGTTCACCAGGTCTGGCCACTGCTAACAAGTTAAACGATTGCCTTGCCTCTTGACTCAACTGCGACGACAGAATCAGCTTTCCATCGTCTGAAAAGGTTATAAAGCCCTTGTCGAACAAATGGTCGATGTGGACCGCGAGCATTAGGCCATTGTTTCCATCCAGGCGCTCCCTATTGCTGGAGTCCCTCCAGGGCTTTATGTGGCTAGCCCTCAAATGTTGAGGTTCTTTAAGACCTGTGACCCTGCAGCTGTGTCCAATTTCCGACACTGCTCTTCGGAACTGGCCTTGCCCCACACGGGCTTTGCTAATTTGCTCTCTCTCAGTTGGTGAAATACCTGGGTCTGTGTTGAGGCGTTCTAGTTCACTTGCTTCTTTGATTTGGGCTGAAGCTGTTATTGCCTCTGAGAGAACCTGACTCCTGACATTCGCATCACCAGTGTTATTCAGTAGATAGTTCGCCAGACTTTGCGAAATTTGAGACAAATATGCGCCCTGATTACCTTCACCCGCTTTGTTCAATGGAGCGTACTTGGCGGCCAGCATCGGCTTGATATAATTGAACTGATCCTTTGGGCGAAAAGATCTTGACGTGGCGATGAAGTCTACTGAAACGAGCCATCCGTCCATTGACCAGTCATTCCCTACGATGCCAAATTCTTGCGGTTTGGGAGCTTCAGTGGCTTTGCCACAGACCACGCCAACGTCATGAATCTTGGCGTTCGCGTAAGAGAACACTAAATCACCTGGCTCAGTACGGGTCATATTGTCGTAGAAGTGGCTTTTCTGCCCATTCTTTTACGTCTTAGGTGACCATAGATAGCCGCCGGAGACTTCCTGAGAATACGTCTTCCTATGATTTACCCACCAGTACCTCATTGAACCTCCTTCGTAACTTCCCGGTTTTCAGCATCTGTGACTTTAGCTTCTTTATCTGTCCGTATACTTCCGGATGGCTCAGGCTTCTTGCTGCGCTGTTCCAGAATTAGGACTCGTGAGCTTCCTCTCGAACCAGGTTCCCTGAGATGCTTCGGATTCTGCCACCTTAAAAGACTGCTTATTCTTGATTGCTTATAGCGAAAATATATTTGTATGCTCTGATATCGCGACCTTTCGGTCATTCGATATGCCAAGCTTGTTTCAGTCGATTAGTGCTATGGCTCCATTTTGGCGTTGTCGGTTTGCAGACGGTATTCTGGTTGCCAAAGAGCCCCACTTCGCTAAAGGCTCGGTCTTTCGACACGGTATGCAGCCAACGCACTGGGACGAGATATTCTGCCGCTTCATCGTCAGCCTCTTCATTTAGGTGACTATAGCTTCCAGTGTCTTCCATTTGTTGAAGCGTGAGCGGGTCATCAGGGGTGTTAAACTTGAATTTATCCGCCCGTTCACGTTCGCCGATGACTATGCCCACGCCAACGTAGCCGGTCTTTGGGATGTTGACCCACACTCGGTCGCCCTCTGAGAGCATCGATAAAGTTTTGGAGTACCATTTGGCGCCACCGCCGGCAATGAAACCGAGCTTTCTTGCTAGCTCCCATGGGCGGTCATCACCAAAAGAGACATAGAACTCACCGTTCCAGGGCTCTTTCTTGCCCTTGGTGACCGCCCGTTCCTGATTTTCATCCGGATCAATCATCCATGCTCGGCTCAGGTACTGTTGGCCGTTGTCTTCGAAAGCTGCGAAGAAGAGTGCGTTGATGAATATCTGGGCGTAATCGTTCAGGTAGTTGATGATGCGCTCAGTGCTCGCATCCAGCGAGGTCGCGACGACAACCATCTGGTGACTGTCGTTGATAGTAATATTCGAGAGAGATGTTCGGAACTTGGCGGCAAAGGCTTCATCCAGCGTTTGGTGCTTAAGCTGGTAGGTTTTCGCGAAGTTGAGGTAAATGTCCACGATGTCTGAGTCGGAGAGGTTAGCTATCCAGGAGGCATAGTCGATGGTCTGCGCAACCACATCGCGAGGTGTCTTGTTTCGTTTTAGTTCGACAATGATGATGGAACCGTTGGCATCCATTGCGAGTAAGTCGATGAGTTTGTCGTAACTGGTGCGCACCTGACGGCCAATCAGAAGCCAGTCGGAATTCAGGATGGAGATGTCCTTCATCACCTGATCTTCCAGCAGCGCTTCGTCTGCCAGGGTTGCTGGTTTGAGTTTTTGGGGCTGGTCGCCGATACGCCAGATGCCTTGTTCGATTGCCATAAATCGCCTTTTTATTTGCAGTAGCTGTTGGTTCTGCGTAATGCTTTCTGTAACACGGCTCCAATCGGTGAATCCGCTTTGCGGTGAAGCTGCTGAGGTCTTTTTATTGACTGCTTTTCAGGAAGCATCCCACCCTTGTGCTACTTGTCTGTATTCTGTCGTAAGTACTGAACATCACGGATGTTGCAAATCCACTCTGACAGGCCTATTATTCTTTTTAACACGGCCCCCGCCTCTTGGTTTCGAAAGGAATCTACGCGGGGGTTCTTATTTTCTGCCCCACCGCTTTACCACCAATTGCGCCAGTCTTCCGGTAAACCCATATCCATCACAGATAACGCTCGTTGAGAATGTTGCTGGGGGAATGCGACCAGATGTAGAGCCAGCCGCGAGTGCCATTCCGTATCCGGGTAAATGGTTTTGACCATGTGGCGACAAATCGCCAGCAACAGAAAGGGTTTCGCTATCAGGTCATTCTTTCCGGCGAAGCTGCGGCACCAGTCAATCTCATCCGTGCCCGCCAAGCTGGGTTGATCCACCACGTTTCGGTTCCAGAGTCGGCTATGGTGTGCGCATAGATTCCGCAGGTAGTTCAGTGAGCGCAGCCAGGTTTGAAAAGTGCGCCAATCCTGAATGCCATAGCGGCTGGCAACAATTAGCTGGTCTTTCACTTTCATCATGGCAAAGAACTGTGACACGGCACCGAAGTCCCAGGTTTCTACTGCTACCCAGATGGGCAGTGGTCCTCCGTGCCTTGCTCGGTAGTGTTTAACGAAATCTTCCTTCGAACGGCGTTGTAGATCCTGGCATTTGCTCTGCCACTGCTCGAAGTGCGTCCTGCCATCCCCGCGTTTTTTGCGAGTGAAGGATGGGTGGAGTTCGTCCAGCTCGAGGTGCGCAAACAAAGACCGTTTGCCGAGGAGATGCGCGATATCTACCCGCAGCGCCACTTCAATTCGCTCCAGCGCATCCATGACCTGAAGCCGCAGCTGCTTGTCGAACAGATAGAGGCGCACCGCATCCACGAACTGGGTATCCGGGTGGAACTCGTCCATCGCCTTTGTGGAGAGTCTGTCGTTCTTGCTGTCCTGCACCACCTCAAACTTCCGAAAGGGATACCAGTAGGCGCTGAGGCGGTAGTAGCCCACGTGCCCCAGGTAATCCAGAGCGGCGGGCTCGTCGGTGACTACCATGTCACGGGATTTTAGCAGTTCCAGTTGCTCTGCAAAGGACTTCCATGGCCTGTTGTAGGGCATTAGTTCAGGGCTCCCGTCACTACGGCCTCAGCCAGTTGGCAGCGGGTTTTGCTGGTTTGGTTCAGGCGCTCTTTGAGTCGGTCACAGAGGGCCATGAGCTCATCGACTTTTTGGACGATGCGGGTTTGTTCCTTGGCCGGCGGCAGAGGGAAGGGAATCGCCTCAATCTGCTTTGTAGATATGTGTGGAACCCCGTTGCTCCTACCTGGATTTATGGCGTCAGTGAACATATTTGAGTTTAACCAGCGCTCTAAATATCTGGGATCAACCGTATTCCCAAATGCTTGAAACCGCGCGACGCGCTGGAGAAGTAAGCATGGCGTGTCTTTCTCGCGGATTACTGCATATTTGAGTCCAGTATTTATTAACGGCCGATCCAGAGAGATTACTACGTCGCCCTCTGCAAGCATGAATCGCTCAAATTCTTGAGCCAAATCCTCCGGCAAAGAAACAGCCTCCTTCCAATCAATAAATCCGTGGGAAACGTTAACATTTCGAACTAGTTTGATCCCGCTACTTTTGAACCAGCCGCTTTTGAACGCGTAACCATTTTGAAGCTGAAAGATAGTTCCAACTGTAGTGCTGCACCAGCTTGTGGGGAGGTTGAGAATATGTGTGTCATCTGTAAGTATTTGGAGGCTGTTGGATATCTTTACTTGGCGCTTCTGGACTAGTTGTTCTTTTTGAAGTTTTAGATTTTCTAGCAAAGCTGATGCTGATCCATCCCCTGCTTTCTGCTCTACCAAAAGCCCCATCACCGCTAGTTGCAGGATGGTCTGTTTAAGCTTTTCGATGCTCTGTTCGGTGGTGAACAGGGTATCGAAGTGGGCGGCGAGGCGGGCCCAGTTGTCGGCCAGTTCGGTGGTTTTTTCGGATCGGTTGAGGGTGCCGAGCAGGGTGTCCACGAGCGTTTCATGGGCTTCGAGTTGGTCGCCGCTTTGCCGGGCCAGTCGGTCGCAGAGGGCCATGAGTTCATCGACTTTTTGGACGATGCGGTGTTGTTCTTTCTCCGGTGGAACTGGAACAAGCATATTGTCGAGGGCTTTTTTATTTAGGTTGTTTATTCCAATCCCTTTCCCCGCTGCTTGTGCTTGATCACGGTAGAGGGGGGTAGTCGTATACAAACCTAAATACGAACTAAGTTTTTGTTTCAGTGGCCGGACTGCACCACAGAATGCACCGAATGTAGCCTGTAGGTCACAGTTAGTTTGAGCTGCTTTCCCAACAAGATTTGCTGAACCGCTAGACATTGCGATTAGAATGTCACCCTTCGTAATCAGCTGTCTATCGTTTACAAGCTCCAGAGGCACGTAGATTGCTGCCTCATCTGTGATGGTTTCTTGAATGTTGTTGGCGCGTAGTAGGGCGATGTGGTTCTCCGCTGCTTGCTCCAATACCTGATGCTTCTTATAGGTTACGCCGCGAATAATTTCGGCCAAATCGCCGAGCCGGCACCATTCCCAGCCTTTGGGTAATTGATAGGGAGTTTCGGTGTTGATTACTTCAGAGAGTTTTGTTTGTGGTCCAAGCTGTCTCTCACCAACTAATGCATATCGTTGGTTACGTACCTCCGCTATTAAACATGAGGCGGGGTCATCGCCAGAATCTTGCTCAATGAGTTTTCCTCGAACAGCCAACTCCAGAATCAACCCCCTCAGTTTCTTAACTCCAGTCAGCTCAACTTTGCTATTACTCCCCCGGCCACGGGTAGACTTCTGAGATACTGCACCCGTCCACAAATCCAGATGCTTGGTAATCAACTCCCGCCTACTCACGCAGTCCCCCCGGCGGTCTTTTCGCTTAGTGCTTCAGCCAAGATACCCCGTAACTGGTCGCGAATCCCCTGAATCTCTACCTGTTGCTGTTCATACCTAGCCAGCAATTCATCCGGGTCATAGTTGACTAGCTCACCCTGATGAGGATTCTTGATATCCAGGTTGTAGTTACGAGCTTTGATGTCGTCGAGTGATACTTTCCACGCCTGCTCGGTTTCTTCACGGTCGGCAAAGCCTTCAGTCTCATCGCCCCACCAATCAATTTCAGTTTGGAATTCCTCAAACCGCATGGGTTTGGTTTTGTTGTAGTTTTTCACACCGTCCGGGTAGGGGTGTTCGTAGTACCACACGTTTTCGGTGGGCTTGCCTTTGGTGAAAAACAGCAGATTGGTTTTGATGCCGGTGTACGGGCTGAACGCGCCGTTGGGCAAGCGTACGATGGTGTGCAGGTTGCACTCATTCAGCAGCTTTTCTTTCAGGCGGGTTTTCATGCCTTCGCCGAACAGGAAGCCGTCTGGTAGCACCACGGCAGCGCGGCCGCCGTTGCGCAGCAAGTGGATAAACAGGGTCATGAACAGGTCAGCTGTTTCCCGTGTGCGGAAAGCTGCGGGGAAGTTGGTTTCTATGCCGTCTTCTTCCATGCCGCCAAAGGGCGGGTTGGCGATGATGACGTCTACCCGTTCTTTCGGGCCCCAGCTAATTAGCGGGCGAGCCAGGGTGTTGTCGCGCTTAATCTGGTCTGGCATTTCGATGCCATGCAGAATCAGGTTGGTGGTGGCCAGCAGGTGAGGTAGGGGCTTTTTCTCGACGCCCATAATGGTTCTTTGAAGGGTTTGCTCATCCTGCGGCGTTTTCACATAGCGTGTGCGCTTGTGGTCGATGGTGCAGGTTAGGAAACCGCCGGTACCGCATGCCGGGTCCATCACTTTTTCGTCTAGCTTTGGGTCAACCCGATTCACCATGAATTGAGTAACAGCGCGAGGTGTATAGAACTCACCGGCGTTGCCCGCGCTTTGTAGGTCTTTGAGGATTTGTTCGTACATATCGCCAAGTTCGTGGCGCTCGGCGGATTTGTTGAAATTCACGCCGCTCTGCAACTTGTTGATGACCTGGCGCATCAGCTGGCCGGATTTCATGTAGTTGTAAGCATCTTCAAACACGTTGCGGATAACCACGCCGCGGTAATCGTCGCCGGTGGGTTCCAGAGTTTGCAGCCCGGGAAACAGGTTGTTATCAATAAAGTTCTTCAGGTCGTCGCCGGTTATGCCTTCCGGGTCGGCGGCCCAATTGCGCCAGCGCAGATGCTCTGGAATCGGAGATTTGTAGTTGTCGTAGAGGACGTCCCATTCCTGCTCGCGGTCGTCAAAAATCTTCAGAAACAGCATCCACACCAGCTGGCCTATGCGCTGGGCGTCGCCGTCTACGCCAACGTCTTTGCGCATGATGTCCTGAATGGATTTAATGGTGCTGCTGATAGACATAGGTAATGCATTCCTGAGATGTCAAAAATAGGGGGGTCACGAAAGGCCGGTGGTTAGTCGATTTTCCGGTACAGCTCTTGTTCTAGGCTTCTTACCGCTTCGGTGTAGCCAGGTTTGCCGCCGAAGGCATCAATCAGTTCCATCGGTGCGCCAATCTGGCTGAAGGGCGCGAGAGTGAGGATTTTAACATCCTCAATGGACTCAATGCCGGTATCGGTATATTTCTGCAGTAGCGCGTCCAGTACCTGCCGGCTGGGCCCTTCGTACTGGCTGAAGTAGTTGTTCTTGCGCACCTGTTCCGCGCGTTCTTTGCGGGTGAACGGGGGCTGGTCGTAAACGATGTGGCAGATAACATCGAACGGGTCTGGCTCGGCGCCCAGCTTCTTGCTGACGTCTTTTATGAGGTCGTCCCAGATAACGCCCTGTTCCGTTAGTTCGTCAATAATGACCTGCTTACGGTCGGCCTGGTGCCAGCGGCGTAGGAAGTCGTTTAACGAAGCATATTGCTCTTTCACCTGTTTCCGAGTGAAGTCTTTCAGACTTTCGGTGATGAGTTTGCCATCCGGCCCCAAGTACTGGACTCGCTCGGCAATAACGGCGATTTCAACGTTGCCGACCACGTATTTTACGCGTTTTGGCCTGCCGGTTTCTTCCTCTTCACGGCCAGAGGTGTTGCCGTCGTCGTTCTGCCAGGTTGATTCGGGATCCACTGCGTAGCCTTCGGCGTCTTCCGCGCAGGGGTGTTCGTCGGGTTCTGCGCCGTCGTCTGCTTCATCCACGTCTGGATTAATCGGGTCGTCGGCTTTGGGCTGGTAAACCTTCACCGGGTCGCCATCAAAATCAGGGTCTGCAAACAGTTCAGTGGCTTTTTTGAAGTCCAGAATGGTGAACCAGTGCTTGTTGTAGTCGTCGTTGATGCGGGTGCCACGGCCGATGATTTGCTTGAACTCGGTCATGGACTGAATGCGCTGGTCCAGCACGATGAGTTTGCAGGTTTGAGCATCCACGCCTGTGGTCATCAGTTTGCTGGTGGTGGCAATAACGGGGTAGCGTTCTTCCGGGTTGATGAAGTTGTCGAGCTCGGCTTTGCCCTCCTGTTCGTCGCCGGTAATACGCATCACGTATTTGCGGTTTTCCTGTACCCGCTTCGGGTTCAGGTTCACCAGCGCCTGACGCATGCGCTCGGCGTGGTCAATGTCTTCACAGAACACGATGGTTTTCTGGAAGGGGTCAGAGCTTTCCAGAAATTCGGTGATTTTGCCGGCAACCACCTCGGTGCGCTTTATCAGCACCAGCTGGCGGTCAAAGTCTTTCTGGTTATAGATGCGGTCTTCTATTAGCTCGCCGTGCTTGTCGGTTTGGCCTTTGGATGGGCGCCAGCCTTGCAGGTCTTTGTCGAGGTCTACCCGCACCACTTTGTAGGGGGCCAGAAAGCCGTCTTCGATGCCTTGTTTGAGCGAATAGGAGTATACCGGCGCGCCGAAGTAATCGATGTTAGAGACTTCTTTGGTTTCTTTTGGCGTCGCAGTCAGGCCAACGTGGGTGGCGGTGGAGAAGTAATCAAGAATCTGGCGCCAGGCGGAGTCCACTGAGGCGCTGCCGCGATGGCATTCGTCGATGACGATAAGGTCGAAAAAGTCCGGCGAGAACTGTTTGTAGATGTTCTGCTCTTCTTCGCTGCCGGTCACCGCTTGGTAAAGAGACAGATAGATCTCGTAGGACGGGTCTACCGTGCGATTGGTGACCTTGGTCATCGCCTGGCCGAAGGGTTTGAAGTCGTTGTTTTTGGTCTGGTCTACCAGAATATTGCGGTCAGCCAGAAACAGGATGCGCTTCTTTTGTTTGGCCTTCCAAAGCCGCCAGATAATCTGGAAGGCGGTGAAGGTTTTGCCGGTGCCCGTGGCCATTACTAATAGAATGCGGTTCTGGCCTTTGGCTACGGCTTCGACAGTGCGGTTAACCGCCACGGTTTGATAATAGCGAGGTGTGCGCCCACTGCCGTCATCGTAGTAGGGCTGTTCCACGATTTTGCGCGCCTGGCTGCTAATGCCTTTGTACTGGCAATACAGATTCCACAGCGTTTCTGGCGAAGGGAACTCGCTCAGTTGCAGAGTTGTTTCGGTCTGGCCAAATAGCCCGGTGCGGTCGTGGAACAGAAAGCCATCACCGTTGCTGCTGAACACAAAGGGGGCATCCAGAGCATCGCCGTAAGCCAGCCCTTGCTGCATGCCGTCGCCCAGGCTGTGGTTGTTGTCCTTGGCCTCGATGATGGCAATGGGCAGGTTCTTTTTGTAGCTGAGAACGTAATCCGCGCGGCGGCGTTTTCCCCGGGTGTGCAAGCGGCCCCGCACGATGATGCGGCCGGCGGTAAATGACACTTCTTCCCGCACCTGTTTCAGCATATTCCAGCCTGCCTTTTCCAGTGCTGGGTTAATGAACTTGGTGCAGATATCCCGCTCCGTGAGCTTTTTCTTGTCCATGCGCTCGCCACCGTTACGTCCAGTTTGCAACTATTTGGTTTTGAATAGATTTGGGGCTTCAGAGTAGCCTATTAAAGCATGCTGCAGAAGACTTGTGTCGGTGCCAACTCACCGGCGGTCGATCTTCGGCTTCGCGTCCTTCACGCCGCCTTGTGTTGCGTCTATTCATCTGGTTCTGCTGATTCTTCTGTGTTGGTGCCCGAAGGGAAAACTTTATTTTTCGGTTTTTAGTCAATCAAAGTTTTGGCTGATATAGGTAATCCGCATTTCGCTCTTTGCCTTATAGAGCGTATGACCAGCGTCGCATCGCCAAATATCTGTCCATGATGTGTAGGACTTATCGACCCGGTTTTTGTCTTCTTTGCTCATGCTGACATCAGTAACTGACTGCTTGCACGAATAGCACCAGACACGAGCTGCGCCGCTTTTTACCCATTCGACCATCCGACGGTCGATGATTTTGAAAGCTCCAATAGGCAGTTCGGTCGCCTTTTCTCCATTACTCCGGCCGGCTTGCCTCAGCCATATGGGCAATGACTGGCGAACAACCTCATCGTACCAAGACATTATTATTGGTTCGTCGACATACATCAGGGACCATACAAGTAGGCTACTGGCAGGCATAGTGATGATGCAGTTGTACTGATGCTTGTCATAGCTAGGGCCAGCTATTTGCACAGTTTCGAAGCAGGCCGGAAGTGCGTCGAGGTAAGCCTGGATATCTCGGTTCATGCGTGATCGGATCCGATAATCCCTATTGAACAACAGTTTCAACGTATGCCGCATGGTTCTCTGTGACACGCATATATTCCTAGGCGGCGATCGCCAAGCTGATGAGGCCGGTAAGAGTTGTGGAGAGCCTTATTAAAGAATTTCTGAGCCAGAGTTTTGCGCACGTATGTACTGTTCTCTAAATTCACCTAAAACCTTACCACTCACGGCCATTAAACATTCGCTGAGATGTGGGCGTTGTCTTTGCTTTCAGTGAAGCCAGCAGTGTATTGGAAAACGCTTATGGCCCTCTGGCCATCTCAGGCAAAATCGGCCTTTTCTTTACAATATCGGCCCTGTGGAGCACGGCAGGCACTGCAATGAGCTTGGCAAATATTCGATTGTTAGTTCTGCGCGTGTAGCAGCTCGGATAAAAGTTCACGGGCTGCTAGAACGTCCTCGGGGCCTGCAATGAATAACAGGTCGTGCAGTGCTGATTCAATATCGGCGGTTATCAGGTCATGGCGTAGCCCCTCTGCCAGGGCGCGGGTAATGTCTCCGGCTTGGTAGCGTAGGGTGATTCGGGGCTTGCCGGTCAATCTGGTGACGTTGCTCATGGTGTGTGCTCCTGCATTGTTCACGGTCTTTTATAGTCGGGAAGTTTCGGGTGTTTCTAAAATAGAGCTAAGTAGAAATAGGCTTTCCAATTACAAGTTTTGCACACTCGCCTTTACCTGCCTTCCCTGGCCAGTGTGCAGCGACTAGCAGCCGGGCAATGTGTGAATGCGTTTATGGTCTGGCTCCTTCGAGCTTATTGGCCAATCGCTTTGGGCCGCCGTGTGTAAAAGCACTGTTCAGAGGCTGCATAAACCCCAATGAGAAGTGGTAGGGGGTGGCATAAGTAGGAGTGGTGTATAAACGACACCTGTAAAACCTGAAAAAGCGCTCTACAGGGGTACAATTCGACACCTCTGGCCCTGATTTCATATAACGGGGTGTCGAAAGTGACACCTCTGGGTGGTCTAGGGGTGTCGAATATACACCGGTAGAGCTTTTATTCACGGGCCTTTTCCCAGTCATTTGTGGGCGCTCGATTTCGCCAGCATGGCATCCACGTAAGTCTCCAGGTTCGAGCTTTAGACTGTGTGCGAGAGCAAAAAAGGCTTTCATCTACTTTGACGATAAAACCAGATTTCTCTAACTCTTTGAATGCCCGTATGGCAGGTTTGTTAGAGCACGGTATCTCGCGCTCTGCCTGCCGAACTCCAAACCCTACGGGGCCCGCTGGCGTCCAATGCCGGTGTATAAGATGGATAAGCACCTTGGCGTAGGGGGTCAGTTTCAAGTACGCCTCAGAGGCCAGCAGGCGGCGCTGAATAACAACGGTTCCGCCTTTACCGTCAAACGGCAACTTAGACTTTTGCTTAGCCATAGTCCGGCCCTCACTTGGGGGCCAGTAGCAGGCGGGCAAGTTCCCTAGACTCTGGCTCTAAGTGGTAGATACCAGGGCGCGTCACAAAACCATCGCGGTCGATCTTCTCTACCCGTTCGGTGCGTATGCTCAGGTGGAACTTGTCGCGCAGTTCGCCGATGTAGTGCGGGCTGTTGCTGGCTCCGGCTACGCTGTCGCCTTCTTCACGTGGTAACTGGCCTATTAGCAGCGCAATGATTAAGCGGCGGTGCCGTGGGGTGATATACTGGCGCAGGCGTCTTGCTGTCAGGGCGGGCGTCTCGTTTTTCATGCCTTGCGCCCTTCCATCCGTTCAGCAATCCAGTTACGGATTACCGATTCTGGCCAAGCAACGGCACGTGCGCCAATTTTGACGGGTTTTGGGAAGGTACCAGCGGCCATACCTTCATAGATTGCGGATCGGCTGCGGGCGGTTATCTGCTCCACTTCCTTGCGGCGTAACATCCGGTCAAGTTGCTGGCGGTTAGTTTGTGTGGACTGCGTCTGTGCGGTCATGGATTACCCCGTGGTTCCTGTTGGATTCGTGGCAAGCCTGAACTGTCTTATTAGCCTTGTGCAGGTGTAAGGGTTGCAGGGGTAGGGGTATAGGCCAAGGCTCTAAGCGTTGGGGCGTCTGGCCTAAAGGGGGTGCAGGGGTGAATTTACCACATCTTTTTTCTGGCCCATTCTGGTTTGATTATCGTGGCCCCGGCCTTGGCGGTCACACCGCTGAATTCTTGCTCAATTAGCCATGCTTCCACATCATTTTTTTTTGGGCACCCTGTCCGGTCTTCGGGGTCTGCGTTCTTCCAGTTTGTCCGCCAGGCAAGAATAAGGGCTTTTAATTGGGGCGGGTATTCCTTGCTGTCTTCATCGGCTGGAACCGTTGGCGCTTCGCTGCTGTCGTGCGAAATTGCTTGGTTGGTTAGCCCTAATGTGCTTGCTAACCAGTCAGGTGATGGGTACTGACTCCGCTCTAGAAATTGTTTTAAATCTTTTACTTTGACCGTCGCTTTCTCTAAAGGGTTTGGACTATTTTCCTCGTATCCTTCAACAGCAAGACCTTCGATATACCAGTGCGCCAGAAGCTCCCAGGACTTATCCCCTTTGAGTGCCGCATTGCGCTCAAACTTGCGGGATATATTTAAGTACATGGGGTTGCTAACCGGACTGGACAAAAGGTTGCTATGGACGTATTCGGCAGATGGGTATGGAATGACTTTGCCATTCTTTTTCCCTAAGCCATAAAGCAGCATCCAATTCTGTATCTCTTTCATTTCGAGCTGATGTTCAAGGTTCATCGTCATACTTAATACTCGAAAACGGCGGCTTTGTGGTCTTGTGTCAGGTGGCTATAGCGTTGAACCATGGCTAGTGTTTTGTGGCCTAGAATGTCGGCTATTTCCCGCAGCCCGGCCCCGTCAGGCTAGGCACGGCCAAAACGGTTATGGCTTACGCGCCGCTGGGTCTGGTGATCTTCATTGCCGCGTCTCCCATGCTGTAGCTCCATCGTAGTCATTGCCGCCGGTAGCTACCCACTTGAAGCCGTTCGGTGCAATCGCTATGCATTCAGGTTGCCAGCCTGCGGCATTTTCCAGACTAGACACCCAACCGGCTACGGCATCGCCTGAAACGACTACGAACCCATCAGCGTGCTGTTTTCGGTATTCGGCTATTTCGGTTTGTAGACTCATGATTCACCCCTTGGGTTATTTGCTGGCGGTCTGGCCTATGGCCACCACGTTGCCGCCGGTTCTCAGGTTGTCCAGGTAATCGGCCCATTGCTGCATCATCTCTTTGCGCTCTGGTAGCCAGGTGGTGCGGTTGTA
>Ga0307944_1000882_pt1 | contig 15134 bp, 12 predicted proteins | sample OrgLakmetagen179_FD_201831 | JGI IMG/M metagenome (GOLD analysis project Ga0307944, IMG submission 201831) | Saline water microbial communities from Organic Lake, Antarctica - #179 | ecosystem: Environmental > Aquatic > Non-marine Saline and Alkaline > Saline | place: Antarctica: Organic Lake... | reverse complement strand
AACTTTGAAGGCAAAGGACTAAGCGTTGAACAACGCAATGGAAAAGTATATGTTTCTATGGAAAACAAGCTCCTGTTTAGCTCAGGAAGCTGGTCCCTAGGAAGTGAAGGGAAAAATGCCGTTAATGAATTAGGTAAAGTTCTTGCTCAGAATCCAGACATTGCTGTTTCCATTGAAGGCCATACTGACGATGATCCTTATCGTGGCTCAGGGCAGTTGACAGACAATTGGGACTTATCTACCAAACGTGCCACAGAAGTGCTTAAGCTACTTCTTAAAAACAACAACATTGATCCGCAGAATTTAACTGCTGCTGGAAAAGGGGAATTTGTTCCTGTTGCCAGCAACGAAACCACAGAAGGCAAAGCAAAAAACCGTAGAATTGAAGTTGTTCTAACACCTAAATTAGATGAAATTTCTAATTTATTGAATGAGATGTAGATTTGGTTCTGGGTTTTGGGAATGAGTTAATAGTACAAGATAAAACTTGCAATGTCAATAGCATCCGAAAGATTTTCAATTTTGCCTAAAGATCACTTTTCAACCTAGTAAATACGCTTCAATTAGAGCTTTTACCCTGAAAATAAGTCTACTCTTTATTTTAGATCTATTTGCGAATTACACGATATTTTCTTAACGCCTTCCTTTACTTGATTACAAACGTAGTCTAAAGTAAGATAGTGATAGAGACAAAACCTTATCTTTTCAGCTAAATTTGAGAATGCCTTACTTGTTTTATCTATTGTTCTTCTTATAAGTTCAAGAAGTAAATAATTTATTAGAGCTATGTATATCTGTGATTTAACAGCGTTTTCACTTGTTCCCCAAAATGTTTTGACCTGCAAGTTTTGCTTGAGTGATTTGAAAAACAATTCGATATCCCAACGCTTTTTATATAACTCTGCAATCGTATTGTATTCCCAGTCAAGCTGATTGGTAATAACTTCTATTACTTTATTCTCATCTTCTTTAAATACATGGACTAATCTTAACTCATGCTTGTTAATGCTTGTTTTAACTGCTTTTTTTGAGTTTAAGCGTATGATTTCATCTTTGAGGATATGTCCATCTTTATTTTCAGGTAGTTCTAATTCTCTAATGGTTTCATAACAGGTATTGACTTTTATTCTGGTTACAAAAACATTACTGGCTGCTATTCTGTTTAGCATTAAATTGAAGTCAAAATATGCTCTATCCTCCACAATTACTTTGTCTTTTGGGAAGACTAACTGTTCAAAACCATAACGGTCATGAACTTTTGCTTCTGTAATATTTACTACATCAGGAAGCATTGTGCTTATATCAAATAACTGGTAATTTGGTATTTTTGCTACGCCTGAAGAGTCCCATATTTAAAAATTTTTTCGCAAAAACAAAATAAAGGATTCTGAGGGCTTTTTAAATATTAGACTTTCGGATGCTAGTACTGAAATATGAATAAGGCAAAAAAATTGTCTTACAACTGTATTCTAGTCAATAAATAATACCTAATTTTGCATTTTCAATCTCATTAAGGGGTGTTTTACGAAAGTAAGGCTGAGATTATACCCAATGAACCTGGGCAGGTAATGCTGCTAAGGGAAAACTAAAAGCTGCGAGGCTTTAGATTGTATTACTCCTGTGAACCAAAGCGGTTTTCAGGATTTTTTATTTTAATAACAACCAGAATAATGGCCCCTTTTATTCGTAATAATTTACGAATGAAAACCTTATTTAAACTGGGCTTGTTACTTTTATTTACCGTACAAGCCAATGCACAAAATTACCAAGTAAGTGGTATTGCTACCGACAAAGATGTTCCGCTATCCAGCGTGAGTGTTCATGCCAAAGGAAGTTCCACTGGAACCTATACTGACTCAGAAGGAAGGTATCAACTCTCACTCCCAGAAGGAAAACATACTTTAGTTTTTGCCTTTGGAAACAAAAAAGAAGTACGAATTGATTTGTTTGAAGACTTGACATTAAATGTAGATTTATTTGATGCTATTGAGTCGTTGGAGGAAGTCTTGGTTAGGTCTGTTCGAGTAAATGCAGATTCTCCCATTACCCACTCCAACATCACTAAAGAAGAAATTAAAGAACGGAATTTAGGACAGGATATTCCCATTTTATTGAATTTCTTACCTTCTGTAGTTAGTACATCAGATGCTGGAAATGGTGTTGGGTATACTGGGATTCGTGTTCGCGGTAGTGATGCTTCAAGAGTAAACGTGACCTTAAATGGAATTCCGTACAATGACCAGGAAAGTCAAGGGACGTTTTGGGTGAATTTACCCGACTTCGCTTCTTCTACAGAAAATCTTCAATTACAACGCGGTGTGGGAACTTCCACCAATGGTTCTGGTGCTTTCGGTGCTAGCTTGAATATTTTAACTGATGGAATTTCTGAAGAAGCTTACGGCGAGATAGGAAATTCATTTGGTTCGTTCAATACCCGAAGACACAATGTGAAATTTAGTACAGGATTGCTTCAAGATAAAATTGAAATTTCTGGTCGACTATCTAATATTGAGTCTGACGGTTACATCGATCGTGCTACTTCAGATTTAAAATCCTATTTTTTACAAGGCTCATACAGAGATGAAAACACACTAATAAAGGCACTAGCTTTTGGTGGGCACAACATAACCTATCAATCTTGGTTTGGGATTGATGCCCAAATGTTAAGAGAAAATAGAACTTTTAATCCTGCTGGGCAATATACCGACGAGAATGGTGAAACACGTTTTTATGACAATGAAATAGACAACTACAAACAAGACCATTACCAATTACATTGGAATCAAAAAATAGACAGAAACTGGTCTTCCAACTTGGGCTTAAATTATACCTATGGACGTGGATACTTTGAACAGTACCGCGAAGATGCAAACATGGCTTTTCATGGCATTGGCCCTATACTTGTGAGCAATGAATCAAGCAGTATACTCATAGATGAAACCGATTTGATTCGCAGAAGATGGCTAGACAACGATTATTATGTAGTAAACGCAAACATCAATTATACAGATAATGCGTGGGACATTACAGCCGGAGGTTTTTATAGCTACTACACCAACGAGCATTTTGGTGAAGTAATCTGGGCTAGGTTTGCAGGGCTTTCAGAAATAAGAGACGAATATTACCGTGGAAACGGAACCAAAACAGAAGTTACTTTATTCACCAAGGCCACTCATCGGATAAACAATCAATGGAGTGTGTATGGCGATGTACAGGGAAGGTTTATCAATTATAAAACCACGGGCTTAACATCAGATTTAGAAAACTTGCTAGTTGACCAAGATTTTGCTTTCTTTAATCCAAAAGCTGGAGCTACTTTTCAAGCAGATGAGGACAATCAATTGTATGTTTCTGTTGGAAAAGCCCAACGTGAGCCTAGAAGAACTGATTTTGAAGAAGGCATTGAAAAAGCAGAAAAACTGATTGATTACGAATTGGGGTGGCGTTTTGAAACGTCAAAAGTGAAGGTAAACACCAATTTATATTATATGGATTATACCGACCAAATGGTTTTAACAGGTCAATTAGACGATGTTGGTGCACCCATCAGAGAAACTTCAGGAGAAAGTTATCGACTCGGTTTAGAAGTGGATGCTGAAATAAAATTCAATAAGATGTTTAGCCTCCGTCCTAATTTGGCTTTAAGTCGAAATAAAAATCAAAATTTTACTTCTCAAATTAATGGAGAGTTGGTTGATTTAGGAACTACAAACATTTCATTTTCACCCGAAATTATTGCAGGAAATATGTTTATGTTTCATCCAACAGAACAATTCCAGATTGGTTTGTTAACTAAATTTGTTGGCGAACAGTTTATGGGAAATGTAGATAGTGAAGTTTCAAAGTTAGATTCTTTTTTTACCAATGACCTGAATATTGTATATGAAATAAAAGAAGTTGGCTTCTTTAATTCGATATTATTCAACGCTTTGGTAAACAATATTTTTGATGAAAAGTTTGTATCTAATGGATATTATTTCACTTTTGATGATATAAACGAGCAGGGAAATTTACAAACATTTGAAGGAGCAGGTTATTATCCACAAGCAGGTATTAATTTCTTAATAGGTGCAACTTTCAGGTTTTAGTTAAAACAGTAAACTAATCTTCAACAAATTGAAGCGATTTTAAGATCGCTTCAATCTCGAAGATTTGATCTCTTTTGGAATAGGAAGGCCTAAACACAAAGCCTTCGGCTATTAAGTAGCGGCTTTTACTTTCGTCCTTAATAGCATAAGTTAGAAAAGGACCTGCCATAAAAGCGCCTTTTACTTCCCAAGTGCCTTTAATCTCAAACGCATTTCTGCCTCTGAATTTAATCTCGTTTATATAGGGTGCAAATGCTTCTTCAGTAATCATGTGTTGTCCTTCAGAAGGTCCAGGGATATGGACTTTTCCAATGGAATCTCTTATGTTTATGATGTTGCAAATTACTTCTCTGTCGTTTTCTATAGCATCAATAGGAACTTCGTAAATGGTTAATTCCATACTACCGTTTTGGATATCTTTTCGCATCCATACAAAGTCAGATTCCTCTTTTGCAAATCGATAGGCTGTTGGGAATTTAAGGCTTACACCTAAGTTAGATTGTAGTGGTGCATCATCTTTCAAAGACTTACGTATTCTTCTTAGTTGCTCAGTAATTTCAGTATTTTTAATTTTTTTGATGAACGTATCTGCATTCTTTTCTAAATAATTTATTACAGCTATTTTTGAATTTCCCGAAACAATAATGCCTATTTGTGGTTTCGCAAAGGAATCAATCAAAATAGTATGCTTTGGTTGAGCATCATTCAATTCAACTTTTATAAAAGATCTGTTTTTTCTCGCAAAACCAGAGAATGTATTAGGAGGAATTTGGTTGAGGTTGAAAAGAGGCTCTTGTTGTGGTAATCCGTCTACATTTGCAGCGAAAACAGCTCTCAGTTTTTCACCAATCATGCCGTTCCAATTTTCATTATCTATCACAATGTTAATGGAATTCAGATTTCCAGAAGAATCGCTTACTATACTAGCAGATTTGTTTTGGGAGTCTGTGTTGCAAGAAATAAATAAAAATAAACTAAGCGTAAATAAAAGAAAAGACTTCATAGGTTTGAGTTTGATACAATTTTAAATATCATCCAATATCGTTCCAAACTAATTTTGGAATACATATTTTAAGATTTATTGACGTGCTTTATAAAGTAGTTTCTGAATATGCCTCCACTACTAAATGCATTTCAGTACCGGTGTACCATTTATCATATAATAAAGCTTTGTTTTATTGAACCCATCAAAAAAACAAAGCTTAAAAATGAAAATTCAAAAACGAATTAGAAGCTCGAGTAAACTAAGACTTACCATAATTTTAGTCTACTTCTCTTTTTAACTTTATCTGCATTATATCCGTATCCATATCCATAGTTGTAGGCATATCCTCTAGCGTTCACAACCCCGTTCAATACAATTCCAATATTCTTAAGTTTTTTACCATTTTTAACCTCTTTTAAATGGTCTAAAAGTTCGAAATTTGTATAATTTGCTCGTATTGAATATAGTGTAATATCAGCAAATCTAGAAATCAGTAAGGTGTCGGTAACTAAGAGTGTAGGTGCGGTATCTACCACAATATAATCGTATCTTTTTTTAGCTTCTTCAAGAAACATTCCAAATCGATCGTTTACCAAAAGGTCAGTTGGGTTAGGTGGAATTTCACCAGATAAAATAATATCTAAATTAAAATTCTTAAGGGGCTTATCAATAATTAAGTCTTCAATTTTAGTGGTCTTGTCATATAAAAATTTACTTAAACCAGTACGTTTTTTATTTTCATTAATTGAGTTGTGAATTTGTGGATTTCTTAAATCTCCCCCAACAAGTAAACATTTAGCTCCACCCATACTCAAGGTTGCTGCTAAGTTAACCGATACAAAAGTTTTCCCTTCTCCTTTTATAGTTGAAGTAACTAAAATAACTTTACTTGTTTCCTTATCTAATCCCATAAAGTTAAGATTCGTCCTTAAAATTCTAAAGCCTTCTGATAAGGTATTATTAGAGTTGTTACCTACTAACTTATCTTCATCTTTAGGAACTAATGGGATTTCCCCAGCAATAGGAATATTAGGTAAAACAGACCTAATCTCACTTTTTTCATTAATTTTGGTATTTATCAAATATTTGAAATACAAAGCACTAAATGGCAAAAGTAAAGCTACAAACAAACTGCCAAGGTAAACTACTTTAGGTTTAGGACTAATAGGGTCGGGTTGTGTATAAGCATAATCTACTACCTTACTTATATCACCTACAATAGCTGCGGAAAGAGCTGCTTCCTCTCTTTTTTGTAGTAAAAATAAATACAAACGCTCCTTAATAAGTTGCTGTCTCGTAATTTCTCTTATTCGTTTTTCTTTCTGAGGTAGTACACCAATACTTGATTGTGTTTCTTTTTCTTTTTGATCTAGCCTTTCCTTAGACATATCTAAACCTTCCCTATATGCATCTACAGAACGTATAATGCTTTGCTTCAAGTTTTTTAATTTGTTATTTATTTCCTGAATAACAATTGAGTTTTCAGGGGAAGACAATAAAATACGATCACGAGTTGTAATTAACTCATTATATTTAGCTATGACTCCATTTACTTCTCCATCGGTTACTCCAATATTTGCAGGAAGTAAACTAAAATCGTCCATGTTATCTAAAAGCTTCTGAAGTCCTTCAACTAATAAAATTTGATTTGCAATCTTAAATGACTCTTCTTCAGCCTGTGCATTCTTTGCAAATAATTCTGTAGCAGTGGATTCTATAGTAACTATGTTACTGCCCGACTTAAAATCAACTAAATTAGAATCAACAGTATCTAACTCTTGATACAAAAACTCCAAACGTTCAGAGGCAAAATCCTCTGTTTGCTCCGCTATTTTACGATTATCCTCTACTCCGTCATTATTAAATTGATAAATTAGATTATTGATGATGGCTTCGTTCAAGGTTTTGTTTTGGCCATTCATGCTTACCTCCAAAATCTCACTAGTTTCACCTACGACTTCAACATTCACTTTTCTAGAAAGTTTAGAAATAGAATTGTCTAAGGTAATATGACTGAAAATATATATATTATCAGGATTGTTTTCTAAAACTCTATTTTCCTTTACAAGTATTCTGAAACTATAATCCTCATAGGTTATAAGTTCACCAAATTGAAATTTTGATTTAAAATCATTATCTGTATCTGACACTTCTAATAAAAACTGGTTTTGATCAATAACCTTTAATTCAAATCCGGGTGTCCTTTGATTTTTATCTAAATTCCAAATTACTTCAAAAGGAATTTCATCACCCCAAATTAAAAACTTTTTAATTGTTCCTTGACTGTGGAATTCTGTTTGGAGGTTTAAGTTTTTAATTATCTTTTCAGCAATACGTCTAGATTTAATGATCTCTGATTCATTGCCTAAATTTACTTTACTGAAATCAAAAATGGTTGACCCACCCTGTAAACTAGACATGTCCAAACCACTTTGTTCTTTTAAAATCTTTATCTTACCACTAGTTTGATAAACATTTGGAGTATATCTTAGGAAAATGAATGCACCTGCTAAAAAAAGTATTGCAGATAAAATAAAAACAGGCCAAAAGCGTAAATATCTATATAATATCTTCTTGAGGTCTTCGGCCTCAACTACTTCCATTGGTTGGTTAATTTGATTTTGATTTTCTGACATAACTTTATTTATTGGGTAAGTACTATTATGGTAACAACAGAGCTTAGTACAGCTGATATTACGGATATTACTGTACCTACATTTCCTATGAAACCAGCAGATTTTACTTTAGGTCTGTTAGGTTCAACGTAGATTACATCGTTTTGCTTTACGTAGTAATATGGAGTATCCATCCAATCTGTATAGTTGAGGTCAATTCTTTTTACAAAGCGTTCATTTCCTATGTGTCTTATTATTGTAATGTTATCTCGTCTACCGTTTATGGTTAGATCTCCTGCCATTCCTAGAGCTTGAGGAAGAGTTATATTTTCCTCATTGATTTCAAATGTGCCTGGTTGCCTCACTTCTCCCTGTACTGTAAATTTATAATTTAACAAAGTGATTTTAACATTTGGATTTTTCACCTGATCTTTAAGTAATTCTTTCAGAATATTTTGTGCTTCAATCGTAGTTTTACCTTTCAAATATATCTTACCAATTTGGGGGTATTCTATAAAGCCGTTGGCATCTACAAGATAACCACTTAATTTTAAAAACCCAACTTGCATTCCTCCTCCACCAGATACAGCAGCACCACCATCAAAAGAAAAGGGGGCGACAGATTCTGGATTAAGTGATTTAAGATCAATGTCTAATATATCATTTACTTGAATCTTTTGTTGGGAGTTGACTTCAGGTAAAGGGACAAAAACTTTATCATCTATGTCTTGATAGTAAACTATTTTTTTTCGGGTCGAGCAACCTACTAAACCTAGGGCAAGTAGAATTATTAATAATTTTTTCATAATGCAAAGATAAATTTTAATATGAAACGAGAAATTTAATTTTTATTTTTCTGAAACCTTATAATATCAAATATAAATCTGATTTTTGATTTTGCTAAATTTATACTTTCTTTTGAAAATCAATATTATGAATTAGCTGAATAAAGTTTCTATTTAATACTTTTGCAGTATGGCAAACGATCAAGATAAATTCAAACAAGTAATAGCCCATGCCAAAGAGTATGGATATATTTTTTCTTCTAGCGAAATCTACGATGGCTTAAGTGCTGTATATGACTACGGTCAAAATGGAGCAGAGCTTAAAAAGAACATCAAAGAATATTGGTGGAAAAGCATGGTGCAACTCCATGAAGAAATTGTAGGTTTAGATGCTGCTATTTTAATGCATCCTAAAACATGGAAAGCTTCTGGTCACGTTGATGCTTTTAATGACCCCTTAATTGATAATAAAGATTCTAAAAAACGCTACCGAGCTGATGTTTTAATTGAAGACTACTGCGAAAAATTGGAACAAAAAGCGCAAAAAGAAATCGCTAAAGCAAAAAAACGATTTGGTAATGACTTTGATGAATCGCAATTTGTTGCTACACATCCACGAGTTGTGAAATACCGTAGCCAACAAAAAGAAATTTTGCAACGCATGGCTAAATCCCTTGACGAGGATAATTTAGCCGATGTAAAAAGCTTAATTGAAGAGTTGGAAATTGCTTGTCCAGAAAGTGGCTCTAGAAATTGGACAGATGTAAAGCAGTTCAATTTGATGTTTGGAACTAAATTAGGTGCTTCAGCAGATTCAGCTACAGATTTGTACTTACGCCCAGAAACAGCTCAGGGCATATTTGTGAATTTTGCCAATGTTCAAAAAACAGGACGTATGAAGATTCCTTTTGGAATTGCCCAAATAGGAAAAGCTTTTAGAAATGAAATTGTAGCTAGACAATTCATTTTTCGTCAGCGTGAATTTGAGCAAATGGAAATGCAATACTTTGTCCGTCCAGGAGAAGAGCTAAAATGGTTTGAATACTGGAAAGAACAACGCCAAAAATGGCATGCCTCTTTAGGTTTAGGTGAGGAAAATTACCGTTTTCACGATCATGAAAAATTAGCACACTATGCCAATGCAGCAACTGATATCGAATTTAATTTCCCTTTTGGCTTTAAAGAATTAGAAGGAATTCACTCTAGAACAGATTTTGACTTGAGTGCACACCAAAAAATGTCAGGAAAAAAATTGCAGTTTTTTGATCCAGAACTCAACAAAAATTATGTTCCTTATGTAGTAGAAACTTCGATTGGTTTAGATAGAATGTTCTTAGCCGTTTTTTCTACTGCACTGCAAGAAGAAGAACTAGAAGGTGGGTCCTCTAGAACTTTGCTTAAAATTCCATCGATTTTAGCACCGGTTAAAGCAGCTGTCTTTCCTTTGTTAAAAAAAGACGGTTTACCCGAAATTGCTCACAAAATTGTAGAACAATTGAAATGGGACTTCAACGTCACGTATGACGAAAAAGATGCAGTGGGCAGACGCTACAGAAGACAAGATGCAGCTGGCACACCATTTTGTATTACCGTTGACCACGAAACCAAGGAAGATGGATGCGTTACGATACGGCATCGCGATACCATGCAACAGGAACGTGTAAAAATTGAAGACCTAAATTCAATTATTGAAAAAGAAGTTAGCTTTAAAAATTGGATGGGGTAAAATTCTATTGTTTAAAAACAAGAAGCAATTTGATTTATATCCTAAATTTTAGATTTTATTTTAAATCAAATTATGTATACTTTCTAAATTGAAGGTTTTAAATTTCGCCACAAATGCACGAATGGAAAATCTATTACTTCTAGCTTTCCGAAGTTTGCAACTTCGGAATATTTGTTTGCTCCTTCTTGTTTAAAAGGCTAAGAGAAGGTTTTAAATTTGCCTCACTATTGCTCTTCATTTGCCACTAATTCACGAATGAAAAACCTAGCTTTCCGAAGTTTGCAACTTCGGAGTACATGTTATCTTCATCTTTTTTGAAACGCTATATACTCAGCTTCGAACTTCGCATAGCAAATTGTAAGTTAAAACCCTAAAATCATTTTTGCAATTGTAAAGAATATCAACAAACCAAAAATATCATTACTTGTAGTTATAAAAGGGCCAGTTGCTAGAGCTGGATCTATTTTATAACGATTTAAAACAATGGGTACAACGGTTCCAATAAATGAAGCGATTAAGATTACACTAATTAAAGAAAGTGAAACAGTTAAACCGATAATGTAAGGATGACCCAGCAGAAAACTAGAACTTAAAAATAAGAGAATGGCTAAGATAATTCCGTTGAGTAAGCTAAGCCCTAATTCTTTAAATAGTCGTTGAAAAACAGATCCACTTAAGGTTCCGTTAGCTAAACCTTGCACAATAATTGCTGAAGATTGTACCCCAACATTTCCAGCCATGGCTGCAATAAGCGGTATAAAGAAGAATAACACTCCAAACTTATCCATTGCAGATTCAAAAGTGCCTGCGACTTTTACTGCTACAAAACCTCCAAGCAATGCTAAAATTAACCAAGGCAAACGAGCACGTATCATTTGTGGGATACTAGCACTCGTATCTATATCTTCAGAAATACCTGCTGCCATTTGGTAATCTTTATCGGCTTCTTCTCTTATGAAATCCAAAATATCATCTACAGTAATGCGTCCTACCAATCGTTTCATTTCATCTACCACTGGAATTGCTTCTAAGTCGTATTTTTGCATGATTCTTGCCACTTCTTCTCCTTCTGTATGCACGTTTACATAGTCTACTTTATCTATATATACATCTTCAATATGAGCGTTACTTGGTGCGGTAATTAAATCTTTTAGAGAAAGTCTTCCTTTTAGCTTCCCTTTATTATCTACAACATAAATGGAATGCACACGGGTAACATTTTCTGCTTGAGCGCGCATTTCTGCCATGCAGCCTGTAACACTCCAATTTTCATTTACTTTAATCAATTCTTTTGCCATTAAACCTCCTGCAGAATCTTCATCATAGCGCAGTAATTCTTTAATGTCTTTAGCCAATTGCTCATCTTGAAGATGATCTATAACCTGCTCCTTTACTTCTTCGGTAAGTTCTGCAATAATATCGGCCGCATCATCAGAATCCATTTCTCGAATTTCGTCTGCAATTTCCTTGGCATTCAGGTTACTCAGAATTTTTTCCCTGTCGTTTTCGTCCAGTTCCATTAAGACTTCAGCGGTCTTATCACTATCCAAAAGTTTAATGATGTAAGTGGCTTCGTCTAAATTAAGTTCATCAAGAATTTCAGCTATGTCTGCATGGTGCATATCTTCAAAATGCAAAAGCAATTCTTGGTTGTTATGTTCTTCAATTAAGAACTCAATTTTCTCGATTAATTCTTTAGTGAGTTGAAATGGCATCGGCTTCAATTTTTTTTGTTAAGCTAACAAATTCGCTAACTGAAAGCTGTTCTGGTCTTTTCGCAAAGATAACATCTTCTTTTAATTCAGTAGATAAATCGAATTTTTTCAAGCTATTACGCAGGGTTTTCCTCCGTTGGTTAAAGGCTGTTTTTACCACATCTTTAAACCATTTTTCATCGCAATCTAGGCTGTAGTTTTCTTTTCTTGTCAATTTTAAAACTCCGCTTTCTACTTTTGGAGGTGGTATAAAAGCATCTGGTTTTACCGTAAATAAATATTCTGCATCGTAGTAAGCTTGAGCCAAAACTGACAAAATCCCGTAAACTTTGCTGCCCGGTTCTGCACAGATGCGTTTGGCTACTTCCTTTTGAAACATTCCTGAAAATTCTGGAACATAAGTTCGTAAAGTCAGCATTTTAAATACAATTTGTGAAGAAATATTATAAGGATAATTCCCAATAATTGCAAACGGACTGTTACCTAATTCGGTAAGTACGTCCATCTTTAAAAAATCTGCTTCTTTTACCACAAAATTTTCATCAGTAACCTCAGCTTCATGTGCAACTTTAAAAGTGGTATTCATGAAGCCAATAGCTTCTTTGTCTATATCTACTGCAATTACCCGCTGGTATTTTCCTATCAAAAATTGAGTAAGCACCCCCATTCCTGGGCCAATTTCCAATACTGTTTCATAATCAGTTTTACATAAGGTATCTGCAATTCTTTTGGCAATATCTAAATCCTTCAAAAAATGTTGGCCTAAATGTTTTTTGGCTCGTACATTTTCAGAAGAGGAATCAGATTTTTTATACTTTTTAAATGGCTTAGGCATGTTGCTCGTCTATAATTTCTAATGTGGTTCTAAAGGCTACAAATTTTCCTTCAAAGGCCTTGCTTTGATTGCGAAGCCGTGCAGCATCTTCTTGGTAGTAGGCTTCCAAAGTGGCTTTGTTTTGCGTAGTATATTGTATGGAATAGGTCACGCCTCCCATAGGTTCTTCTACATTTACTCTTGTTATTAAAGCTTTAGAGAACTTCCCAGTATCTAGCATTGCTGGAATGTGTTTATCCCGCATCCAATTAAGCCATTTTCGCTCTACTTCTTCTTGAATATTGATGGTAACATTGTAAATGTACATGTGATTTATTTTTGAATAAGATACCAAAAATGAATGTTCTAAACTTCATTTTTTGAAACTTCAAAGTTATTTTAATTTTTCTTGGTTGAGGTGTTTCAATTGGCTTTTATCTTTTCAGCAATTATTTTGGAAATTTCCTCCCCACTTTCTTTCACCAAATGCACTCCATCTATGTAGTTGAATGTAGCATTCATAGTTGTTAAATCTATATATGAATTAGCGTGTTGAATAGCACTTTGCAATTGTCTATTAAAATTAGGTATTACTTGATTTTCCAATTCCATTAAATCTGGATGTACTGGTAATCGAACCAAATGTACATCGCCATATTGCTTTAAGTAGGTTATGGTTTTTAATAAATAACGATAGCGGAATTCAGAAAATTGAAAGCTTTCTGTTTTTGCCTTGTAATTTTTAATGTTGAAATTTGTTCTTCTTTCCACATCATTTTCATCATCATTGAGCGTCACTTCTAGCCACCCATCTGGATGTAAAAATGCAGCTTGGTCTTTGGTTAGTATTTTAAAATATGAATGTTCAAAATGATGAATTAAATAGTTGAAATTTGGTCGATTGGTCACGCTGTTAATTTGATTTAAAAAAGAATAGAGGTGTTAACTTAAGTACTTATTTTTATTTGCTGATATCCAATATGTTGGCTATTCATCATTCTATTAATTAGGTTGTCAAATATAGTTTGCTTGTGTATTGACCTATTCAAACGATAGCTATATTCATCTAAATATCTTTCAATATGCGCTTCATGCATCCATGAAAAGGTACTTCTTAACCAAGATTTTACTTGATGTACAATGGTGTTCATTTCAAAAAAATCTACTGTGTTACTTTTTAATTGATTTATTGTGTATTGATTTTTTAAAGGATTATATCCTGTCCATTTATCAGTATTAACCTTTGCCTCTTTTGATATGTGGCTCTCAAATATTTTATTGAGTTCTGTTGAAGAATAATCTTCAATTCTCTTAAAATAAGCTCTTTTTACTCCTCTATCTTCATCGAGTTCAAGTGCCACTACAATCTTCTTTTTATTACTGTCGTTGCTCCTTCCTTGCTTCAAATCTTCTCTTCCACCATACACAAATTCATCTACAAAAACAGTTCCTTCCATGGGATATAATTCACTACTCTTCATTGCTTTACGTACTTTATGCATAAAGAGCCATGCGGTGGGACGACTCACAGAGTATCGCTTTGCAATTTGTGATGCAGAAATACTTTTAGTGGTTGCACTCATCTCAAAAGCAATCCCAAAAGCTTTTCTAACACCAAACTTAACCTTGTGAAATAAAGTGTTTGCCGTAGGGCTTTCTATATGATGACAACGATTACAATCTCTGGCGAAATTAGCCTTTCTTACAGTATGCTTTTCATGATTACATTTTGAACATTTGTAACCATCTTTCCATTTTATCATTGCTAAATATTCAAGGCAATCTAGGTCAGTTTTGTACTTATCAAAAAAATCAATAATACTCTCTCCTTTAAATTTCTCCATAACTTAAATTTTATCCTTAAATATAAGTAATTATCTTTACACCTCTATTAATTTAAATCATACAGCATGAAAAAAAGAATTTTACTGTTCCAATTTATTTCTCTTCTTTTGCTAATCGTTAGTTGTTCAGATTTCGAAGAACATTCTTATACAGCAATTGATACTCACACAGGATTTAATCCTAACATAATCTCTAAGAAAGATTTCTTTTCAAAAACTAAAATCAAAAACACCAAAGATTTTTTTAATGAAAGTTTTGTATGAGGAAAAACCAACACTAATTCTGACTCATTGAGTTATAGCAGTTTTTTGCTAAACGAAGAAACAATATATTATTTTGCAAATGAAGAAGGATTTGAAAGTTTTACATTTTATCTACAACCTATTGTTGTTGAAAACCCTAATCTAATTTATAACTTGGTTCTTATGCAAAATGCACAAGAAGAATGGCAGTCTATAATATTTGAACTACATCAACAATTGTATCTTATCAAGTAGCACCAGAAGACAATGCTTACATAAGACTAACACATTCCATAAGTGGTGTATTCTTCAACTACAT
>Ga0307944_1000872_pt1 | contig 15310 bp, 11 predicted proteins | sample OrgLakmetagen179_FD_201831 | JGI IMG/M metagenome (GOLD analysis project Ga0307944, IMG submission 201831) | Saline water microbial communities from Organic Lake, Antarctica - #179 | ecosystem: Environmental > Aquatic > Non-marine Saline and Alkaline > Saline | place: Antarctica: Organic Lake... | reverse complement strand
ACTGGGAAGATCGCTACGCGTTTATCATCGATCTGGGCAAGCAGCTTCCCGCCTTTCCCGACGACGAGCGCCGCGAAGAAAACTACGTCCACGGCTGCCAGAGCCAGGTGTGGCTGATTCACCACTACAACGCCAGCGGCAAGCTTTACCTGCTGATCGAATCAGACGCCATCATCGTGCGTGGCCTGGCCGCCATCATCCTGATCGCACTCAACGGCAAATCGCCACGGGATCTGCTGGCAACGGACATTGATGAACTGTTCGAACAACTGGATCTGTTCCGCCACATCTCTCCGACCAGAGGTAATGGCTTGCGAGCCATGGTGGGCAAGATCCGCGACATTGCGGCGGCTGAGGCGGCCTGAGCAGGCTTGACCGCCTCAGTACATCACCGCGTAGTCACCTTTCCGAACATTGATAATGGCGCCCTCTTCCGGCATCCAGGCGCGGCTGGTATCAAGGCTTAACTGATGAAGGTGAAGGTCCACACCGGTATCCCACAGCTTGGGTGGCGCATTGGGCCTCTGTAGTGACGATTCCGCTCTCACAACACGTAGCTTATCCCCCGGTAACAGACCGGACCTGGTTCCGATATCCAGAAGCAGTTCTTTTCCGCTTACCTCAAGAATAGGGACCAGCAAAGCCTGACAGTCGATCGTGCTCATCAAATCATCGGTGATACCGTCAAACACCTCTGCCACCGCAATACCGTATTCCGATTCGTTGAAGACCGGTGAGCCAAAGCTGACCTTTCCGGTGCGCGGAATGTCCCAGCGGCCCGACGCCGTGTAGCGTTGCTCCGACACTACCTGCCCCGTGTACCCATCGTGTAAAACAACGTCTACAACGAATTCCCGAACCGTATCGGCGCTGAACAACGAGCGTTTAATCGATGAGGCGTAGGATGAATCCCAGGATTCAGCACGATTGACGTTCAAATTGCGGATAATTCCGGAAACAACGAATTGGGCGCCCATCTGACGACTGACCGCAGAATATTGCTCCAGCCGATTGCCTGCGATCTCAAGCGTCGGACCCGCCTTCAAACTGGCAAACATTTGCCTGCCCGGCGCTGATAACGGCAACACCTCGCCAGTAGCCTGCAGGTTCTGATAAAGCCACTCATTGGCGGCACGCCCTACTGAACCAAGCCCGCCAAACACGGCCTGGTCCGGATTTTCCACATTAAATCCGGCCACAACCACTTTTTTCCGGATCCGTGACGCTTCCTGATTCGGGCACTGCTGATTGAGCTGGAACGGGGTGCCGTTGCGCTCTCCGCGAATGATGGCGGCCAGTCGGTCCAGTTCGGCCTGGTGGCCGCCGACATCTTTGCTGATGATCAGGTTTGCCCTTGGTGATGAAGATGGCTTCACGGTATTCCCGTCAACCGACGATGTTCTTCTTCCGGTCCCATCTTCTGAACCGTCCGGCGAGAATGACAGGCTGGCTCCATCGCCCGGACTGCTAAATGCCAGCTGGCCACCACTGTCACTTACTGAACCTTCACCCGGGGCAAAACTGCGACGGGCAAACCGCTCTTCCGCTGTTTCCTCGTCATCATCCGTGTAATCAGTGCTTTTACCCACAAAAAAACCAATAATTGAACCACCGATAGGTGCAAATGGATGCGCAAAGGATGCGCCCGCCAGCAAAGTTCCCACTACAGAGCCCACGCGGCTTCTGTCAGACAGAAAATCCTTGGTCTCGGTCACAACGGCAGACTCTTCATTGTGATCGTCTGCTTGCTCTGCAACCACAGATGCAGAATAAGCGCCACAGAACGCTAATCCTATTGAGACCAGGGCGTTGGCCGGCAACCACCAGCGGCAGACTCTTGAATTGCCCATAAATGAACCCCGAACGGCAAACTATGATTTTCCAGAGAATAATGAAAGAATTATGCCACTATTTCAAAAATCGTCAGAAAACAGACCAAAGTGAGCCTGGCGGGCAAAGCGACTGACAATACTTACCACTTTCACAGGCCAGCGGGCGGAAAACTCTGGCCGCAAAAAGGCAGGCGTTCCGGATGAGCAACCACACAGCATTTTCTCTCACGCCAACGGCCCTGATTTCGGCGATATTCTTCGCGGCCGCAATCCTCTGCTCACTCTTTTTCAATAACCTTGACCCAACTTATCTGGGCCTTGCGGGATTTTCTCTGCTCGGCCTTCTGACTGTCGCTGCATTGCAAGGCCACTGGCCGGCCTGGCACAGAGCGTTGTTGCCCGGCACCCTGTTGCTGGCCTTTTGGCTTTGGACCCTGGTATCCGGCGTTATGGGCGCGGTTGATTATGTCAGTTTCAACCAGGTATTTACGTTTTCTGCCCTGCCTTTCATTGCCTGGGCCGTTATCCTGCTGGGCCGGGCGCACCGCTTCGCTGAGCTTGCTGTAATTCTGCTTTGCCTTATCGCTTTCGGGCTTGCGGTCTATGCCTGCGTTCAGTTTTTCTGGCTGGAAGTCCGCCCCACGGCCACTTTCATCAATCGGAATAACTTTGCCGCTTTTCAGATCCCAGTGGTAATGATTGCAATTGTCGGCCTGCTGAATCAAAACCTGTCATCAACGGCCAGACTTGCATGCGCACTGTTGGTGATCCTGCTGTCTTTCACCATTGGCCTTATCGGCTCTCGCGGTGCCCTGTTTGCGCTCACGCTGGGCAGCCTGATGACACTTGGCGCCACCAGATATCTTGATTTTCCGCGAAAAGCCATTGCGGCTGCAGCAACGCTGGTTATCGTATCAATCCTGGCCGCTCACATGGTCGGGGGGGGCTCACTCGGCGAGAGAATACTGTCGATAAGTGACCCCATCGCTGCTGGCAAAGACCGTCTGGCCATATGGGAGGGCTCACTGGATCTTGCTGCCGAGGCCCCCTGGTACGGTTACGGGCCGGGTACATTTTTTCTGACCTACCCACGCTTTCGCCTGGACAGCGACCAGTCAGCCGCTTTCTATGTGCACAACGATTATCTGCAATTGTGGATCGAGGCAGGATGGCCATCGGTCGTCCTTCTGTTACTCGCTGCCCTGCTGGCCTTCTACCAGGCCTGCAAATTCCTGACCGAAAGGCACCGACAGGGCATAGAGCGGGCCCTCGCATTCGCGCTAATCTCCGGCATAGCGGCGGTGATGGGCCACAGCCTGCTTACGTTCAATCTCTACCTCCTGCCCATATTGATTGAGCTGGGCTTACTGTTCGGTTTCCTGGAACTGCTGGTGGGGCGCGAGCCTTCGAAGGCAGGTGCTTCGGAAAACTCCCATACGCGCTTCCCGATTCCGGGCCGGGTAATTCTGATCCTGATAATGATCATCCCCGGCATTGAGCTGGCCCGTATCATCATGGGAACGCATCTTTTCGACACTGGCATTGAACAACTCAGGGAGGGCGAACCTACAGAAGCCGTTGCCCGGCTCAGAGAGGCTGCTGAATGGTGGCCGGGGGCAGACCTGTTCCATTATACGCTTGCGTGGCAGACTTTCCAGCAGGCAACGCGATCATTCGGGGGCCCGAGAAAGCAATTGCTGGACGAGTCCATGGCCCACCTGGAAGAAGCCGTATCATTGAATCCATATCGCCCCCAGCCCCATGTTATAAGGGCATTGATCTTCAAGCAGTTTCCGGAGAGAGCACCAGAAAACGAGGCATCTGGTAACCCGGAGCCACCCCTGGTAGCAGCCAAAGAAGAGCTCAGTAAAGCCCTGGCAAAGGACCCTTTCTACCTCCAGGCACGGTTCCGCCTGGCGCGGCTGTTATTGGAGCAGAACCGGGTAGAGGAGGGCCTTGGCGTTCTCGAAGCGGGCCTTGGCAAGCACTACAGCGCTGATAACCTGAGCATGAATTACTATCGGCTTACCGCCGAAATTCGTCGTATAACGGGCGACACCGAAGGCTATCACACGCTGATGGAAAGAGTGGAAGGTGTGCGTCAGAAAATGTCCAGTAAGCGCCAGAAAGAAGACGAACTGACCCGGCGAATTCAGGGAATTTTCTGACTCTAGCGCTGTTTAAGCAGACAGCCCCTTCCATCAGCCTGCCACCGGTTACACAGAGAGCGAGCTGACGCCTCTGTCCGGCCCGGGCCCACCAACAGGCGGGTCAGGGCTCCCGAGGACTCATAAACCGGCTCCAGCCCCTCTGAAAGTGCGCCCTGGTTCAGCAGAGTCTGCCAGAGACTTTCTGCATTACTGATCTCACCAAAAGCGCCCAGTTGCACATACCAGTTTCCAGCCGGGGCTGGCGCAGCATTCGCTGGCTCCGGCTGCGCGGTTACCTCGGGCAGCTCTTCCAGCGGCTCTTCAGTGACGACTGGCTCAGGCTCAGGAGCCACTACAGGCGCAATCGGAGCAAATGAAGTAGTCTCTGTTGGAGCAAAACCGGGGCGAGGCTCTTCCGCCTGATCTGCAGGGACCGGCAAAGCACGATCCTGAATGCTTTGGCCCCGCCAGGGCTCAAGAACAAAATCCAGATCGCGAATCACGCCGCCTGCAGACGTCACTTCAACAGACCCTGGGGCGCGGCTTACATTTCCGGCCAGAGACTCGCCAAGCCTGACCTGGTAGGTACCGGGAAGAACCGAAGAAAACAGGTAGAATCCATCGAAAGCAGCCCGCTGTCGTGAAACCACTTCGCCATCCACATTCAGCAATTCAACAGGTGCCCGGGACTGTGGAAGCGGCTCAGCACCCGGGGCAGGAGTGAAATAAACATGACCCTCCAGTTCCATGGCTCTCACGAGAGGAAAATCCACCACGCTCCAGCTGGCGGGCCTGGGCTCCACGGAAACGCCCTCGGTTGATGGCGTCAGCTCGACGTCTTCAATACTGGTAGGGTCAAGGGCAATATCAGTTCTTCGATAGGGGCCGAGCCGGGTCAGGTAAGCATTACCATCGGCACCAGTCGGTGCACCGCGCCACGATTGCAACGCTTCCACTCGTGCACCTGGCAGGGGTTCGTCTCCACTGTTCCAGATGCCGTCACCATTGTTGTCAACGAACGCCCGGCTTTTGACTGCTCCGAAGCCGGTGTGTGAAAACGAGCTGAATTCGGGTGTCAAGCGCCCGGGCGCTGTATTCAGACTGGTCGATATACTAAGCAGGCCTACCCAGCGGTCATTGCTGTCATAAATCACCTGGGGGCTGATAACGAGTTGATCCAATTGCCAGTTAAAGCCGATCCGGTAGTTGGTAAAATCCGATGTGGCCGTGTGGTCTACGTCGAAATTCATCGACATGCGGCGGTCAATGCGCAGGTCGGCTGAGCCAAACACACTGTTCAGTTCGGTATTCGGGGAAAAGGAGTAATCCGCGCCTGCCCTGAAACTCCAGGGTCGCAGCTGTGTCGAATAACTGAACGCGCCCCGGACATCTTCATTAAACCTGTCCGCAGCTGTTTCATCTTCGTCCCTGAAGTAATTCAGGGAGGTAGAAAAACGATCTCTATCGAAAACTCTCAAGGTGGTCCCGAGGCTGGCGCTAGAACCAGATGAGAGGTCCCGCTGCTCGTGAGAAGCATTCAGTGCATAGGGTACTGACAACAGCCTGGACGTAAGAGTCGCTTCCGCACGCCAGGAGCGGAGATCTTCCGGCAGAAATTCAGGTTCCAGGCCTTCTTCCAGAAACTCGGTATAACGCAACTGAGTCGTTGTAGACTCTCCCAAACGGGCCCTGACCAGTGCCGTGGCCTCATCCTGTTGCTGGTCCCTCCACCGGTAACCGGCGTTGGTCTGTAAAGTTGCAAAATTGGCGGTCAGGCTTGCACGATAATCTTCGAACCGTTCGCCCCCCTGCTCAAAACTGTCAGCGCCAAGGCCAAGAGACATCCTCTGGAAAAGCCCGACATTAAGGTCAGCGAGATACCGGCCGGTACCCTCGTCGCCTCTGCCACCCCCGTCGCTTAGATCAAATACTGTGCGGCCATCCTGAACCGCGGCAAGCTCATAGCTGATCTCACCAAACTCCAGGGAGCTTCTGCCTGAAAAAAAGACCTGTTGTTCTCTTCGCTCCTCACCGAAAGGGCCGTAGAACACAAACTCAAAGACGTTCTCACCGAATTCCAGTGGAACCTCCAGGAATTCGTACTGTGCATCATTACCAACAACCTGAAAATCGATCAGCACGCCATTGCGATACAGCTCCACCTCCCAGTCCACGGGAATATCACCCCGCAGATCAACTGTATCATCAGAGAACAGCCCACGGTTCAGCCCTTCCCGGGCACCGCCACCGCGCACCCGGATACCGCGCGAGTTACTGACATCCACATCGCCCACCTCGACATAATCCAGCGCAAGCGGCGCATCCAGAGAACCTCTTTCAAGCTTGAAACGTCCACCGGTAATATCGTCATCGTCGCGGCCTGTCACGGCAATCGTCGAGGTCATCCACAGTAAATCCCCGCGGACGAGGGCTGAATAGGTTCCTGTCATGTCAGTGCTGGATGAGTCCGGGTCGTCCAGTATCGTTGACGTATTCAGCCTGAGGTCTGCAGCATGAGGTCCCAGAAACCAATAAGGCGTAGGTTGAAGAGGAAGCTGGGGTTCTCGGTCGATGGAAAAGGCAGACCGGGGGTTACGATTCATTCGCGCCAGACGATCCTGTAGAGGAATCTTCTCCAGAGGAGTGACATCCAGTGCCAGTCTGCGTATTTCCGGACGCAGCCGAAGCGGGAACCAGCGTTCAAGAGCGTCGAGGGTAACAAACAGGTCACCGCCGCTTGCAACTACTGAACCGGCTGTGTCAAAACTTCGACCATTACTGAACACCCGCCCGGCGTTCAGATCCAGTGAGAATTCCCGTTCTTCATTGATAAACCAGCCACCGGCAAGGCCCTGGTCTGCGTCGACACTGATCGGAAACTGCAGGCCATCCATCAGCTCCGACAACGCCACAAGAGTTTGTCCGTCACGCTGAGACGCCAGAATGGTCAGTCCAAGGGGCTGCCCTTCCACGCGAAGGTCAAGCAGGAGCTCATTTACCGGTTGCAGAGGCTGTAGCGGTTGGGCGATGGTATCGCCCTGCTGAGCCAAGGCCCAAGAGGAGCCGGACAACATCAGCAACATAAAGATCAGGCCGCGAGTAACAACAGCCAATCGCAAGGATCGTATCGTCTTGCTCGACATGTTTTTGCTGCCCCCATAGGTATTATGTCGAAATTCTGACAATTCTCATGGATTCATGCAAAAAACTAACCAACTCTTTCGAACGTCCGTTTAACTCCCTGAAACTGAAATCTATTTACTTTGAAATACTCGTTCATCCCATAGTATGCCATCGTATTCGGCTTTGCCTTCGTAAGCGACACGAATCCAGGACCCCGCCGGAATCTGCTGATCTCGCAGTCCTACCCGAATCTGCCGCTCGCTGGTTTCGTGAAAAACGTATAGTTCTTTACGGCGACCAATCAACTCAACCGGGCTGTTGGCGTTTTCCTGCATCTCTACAACCAGCTCACCGAAGCTACTGGCCCCCCCCCGGCGTTGAAGGGTCACCCCCAGAGCCATTCTCTGATCGCCTTCGGCTGGCAGAACCTCAACACCGGAAATAGACACCTCGGGGCGGTCAAGCCCCACCCTTGCAATGACAGGTATCGAAAAAGACATCTGCATGAACAGTTGGAACTTCACACCATCATCTTCCGGATGATCCATTTCCATCGTTGAAGCTGGCTCAGATGACTCCGCCACGACCTCCAGCCTTAGATGCGAACGGTATTCGCCAGCTTCGATATCCGCTGGCGGCCGGAAATTAAGGCGCACGGTCTGATTCTCCTGCGGGCCGACGGTAATCTGGCGCGGAGAAAAGCGAATCATTGAAGCAGCGGACGGCCATTCCTCACCTTCCTTGACGGGCTCGTACTGCCCGGCCGAATTAACCCGCTTATCTTCCCAGGCCAGCCGGTAGGTACGCGAACCGTCGCTGGTATTGCGCAGCACCAGCGACGTGGAACGCTGGTCCATGGTCAGGATAGCCCGGGTCGGGCTGATCAGCATATCCGCCGACGCAGAAGCGGTTACAAACAGAAGCAACCAGGCCAGCAAGCGGGGTCCAATCACATGACGCTTTTTCATGAATATCCTCTTTTATTTTGTTATCGGGTGCCGGGACAGCAAGTTGCTCAATAGGATATTTCAACGGTATAGGTGCCTTCGTAGCGACCGGCCGAATAAACCGTTGTAGCGCCCGTTTCCTCGGTCGTCAATGTTCCGCCTATGCGGATTTCAAGATTGCCGTCATCATCGGTACGCCCGCCATTAGACAGTGCCGTAACAAGAGCGCTCAAAATAAAATGCGGCGCCGACGGCTCGGCAGCGTTTTCCAGAAGAACATCACCAGACTGAGGTACCACCGACAGCTCACGGTTCGCGGCGGCGCCAGTAATCATAACAATTCCGGGTTCAGGCTGTGACAACGAGGCCAGCCGGGCCTCTCCCGGATTATTCAGGGCAATCTCGCCCTGGGGCGATAGCGTCAGGCTTGCCTGGTCGTCGGCAGTGGTGCGGGCAAAGAGTGTCCCAAAATGCAGCGACTGCACATCTTCAATATTAAGACCAGTACTGAGGGTAGTCTCAAGATTCACTATTTTACTGACAACGGCGAAGTCGTTTATATCGGGGTTCCAGAAAGTAAACCGGAACTGGGCCGTGTCCAGATATAAGGCATCCTCGTAGGTTCCACCATTTCCCGAGGTTTCCCAGGTGCCCCCGAAAACAACATCCACAGAACCCTCGGCGTTACTTCTGACTTCGCCAAAATCGTAGGATATGACCATCAGCGGTTCGGGCACGCCGGTGCCACCCGCGGTCAGAGCAGCCAAATCAGCGTCAATTTCGATACCTACGTTCTGTGGAAACCCGGTCAGCCTCAGCCTGCCTGTTGACCCGGGCGAAATAACAATCACGCTGCCCTCAATGGTCGGACGCCCGGAACGGGAAAAGGTGTAAGTAGATACGGAAGAATTATCCGGCACCGCCAGGGTGCCAAAACTCAGGAATGAAAGCTCCTCGATATCAGGAGCCGCACTGGCAGGCGATGAAAACAAAAAGCCTGTCAGCCAAACAGCCAAAAGAAGGCGCCTTGTGGCTGGCGCCTTCTTCTGTTTTTCCTTCATGGCCTTCAGCGCCACTTCAGACTCTCTGCATTAAAACGATGCCGTTACGGTGAAGGTACCGGAATAGGTGCCATCCTCGTAGGCTTCGCGTATGCCACCATCACCCGCGCCATCGTCAGTGAAAACGTCTGCACCAATGTTGAATGATACTTCTGTGGCACCGAAATCAGGATCGATTTCGACATCAGGCGCGACTCCGGCCCCTGTATCAGAACCACCTACAAGTTCGCCGACCGTGAAATTACCAACCAGGAACTTGGCAACATCAGGATCACCGCCGTCAATCGTCATTTCCGTGACGCCAGCGTCGTTGTTTATGCTACCGGCTGTCGTGGACGTGATATCGTCAGGAAGATCCAGCGTAAAGACGTTGCTGGTTGCAACCGAGCCCTGAGCAGGCTGGACGGCGCCACCAAGTGAGAGCAAATTCACCACCGTACTAGTCTCTGGCCCGGTAGTGAAAGTTCCAGCCGGCGCCAGGGTGAGCGAATCCACCTCGCCGCTGCTCGCGGTTGCCGCAAACAGAGTGCCGAAGTTAAGATCGTTTACAATCGTGATCGTTAGAGTCGATTGAACATCAGCGCTTGCGGTAAAGTCCTCAGCCATGGCAGACGAAGCTCCAAACGCTAGTACACCAGCTAATCCCAAACCACCCATTTTACTAAAATTTTTCATGTTCTTATTCATAAGGAAACCCCTTTGTGTCGTTTCAGCCAGCCCAGATCGCCGGATGGTAAGTCGTCTTTCTTCGTTATCGACTTTTTGATTTACAGTCTTATGTGGCTGCCCCAGTGTTTTTTGTGAAACCGGGAACCGGCCTTCTGCGACTGCCTTCATGTTGCTTAACGGACCGCATGCTGAAAACTTAATACCTTCTTGCCAAAATTTCTTGAAAGAATTGTAATCACCTGTAACCAAGTCCCTAAAAAGCGGCAAGATTTTGCCGCTTTAGCTTTAAAACTGCATTCCGGTCGTTAATACTCGTTAAATAATCCTTTTGAAAAGGACCTACTGCTACTCTATTCTTCACATTACGTTCCCTTAACAAGGAAGTCTCCCATGACAACTTCTGCCCGTTCATTTCCGACGTTTCTGAAAACACCCCTGGCCGCTGCCCTTTGCGTTGCATCCGCCTCTGCTTTAGCCAGCCCCCAGGCTTTTATGTCTTCCCGCTCCTTCGCCATGGGCGGAACCGGGGTGGCGATTGCCCACCCGGCTGCGGCCGGGGCATCCAACCCGGCGATGATGGCGTCCAAGCACCATGAGTGGTCAGACGACTTCGGGTTGATTTTGCCGTCGGTGAACGTGCGTGCCGCCGACGAGGAAAAAACGATTGATCAGGTCGATGATATTCAGGATCTGATCGATGAATTCGAGGAGGCCCAGCAATCGCTCAACCAGCAAGATGCCGAGGACACCGCTGGCGAGCTCCGGAGACGTCTTAATGCATTTGACCGGGATACCGTTCGCGTAGACGCGGGATTGGGCATTGCACTTGCCGTGCCAACCGACTCCTATTCCGTCGGCTTTTTTACCAACGGCAATCTCCAGGCTACGGTTCGCGGTGAGTTTGATCAGGACGACGAACAGCTTCTGAAGGACATTGAAGATGGAAACACTCCTATAGTAGGCCTAAATCTGGACCAGGAACTGGAGTCCCGTGGCAGGGTTCTGGCGGCGGCCGTCACAGAAATCGGTATCTCCGTGGCAACCTCAATTGATCTGGCTGATGGCAGCCAACTTCAGATTGGGGTGTCGCCCAAATACGTTCAGCTTCGCACCTTTCAATACACAGAAACGGTTGCTGGTTTCGAAGATGACGATTTCGACAGTGATGAAAACGAAACTAAGAAAAGCGGTCTCAACCTGGATTTAGGTGCCGCGTATGCGTTTGGTGAACAGAACGAGTGGAACGCAGGGGTGGTGGTCAAAAACCTGATCCCGATGGAGCTGGATTCCAACGCCAACCCTCTGAAAGATGAACAGGAATACACTCTGGAGCTGGGCCCCATGCTAACGGCGGGCATCGCCCACACAGGGGACTTCCATGTGGTCACGGCAGAACTGGATCTGACCAAGAAAAAAGGCTTCGGTTATGCTGACGACACCCAGTGGCTGGCCATCGGCGCAGAATTCGATGCTTTCCGTTATGCCCAGTTGCGTCTCGGCGCCCGCCAGAACCTTGCCAGTAATGACGACAACAACGGCATAGCGGAAGAGACGCAGTTCACCGCTGGTATCGGCCTATCTTTGTTCGGCGCCCGCCTGGACCTTGGTGCGCTGGTCAGCGATGCGGATATGGGTGCTGCTCTGGAGCTGGGAGCCGCGTTTTAATTCATGCAAATTTACCTTGTAGGCGGCGCCGTTCGTGACGAATTGCTGGGCTTGCCGGTGAAAGATCGGGACTGGGTCGTCACCGGCGCCACGCCGGACGAGATGCTGAAACAGGGTTATAAACAAGTGGGTGCAGATTTTCCGGTGTTTCTGCACCCTACCACCCATGAGGAATACGCCCTGGCCCGCACGGAGCGCAAAAACGGCCATGGCTACCATGGGTTTACGGTTTACAGCGCACCGGACGTTACCCTGGAGGACGACTTAAAACGTCGGGACCTGACCATCAATGCCATGGCAAAGGCCACCGACGGTGCGTTAATAGACCCGTTTCAGGGCCAGAAAGATCTCGAATCCCGCCAGCTTCGCCATGTCTCCGATGCTTTCGCCGAAGACCCCCTGCGAATCCTGCGCACTGCGCGATTCGCGGCACGGCTTCAGCCCCTGGGGTTTGGCGTTGCTGACCAGACCCTGGCGCTAATGACAGACATGTCCAAGGCCGGTGAGGTGGATCACCTGGTGCCCGAACGGGTATGGCAGGAAATCCAGCGGGCATTGCATGAAAATGAACCGGGTACTTTTTTCACGGTGCTGCGGGACTGCGGGGCACTCCAATCGCTGATTCCTGAGCTGGCTTCTGATCAGGCGGCGTTCGGAAGCTCGATAAGGTCTCTGCGCTGCACTCACCAGCGCAATCTGGATACCGGGGCGCGGTTCGCAGCGCTGCTCTCGCCTTTAGCCGCAATGGAACCCGGCGCGGCCGAACGGCGGGCAAAACAACTCAAGGCCCCCAACGACTGCGTTGCACTGGCAAGGCTGGTGGCAACGGTTGTCCCGGCTATGGAATCTGCCCGGTCTCTCGACGCGGAGAACATTCTCGCCCTGCTCGATGCGGCAGACGCCTGGCGGCGCCCTGAGGGATTTGCCACGCTGCTGGACACTCTAGGCTGTGTACTTTGTGGTGATAGCGCAGACAATGTCGAAGCTCTCAGACGCGCACTCGAAGCGGCTAATGCCATCAACGCCCAGTCATTGATGGCAGAAGGCTTTGCCGGCAAAGCCCTGGGCGAAGCAATCCACAGGGAGCGCCTGCAACGTATTCAGAACACGCTTCAAAGCATCTGAGGAAACCTATGGATTCGCCCGCACCTGTCGCTCTGATCACCGGCGCCGCCCACCGGCTCGGCGCCCATACCGCACGCCACCTTCACGGTCGCGGCTGGAATATCGTGATTCACTATCGCTCCCGGCAGGATCAGGCCGAAGCACTGAAAAGCGAACTGAATGCCTTGCGGGAACATTCCGCGGTTATCCTGCAGGCCGATCTGTCTGAACCGGATTCGATCGCCCCGCTGGCCGAACAGGCTATCGCAGCCTGGGGACGGCTGAGCGGGCTGGTCAACAATGCCTCGGTGTTCTACCCCAACCCCACCGAAAAGGCACGAAACCAGGACTGGGACGCGGTAATGGACACCAACCTGCGCGCGCCTTTTTTTCTTGGTCAGGCCTGCCTGCCCGCCCTTCGCGAGTCAGGCGGCGCCATCGTCAACCTGATTGATATTTACAGCCAGCGCCCGCTCGCCGACCACCCATTGTATTGCGCAAGCAAAGCTGGCCTGGCCTCGCTGACCCTGTCATGGGCAAAAGATCTGGCACCGGAGGTGCGGGTTAACGGCGTATCGCCCGGTGCCATTCTCTGGCCAGAAGGCGACGCTGAAATCGACCCCCAGTACCAGCAGAGCATCCTGGCCAAGACACCCTTGGCAAAAACCGGACAACCTGATGATATTGCCGGAGCCATCGCCTTTTTGTTGTGCGATGCGCCCTTCATTACCGGGCAGATTCTTTCCGTAGACGGCGGTCGCAGCCTCAATATGTAGCACGGCCAACGGGCGAAAGCGGCCCGATCTTTGGCCGGGCCCCGGATTCCGCTACAATGTGGTATTTCCCGAGCCAATCCTTCTGATACCCGGAGACATTTAATGCAAGAGCCCATGCGTGATGTTGTAATCGCCGCCGCCAAACGTACCGCCGTGGGCGGATTCGGAGGCGGGCTGTCCAGCCTTCGTGCCGACCAGCTCGGCAGTGCTGTGATCAAAGCCCTGCTCGAAGAAACCGGGGTATCGCCAGACCAGATTGATGAAGTGATTCTGGGCCAGGTGCTTACCGCCGGTTGCGGCCAGAACCCCGCCAGGCAGGCCTCCATCAATGCAGGCGTACCGGCAAGCGTGCCCGCCATGACTATCAACAAGGTGTGCGGTTCCGGCCTGAAAGCGGTGCATATGGCGGTACAGGCCATTCAGTGCGGCGATGCGGAACTGCTGATTGCCGGCGGCCAGGAAAGCATGAGCCAGGCACCCCACGTGCTGCCAAATAGCCGCAACGGTCAGAAGATGGGTAACTGGAACATGGTCGACACCATGATTTCAGACGGCCTGTGGGATGCGTTCAACGATTACCACATGGGCGTCACCGCCGAGAACATCGCTGAGAAGTATGGTATTTCCCGTGCAGAGCAGGACGAGTTTGCGGCTGCGTCCCAGCAGAAAGCCGCCGCGGCCATGGACGCGGGCTATTTTGACGGCCAGATTGTGCCTGTGTCGATTCCACAGCGTAAAGGCGACCCCATCATAGTCGACAGGGATGAGAATCCGCGTGCAGGTGTGACGGCTGAAAGCCTTGGTAAACTGCGCCCCGCCTTCAAGAAAGATGGCACGGTCACCGCTGGCAACGCATCCGCCCTGAACGATGGCGCGGCTGCAGTGATTGTCTGCAGTGCAGAAAAAGCTCAGGCGCTGGGGCTGACGCCGCTGGCTACTATTCGGGCACACGCCAACGCCGGCGTTGACCCTGCCATTATGGGCACCGGCCCTATTCCCGCCAGCCAGCGCTGCCTGCAGCGAGCCGGCTGGACCGTCGACGACCTAGATCTGATCGAAGCCAACGAAGCCTTCGCAGCGCAGGCCATCTCGGTCAACCGCGACCTGGGCTGGGACTTGAGCAAAGTGAACGTTAACGGCGGCGCCATCGCACTGGGCCACCCCATCGGCGCATCCGGCTGCCGGGTTCTGGTGACCCTGCTTCATGAAATGACACGGCGGGACGCGAAGAAAGGGCTGGTAACGCTTTGCATCGGCGGCGGAATGGGCGTTGCCCTGGCTGTGGAACGCTGATCGCCCGTGCTTAACGTGGTGCTTTACGAGCCTGAGATTCCGCCCAATACCGGCAATATCATCAGGCTATGTGCCAATACCGGCTGTCGGCTGCATCTGATTGAACCTCTGGGGTTCAACCTGGAAGACAAGCAGATGCGCCGTGCCGGGTTGGATTACAGCGAATATGCCACCGTCACGGTTCATCCGGACTACCAAAGCTTTCTGGACAGCGAGCAGCCAAAGCGTCTGTTCGGGCTGACCACCAAGGGCAGCCGTCGTTACCATGAAGTGGACTATCAAAAGGGAGACTATCTGATGTTCGGCCCGGAAACCCGGGGCTTGCCCGCTGATGTTCGCGAGTCCCTTCCTTCAGACCGCTGTCTCAGAGTTCCCATGCGGCCGGAAAGCCGGAGCCTGAACCTGTCCAACACCGCCGCACTGGTGGTTTACGAGGCCTGGCGGCAGCTGGGCTTTGAGGGAGCGCTCTGACTTTTCTGAGCCTGCATAAAAAAAGCCCCGCCAATCCATTCGAAAGGCAGGGCTTTTTTTGTTTGCGCAGAGGCTGCGATCAGTGCGTCTGTTCTTCCTTCGCCTGACCCGATGCTTCTTCCTGCTTACGCTTGAGCGCCTGGGCATAAATGGCGTCAAAGTTGACCGGCGCCAGCATCAGCGACGGGAAGCTGCCCTTGTTCACAACACCGTCAATCG
>Ga0307944_1000867_pt1 | contig 15337 bp, 13 predicted proteins | sample OrgLakmetagen179_FD_201831 | JGI IMG/M metagenome (GOLD analysis project Ga0307944, IMG submission 201831) | Saline water microbial communities from Organic Lake, Antarctica - #179 | ecosystem: Environmental > Aquatic > Non-marine Saline and Alkaline > Saline | place: Antarctica: Organic Lake... | reverse complement strand
TAATACCCCTTGTCGGCGGTCATCCGCGGGCCCTGAAGCATGAAATCGGCAACCAGATGTTTGATCTGGAAGAGCACCAGCGCGACAAGGGCTGCTTGCAGGGTCATCGCATTTCTCGCACAGGTTCAGACGACCTCACTGCCCGCGCATGCCGTGCCGCGCCGGTCACGGCCCGGTCCCCGCCTCCGCGTCGCGCCACTGCACCGCATCGACGCATTGCCGTGCGGCGATCCTCGACAGAATCGAAAACTTCTCGGGTAGCAGGGCCTTTTCCTCCTTGTTGAACCGGATCGCGCGATTGAGAAAGAGGATGCGCAGGATCCGTGTCAGGCTGATCACGTTGCAGTTTACCTGCAAAATCGTTGCCGGCAGGTTAAGCATGTTGGAAAGACTTGAGAGCCCGAGCGTCACGGCGAAGATGGCCAGCGACGCAAAGAGATAGCCTTGCCCGCCGATCAGGCCGATCTGCAACACAGCGCAGGCCGGCAGCAACACGATCGATCCGGCGATGCCGGCCCGGTCGAGGACCGCCGCCGGGATAGTGGCCATCACGATGCACGCGCCCACCGCATCGCCGTTCGCCGTGATCGCGCCGTGCCAAATGCCGCTCCTCGTCCCGGTCGCGGGGGTCCCTGTTGCACTGTGCGGGCCGCGTGGACCCGTCCGAGGTCTTTCATGAAGCTAATCACGGGCATGGAGAACCGTCAATCGAGCCCGGCCCCGCGCCACCGGAACAGAAGAATGTCGCCGACGGTCAGGTATGTTCCTGCGGCTCAACCCGCCGGTTCCACGAAGGTCTCCGCATAGGCCTGCGGGTTCTTCCGGCTGCCCCGCACCAACCGGCCCGCCATCAACCGGATGATGTAAAAGCCGAATTCCGGATGCTGGTTGAAGAGTTTCATGAAGATCGCGTCATCCATCTCCATGATCGTGCAGTCTTCACGGCAGATGGCTGTCGCGGTCCGCGCCTTGACCTCGCCGAAATAGGGCATCTCGCCGAACAGAGTGCCGGCGGGCAGGATCTCGTCGATCTCGGGCAGGTACACGCTGCCGGATTCGAGAAAGAACACCTGACGGGGGGCGTCGCCCTGGTGAAACAGCACCGTGCCCTCGGCAACCTCGCGCGGCTTGAGAAACGGGCGCAGCACGTCGAGCGGATTGTCCCTCGTGCCGCCATGCCGCAGGCGGTACGCGGTGCGCTGGATCTCTATCAGGCGGGTCGCGTTGAGCGGCAGCAACACCCCGTGCAGCAGCGCCACGGGCCAGGTTTCGGTCACAAGACCATAGCTCAGAAAGCTGATATTCGCGCACAATCCCATGATCCGCAGCGTGCGCATGTTGCGCATGCTGTAGGCCAGAAGCGTGAACAGCGCCCCGAAATACCCGATCACTTCAAGCCAGGCCAGCGAGGAAATAAATGCCGAAATGTCGGTCACGGTCATGGCGGTCCTGTCCTTTTTGGAGCGTTGCGACAGCATCACCGCAGCGGGCATGTCAAACAACCCCCGGTGATCACCAGGACCCGCCGGACCCATTCACAAGACCAGCCCCCTGCCCGGCCCCACCGCCGCGCCCCGATTGTCCCTGCACCCCGGCCCGGGCATCTGACCCGACACCTGCCCGGCCCGATGAGGACGATCGAAAGATCACGACGCGGTCATTCCGGCAGTCTGCATGCGGTGTGTGTCAATGCCTGAAAAGCCGGCCTTGACGCGGCGACCGGCAGTCGGCTTCAGGACTGACCGCGATGGAACCGGCCGCATGAAGTAAGGCTGAGCCGCAGTCTTCCTTTCACTTGGCAGCACCACAAATTTCCACTAACAGGGGGTAGTCGGAGCGGTGGCCGAGCGGTCGAAGGCAGTGGTCTTGAAAACCACCGTGCGCGAGAGCGCACCGTGGGTTCGAATCCCACCCGCTCCGCCACTTGCCCTCGCGAAAGCGTTCTCCTGTTCCGGCTGCGGCCGGATTTTCTTGTTGTTTTCAAGGGTTATGCGGGGCGGACTGAGCACTGGCCCTCGCGCCAGGAGGCCCGGAAGCAGTCTCTCTTTGCCGATATTCTCCGGACCTGTTGACTGCGCCAATTTGGTAAATTGCTTGCAAGCATCTGTAACTGATAGACTATTGCGGTACCGCAGCTAAGCATTTCGACGCCAGTGGCATTCGCGAGAAGGAACAGAAATCGAACTGTTGTCCTGAATTCAGTAGTGCTCCCAGATATGGCCCTAACTGAATAGTGCGCTGCACGGGTCTATCCCCGCGGGTGCGGGGGAGCCCGCAGACGGTGCCGTCTGGTTGATGCTGGCGGGGGTCTATCCCCGCGGGTGCGGGGGAGCCGACCTGCCGGGATGTAGTGGCCTGTGGAGGCGGGGTCTATCCCCGCGGGTGCGGGGGAGCCGGCAAGAGTTGCGCTGCAACCGTCTGACCGTAGGGTCTATCCCCGCGGGTGCGGGGGAGCCGGTATCGCCGGCGCCGATCGAGACACTGGACAAGGTCTATCCCCGCGGGTGCGGGGGAGCCACAATCACCCCGGCATATATTTTCCCAAGCGTGGGTCTATCCCCGCGGGTGCGGGGGAGCCATTCGCTCATTTGCTTTTCCTTCCCTTCTTGCGGGTCTATCCCCGCGGGTGCGGGGGAGCCCGCAAATCGCGCTTGCAATATGCCGGTATCGGGGGTCTATCCCCGCGGGTGCGGGGGAGCCAAGATGAAGCGCGGCGACCTCGACAAGATGTCGGGTCTATCCCCGCGGGTGCGGGGGAGCCACAGCTTGCGAAGAATAATTCCCGCTGCCTTGGGGTCTATCCCCGCGGGTGCGGGGGAGCCGGTATCGCCGGCGCCGATCGAGACACTGGACAAGGTCTATCCCCGCGGGTGCGGGGGAGCCACAATCACCCCGGCATATATTTTCCCAAGCGTGGGTCTATCCCCGCGGGTGCGGGGGAGCCGAGATCAAGCGCGGGTATTACGTCACCGTGCCGGGTCTATCCCCGCGGGTGCGGGGGAGCCTTTGTGAGGGGCTATGCCAAAAAAGCTATACGGGGTCTATCCCCGCGGGTGCGGGGGAGCCGCCATCGACTGTGACCTTCAAGCCTGAGTCGAGGGTCTATCCCCGCGGGTGCGGGGGAGCCCAGGCTCGGGCAGGAATGTGGTGGCTCGAAGTGGGTCTATCCCCGCGGGTGCGGGGGAGCCTTGAACGGAAGTTGGGCCTTTGTTCAATTTCAGGGTCTATCCCCGCGGGTGCGGGGGAGCCCTTCAATCTCGGACGCAAGCCTTGCCATTCGCGGGTCTATCCCCGCGGGTGCGGGGGAGCCCCAATCTGTTGAACACGTCGCCAAGCAGGTGAGGGTCTATCCCCGCGGGTGCGGGGGAGCCTTCGGGTCTTTCCATGCGCCGGGGCCTTTCACGGGTCTATCCCCGCGGGTGCGGGGGAGCCCTAATGAGACTGACAATAGCCTGCCCTGATGCGGGTCTATCCCCGCGGGTGCGGGGGAGCCTCGATCAGAGGGAAACTGGTCAGGCTGTTGCAGGGTCTATCCCCGCGGGTGCGGGGGAGCCCATTTCATCAAGATTAGTCATCGTCATTCTCCGGGTCTATCCCCGCGGGTGCGGGGGAGCCGGCCAGAGGCTGGCCAGCAGGGTGCTGATCATGGGTCTATCCCCGCGGGTGCGGGGGAGCCGCCATCGACTGTGACCTTCAAGCCTGAGTCGAGGGTCTATCCCCGCGGGTGCGGGGGAGCCCAGGCTCGGGCAGGAATGTGGTGGCTCGAAGTGGGTCTATCCCCGCGGGTGCGGGGGAGCCACTCGGTCTGTGATTGCCCCTTGTCCGGAATGGGGTCTATCCCCGCGGGTGCGGGGGAGCCCGCTACGGGGGCTGCGCGAACCGTCCGGGCCTGGGTCTATCCCCGCGGGTGCGGGGGAGCCTGCTTGGCGATTGCCTTCAAGGCATAGGCGAGGGGTCTATCCCCGCGGGTGCGGGGGAGCCCCATCGTCTTGTAGTCAATCGGGGCGGGCGGTGGGTCTATCCCCGCGGGTGCGGGGGAGCCCCCTGAAGGACGTGCCGGAACAGGCTGGCCGGGGGTCTATCCCCGCGGGTGCGGGGGAGCCGGGATGGAAAGTGGCGGCCAGTTAAATCCAGCGGGTCTATCCCCGCGGGTGCGGGGGAGCCGAGATCAAGCGCGGGTATTACGTCACCGTGCCGGGTCTATCCCCGCGGGTGCGGGGGAGCCTTTGTGAGGGGCTATGCCAAAAAAGCTATACGGGGTCTATCCCCGCGGGTGCGGGGGAGCCTAGATCACCTCACGGTAGGGCACCGCAATGACGGGTCTATCCCCGCGGGTGCGGGGGAGCCGGTTGCAACCGGGCTTAGGCAATTTGGGGCAAGGGTCTATCCCCGCGGGTGCGGGGGAGCCGAGCCGAACACGACATTTGCGCACATGCTCTGGGGTCTATCCCCGCGGGTGCGGGGGAGCCCGGCACGCGCGTCGGTCGCAACCGTCACGCCAGGGTCTATCCCCGCGGGTGCGGGGGAGCCCGGTAGCGCCCCATGCGCTCGACCTGATCCGGGGGTCTATCCCCGCGGGTGCGGGGGAGCCCCTTCCAGTGCGGTCTTGGCCTCGCCAGTCGGGGGTCTATCCCCGCGGGTGCGGGGGAGCCTAACTTTACCCCTTTTGATAACGCAAGCGATAAGGTCTATCCCCGCGGGTGCGGGGGAGCCCATGACGCGACCGACTTTGATATACGCGTCGCGGGTCTATCCCCGCGGGTGCGGGGGAGCCTCGTCAGGGTCGAGGCCGACCATGAAAGAGCTGGGTCTATCCCCGCGGGTGCGGGGGAGCCCCTCACAAGTAGTGGGTTGTTTTCACTTAATTGTCAAAGAGCGTGCGAGTGAATTTTACAGATTTCACTCTCGTTTAAGAAGTAGAACGCCATCTGCGTCAACGATTTTCTTCGGCGGTTCGCCGAGTGTTTCAATGTGCAGATGGCCGGTTGCCGCTTTGTCGCGCCAGACCATTACGAGAGAGCCACGCCTCAGCGTTTCCCACCAATGGGACACGACGTCCCAGACCCGCTCCCGCACACCCGAGGACATGTCGGGCGCAACATAGACACCAACCGATATCTCGAGCATGACAGAGGTGAGGAAGCCGCGGTAGCGGGCCTCGACGTCGCGGGTTACGATGACGGTCAGGGGCATCAGTCGCGCCCTTCGATCAGTGCCTTTATCCGATCGATCATGTCGGGGATGACCTTTTCGTCGGAAAGCGCCTTTCCTGTCAGCCGTCTGGTTGTGCGTTCAATATTTTCGCTGGGGTGCTCGGATACACGGCGCGCGGCCTTGAAAGCGCAAGGTATGATGACGGTGTCCCGGTAGAGGTCCGCAATGTCGAGAACGAATGACTGGCCGGCATCCACGTGGATAAAGCCCAGTTGCGGGATGGTCGCGGTGGCGGTCACGGCAATGGCTGCGGCCGCCTCAACCGCGCTGGCGGCGTGGTTCAGCGCCTGGTTCGGCAGGTCCGCGGCGTTGGGATTGGCGCGGTCGTAGCGGCGTCCGCGCCAGTCGATACCAATGCGGCTGGCCCAGAGCGCATAGGCTTCCTTCATCCGCGCGCCCTCGATCCCGCGCAGCACGTCGAGATCGCGGTGCGGCAGCACCTCGCCCAGGCGCAGCGCATACATCCGGCGCGCGGTCATCAGGCGTAGTTCGTCATCAGCCCATATTTTCGCCTGAACACGCGCCAGCCCGGAGCGATCCGGCATCATCGGCGGGGCGGTATACATGCGCACGCCATCTTCACCGACAGCGGCCAGTGCCGTGCGCGCGTGAGCGATCAGGCGCAGCGCGTCGTGACTCACGGTCGAGCCGGGACCGAGCAAGATGATCGAGACGCCTTGCAGGGGAATCGCGTGATCTCCGGGGCCAAGCGCGTCGGCCTCCGTCGCCGCACCTTGCAGAAAGGCAAGGGCCCCGTCCCGCGCCGTTAACGCGCCGCGCGCGAGGTAAAGGCACCCCGCCCGGTCGGCATGTGGCACCTTTGCGCTGTCCAGCCCGAGACGCCCCTTAAGCACGGAGTCACCCCTTTCTTTGCGGCGGCCGCAGAAGCAGCATGCCGTATCCATAGCCGCGGTGCCGCCCGACCCCGCGCGCCAGAAGTTGGGCAAATTCCTGCGGATCACGCACCCCAAGGGTGCCATGAATAACGGCCTCAGGGCCTTCCACCCGGCGCCCGCCACGTAGGCTGCGTACGCGCCTGAACTGGTGCAGCCGCGATGTGTCCCGTTCGAGGTCGGCGACAGGCGCGAGGCGTGCGGCAAGCCAGTCCAGATAGACATCCTCACGCGACCGGGCGCGGTCGTTGCGCAGCGTTTCGGCAAGGAATGCGTCCACCTCGGCCCCCTTGGGGAACGGTCCGTCGGCGCTTTTGAGCGGCGAAGCCAGGCGCACCACGGGCCGGATCTTGAGGTCGAAACCCAGGCGCATCTCCTCCTGCCAGGTGGTTTCGGGGCGTTCGACCGAGCGCAGGGCATCAAGCGATACGACTTCGCTCTCGGACGGTCCCATCGAAGGGGCCACAGTCACGCGCAGTTCTTCTGCCGGGGTGGCACTGTAGGCGTAAAGCGTGCCGGTCCGCGCGCGCGGGGCGACGAGCAGGCGGAACGGTTGCAATACGGCGGGGCCGAATGCTTCGCCCAGAAGGTGGTGAAGGGTCAGCCCTTCGTCGAACAGGCCGCGACCGATGTTCCGTTGCCCCGCCCAGCGGTTCAGTGCCGGCATTGAGAGCGGCATTTCGATCAGGTGAAGGCTCATGCGATGCTGCCCTCCATCACGACGCGGCTGCCGCCGTGCAGGCCACTGTGCCAGTTGCGCATGTCCGCGATGTCGTGGCGCAGGGCACCGTCAGGGCCATCGCCCTCGTCAGGCCAGATCGCGTGCCCGCCGATCCCAAGGCTCCGCAGCGCTGCGTAGGCGGTCGCACCCTCGGCGCGGCCAGCCAGTAGAGGTGATGCCGGTAGGCAGGGTTTACGCCCGATGAAGAGCGGGCGCGCCGGACGATCGAGCGCCACGGCAAGATCGTCAAGCGTCGGGCCATCGCCTGCGGCAAGCCTGAGAACCACGCGGGTTTCGTGATCCGCGAGATAGTCGCGGCGACGACGGTGGGGGCTGTCATAGGTCGCGCCAGCCCGTCCCTCGGGGGCACCCCATGTCGTCCAGCCGCGGTCGGATTTCTCCAGCTTCGCGTTCTGTGTGTCGGTCACGACCAGCGGCGCGGTGCGCCCTTCGGGCACGACCGAGAGCGCGCCAAAGATCAACCTGTCCTGCAACGCTTGATGATGCGCACTTTCTTCGCGCCGCAATCCGAGCGCATTGGCCAGAAGCCCGGTCAGCGCCGAGGCCGAGGGAAATTCCCGCGTCGGCCCGACATGGTCGATGGCGACGCCACCGAAGGCCATGAACGGTGCGGCGAGCCGCAGGTGGAGCCATTCGAAGCTCATGCCGCAGAGGTCCCGCCAATGCGTGCGGGAAGGTCGCGCGCGAACTCTGCCAGATCGGCAAGCGTGCCGCGCTCGGCTCCCGGCACATCGCGGTTGGCCAGGGTCATGACGCGGCGTGTCTCGCCGGTATCATAGGCCGCGTCGAGGGTGCCAAGGTGCTCGGACAGTGCCGCCGCGGCCTGTCCGGTTTCGGGCGGACATGGGTCGCGAAACGCCTCGGCAAGCGAGCGTGGCTGCCGGTCGCCGGCTTCCAGCAGCAACAACGACGCGCGGCTGTAGGGCGCGGTGGAGCCAAGCTTGGCCCCCGGCGACACTTCGGCGATGAGGTAGACCAGGTTGTGCAACACCTCGCCGGCAAGCGCCGCATCGCCGCCGAGATTGGCCAGCAGGCCCGGCAGGTCGATCACCACATAGCCGTAGAAGAGGCCGGAGGTGAGTTCGGTTTCCTGGATGGTGTCAGCACCGGTATCCTCTTCGCGCGCCAAATCATCGGCGGCGATAAAATAATCGCTCTCGGCCTCTTCGGCATGGACGGTAAAGGCATGGGCCACATGCACCGCCGCGTCGATATTGGCGCGCGGGTCCGAGGTGACCATCCGGCCGAATAGAGCGCCGGTGAGGCCGCCGGGGAGCTTCGCACCCTCACTCAGAGCCTTGAGATTGGCCTTGTGCTCCTTCAGCCACGCGGTGGCGATGTCCTTCGCCGCCTTCTTGTCGCCGGCCGCCTCGGCCACGAGCGCTTTCGCCTGCTCGGTCAGGTAGGCGACCTCTACCTCGCCCAGCAACAGTGTCTGGCGGGACTTCTTGTCTGCGCCCTTGTCGCCGTAGACAACCTTGAGCAGCGCCTCTTTGATCTCCTTCGCAACCGCGTCATCCACGTCCGCAGCCCAGTCGCCGAACACCTTGTACTCGATGATCTCGCGAGACCGGTAAGCGGCATCGGCCCCGTCGATCATTGTCAGGGCGTGCGGATCGTCCGCCAGCCGCCAATGGCGCTTTAGGCATTGCGAACTGACCCGCGTGCGCAGTACGCCGCCATAGGGCAGGCGCTTGGCCAGCCCGGCATCGTCACGATTGAGCAGCGCCGCCGTGTAGGGCGCGAGGAAATGGATTTGCAGGAACCTCGGGTCAGTCATTTGTCGTTTCCTTTTCAGCAATGTCGGCGCGGCGGTCCAGCCGGGCGTAATAGGCACGCGCGATGGCGCGGACGTCGTCGTTGAGAACGGCCCAGGCGAGGCTTGGCACATCCACCTTGGGACGGTTGCGCGCCAGTGCGCGCACCGCACGTTCGAGCGCGTCGAGCCGCGCTTGCCCCCGCGCGGCAAGTAGCCGGGCAAGGCGTTGCTCGGACAGTGCGGGCTTTTCCAGCCGCGGCCGCGCATCACCGCCATCGGCTAACACGGCGCCGAACTGGCGGCTTGGCGCGTGAACGCTCTCGGTCGCGCCCGCCGGCGTCAGCAGCGCCAGAAGCTTGGTGATCCGGCGCCATTTTTCCTCTTCATGCGGGGCGATTCCGTGCCGGGCCACGAGGCGCCAAAAGACCGCCGCGCCCTCGGGCCCCATGCGGCGGGCCGCGGCGCGCTCGCCGGGATTGGCATGCGCAAGCTCACCTGCGATCGCCAATGCGCGGCGTGCCACGTCGTTGTTGTCAGACATTTTCAAATTCCTTTACGCCGATGTCCTTGAAAATCTGTGTCAGCCTTGCATTTAGCGCGTCGCGTCCGCGCACCTCTGCCCTCGGTCGCATGATCTGGGCGCAGGGGATGCCCGGCGCGGCGCGCGTAAATTCGTCCCGCGCCGCCTGCGCCAATTGACGGGTGAAGCGCAAGTGAACCTCCTGCCGGCCCTCGGTGGAGCCCGCCGCAAGCTTGTCCCAAAGCGTTGGAAAGAACAGCGCATCGGCCACCCGGTGAAGCGTCGCGCGGGCGGGTTGGGTGCGGGCGTATTCCCCCTTGCCCCGCTTGTCGCGGTCGCCTTCCGCCGCGATGAGCGCCAACCCGTCGCGCAAAGCCTTGTCCACCTTTTCGATCGTCTCTATCAGCTCTTTCGACAGGTCGACCGCCGCGGTGCCAAACATTTCCCTTCGCACCACCTTGGGCACCAGGATGACGCGAGATTTGAAGCCGTCGGTCTTGGAATTGCCCCGCGCGAAGGCCTCGGCGATCAGCACCATGGCGTTTGCCCTTTCGTGGGGTGTTTCCTGTGCCAGCTCCGGGATCTTCCAGTTGCCACTGTAGAAAAGCTCGGTCAGCAGGCCGTAGGTCCAGTCGCGCTCGCCCAGGGTCAGGGTTTTCGCCTCGCCAAGGTGAACCGGCGCCCAAGGATCTTTCGTCATACCCTTGGCCTCTTTCGCCGCGATGCGCGCCGCCTTCGACGTGGTGCGCAACGCGCGCAATTCCCCGCTACCTTCTGTCAGACGCACGCGGCGGCAGACCTCGATGAAAAGCAGGTCCAGCCCGGCAACATCAAGCTGTTGTCCCTCGGTCCAGGGCAGGCACCACAGCAACGCCTTGCCGGTAACACCGTCTCGCTGCGACAACAGATGTTGCACGTCGCGCCGCCACCAGGCCGACGGGTCGATGACCCGGCCGCCTTGAACCGCGGGAGCAAGCGCGATCATGACCCGCGAAGAAGAACCGCCGTTCATCCGCGCGACCCCGTAATTCCCCGCCCCGCCGAAGCCTTCCATCGTTTGCAGGCTGACCAGCGCACAGATCCAGTCCTGCGGAGAAGCGACATGGGCGACCTCGCGCTTGAGGTCGTGATTGCGCGAGGTGATCAGCATGTCTAGCGCATCGGGGGTGACCACCTCTTGCCACTTGAGGCCGCCGGGATCGGGCGGTTGTAGGAAAGCGGGCTTGCCGCAATCCTCGACCACCAGGTGCCATGGCGCGTCATCGGGAAAGCCGGCGGTCAGGCCCCGCAGGGCCCCACGCCAGCTTGCCTCGTCTTCGGGCGGCTCGGTCGCACCGGCATCGGACAGGGCGAGCACGGCCAGTTGAACGAGGAACATGTGCCAAGCGGGCCGTTGATGCGGGCGCAAGGCGGGAAAGGATGCCACCTCGCCGCGTGCCATCGCGGCCAGAAGGCCGGGGAGGCTCAGCATCCCTCGGTCCGTCTGGATCAGCGGTTCGGTTAGAAGGTTCGTTTTCACCGCATCATTCCTCCACAGGTGTCAGGCCGTCAGCCCCGTATTGAAACCGCTTTCCCCCGACGCGCAGCCTGAGCGGCGTATCACATTCGACGATGGCCTCTTCGTCACCCGTCAGGCCGCGCGACCAGTGAACCGGTAAGGCCAGTGTCTTGACGGGGTGTCCGAACGGGCCGATCGTGCCATCGGGCAGTGTCAGGATCACGCCCTGTTCACCAAGGCGCGTGCGGATCACCTCGTCATCGGGAAATCGGCAGGGAAATTTCTTTGCACGGTCGAGAACGACCAGTTCCGCGCCTTGCGTTTCGGCAATGGCCTTGCCGGTGACGCGGCGGCGGTAGTCCTGCCAGCCGTTCTCCTGCGCGACCGCGTCCAGCCGCTCGGGATGCGTGGCCTGTTCGACGAGCCTGCGGTTCATGTCCGGAATCTGCCAGAGCGGGGTGCTGTTGATCTCGGCCAGGGTCGCGGCGAGCCCGGGCACGTCGAGATAAACGCCCGAAAGCGAGGCGTTCCTGCCAAATGCCCCTAGGCCGTTATCGGGTTCGCGCGTCAGCGGGTCGAGGCCACCCTCGGGGCATAGCACCACCGTTGCTGCGATTTCGAACCCCTTTGGCCGGTCTCGCGCGTGGCGGTGCAGCCGCCCGATGCGCTGCAACAGAACATCCATCGGGCTCAAGTCGGTAACCAGGAAATCCGCATCTATGTCCAGCGATTGTTCCAGCGTCTGCGTACCGACGATGACCATGCCGCCCGGGGCGCGCCCGGCACCCAGAACTACTTCGACCCGTGCATCGAGGCGCGCGCGATCCTCGGCGGCGAACCGGCTGTGGTGCAGCGTCTGGACCCCTTCGAGCGAAAACACCAAGTCCGGCGCGGCCTCGACACAAGCGCGCCATGTCTCCCGCGCCCGGTCAACCGTGTTGCGGATCACCAGGACGCGCGCTCCGGCGCGCGCGGCCTTCATTGCAGCGATAGCAGCATCCGGGCCGCTCCAGCCCGCTTGCGCCTGGACGGAAACGTTTTTCTGGTCGTGCCTCGAGTCCGGCACAGGCGAACAGCCGGATTTCGTCCAGACCGCCGGGTAAGGCGCGGCCTCCGCAGCCGCAAGCGAGGGCAATGGCTCGCCGCGCCACTGCGCGCGCGCCACAGCGCCGAGCGTCGCCGACATCAGCATCGCGTGCCCACCGAGTGACATGTGAGCGCCAACAAGCTTGCGCTGGATCGCGGTCATCCAGGCGTCCGAGGCGTGCACCTCGTCGATCACCACCAACGCGCGCGACATGGCGGTGCCGCGCAGATGCGCATGCTTGACCTCCAGACCGGCCATCATGACCTGGTCAACCGTTCCGACGGCGATTTGCGCGGCCAGAAACCGTGTTGCGTGTTCCGAGGCCCAGCGCGAAGGACACGCCGCATCGGTATCATCCCAGCGCGTGCGAAACTCCGGCAACCGGATTCCCCTAGCCTCGCCTGCCAATGCCTGCCCGGGAATGGCCAGTATAGCCTCGGGGGCGGGTGCCGCGAACATCCGCTTCAAGGCGTCATTGACCCGGGCCTGCAACTGCCGCGCCGCGGCGCGCGTCGGCACGGCGAAATAGAGCGCCTCGACCTTGCATGCCTCGAAAAGCCGTGCGAAGTGCCAAAGCGCCGCCTCGGTCTTGCCGGAGCCGGTCTCGGCCTCAAGGATAACCAGCCGTTCGGACGTCTCGACATTCGCGACGACCCGCTGCGCCGGGCGCGGTGCGGGATGATCCGACAACAGAGGCCACGCCGCCGCGCCGGCCAATCGCACGTTCGATGGATCAAGGCCGATGCTTTGCAGGCGCCGCCGCGCCTTTTCGAGACCCGTGGCCCAGTAGTATGGATCGAAGTCTTGGACGAAGGGGAAGGCATCACGATCCGAACCGACCCAATCCGCAAGCGCAAGGAGCCCTGCGTAGAAATGCGCGAATTCGTGCGTAAGGTTCGGTGGCGCATGATTGCGGATTTCCGGGAACCACGCGACGAGGGCCTCGCCCATCACGCGCTCCTCGGCCTTCCAGTCATAGCCCGGCGCCGGGTCGAAGGCATCGCGGGCCCAGCTTTCGCCCGGTTCGGGCACGGGACGGCCGTGATGCGCGCACAGAAGGCGGAACCAGTGCATGATTTCGGGCCATCCCGCCAACATCGCGGCATGTCCGCCCAAGGCCTCCGACGCCTCACCCTGCCGGAGCCAAACCCAACCGCACTGCACGTGTCCACGCGGCGTTATGCCCGGGTTGCGATCCCATGCCTTGACCTGGAACCCAGTGGCGAGCTTGCCTATGTCATGCAGGAAAGCAAGCGCGCCCAAGCATGCAATTTCCTCGCGCGAAACTGGTCGGCCTATCGCCGCATTCGCCCTGTTTCGAAACACTGGAATTTCCAGCAGGGAGATCAGGACAGCAGCCACATCCGCGCTGTGATGCGCAAGATGGTGGCGCGTTTGCGCTTCCCGATCTGACTTTCCCCACGCGGCCATGACCTCACTCAATCGAACTTCATATGACTCAACAATTCAAGAAAACTGCCTCCGGATCTACGCTGTAGTGAGTTTTGTTGACAATCAAGGTTTAAAACGCTTAATCGCATTTTCAACCAGGTGCTGCGTAGCAATGCGATGCACCTCAATTTTTTTCTGGCTTCATTGGGTAATTGCGATTTGCGGATCTTTGTTGCGTTGGCTCAAGGCGCGCGAGGTGACCTCGTTTTTTCATTGAAGCTCTGCTCTTGCCACTCCGCCGGAAACGGCCCCAGCAGGCGCGCCAGCGTCACTTCCGGCCCCTGCTTGCCGTCCATGATCGCCTCGACGATTTCCGGTGCAAGCAGCGTCATCCGCAGGACGCGGGTCATGTAGGAGGGCGCGATCTCCTCGCGCTCGGCCAGTTCGGCGATGGTGGCGAACTCGCCCGATTCCAGCATTCGCTTCCAGCGGAAGGCCCGCGCCAGCGCCTTGATCAGTGCGCTGTCGGGCTTCCGCGGTCGCGCGGCGCCCTCCGGCAGCTGCATCTCCTTCCGCCCGCCGCGCTTCACGAGGCGGAACGGAACGTGAAGCGTCACGATTTCGGGGATCGCGGCCCCGCGGGTCACGCGGCCGCTCCCATGTCTCCGGCGAGCATCTCGCGCACGAGGCCGCCAAGCCCATCAACACGGAGCCGGACGTTCACCCCGTCCGTGCCGATGTCGACGCGCTCCAGCAGCAGCGCTACAATGCGTGCCTGCTCGGCGGGGAAGAGTTCGTCCCACAGCGGATGGAGCTGCTGCAGCGCCGAGAGAGCGTCGGCTTCGGCGATATCGTCTGCGTGGGCGCGCGCCGCCTTCCAAGTCCCCGCCACGATCTCCGGCTGGCGGAACACGGCGCGGAGCTGGTCGATGACGGCGGCCTCGATCTCCCCTGCTGTCACTCGGCCAACCGGGCACGATCCGGCGCCATGCTTCAGCACCGTCTGGCTAACGTAGTAGCGGTAGAGCTTGCCGCCTTTCCGAGTGTGAGTCGGCGAGAACGCGGCGCCGTCGGGGCCGAACAGCAGCCCCTTCAGCAGCGCGGGCGTGTCGGCCCGGGTGCGCGCGGCGCGTTTGCGCGGGCTCTCCGTCAGGATGGCGTGGACACGGTCCCACATTTCGCGGTCGATGATCGCCTCGTGCTCGCCCGGATAGCTGTCGCCCTTGTGGACCGCCTCGCCGATGTAGGCGCGGTTGTTCAGCATCCGATAGATGAATTTCTTATCGATCCGGTTGCCGCGCGGGGTGCGGATGCCACGCGTGCCGACCTCCCGCGCCAGTTCGGTGCAGGACCCGATCTCGAGGAAGCGGGCGAAGATCCAGCGCACATGCGCGGCGGCATCTTCGTCGACCACCAGCTTCCGGTTCTCGACGCGGTAGCCATAAGGCGGCACGCCACCCATCCACATGCCCTTCCTGCGAGAGGCGGCGACCTTGTCGCGGATCCGCTCGGCCGTCACCTCGCGCTCGAACTGGGCGAAGGAGAGCAGGATGTTCAGTGTCAGTCGCCCCATCGACGTGGTGGTGTTGAACGACTGCGTGACCGAGACGAACGTGACGCCGTTCCGGTCGAACACCTCGACCAGCTTGGCAAAATCCGCCAGCGAGCGGCTGAGGCGGTCGATCTTGTAAACCACGACCACATCGACCAGCCCGTCCTCGATGTCCTCCAACAGCCGTTTCAGACCGGGCCGTTCCAGCGTCCCGCCCGAGATGCCGCCGTCATCATACTGATCGCGGACCAGCACCCAGCCCTCGGAGCGCTGGCTGGCGATGTAAGCCTCGCAGGCCTCCCGCTGCGCGTGGAGCGAGTTGAACTCCTGCTCGAGCCCTTCTTCGGAGGATTTCCGTGTGTAGACGGCGCAGCGGAGCTTGCGGACGACCTTCGATTTTTCCGGTTGCTTCGTCATGCCCGCCCCCTGTGGTTCTTGAGGCCAAAGAAGACCCAGCCGTTCCAGTGCGTGCCGGTGATGGCGCGGGCGATGGCGGACAGCGACTTGTAGGGCCGCCCCTGCCAGTCGAACCCGTCAGCCGTGACCGTGACGAGATGTTCGACGCCTTGCCATTCACGGATTAGGCGCGTGCCAGTGATGGGGCGATCACGGTCGAAACGGATGCCTCGCTTCTTCCGGTCGCCGCCGTCCAGCTGTTCGCCGAGGGTTTCCAGCCGCTT
>Ga0307944_1000857_pt1 | contig 15409 bp, 9 predicted proteins | sample OrgLakmetagen179_FD_201831 | JGI IMG/M metagenome (GOLD analysis project Ga0307944, IMG submission 201831) | Saline water microbial communities from Organic Lake, Antarctica - #179 | ecosystem: Environmental > Aquatic > Non-marine Saline and Alkaline > Saline | place: Antarctica: Organic Lake... | reverse complement strand
ATTATTAGCTGAAATACAGAAAATACAAGGGGAGAATTTTTCGGGTAGACGTCAAGATTTTCAATCAAGTGCCATAGATCAACTCTATGCAGGCTCCTTGCAAAACCAAGTAGCTGAAGGAGGAGAGTTTAGAGAAAATAGAATGGGCTATGTAGGCCGATTTAGTTACGACTATAAATCTAAATATTTTATTGAGTCTTCATTTAGATATGATGGTTCATCACGGTTTGCGCCAGGAAATGAATGGGGCTTCTTTCCCTCTGTATCAGCTGGATGGAGACTATCTGAGGAATCTTTCTTTGAACCTTTAAAAAGTACAGTTTCTGATTTAAAATTAAGAGCATCAGTAGGAACCGCAGGAAATGATAACACAGCTGCTTATCAATGGCTTAGTGGTTTTAATTATAGTTTCTTTTATGTTATTGGCGATGGTACCATTCCTACCATAGACAATACTGCTTTAGCCAATAGAGATATTACTTGGGAAACAAATACAACGTATAATGTTGGTTTAGATGCTCGATTTTTAAGTGGCGATCTTCAGTTTTCTTTTGATTATTTTTACAGAAAAAGAGAAGATGTTTTAGCCTTTGCATCGAGAAGTATTCCGAGTACCTTAGGAGTTTCGATAGCAGCTGAAAATTTATATGAATTTTCAAATGAAGGATTCGAATTTTCTATTAATTACACTAAAAAAATTAATGATGACCTAAGGCTTAATGGACTTTTAAACTTTTCAAGATCAAGAGAAAAAGCAATATTTATTGATGAAAACTTGCAAGAAGACCCTTTCATGAGACAAAATCTAACCATAACAGGAGGATTTACAAACTTAAGAAGAGGGTATATATCAAATGGTCTTTTTCAAACACAAGAAGAAATTGATCAGTGGGCAATTCAAGATGAAAATGGTAATGCGACCATTCAACCTGGAGATGTAAGATATAGAGACCTCAACGATGATGGAGTTATTGATGTGAAAGATCAAAAGGTTTTTGGCGATGGAGATAAGCCAGCCATAAATTATTCTTTAAATCTAGGTGCTGAATACAAAAACTGGGGACTCTCCGTATTGTTGACCGGAGCAGCTGGTTACGATATTTATATAGATGGTGAAGCCCAAAGACCATTGGTGAACGGATTTAACGGATACGATTATCAATTAGATTATTGGACACCTCAAAATACGAACGCCGCTTATCCAAGAATATCCAATGGAGGAGCAAACCCGAATAACAACAGATATTCAGATTTTTGGATGCGTGATGGAACTCACTTAAGGATAAGAAATGTAAACCTTAGTTATTCAATACCTACTGTTGCTAAAAAATTAAATATTGACGAGTTAACTGTGTTCTGTACAGGAACCAACCTACATGTATTTAAAAAATACGATGAAGATTTTGATCCTCAAAACACATCATCACTAGGCTGGTATTATCCTCAAAATAAATCATACACACTTGGAGTTAATTTAACATTTTAAAAAAAAAACTATGAAATTTAATCATTTTACTTTAATCTTATCGGTACTACTGCTTTCTGCATGTAGTGACGATTTTTTAAATGAACCGCCCTTAGACAGGATTACAGAAGCAGATGTTTGGAGTGATAAAGCTATAATGGATACTTATTTTTTCCAAATTTATGAAAATATGCCCTGGGATTATCTTAAGGACTTTGGTGGAGGAGCTGGAGGTGGTGCTCATCGTGATGCACTAAGTGATTTAGCGAGAAGTACGTATTCCTGGACACCTGCTACCAACTCCTTTAGACCTGGTAATTGGGGTACATCCAATAATTCATGGCCACTGGAATGGTGGGGTTATTTTAATTTATGGAAAATAAATTATTCTATTGAAAACCTTGAAATGATTACCGACAACGTACTCTCAGAGGAAGAACGAAACAACCGCTTAGGAGAAATGTATTACCTAAGAGCATTCTGCTATTTTGAGATGGTAAAACGTTACGGTGGGGTTCCTATCATTCTGGAAGCTCAAAACCCAGATATTACACCACAAGAAGAGTTGTTCCCACCCAGAAATACAGAACAAGAAGTGTATGACCAAATTTTAGCAGATACCCAAGCAGCCTTTGAGAATTTGCCAGAAAATTGGGAATCGCAAGAAGGTAGAGCTACTAAATGGGCTGCAAAAGCATTAGAGTCAAGAGCTGCTTTATATGCAGGAAGTATTGCCAGATACGGAAACCTACAACTAGATGGTGTTGTGGGACTTCCAGCTTCAGACGCTGATTCGTATTATCAAATCTCACTAAATGCTTCGCAAAGTTTAATTCTTGAATCTGGTCATAGTTTATTTAATCAATACGCTGATCCTACAGAAAATTACACAAGACTTTTCTTAGATGAAACGGGTGATGAAACCATTTTTAAGAAAATATGGATTCCTTTTGAAAAAGGACATTCTTATGATTTACGAAATGTACCTTATAGCTACAGATTAGATTGGGGCTCGAGCATGTCTCCAACCAAACAATTTATAGATAGTTATGAAGTGTTAAGCACTGGACTTCTCCCAACAGAAGCAGGTTCAGGTATTGACGAAAATAATCCTTGGGAAAACAGAGACCCAAGATTAAAAGCAACCATTATCACAAATAATGACATGTTTCAAGGATCGCCTGTAGAAATTTGGTATGGTACAGAAATAGACGGTACAATAGATACTGGAAGTGGGACAGGTATAGGAAAAGATGGTATAGGAGTACATCCAGATGCTACAAAAACTGGTTTTTATGTTAGAAAATACTTAGAAGATGGAGGTAATCCCTTATTAATTCCTGAATTTTATTCTGGACAAGACTGTCTCATCTTCAGACTGGGAGAAATTTACCTCAACGCTGCCGAAGCCGCATTTGAACTTGGTAGTGAAGGGCAAGCAAGAGATTTTATAGAACCGATAAGAACCCGAGCTGGCTTAACTCAAAACCTAAGATTAGAACCCTTTTCTGGTGAAGAATTGAGGGACAGACTTCGCAATGAAAGAAAATTAGAACTCGCTTTTGAAGATCACAGATACTGGGATGTAAGAAGATGGAGAATTGCAGAAGAGGCGCTTAGTATTCAGGTGCAAGGAGTAAGAACTTTAAGACAAATTGATGCATTTGGTGAAGAGACTTTTATCTACGAAACCTTTGAGGCGGAATCCGAACAAATGAACTTTTATGAAAGACATTATTATATGCCAATAGGGCAAGACAAAAGAAATAATAATAATAACCTTATCGAAAACCCTGGTTATTAACCTTAAATGGAATAATGCATTAGTAAATCTATTTGCAAAATAAAATGATTTAAAAAATTAATTATGAAAACAATAAAATTTATAAACAGTACAATTATACTTGGTCTTACTATGCTATTTATAGGCTGTAATGATGATGATATATTTACTGCCTCTCCTACAGCAGAAGATGCAGCATTTACATTTTCTTTCGACCCTGAAAACCCCAATAGTGTTAGTTTTAATGCTACAGAAAGCAGCGATAACTGGTACACACATTGGGATTTCGGTGATAATTCCTCTGGTGAAGGCTATGAAGCTAGTAAAGTATACCTAACAGCGGGCGACTATAATGTGCGATTTAAAGTATTCACAGAAGGTGGATCTGCAGAATCTATTCAAACGGTTGTGATTGATCAAAACTTTCAAGGGCCAAATTTTTTATTAAATGGAGAATTTAACGGTAGTGATGAGTGGACTGTCTTACCCATAACAGATGGGGTTAATGTAAACTTTACCGATGATAAAGCCGTCTGGACTGGAGGAGGTGGTGGACATGCAGGAATCTACCAAGCAGTACATGTAGAAGAAAATGTGCCTTATCAAATTAATATGGAAGTATCAGGAAGTGGACTCACAGATTCTTGGTATGAAGTATATATTGGTTCAGAAACTCCAGTACCAGGTCAAGATTATAACGATGGTGGAATCCGTTTGGGATTAAATACTTGGGCAGGCTGTGGCAATGAACCTTTTGAAGGATTCCTTACAGAAATTAGTTGTATTGGTGAAGGTGGAGGATTGGTTGAATTCGATACTACTGGAACGGTATATTTGGTTATTAGAGGTGGTGGCGCTAATTATGGCACTACTGGTCTAACTTTGGATAATGCTTCTATAACTCCGTTGTTACCTGGAATTTCTTATACACCTCCTTTATTTCTACCTTCTGCTGATTTTACATCTAGCGTAACAGATTTTGATGTATCATTTACAAATACATCGAGTAACGCTACTTCCTATTCATGGGATTTCGGTGATGGTATTGGTACTTCAACAGAGGAAAATCCAACATACACCTATCCCGGTGATGGTATTTATACAGTTACACTTACGGCTACAAATAATGATGGTTCTGATGAAATTTTGAAAGATGTAATAATTGGGGAATCTCTTAATCTTATTGAGAATGGAACATTTAGTGATAATACTGGTTGGACTATTATTAATATGTGGGAAACCAATAATACAAATGGTACCGTTAATATTGAAAATGGAGAGGCTCAATGGATAAATAATGCAGATTGGGCGCATATGGCAATTTTCCAAAGCGTAGATTTAGTTGCAGGTACATATCAATTCGATATGGATGTAGATTATGCTGGAATAAATCAGGTGTATGGAGAAGTATATTTGGGCGCTGATATGCCAGTAGAAGGATCTCCAACAGAAGGAATTGAGTATAATGGTGATTTTCAAGTGCTAAATGCTATTAATTGGTGGGATTGTGTAGATGCCTACACAGGTTCTGCAGTAGATGGAGGTTGTGACGAATCTGCTAATCCAGGGCAATTCGAAATTACCTCAGATGGAACATACTATATATTATTCAGATGTGGTGGCCAAACTTATGGGCCAAACGGGGTCGTTATCGATAATGTTTCACTGATTAATATTGATTAGTAAGTAGATAAAATAAAAGCATAACTTATAAATATAAATAATTTGTGTTAGCCCCTAAGGTTGTTTTACTGATCTCTTTTTGGTCAGTAAAACAACTTTATAAAAGAGTAATGCTACTTATTTCAAAATAAAGAGCTAGGCACAGTAAACACTAAAAAAATAAACACATGAAAAAGATAATACTATTATTTAGTCTATTATTTATAACAAGTTTGAGTTGGGGTCAGGGTCTCGTGGCTCAAGGTACAGAAATCGTTAATTCTAACGGTGATGAAGTGCTTTTAAGAGGTTATGGACCAGGTGGATGGCAAATCATGGAAGGATATATGATGCAAACCTCAGGCTTCGCAGGATCACAACATGAAATCAAAGAAAAATTAATCGAATTAATGGGGGAAGCCGATACCGAGACTTTCTTTGCCAAATGGAGAGAAAATCATTTTACACAACGTGATGTAGATTCTTTGGCTGCTTGGGGTTTTAACAGTATCAGGATTCCTATGCATTATAATCTTTTTACACTTCCTATTGAAGACGAACCAGTTCCAGGAGAAAATACTTGGACAGAAACAGGTTTTGAACTCATTGATGATGTACTTGCCTGGGCTGCTCCACACGACATTTATGTCATATTAGATATGCACGCTACACCAGGTGGTCAAGGAGCGGGCTCAGAGATTAACGATTACGATCCTGATAAGCCTTCATTATGGGAAAGTCAAGAAAACCGTGATAAGTTAGTAGCCTTATGGACACGAATCGCTGATAGGTATAAAGACAATCAATGGATTGGTGGCTATGATCTCATCAATGAAACCCATTGGGATTTAGGACCTGATAATGCGTTGTTAAGAGAAATATATGAAGATATTACAGCAGGTATTAGAGGTCTTGGAGACGATCATATCCTCTATATTGAAGGGAATTCCTATGCGAATGACCATACTGGTCTTACACCTCCTTGGGATGATAACTTAGTGTATAGCTTTCACAAATACTGGAGTTTTAATAATGACAACGATGTGGATTGGATTACACCTTTAAGAGATACATACAATGTACCGCTTTGGATGGGTGAATCTGGGGAAAATTCTAATACATGGTTTACAGACGCGGTAAGTTTGTTTGAAAACAACAACATAGGTTGGGCTTGGTGGGCTTTTCGAAAAATTGGCGACATAGATAGTCCATACGCTATAGATATTAATCCGGGTTATCAAGCAATTCTTGATTACTGGCAAGGAAACGGACCTCAACCAACAGCCACAGAAGCCTTTGATGGTATGATGCAATTGGCAGATAATCTGTTAGTAGATAACAGTAGATATAGAAAAGATGTACCTGATGCTTTAATTCGCCAAGTACAAACTGACGAAACGATACCCTACCATGATAATCCTTCAGAAATTCCTGGTTTAATTTATCTTTCTGATTATGATTTAGGTCAAAATAATCATGCTTATTACGATACAGTGGTTGCCGACTACAACCTTTCAACTGGTAATTTTACTGCATGGAATAGTGGCTGGTCTTACCGAAACGATGGTGTTGATATTGAAAGAAATTCAGATGATGTAAATAGCAATGGGTTTCACATTGGTTTTGTGAACGAGGGCGAATGGATAAAATATACAGTAGATATTGATCAAACAGCAGTTTACAAAGCAAAAGTAAGGTTAGCGACAGAACAAACAGGAGGTGAATTCTTTTTATCTATTAATGATCAGGAAGTAACCACAACTCAAGTGGTAAATTCTACAGGAGGATGGACTCAGTTCAATACGTATGAAATTGATGATATTATCCTACCAGAAGGAGAACATAGTTTAAAACTACACATTAATAATGATATTCCTATTAACCTAAGTAGTATAGAATTTGAATTAACAGGCAATGTGGATGCCCTTTCTTTAAATGCACTTAATGGCAAAACAGGAGAAAATGAAGAGTCTGTAGAAATAGCGATTAGCGAATCTGTTTTAGCAACTTCATTAAATGGATCGTTAAATCAGTTTTCTGTTAATGTGAATGGTGAGGATAGAAATGTAACTGCAGTTGATGCACATCCTACAAAAGATAGAACTATTATTCTTACAGTTGAAGGTTTCTTGATTACTGGCGATGAAATTTTGGCCAGTTATTCAGGAAATTCAGTTCAATCCGAATCAAACAAAACATTAAATACGTTTACAGATTTAGTGATCAACAATACCAGCCCCAACCGATTTGTGATTCCTACCTTAATTGAAGTAGAAGATTACGACTTCATGATAGGTATGAATTTAGAAGACACGGAAGATGAAGGCGGTGGACAAAATTTTGGCTTTACAGATCCCGGTGACTATGCTGATTACTCCATTTTTGTTCCAGAAGATGGACTATATGGAATCAAGTTTCGAGTTGCAGGATTCAACGAAGGAAGTATAGGATTATACACTGTCGATGAAAATGATGTAGAAACGGAGTTGATTGTTGTTTCAACTGTTATTACAGATGGATGGCAAACCTGGCAAACAGTTGCAGATAATCTATTTATTGAGGAGGGACCACATAAATTAAGAATGCGTGTTTTAGCGGGAGGATTTAATTTTAATTGGTTTGAATTTGATTTTCCAGATAGTGATGGAGATGGTGTACTAGATCAACTTGATGATTGCCCTGATACTCCAGAGAATGTAGTTGTTGATGTAAACGGTTGCGAGATTTTCAATGTAACTCCCGATAACTACACTATAGTTGCATCAAGTGAAACATGCCGTACGGAAGATAATGGTAGTATTTCATTATCAGCTGCAGAAAACTTTGATTATACCGCTGTGCTAAGTGGAGAAAATACTTCAATAACAGAAAACTTTACTTCTGAAATTAATTTTGAAAATTTACCGGCAGGAACATACACCTTATGTGTTACCATAAACAGTCAACCTGACTATGAACAATGCTTCACCGTAGTTGTTACCCAACCTGATGAATTAATTGTAACCGCTGGCAGACCTAGCAGTGCAAAATCCATGTTGAAGGTAAGTTTGAGTGGTTCTACACTTTATTACATTACACTAAACAATGAAACCTTTACTACGGAGCAAAATGAAGTTGAATTACAACTTAATCCAGGTATAAATGAGTTGACTGTAAAAACCAATATCGATTGTCAAGGAATTTACAAAAAGACCCTATTTTATGATTTAGCACCAACGGTTTACCCAAACCCTGCTCAGAATAATTTGTTTATTTCAACTGATGGTTTAGATGTTGAAAACTTACCAGTTAAAATATTCGATTTGACAGGTAAATTAATTTTTTACGAGTCTTATCCAATGAAAGATAATCAATTGAAAATAGATATATCTAATTTATCAAATGGATTTTTTATCTTAAAAATAGTCACAAATCAGAAAACGTATAATTATAAAATTGTAAAACAATGAAAAAGTTTATCAAAATAATTTCTATTTGCTTATTAATAAGCATTATCACACTATCTTGTAATGATGATGATGACACAGCAGGAATTGTCATTGAATCGCCGACAGCTGCAACACTCATTTTTCCTGAAAACAATACCGTTTGCAACGAAGGGACTATTGTCTCTGAAACAGAAACAGAAGTTTTGTTTCAATGGCAAGAAGGCATCAACACAAGTTCTTATGTACTTAAAATCAATAACCTAAATGAAGGAACTTCAAGAAACATCAACACCTTGTCAACCGAATTCTCAATTCGTATTTTAAGAGGAACACCCTATTCATGGTCTGTAAAATCAGTGGGAAGTGATGGAAATGAAAGTACTGAAAGTGCGGTATGGAGTTTCTATAACGCAGGTCTTCCAGTAGAAAATCATGCTCCATTTCCTGCAACTGTTGTAAGTCCACAGTCAGGTTCAAGCATAAATCAAGGCATGATTTCTTTGGAATGGCAAGCTTCAGATGTTGACAATGATATTGCTTCATACACGGTATTTTTTGATACGGTAAATCCACCAATTACTGAAGTGGGCACGATGAGCAGTACAACTACGGAAGTTTCAATTTCATCAGGCTTAGTATATTATTGGCGCGTAATTACAACAGATGAAATTGGAAATGCCTCAACTTCGCAAGTTTTTCAATTTGTAGTGAATTAAAAAACCTAATAATTACTGAACAAAATCAACCAAACCATTAAATCTCAAAAGTATGAGACGAGCATATTATTGTTATACAGTAAGCTTTATTTTTATAGCTATTGGCCTACTATCATGTAAATCAGAAAATAAAAAAGACACTCAAAAAACCACGGTTCAATCAAAAGTTTGGGAAGTTGATTTTATTGATGAATTCGATACCTTTAATCCAAAAAATTGGCAAGATCAACGCATTTGGGTGAACAATGAAACCCATTGTTACGTTCCAAATGGTGAATTTGGCACTAGAGAAGTAAGTAATGGAACATTAAAATTGAAGGTTATAAAATTAGACACAGTTTACCCATGTGATAATCTTGATAAATCCGGAAATCAGCATCCTGACACCGAATATGTGGCTGGCCGGATAGCATCAAAAAATAAAAAAGAATTTATTAAGGGTAAATGGACAGCTAGGCTTAAGCTCAGCAGTAGTGGAGAAGCGAGTATGTTTCCAGCTTGGTGGCTTTTAGGTGCTCAAAACAATGAACCGCCTGTTCAAGAAGAGGATGAAAACATATGTTGGCCAATGACTGGCTCTGGCGAAATTGATATTTTTGAACACCATGGAGACCATCACAAAAACCGTTTTACAACGGGTGCTATAAAAAGCTTAGGAGAATGTGATAAAGGAGATTGGTGGACTTTACGAAAGGATTTTGAAGCGAGCTTAAACGAATATCACGACTATTCGGTAGAATGGGATAACAGTGATTTAGTTTATCGCTTAGATGGAAAGGAAATATATCGTAATCCTGGTCAAGGTGATAAATATCCAGAAGCGATGTTTGCCATTTTGAATTTTGCGAAAATCACAGATTCACCAATGCTAAGTGATGAATGGGTCATGGAAGTAGATTGGGTAAAACATGAACATAAAAAACAATCATAATTAAACACGTAAAGTGCAACATCAAAAATACCCGGACCTATGATTCTTATAAACCAGAGAAACTTCACATTGTTAGTGCTTTTAATTTTCTTGATTTCTTGTAAAGACGTTAAGAAAAACGAAGAAAAAAAGCCAGAAATAGCAAAATCAGATACAGCAAATATTGATATATCATCAAACGGATACTCAAATAAAACACTACAGATTTATACAACTGCTAAGGAAACTGAACTAAAGTTAACAAAAACTAGTGAGCAAAAATTCAAGAACAAAGAGCAAGCTTTGGAAACTGAAATTGCAGTTTTTGTAAACCCAGAAAAAACCTTTCAAGAATTCCTAGGGATTGGTGGTGCTATTACTGACGCCTCGTCAGAAGTGTTTTCAACTTTAGATAAAACTAAACAAAATCAATTACTTCAGTCGTTATACGGGGAAGATGGAATAGGTTATAACATCATAAGAACTAGTATTCATAGCAGTGATTTTGGCTTGGGGAGTCACACGTATATAGAAGAAGGAGATGCAGAGTTGAAAACCTTTTCAATTGAAAAAGACAAAGAAAAAAGAATTCCATTTATTAAGCAGGCCATTGATTTAATTGGTGATGATTTGGTATTTTACGCAAGTCCATGGAGTCCGCCAGCATTTATGAAGACCAATAATAATATGCTTCAAGGAGGGAAATTATTACCTGAATTTCGTCAAGCTTGGGCAGATTATTACGTTAAATTTGTTGAAGCATACGAAGCTGAAGGAATACCCGTTTGGGGTTTAACCATTCAAAATGAACCTATGGCAGTACAACGTTGGGAGTCTTGCATCTACACAGCTGAAGAAGAACGCGATTTTTTAAAAAATTATTTAGGACCAACTTTAGAAAAGTCAGGTTTAAGTGATAAAAATATTGTAGTTTGGGATCACAATAGAGATTTGATTACAGACCGAGCCAACACCATTTTTGAAGATCCGGAAGCCTCAAAATATGCTTGGGGAATTGGTTTTCACTGGTATGAAACTTGGACAGGTGGATTGCCTAAGTACGACAATCTAAAAAACATCAATGAATCTTTTCCTTCTAAAAACATGCTATTTACGGAAGGTTGTCAGGAAGGCTTTGATATTGAAAAGCTAGAGTTCTGGCCTAACGCAGAGCGGTACGGTAATTCCATGATAAACGACTTCAATAGCGGAGTTGTGGGTTGGACAGATTGGAATATTTTGCTCGATGAACGTGGAGGACCAAATCATGTTCAAAATTTTTGTTTTGCTCCTGTTCATGCCAATACGAAAACAGGTGAATTGATGTTCACGCCAACGTATTATTACATAGGTCATTTTTCTAAGTTTATAAAGCCTGGCGCATTTCGGGTAAGTACTACTACAAGCCGAAGTACAATTGAAAGTACAAGTTTTAAAAATAAAAACGGAGAGATTGTTACCGTTGTGATGAATCCAACAGATACTAAAGTAGTATATAAATTAGTAGTCGGACAAAGTGAATCTCAAATAGAAATCCAACCACGAGCCATGCAAACTATAGTTTATTAAAATCCAAAATGAGGAAGTCTTTAAGATGAAAAAAACATACACCGTTTACATCAGTTTTATAGTTGCTTTAGGTGGCTTTTTATTGGGTTTTGATAGTGCTGTAATTTCTGGAGCTGTTGGTGGTATAAACAATTATTTCGACATGACCGATTGGGAGCTTGGTTTTTCTGTAGGCTGTGTTATTTTCGGTGCAATGGCAGGCAATATTTCAGCAGGACCTTTAAGTGATAAGTTCGGAAGAAAAAAGATGCTTATTGCTACTGCAGTGCTATTTACCGTTTCTGCTTTATGGTCTGCTTTAGCAACAGATTACATAGAATTTATCATAGCACGAATTATTGGAGGAATTGGTATTGGTGGCGCAATTTTGATTGCTCCCATCTATATAGCAGAAATAGCTCCCCCAAAACTAAGAGGAAGTCTGGTCTCTTTAAACCAACTCAATATTGTTTTGGGTATTTCGGTAGCATACTTTTCAAATTATTTTTTAAAAGACACGGCTGGTGAAAGTTGGCGTTGGATGCTGGGAGTTGAGGCTATACCAGCATTGATATATTTATTCACATTATTTTCGATTCCAAGAAGTCCAAGATGGGTAATTACAAAGCTAAACTTAATTGAAGTCGCTGAACATACATTAATCAAAATTGGGGGTGCCAAATATGCGGGTGAGACCATCGAAACTATTTTAAACGGTATTGCTAAGAAAGAACCCAAAGCCACATTATCACATCTGTTTACTAGTCGTCTTAGAAACATCATGATCATTGCTTTTGGGATTGCTTTTTTCCAGCAAATTACTGGAATCAATGCGATTTTTTATTACGCTCCAACTATATTTGAGCAAGCCGGAGGAAGTACAGATGCTTCGTTTTTACAAGCTATCGTTGTAGGGTTGACCAATTTGGTATTCACCTTAGTAGCGATTAGACTTATTGATCGTATCGGCAGAAAACCACTTCTTATCATTGGTACAGCAGCAATGAGTATAGCGCTTTGTATGGCAACGCTAGCATTTAACAATGCAACCTATGAGGTAAATACTGAGAACTTACAAAAAATAGAAAACCAAAAGATTAGTACTTCATTAGTAAGTCTGCAGGGCAATACCTATAGTTCTCAAACAGTATTGTTTGACGAGTTAGCACTTTTACTAAATGATGAACAATTAATTGACTTTAAAAGGAATGAAGTTAAAAAATTTATAGCTATAGATTCAACCTTAGTACTCATCGCAATTCTTTTATACGTAGCTGCTTTTGCTATTTCATTAGGACCGGTCATGTGGACCTTATTGTCAGAAATATTCCCAAGTAATGTAAAAGGAGTTGCTATTTCCGTTGTTGGATTTTTTAATTCATTAGTGAGTTATTCGGTCACTCAATTTTTTCCATGGGAGCTTACTAATTTAGGCCCAACATTGACTTTTGGTATTTATGCAGGAATGGCCATTTTATCATTGTTGTTTGTCATGAAATACATTATTGAAACCAAAGGCAAAACCTTGGAAGAAGTAGAGGAATTACTGATTAGAAAATAATTTAATGCTAGATAAAATTTTCAATTAATTTACATTTAATAACATTCCATCACTTCAACGTGTATCTATTTCTATAACATACTAGTATTCTAGTTGGCTGTTTGTAAAAATACTAGGAAAGCAACAGCTCTATGCTTCTGTGTACGAATTTGAACACACAAGGCTTATTTCAGGCTACTAAAGTCTGGCAAAATATAATCAAGAAACTGATACAGCTCTCATTCAATTTACCAACACTACTTACTTTGAAGACTACCATTGAAGTATATCTAAAATCATGTTGAGGTGGTTTAGAAAGATAGTTTAGCGTAGTTTAAAAAAATAAAAATAGGTCGAAAAACTTTTTAGTTTCTAGCTTAAGTTGTGTAGAGAATTTTTCGATTGAGAAAGACTAATTCTTTAAGCTACAAATACTAGTTATTTTGCCAAAGAAATTAATCCCTCAGGCAACGTACAGAAATGCTGACACCTTTATTCACTGCAGTGCGAGCCAATCTCGGTGTACCTCCTATTAAATAACGTCTATAGGCTTCGTCAGAATTTACTTCTGTCGATGTCCAAAAGCCAGTACCCGAACCACGACCATCAAAGTTACCGTTTTGGCGGAATCCAGCAAGCAGAGCAGAAAAACCACTAGCATTAGAACCTCCTTCCCACAATTTTGTTTCCAAATCACCGCTGAGACGTGTAGAATTAGTCCATGTTGATTCTTCTACTAGATCAATATTATCCATGCCTAATTTAGACTCTAAGTACATCCATTCACAATCACTTGGAATATGCCAACCTGTTGGGCATAAACCTTGGGAGCGTTCGCCATTACTCCCGTTCATAGTAGCACTCCATTGATATAACTTACCTTCGTTTGCGTAAGGACCGTTTAAGTAATAATCGTTCCAACCTTCGTCTGTGTTTGAATACGTTGGTGAGGGGTTATAGTTAGGGGGTGTATTTACCATATTGTAACGCATCCAGCATTGTCCATTTATCTCTACTAAGGCGCGAGTGGAGCTGTTAAAATCCATTCCGCTACTAGGTGCTCCGGTCCAGTCGTATTCCGTACCGTCTACTGTAGTAGCATCATCGTTTAGCGTAGCACCACTTAAAGTGCTACAGGGAGTGGTAGAAATAACTTTATTTTCGCAAATAGCAGGTCCTTCAGGAATTCCAATCATACCATCATCACATGCATCATACCAGCCTGAGCCATTATACCACTGTAGGCAATTTCTGTCAGTATTATAAATAATCAATCCTTCTGCTGGGAAGTTTATATCGTCTCGTTGAGATGTAGTCATCCGTGGTGGCAAAAAGCCTTTGTTAGTTGAGGTTACATCTAGAGTTGCACTAGCATCTGGAGTAGTAGTACCTATGCCTATTTGGGAAAAGCCAGCGGTTACTATAACTAAAGCTAACAAGGTAGCTAATTTTTTCATAATTTCTAATTTAATAAATATAAATAAAATTATTGGTTTACTTTTATGATGGCAATTATAATAAATATTTACACTAGCATCCGAAAGTCTAAAATTTAAAAAGCCCTCAGAATCCTTTATTTTTGTTTTGGCAAAAAAATTTTAAAATATGGGACTCTTCAGGCGTAGCAAAAATACCAAATTACCAGTTATTCGTCAAATATTAGATTTAATTCCGCATTGGCTTTTTCAGAGTTGTATCCAAAAGTATCAAACTGACAAATACACTCATAAATACAAGACCTACGATCAATTGGTTGCTTTAAGTTTAAAACATCAAAAATACATATTATTTAGTTGAATAGCGTAGTTTAGTTGATGCTTATGAAATGGTGGAATATTTTAGGTTATATGAAACCTATAAATCAAAAAATCTCTTGCATCGATATCCATGTAAGGAATTAATATTAGATTTATAATCTAATAATCTGCATAGATTATTTAGGACTAGTCAAAAAAAATACCAACAAAACTAGGCATTCCATTTTTCAAAATTATTTGTATAGGTAAACTATATATTGCGGTTGTTATTACCAAGCAAATAGCAAACCGGGACTTACCATTTGTTAAAAGTCCTGTGGACTAATTTCCTAACTTGATTACAGAATAAAATTACGCTGAAAAACTATATACCTACAATATAATCTAGTAAACTTTCAAACTTAAAAAACTACTTGAAAAAATTGAAGAATACGATGATGTACTGAACGAATGCTGTACCAAGGGTGAGCCAGAAAATCATTAGGGAGTGTAAATTAAACTCTGTCCGGTTTTTTCGTTCTGGAGGGGCTAGCCCCTCCAGAACGAAGTTCCAAATCTAACGGAATTCTATTGCCAAATTTAATGTATAATTGCTGAACC
>Ga0307944_1000856_pt1 | contig 15421 bp, 14 predicted proteins | sample OrgLakmetagen179_FD_201831 | JGI IMG/M metagenome (GOLD analysis project Ga0307944, IMG submission 201831) | Saline water microbial communities from Organic Lake, Antarctica - #179 | ecosystem: Environmental > Aquatic > Non-marine Saline and Alkaline > Saline | place: Antarctica: Organic Lake... | reverse complement strand
GCGGACTTTGAATTTTACGGTGTGATAGCCAGACGCTTACCCATTACTGCTCCTTTTTGAGTGTCCGATGGGGAGAGAGGAAGATGTTAGGCGGGTGTTCGAGGCCGGTCAATTTTGGGGTGGTTCCAGCTCTGGTTCATACACAGTTTTTGGTTTAATACTTATAAGTAAATATCAAAAGTGTGTATGTTTTTTTTGATTCTCAATGGGTATTTCTTAACCAGTTTGCAGGTAACTCACTGCCTCGCTCAACGTGATCAATTTTCTCCCAATTGCTGAATACGCAGTGTCGATCCAGATCTGATTCCGACCAACAACTACTTCGTCTGTTTGGGTGTGCCCATGAATTACCAGATCGACACCACGAGTTACACCAGGTTTTCCTTCTTGCGATTCTCTGCAATCTGATCGACTCCACATCAACCTTGAGCAGTCATGGTAACTGGATTCTTTATCGCGCAGCGATGACCAGTCATCAGGGGCTGTCGCATGCACCAGGCCAACATCCCCAAAGTCAGTTTCAATAGTCATTGAGAGCGGCATCTGCTCTGAGATAATCCCCCGTAGACGGTCCAGGTATGCCTCATCTTCAGATAGTGTCCACTCGCCCCCATTTTTCAGGTGCATGTCACGCTCTTCCTGGTCGTACATCGACTCAAAAAACATAAGCTCATGGTTGCCAGCGACTGCATAAGCAAAGTCAGACTGGTTAAGAAATACAAGCGTGCCCGGCGAGTCACTCCCACGATCAATAAGATCACCAGCAATAAAAAGGCGATCCGCAGAAAAATCGAAATCTCTGAGCAGCATTAGGTCCAGCAGCTCTCGCCACTCACCATGCACGTCTCCAGTAAACCAGTCTTGACCCTTGGTATTTTTCGGAATGCTCATGTGCTGCTTTAAAGGAAATTTCAATGCTTCTCCTTTTTCGATTGAAGTTCTGCCAACTCTTTTTCTAGCTTTGCAATCTCACGCCTGGTTTCTATCAACTGCTTTTGCTTGTTCTGCATAGCGATCATGTAATCCAGCATCTCTGACCGCTCGCGCAACTCCTTAGACACCGCATTTTTGCGCTCAAAATTATCAGTCTCAGAAAGCTTCCGCTCAGCCGCCCGAATAACATCTGAAAACAACGAAGGCCGCGACATCTCATTTCTGATTGACTTCAAATTTTTTGGAAGCTCTTCTTTCAGTCGCGTCATTCTGTCAACAATATCTGCATAGCTCTTTATCTGAGCATCAGTACGTGACAGCAGGCTCTGCCCGCGCTCGGGCTCTATCTCATTTTTTTTGAGCGCATTTCTAACAGTCCGGGCGAAGTCCCTCAAGATCTTGAGCTGTCGTTGCATCAACTCAGTCTTTGAAAGCTTTTCTTCACGTTTTTTGATTTCGAGCTGTATGCCTTCTATTTCGAGCAGCAAATCGTTGACACGCTCCGGATACGGCGTCGGCTTTCGCCGGTGCGGCCTTAAGTTCCAGGTCAACTTGCAAAGCTTCGTGATTGCTCAGTTCCTCATACTTGTGATTGAGGCTCTCTGGCTCGCCCTCAATCACGGTGCCCTGCTGTCCTCTAAATTGGGTATAACTCATTCTGCCAAGCCAAATCTTCAGACCTTTTTGTACGTTACGCCTAATATGTCGACCGGTACTCGCGGCGCAAGACTTCTAGCAACCCTTTGTTAACTGTCCCAGTAGCCAATATTCCCTTGTCTCGCTGAAACATCCTGATCGCTATTCTCGTTTTTGGACCGACTATACCGTCTGCAACTCCGGGGCTGTATCTAAGCGCTCTCAATAAAAGTTGAACTTCTTTAACAGTGTCTGAATCTGGCGCTGCCCCGCCAGAAATGGGTGTTGACTTGGCAGACTCAGAGGCCGCTGGTTCGTCCACGTACGCTTTCATTACCGCATCTAGTTCTATCGCGGCCCGCTGCTCCTCAACCTGGCGTTGAGCAAGACTAAGGTCTCCTTCGCGATATCGGTAACTTGCGCAGCGCCGATTATAATCATCAACAATATCGTTGAACTCGTCGATGCCTTCATTCGTTGCAAATTTACCTCTGTCTCGCATTGCCTCAATAAGGATACTTTCCCTGACACACCACCGAATCTGGGGTATCGACAGAACCTCATTGGAACCAACTAGCGGTTTGTCATACGGATAAGGGTCGCCATCATACCTGCTTGGCTCTGGAGAAGTTGCGGGTGCCTGATTTGTCTGCGTTGATTCACCATTTAGGTCTTCAAAGGAAAGGTCTGAATAGTCTGGCTCACCCCCGACGCTATTACCGCTTTGAGAGGTTCCGGAATTATTGTCCGCCTGAGTGCTATAAGAACCGGGCGATGAAGTGGTCGTCGGTGTTTTCTGGGAAGACTGTGACGACAAATACAATATAGCCACAATAAAAATAGCTACTGTTATCCAAAATATGAATTGCTTGTCCATGCCTTTGTCAGCTGGAGGCTCAGAAAATGCGGCATTTGAGGCGTTATCGGAGGGCTTAACCTCTGGTTTCTTTGACGACGTAGTCGTGGAATTTTGACTCTTACCGCTGTTAGATCCGGATTTGGTTTCTCTTTCCTCCACCGGAACCTTAGCCGCTTTCTGGCTTTCGATATCATCCCGCGCTTTTAAATCCGATAGATCTGAAACGAGACCCACTAATCCAGTAAAACCTTTGCTTTCCTTGCTATCAGAATCCATCGATTCAGAACCTTTTGGCCTAGGAATTCAAAATACTGCTGAGCCTGTCGCCGCCTTGCTTCCACAGAATGCTCATCGCTGTTTCCAAAATATGGACATTGCTCTCAGCAAGATACGATAAGCTTTCAGAAAGTTTTTTATCGTGCCTATGTCCAATATGAAATGCGCCATTGGCATTTCCGGTCACAAGTTCGTCCCATCGGCAAAATACGGCCTCAGGCTTTGAAAAGAATCCGTGCCTTCTTAAATGCACGCCTGAATCGCTTACGACAACTGAGCCGAACCGAAATGTTTGACCAGCGCTTAAGCTAGCGAGAAACTCGGTTAATAATCTGACACCGACAGAGCGCCACAAGCGATCAACAAAACTTGAGTAAATCTCTTGTTTTTTTGTCTCAATTTCTATGGATTGAGAATTGCTAGTGACCATTATGGTATAGGTCGTTCCGCTTGGAATACCATTCACAGACTTACTAACGCCACCCCAACGAACTCCGACTACACTATCAAGCGGGATTTTTTGCCGTTTCCACTCCACACCGTCTGGAGAAATCCGAAGCTTATCCTTAAAGACGACCCCTACCTCAGTTTCATAGGTGATCTCTTTCTGCCATTTCTCTTCGTGGCGCGCAGCATCCTCCATCAGACGGATTCGTTGCTCCGCAAGATCATCGAGCGCTCCAGCGTCATCAGCAGTTCTCTCGGCAACATCGACTACTTCTGCAAAAACCGCTTGAAGCATCTCGGTTATCTGTTGGGCAGGTTCGATCTTATTAAAGTCGTTGACCATCGTGATAGCTAGAGACCGCACAGCATAAGCCGCCTCCTGGCTTGCCTCGTGGGGCAGACCCCTGCTCTTTCTACTCACTTGAATTGGCTGCGCGACATAATCCCAATTCCGCACAACCTGGCAAAGCCTATCAACAATTACTTCTAAATCTTTGTCTCCAAATTCTTGGTCAAGCCCTTCTTCAACACGATTGATGAGAAGAGATATATTTGCCTGTTCTCTTTCCAAAAAATCCTGAGCTTCGACCTCATACGCTTCAACGAGGTCTGCGAACAACTTTGGCCCAGGCGCGTGGCCTACCTCAGTTCCTGCCTCTACGGCTACTGTAATTGCTTCAACAAGGTCCCTCGGCTTCATTTGGTTCAAGGCAGTTTTCATAACCTGGCGGTAGTACTGCCTCCTGTCCGCAATACCCGACTCAACTAACGATACTTCTGAGACCTCAGCGAAACCAGATACAACTCGCTCTTCGTTTATTACGCGCCGAAGCGGCTCGGATTCGATTTCTTCAAACGCCCAACCAAGCTCAAGAAACCAGTCGGCTAATACACTTGGTTCCAAGTTTACGGAGCGACTAATAGCAGCAGCAACGGCATTGCAGCGCGCAACGGGAAGCATATTTTCCAAAGAAAATAAATCGTCCGGATTACGCTCAACAATGGACAATATATCCGAGGCCTTTTTTGGACCAACCCCCGGCAGCCAAGCCAGCTCCGCGCTTATGCGTTTTCTTGGCATCGTCAAAATAGAGCGAGCCTCAGAACATTCCTGGGGATCTAACAGCAGGGAACCCTCTTCCGCCAACTCCATAATTTTTTGACGGTCATCCCTTGGTGTTGCGCCCAGCACTCTGAAAGGATTATCAAACAAGTCCATATTTAATCCTTTTCCTCATCCCATATAAAACCAATCCGCTCCCGACGTTTTTCTTGTTCTTTTGGCAGGCTTGATAATGCTGCCTCAAGGCATACGTCATCGAGTGCTGTCTTTCCGGTCTTTGCAGCTAGCCTTGCCGCCTCACGAACAACAAATGCAGCATCCGAAAGTGGCTTACCCGAAAGCAAATCCACATAACGTTCGACAGCCAAATCTGAAGACTTGGGAATGTTTTGGAGCAATGAATCCAGTAGCGACCTAATCTCTTCAGCAGAGGGCATACCGACCTCAATTACATGATCGAAACGTCCGCGCCGAAGGATGGCCGGATCAATCGTATCAATCATATTGGTCATCCCAATCACCAAAACGCGATTCTTAATCGCCTCGGGAATCCGCCGGAGAAATTCCGCCACTTCTTCGACATGATGAAGTCCTGAACTGTTGCCAGCACGTCGGTCGGTCAGGAAAGACTCCATTTCATCGATGACGACGATTGACGGGGCATTGTCTAATGCCTTATCGAAAACTTCAGATATCTTCTTGCTGGTCTCATGAATGTAAGGGCTCCCAATGCTATTGGAATCTATTGAATAACTGGGCCAGCCAATAAACTCAACTAACTGATCGACAGCAAAGGTTTTCCCGCAGCCCGGAGGTCCATGGAGAATTATGGCGGAGGGAAACTCAATCCCCATCATTTGATAACGCTCGGGATTGAAAATGATGTCGACAACATGTTCGTTGAAAAAATCCTGAAGTGCCTTCCTTCCCGGTAAGCTAAAGGATCTGCGTGAATCGTTGGAAGGACCGCTGACCGGAGTAGAAGAATTGGCCGAGACTTCTTTTTCTTGAGGCGTTCGTCCCACCTCGTCAGAACGCAGCAGCGATGACCCAGGGCTTGGCGGTTTTTGAAGAAGGCCCGAGTCAGGCGGAACGTCAAATCCGGCGAACTCCACAACGTCAATTAGATCGTGTGTAGGCATCCAACCACACAGATCATTTAGTCGCCTGAAAGACAACACCGACACAGTTACCCCGCCGGACAACCATGTGCCAAGGACTATCTCATCTGCAAACCCCTCGTCTTTGGGTGTAAGCGGTAGCAAGCGAGAATACCGCTCAACAAATAGAGATGAATATAACGATCCTTCAGGAAAAAGCTTCCTCGTGTCTTTTAAAGCATGCACAAAGCTTATTGCGTCAGCTTTCGTTTGTGGGCCCTCTCCACCGTAAACTGGCTCAATGGTGTTGTCAGAACCTGAGTATAGATAAAAAAAATCTTGCTCATCGGCCCTAAGTAAAGAAAACAACTCCTTTTCAATCAGGCCTTCGTCAGACCACCAGTCCAGGAGTGCATTGGTTACCACCAGGAGAAGAGTTCTTCCTCCAGACTTGTATATTTGCCAATGCTCACCGGCTTGCACCAACGAACGGACCTTGAAATCGGTTTCTATTTTGAAACCGTTGGGTAGCCATTGTTCAGAAGACATCCTCTAACCCTTTATGATGTTCGCAACATCAAACAGCTCATCGCCCGCCCCTATACCCGCTTGTATCTGAGAAATCTCTGCAATGACTGCTCGGAGCCGATCAATATCGTCTTTCTCCATTGCGTCCATGCCGGCCTGCACCAACTGGGTAAACATTTGTCGATCTGTAAACTGCTGCGGCGCTTTTGCCATGGATTTGAACTTCTCAACGACAAACCAATCTTGCCGCCAAAGAATCTCAAAGTTCTTCCCCCTTAATTCATCAAGGTGGTTATCAAAACTAGTGTCATTGTCCTGAATAGCAGAGCGAGCCGTATGGGCCAGCGCGTCGAAGGAAGAAGCCTCGGATGGCCTGGCATTTCCGCGTACATAGTTATCGAAGAAATCTACAACATGCTCAAGTTCAATTGTTCTCGTTTCTTTGAGGTGCGCTTTTTTGACATCGGCAATTAGCCGTTTTGCATCGAGGATGTTCTCCATTGCCTGCTTGGCAGACTCAGGGTCGGAGGTTTCATCGATGCTTTCTACTTGTTGGAGTTTATCTCTAGCCTGAGTGAGCCTGGGGTCATCAATCCGCGCGCTGAAATCATCGACTCGCGAACGTGTTTTTTCTCCTTCCTCAACGATAGCGTCTGCTGATGCCGAATAGTCCTGCATGCCACCTTGTGGAGAGTAGAAATTACGATCGGAATGGAAGGTTCCGCCAATGGAAGGGATGGAAATATTGAAGATTATATTACCCGAATCAAGAATTTCGTATTCACATTCCAGGTCAGCACCCGCCGGTATAACACCCTCATCAAAGTCGTTGCCAGATATCTTCAACGAGCCAACAGGACGGTTATCGCGAATTGGATCTCCGATCTCGCCCTCCCAAAGAATAAAGTTTAAAGACCCTGAAGCACCGGCCTTCAACGATTCGGCGGCCTTATATATCCGTTTACCTTTGGCGGGAAGGTGATCACCAGCGCGAACCAAATAATCGGGCTCAGGACGACCACCCAACTTGTTCAAAACTTCCACTGCTATCGAATAAGAAGCAGGAATAGCGTCTACCGACGCGGCGGTCCTTGTAATGATGATTGTGTCCTGGGCGAGTGAAACTGGGCCCCCGCTCGCATCGAAAACAGCGACTTTGAAATTATTCTCACCCGGTTTTGCCAAGTTCAAAGTTAATGTTACACCGTTAGCCAGTGGGACTCGACCCGACGTCCACCCAGTGTCGACACTGTCTACTTGGAACTCAGACCCTTCGGGAATCTCTCCCGGGATCTTGACTGCCATCTTGGCTTTAAGGTCTGGCGTACGGGAGATGTAGTTAAATGAAATGTCCAAATTACCAGTATTTGAAAGAGTCCCTCGATTCCCTTTTCGCCCTCTTGTTTGCGTGCTCCAGTCAATCGACTCGGCAAATATAGACGCGCCCTCTGCAACAGCAGTCATTGGATTGACGTCGGTATTGCCTGGAATTCCCAATTCAAATGCGACCTTATCCCGAAGAGGCTTATAATTAGTTGGGCCCCCAACAAAAACCACCCGCTCAAGATCATGAGGATTAAGACTCGCATTTGATAGAGTCTCCCGTGCAGCGCTAATAGTCTCCGAAAGCCGATCGGCAATAAGTTCATCCATAATTTGCCTGGTCAAGGAGACATCTAAGTATATCTCTTCACCGTCAAGGTCTTTTGCCCTGGCTTCTACCTCTGTAAGACTGATCGCCGCCTGCTCGCTGGAGGAAAGCTCAATTTTTGCCCGCTCGGTGGCCCAGGTGGCCAGTCTGATGAGTGATTTATAGTCGGGATTGGACGAGAAATTCTCTGGTAAATTAAAATTCTCAGTCAGCCACGGCTTTACGACGTTATCCAAAAGAACCCGGTCAAAATCCCTCCCTCCGCACATCGAAATGCCTCCATGCGCATGGAGATTAATCCGACCACCAATACTTTCAGCAACAGCAATATCTAATGTGCCACCACCGAGGTCATAAATAAGAAACATGCCGTCAACATTTTTTTTGCGCATTACACTCATCACTGCGGCAACAGGCTCTTGCATCAAAGCGACATTTCCGATACCCGCCATATTGGCAGCCTGCATAGTCGCATCCCGCTGCATTTGGTTAAAAGCAGCGGGAACGGTAATGACAGTTCCTGTGTCCGGATCACTTCTGACTTCTTCAGGTAAGTAGCCATATAGCGTTTTAAGCACTTCTGCTGAGCATTCTTCTGGAGTTTTCGTTTGGTTAACAGCAGGCAGCTCGACCGGCGTGCTCGTGCCCATTAAACGCTTGAACAGGCTGGCTGAATTGTCCGGGCTATGTGGCGCAGAATCGTAAGCTCTTTTGCCGATATACTTGTTTCCGCGACGATCTATGTAGATCACCGAAGGTGTCACATCATTCTGCTCAGGGCTTTTCCAAATACGCGTCTCGGAGCCGTCATATGAGCAGATAGCACTATTTGTTGTTCCCAGATCAATGCCTACAAAATGATTCATTGCTCAGCCTTCCTTAAAGTTACAGTTCCGGTTTTAACAATCCCGTTTCCGCCCATTATGATCGGCTCTAGCATCTGGTCGACCACCAATGGCTCTGACACATCGAATTCTTCGATATTCAGTGGCGTTGCAGCCATACCTGGGTCAAATGGCTGACCCTCGACGTTGACAATGCGAAGTCCTGCGCCATTGAGAGAGTCCTCCACTTTTTTCATGAACCAGTTAAATTGACTCCGATAACGGTTGGTCTCACCAGCATCAAGACGCCCCAATAGCCGATCAAAGACTCTTCCAAATCGCCATGCTTCAACAGCCATGCTCAGCACCGAATCCCGCATAGCTTCTGCTTCTGCGTCTGTGGATTCTAGTTTGGTCTCATCCATGTGTTACTCCTGCACAATGCTTGTTGGGTCGCCGGTTAGGTCAGCAGCGTAATTAGACATTTAAAGAAAACTTGAGAGATTTGACGTATCGACGTTGGTCGATGGTCTGAAAGGCGGAGCAAGAACAGAGGGAGAAAATTCAACGCTTGACTCATCGAAAAGGCATGCAATAGCGCGTGATTTGTGCTGTGGTTGTCTCAAGTCATGCTGAACAAGAAAATTATTGCCAGATTTGAGGTCGCCGAGCGGGCATATTGTCATCCATGAACGCCTTTTACTAAAATTCGAATTATGAAGAGACTCACATTTAATACAGTGTTCGGCAAGCCCTCTGGCCATAGAAATGACGCAAGGCAAATGAGGCTGCCTATCTATAGGTGGCGGACCATTTATTACTTACCAGTGATCTCTCTGGCTAACATCAAAGCATGACCCCGAGCCTCGGCGCTAAACAAACTTTGCTGACGTCCGTCCACCAGAAACTTGAGCAACCCGTCGGCCAACATGACTTTAGACTCCACATCCGGCATGTTGTAAGTCCAGTTCATTAATGCTGATAACCAGGCATCCTCTGGGGTCATCGGAGATTGTTTCAAAATACCGGACGCATACACTGCAATTTGACCACTGTCGCCTGGGTTTAAGCCTGTAACGTCGATCCAAATTCCTGCAAGTTTGGCAAACTTTGATCTTTCTTTGAACCAACCAAGCATGTGAAAATTCCTTATTTTTTCGGATTCAACATTTCCTGTAACTTCATCGAAGTCCTAACCGGTCGCGATAGATCAAAGTAAAAGCTTCGCTTATCTCCACCTGATGTGGCCACGGAAATCATTTTTATCGATTTTTGAGGATCAATCTTGTCGCGAAGAGAAAATTCAATTTCCTTAAGCCATCCCTTCCCACAGTGGCTTGTTATCAATTGATTCATCAACTCTTGGGCTACACGCATACTTCCGCAATTGATGATCGCGGGAGTCTCATCGGTTAGACCATCTCCGCCATAGACCGCCGGATTATCCTCTGCACTCTTAGATTTTCCACCAAATAAATTGGACCAAAAGCTCATAACGCAATCTCCTTTGCCTAGTTTGTCGTGCTCTACCAAGCGAAAACAGGCAGCACGGTGCCAACTCTGCAACATTAGCTGATTGATTGTCCACAAACCCGATAGCGAAAGAATGTTCTCAAAAGCTTTATGACAAATGAGTGTCCCAGCAATTGCCTTTGCGGCTCATGCTGGGTACGCACTGCCTTGAACGCAAGTAATCCTGATACCCGGTTGACCGGTACACCGGTACTGAACCCCTCGATCCGAATGCACAATCAGCCCTGGGGTCGCTTCCCGACGGCCATACGCCATGCTCAGCGCATCCGTAATCAACGCCTCGGTCATGCTCATATCCAGCGACCAACCAACGATATAGCGGGAGTGCAGGTCCATAACGGTGGCCAGATACAACCAACGGTCTTTCACCCAGATATAAGTGATATCAGTGGTCCATTTTTCGTTGGGCTTTGCGGCAGCAAACTGACGCCATAGCAGGTTGTCTGCCACATTTGTCATCGCTTCTGACGAGCGACTGTACTTGAACGCCTCGCCATTGCGGGCACGAATGTCCTTTTCCCGCATGATCCCGGCCACATAGTTCACCGAACAGGGCTTGCCAGTTGCGGTCAGCTCCTGGGCGATGCGCGGGGCACCGTAGCGTGCTTTAAAACTCTCGTAAGTCTCCATTATGGCGGCTTCTGTCTCAGCCCTGCGTTGTTCCCTGAGACTGATCGGGCACTGTTTCCAGCGATAATAGCCACTGGCCGACACCTCCATCACCCGGCACATCAGGCGCACCGCGTAGCACTGACAGAATTTCTCAATCAGCGCGTACTTCACTCTTGGGACTTCGCGAAGTACGCAGACACCTTTTTTAGAAATTCGTTTTCCTTTTTCAATGTGTCCATTTCGCGTTTGAGCTTGCGCATGGCTTCGCTCTCGGCCTTGGAATAATCCACGCCATCGACGCTGTTGAACTGTCTCTCCGACAACCGGGTGAACTGACGACGCCAGTTGTAAATCTGGCCGGAATGTATGCCCAATTCACGGGCAACGGACGCTGCCGTATTGTCGAGTTGATCGGCTCTCCGAACAGCTTCTCGACGGAACTCTTCGGTGTATGCCTGGGTCTTCTTGCGGCTCATGGAGCACCTCCGTGTCAGGGGCAACCCTAACTATAGAAGGTGTCTACTGTTCGTGGGTAACTCGGAGTGCTAACGCCGCTCAGCACGTGCGGCTTAGGAATGAAGGCGAAGCCGCAATGTAGTCGACGTCGCCGTGACTGGCCTTGTTATGCATTCGCAATGCTTAAACGGACAGTCGATATCCCTCTTGGATCGGACATTAACGTCGATTCCAGCTTTAGAAATTAATCGCCATCGATGGATGCCCCAATGCCATACAAAATTGATGCGCCGATGCCGCCACCATAAACAAGCAGTAGCGGAAACCAATTAGGATGGGCCAAAGCTTCATACTATGGTGCGAAAGCCAGTGTAACTGGGAAGAGGACGAGTGCGATCGCTCCCCCAATAAAGCCCAAATTCTGAACAACTATCCCAAGGCGTAAAAAGAACCCCCATAGACCAGCCGCCAGATAGATGATAAGAGCAGGAATCTTGAAAATTGCTCCCATTTGCCCTCTCCTTTATTTGCATAACGTCTTTCATCACCGGTGACAGAAACGCAGCAAAGCGAAGGCTGTGACATCCGGTGCATGGAGTGGTGTCCGCCCAGCATGGGCATAAACTAATGGGGTGAAAGTTCCCTGTGGGAAGATCACCGTTCAGCTGGTTTCACCCGATTGAAAGCTAACCACTATCGAATGGCAAGCGCAAATCCGCGAGGTTTGGTCTGGCGGAAACCGCTAGCAAAACTGCGAGCTGATGAACAAGAACATCATGTGAGGCGTAGGCCAAAGGCGGGTTCGCACAAGACGACGAAGTCATATGATATTACGGCCACCGTAAACGATTCAGCAGTGCAGTGACAGTGCATGACCTTATCTGGGGAGATCTGCCCAACGCGCGATCGGTCAATAACCAGTAGTCAGGCCACTATCCAATCAAGCCTGGGCGCAGCCGTTGCCATCGGCGGTTGCGCGCGAACGAGATGGACACCGGTAGCACCGACAGGGATAACACTGCCGGTAATTTAGCAGAGGTCAGCAGCGGCCATAGTAGCCAAACGCCCGTCGTAATGGTCGGGACAGGGTTAAGGGCCTAACACCGGGAACAAAGAAGGAGCCTTGGTCGACTTGAACGCATAAATGCCGTCCGGCAATGACGTGACTCAGCGTAAAGCCACGAAGCCAGCTTTTAGCAATGATCTACTCGATGCTGCACTGCGCCAGGCTAATTTCCAAAAAGCCTGGAAGCAGGTTCGAGTCAACAAGGGAGCATCGGGTATCGATGACATGACCATCGAGGAGTTGCCCACCTGGGTATAGGGCGGCCACTGGACCGTGGTAAAGCAGTCGGTTCGCTCGGGCGATTATCAACCATCGCCGGTAAGGCGGGTGAGATTAATCAGGGCTGCTACGTGCAGGTCGCCGAACATGACTTTGACGGTGACGATATACCTGAAATCGTGGTTGCTGTCGGCGATGGGATGCTCGACATGGCTTTAAATGTTGTCACATACTATGCACCCCAGTCTCCTGATAAAGCCGTGCGCCGGTAACTTAGCCTTAAATGTTGTTTGACAGAAACTTATTCCAAAACGCAGTTACATCGTTTTCGAACTTGCGGGCCGTATATCTTAAGCTGCTTTCTTTAGCTCCCAAATACAAAGCCAATTTCGCCCACGATTTCCCGAAACAGTTACTTTGAACACACTCTACTTTTTTCCACATTTCGTCAGCGATATCGTCGGGCCTCTGATAAAAATGTGACGTGGCTGGGGTCTGAATTGGAATAGCCGGGAGATCTCCAGACAATACGGGAGTAAGGTCAGTGCCTTCGGTGCCAAGAAGACCCCTACTTAACAGTGCACTTCTTATCTGATCCGGTTCTCGCCCAGTGATGTTGGCAGCTTCGCGAATGCAGACTTTTTTATCATTTAGGAGATAACAAACAGCGTCGTCGCGGTAACTTCGACCTGCGATGGGAGCGATTCGGGCCATTTTTTCTGCCACCGCATCTAACTTGTTCTGATCACACATTCGCTGTTTTCTGAAATGGTAAAGGAATATGGATCGAAATTTTACAATATCTCTGTCAGCAACTTTTAAATCCCTGGCTACTGCGCGCACACCATCGCTCAAGTAATACTCTTTTTTTTATACGCTACGGTTCTGGTCCCGCTGCGGCCGCCACTGGAACCAGGCGTAGCAACATTTAATACCTTCTCGTTCCCAATTTCGGCCGCAACGATTTCACAATAGTAGCTTTCGATAATCTTCGCTGTGGCAGGTTTAACATCACTCTCTAGAACGCTAATGTTGAGCCATGACTCGCTATTACCTGAGAAAATAAGAGAATCTCTCAAAGCTTCATAAAGCCTATTTTTTGGGTTTCTCTCGGAACTTTCTGGACGCGTAGCATTGATAAAGTGCCACCGTAGTCGCTCAGATACTGAACATTGAGTAATCCCCACGTATCTTTTACCCTCATGAGGCCCTTGTGTGAACTCAAGCTGGTAGATGTTACAAAGAGCTGTTTTTGCGAAGTGTATCGTAGAATCAACCAGCGATTGGTAGCTAGCTATTACGCTATTTCGGTCAATGACCTTTGACTCCGAGGCCCTGAGCCTTGTAAGGCTCCTACCAAAATTCTGCTCTGTAGGTAGTTGAATTTCGCTACCGTGTATTCGCGAATCCTTCCTGACTAGGCGATAAAGTTTCCTGGTGGTGTATCCTTCCCCGTCCAAAATCCAATTTTTTTGGCGATGCATGTCGTTTTCAACGCTATCTATCTGCTTGTTTCTTACCGTCGAAAGTGTTTCCTCTTTTTGTTCCATCGGCATGTGACGCCAACTCGGCAGACGGTATTTACGTCGAACACTATCAAAACAGCTCTCCAGCGCTTTTTCAGTTACCTCGTAGCCGTTTTCTTTAAGCTCAACTTTCAGATTTTCTAATGCCAATTTTCGTGTTAATTCCGTCATTTCAGACCTCAGCGTTTAACCTGAGTGTTTAGAATTTGACGACCTAAACTCCTTTGGCACACCAAATTACCACTTCAATACACATAAACCCAGCTAATCAATACTTTCCAGGTCAATACCTTTAGTCAATTTAATTAACTATTAGGCTCAACATTGCTATTTACTAAATCCTTGTCTCTCATTATTGTATCTAGCATCCTCAGCTCTATGATCGTATTTTGAAAGTCCGAACAAAATATAATCTATTAAATTGATTTTGTAAAGCTCTGAATTTTATACTACTAATTAACCTTTAATTAATTAAAAATTATTATTTATCGTCAAATTAATAAAATTATTTTAATAACGAAAATTATAAATTTAATAATTTATTATTTATAAATTAATTGAAGAGATTGAATCCAATACTGACCTAAGGTCGACGATATAGCATGATCCCGCATGAGAGATCTCTGGTAGGTTTAGGCACCCAGACTACACCCCAAAGCCGAGATTTATTCCTGCGAATGCTCGATTCGGCAATAGCAAAGTACCTGCAAGACCAAGGTTCGTCCTATATTGGATATCCTAATTCACTTTAGAGAATGTTTGCGGTGGAACACTACACCAGCAACAAACCTTTTATCATGATGCTTTTGTTCGAAACGTGGGTGCGACGTCATCGTTGTCCAGCGTTTTGCCGATTGTTTCAAATTTTGGATCGATCCATTCGTTGTGTTCCTCATATATCTCATCATGTAATTCTTCGGCGATCTGTTTCTTTTCTCCAAAACTGAGCCGGTTGCCGTCCGACTCGGGCACCTCCCAGCCATCAGTACCGACGTCGTTCCGCAATTCTTCAAGGCCCTCAGGCACTTCATAGTCTCGGGTCATGATTGGGGGTGGGGCTCGGCCAATCTCGGTGCCGAACAGCATATTGAGCAGCGCGAGTACGAGCTTGAACAGCTGTTCGTGAACCATGGCTTCGTAGCGTTCTTTCCCGGTTTGCAGCGTCTGATCGAAGCCCAAGCCCGCAAAGTAATGCGGCCCCTGTCGATATATCCGCACCGACAGCTTGGTTTTCTTGATAACAACAATCTGGCGGCGATTAAGCTGTTGATATGCATCCACTCGGATCAGCAGTCCATCTTGGGAGGGTGGCAGACCCAGAGCTTCGTTGTGCTTTAATGGGTTGTAGTGAATGCCTTCGCGTCCGACCAGGTTCTGCCACGTCAGTCTCTTGGCCATTACCTTGGAGCCGGATATCCAGACATCCGAACCTCGGGCGCAGTAACTTATGCCCTCAGGCTGGCCTTCCAGGTTTTTCCGGATTTTGATGTCAACGCCAGAAGCTTTTAGCTTTCGGACCATTTCGCCCATGTCGCGGGGCTTCCCGTCTGCCCAGGTCTTTTTTACCAGTGCGCGAATCACGGCGGCCCAATCCTTTTTTGGGCCTTCGAGTTGGTTGCGGAGGACCGTTTCACGGTCGCCGCCCAGATATTTGAATTCGCCTTTTTTGATTTCAACGCCCCAGCTGTCTTC
>Ga0307944_1000819_pt1 | contig 15831 bp, 13 predicted proteins | sample OrgLakmetagen179_FD_201831 | JGI IMG/M metagenome (GOLD analysis project Ga0307944, IMG submission 201831) | Saline water microbial communities from Organic Lake, Antarctica - #179 | ecosystem: Environmental > Aquatic > Non-marine Saline and Alkaline > Saline | place: Antarctica: Organic Lake... | reverse complement strand
TTTCAGACGCGCAGGTCGACGAATTGAAGCTGGGCGCGCTGTCGGTGATGTATGCGATGGGCGCCCCCGAAACCGAAGACCTGCTGCGGAGCGTGATCATCGACCCTGACGTCGTTGCGCGCTCCAGCTCCTATTCCGCCTTGCTGGGCGCGGCAAAGCAGATGCAGATCGATCCTGACGCTTTGACGGGCGATGTGACGGCGCTGCTGGATACGGCGCCCGATCACGCGGTGCGTCTGATGAGGCTGAACGAACTGCCGGACCCTGCGCAGGCTGCTTTGGAACAGGCAGTGTTCGAAGCGCCCCACGGAGAGCGGGCGTCCAGCCATTTCATGACCCGCCTGGGCGACATGTCCTTTCTCGATGACGAAACACGGATCGCCTACGTCACCGACACGGCGCAGGCTGTCGGTGTGGATGCGAGCCTCGACGCTCTGACCGCAATCGGAACAGAGGCGGCGCTTGACGTGGCCCTTGCCATCGGCACGGATGCGGGGATTTCGCGTGTCCAGATCATCGCGAATTTCGCCGATGGTCTCTTGCCCCTCGAAACCGTGATGGAAAGGTTGGTGGCCGAAGCGCAGGCCACCGAAGGCGAACGGGACATCGGCTTGGTTGTCGCGAGGCTGGAACGGGCGCTGCAGGATGACGACGCCCTGTTCGCGCGTGCGATGACACGGCTGATCGAAGGGGGCCCCACCGACGCGCACATATCCGTCGGGATCTCGCGGCAGATCCTTTACCTGCGCCGCAACCCTGATGCGGATGCGGCGGTGGCCTTGCGTCCGGTCTTTGCGGTGCTCAAGGATGACGCGGCATCGCACGAGGCCCAGATCACGGCCTACAATTCCCTGCGCCAGTCGGTCACCGGCATCGTCGAGATGGCCCCTGATTACTTCATCACGGAATCCGTCGCGCTGATCTGGCCGGTTCAGACCCCGTCCGATGCTGAACTGCCGATGGCCCTGCTGGGTCCGCTGATGTCGTCGGACGAACTGGCCCCGCAGGTCGTCACCGCCATCACGGACACCTACGAAGAGCATCTGACCGACTGGTCGATCAACCCCGCCACGGCCATCGCCATCGCCAGTGGCAGCACGCGCGGACTTGAACGCTCGCCCACCCGCGAGGCGGCGGCGATCATGATGGGCAAGGCGATCGAAAGCCCGGCAATCGACCTTGACTACCTTGGCACGCATCTTGGGCGCAACGGTGCCGCGCTGGCCAGCTTGCAGCAGAATACCGTCGCAGGCGTGATCGGCACCTACGTTCCCACGATCTTTGCCGAGCCCAAGCCGACCAGCTACGACTTCGCGATGGAACCCTACCTCAACCCCATGCTGGAACGCCCGCGTTGGCTGCTGCAGGACGCGCAGGCGCAGGCAGAGTGGCTGGCGTTTCTGCAGCGCGTCATCGATCTGGACGACCCCGATTTCAGCCCCACCGCACGCCGTGCCCTCGAGGAATTCCAATAGACACCGAAACCCGCGCCGGCGCTTCGTCTCACGGATCAGCAGGAAGGATCAGTTCATGCACAGTGTTTTGAAAACACGCTTTGGCACCGCGCTTTTGTCGCTTTTCGCAGCTTTTGCCCCGGTCGAGGCGACTGCACAATTTGATGGGCATGGCCCCGACGCGTGGCAGGTCACGGGCGTTGCCAGCGATGACTGGCTGAACCTGCGCATGGGCCCGGGCACCGACTTTGCGATCATCGGGTCGTTTCCCTCTGGTGCAACCGGTTTGAAGATGACCACGTGCGTGCCCTTCATGAGCGAGGGGCAGGGGATCATGCTGTCGCAGGCGGAACGCGATATACTTGATTTGCCGCCGCGCTGGTGTCTGATGAGCGACGGTCGGACCCACGGCTGGGTCGCCGCCCGGTTCCTGATGGAAGCGATGGGGCCAGCCACGCAGGATCAGAGTAGTGACAGGATGATCGCCGACGCGGTTCTTCTGGTGAAACGACTTTATGCACGACACGATCAGGCCATGCGTGGCGAGGCTTTGGCACCGTTTGGCGCGTCGAGGGCGCGGGATTTCTTCATGGCCGGCACGGCAGATGATCTGGCCCAGCGACAGTGGCAGGCTGACCCTCTTTATGATGCGCAGGACACCGACATCCGAAACATGCGCATCAGTCCCGACCCCGACCAGCCGATGTTGCGTGGCATGATCACTGTGCTGGCAGAATTCACCAATTTCGGGAGACCGCAAACCTTCGTCTTCAATCTGCGCGCAGACCCTGAACAACCGGACGCACCAGTGCGGATCATGCGGATCAATCACGAGGGATGGTCAATTCCCTGACGTCATCAGCCCTGTGCGGCAAAGTGTGAGAAACGGGTTTCCTCACCTGCGCACAGGGCGTGACGACACGAGGTCATTCGACCTGAATTGGTTTGCGGGCCAGAACCTCTTGCTCAACAAGATCCAAAAGGCGCAATTCGTAACCACCGGGGTCATCCGGCAGCGTGATCTCCAGCGGTGACTGACCCTCCAGCCGGACCGCTGTTTCCCAGGTAAAGATCGCCTGATCCGCGCGAGCGATGGTAATCCGCTGGTCCGCGCTTTCAGCCTCTACCTCCCAACCGACCGTGATCGTCGATCCTGCCGCCGCGCTGTCGGGGGCGTCAAGGCTGGCACCCTGTTCAAGTGCCGCATCCGCGGCCAACACCTCGATTGGCTGCGAGGCCAGCGTGCGGCGACCTTCATCCAACACGTAGCGGATTTCGTAGAATCCGGTCTGGTCAGGCGCCGCAAAACTGTCTTCACTGTTATCACGGACGCGAAAATGGGTTTCACGCGCACCTTCGTCAGTCCCCATCGGTACGATGGTAACATAGTCGCTGCCCGACACCGTTCCGGTCCACGTCACAGAGATCGAAGACCCGGCACGAATTTCCGCAGGAGCTGTGAGCGTGACTTCCGGTTCGGTCACTTCGATCTGTTGTGAGGCGAGGGTGCGGCGACCTTCGTCCAGCACGTAGCGCACTTCGTAAAGGCCCGTTTCACTGGGTGCGCGCAGGTCTTTTGCGTCGTAATCACGGACGCGGAAATGGTTCTCTCGCGTGCCTTCGTCCGCCCCCATGGGCACGATGGTGATGTAGTCGTTGCCGCTAATCGCGCCGGTCCAGCTGACCTCGAAGGCCGATCCGGCCAGTGCAGTGTCAGGCGCGCTCAGGGAAACCTCGGGCTCGGTCACTTCGATCTGTTGTGAGGCGAGGGTGCGGCGACCTTCGTCCAGCACGTAGCGCACTTCGTAGAGGCCCGTTTCGCTGGGCGCGCGCAGGTCTTTTGCGTCGTAGTCGCGGACGCGGAAATGGTTCTCTCGCGTGCCTTCGTCCGCCCCCATCGGTACGACGGTGATGTAGTCGTTGCCACTAATCGCGCCGGTCCAGCTGACCTCGAAGGCCGATCCGGCCAGTGCGGTAGCCGGGGCGGTCAGAGCAACGTCATAGGTTGGCTCTGGTTCGGGCTCCGGTTCCGGTGTTGGTTCTGGCGCGGCGGCCACAGCCGTCCCAACGGCACTGAGCGCTTGACCGAGTTCGTCGGCGTTGCGGGCCGACAGATACTGGCCACCGGTGTTTTCGGCGATGCAGGACAGCGCACCTGCGTCGGCGTCGCCAAGTCCGAAGCCTACGACGTGTGCAGTAAAGCCGATCCCGGCCTGTTCCAGCGCTTGCGAGACCGCGCAGGGGTCCCTGTCACAGCTTTCGACACCGTCGGAAATCAACACGACTGTTGCAGGCTCGTCGGTATGGGACAGCGTCGTCGCCGCTTGTTCGATCGCACTGGTCAGGGGTGTCCTACCCGTCGGTGTGATCGTGCCGATGCGGTCAAGGATTCCGGCGCGGGTATCCTGCCCCGGTTGCACCAGTATCTCGATGTCGGTGCAGTCGCCGCGGCGGCGATGGCCGTAGGCCATGAGCCCGACATCGCGCGTATCCACCCATTCGCCCAGCAGGTTGTCCATCACGTTGCGGGCAATTTCGATCTTGGCCGTCCCGTCAATCTGTCCCCACATCGAGTTCGATCCGTCGAACACGATCATGACGTTTTCAGCCGCAGCAGGATTGGGCAGCGCGCCAACGGTGCCACCTGCAAGCACAAGTGCGGTCAGTGAATTCGCGATCCGTCTCATGTCGTCGACCTTTCGTGTCTGGCCTCTGAGGGCAATTGCCCCGCTTGCCGTTCCACCCCTTTCGCTGCTGTCGCGTCCCGATCAGACTGAGGGCTGCAGCCAAAAGGCTAAACGATCAGACCCCGGCCTGACAAACCCTACCGAAAAATTTCGACAATCTCGCCATGCGAGGCAAAGACCGGAACCCGGCCTGACGCGATTCAAGCGCTCCAGATCACCGAGTTCTCGTGCCGCAGGATGACAGCCCGCAGGTCATCGAAGGCCGCGATGATGAACTTTGCAAGTTTGTCCGAGGCCGGAAGCACGGGCGCTTCCTTCAGGCGCAGGATCCCCAGAGAGCGTTCCGGCTGCGGGATCTTCATCGGCACGGTCTTGAACTTGCCGGTATTGCGGAAGGTGAACAGGACGCTTTGCGGCAGGACCGTCAGCGCATCCGTTTCCTCGATGTAGTTGAGCACGCTCATCAGCGACCCTCCTGAATAGCGCACGTTGACCTCGCTCATCCCGATGGACAGCAGGATCGAATGGATGTCCGCCAGCAGCGGCGAGCCGGGCAGGGGAGAGATCCACGGGTATCGCAGCAGGTCGTTCGAGGTGACGGATTTCTTCTTGAACAGCGGATGGCGGGACCGGGCGGCGACCACATTTCGGCCGGGCAGGATCCGTGTGAAATCAAGTTCCGATCCTGAATCGACGACACCCAGCGGACAGATCGCCATATCAAGCTGACCAGACCGCAGGCCAGCCTGAAACTCGGGCAGATTGCCATAGGACTGGTCCACCCTGATATCCGGCCATTTGACCTGAAATTGCCCGATCGTCCGCGAGATGACGGCATCCATGAAGAACGGCACGCCCCCGATCCGGACCGTTCCGGTCGAACCGGCGCGAAAGCCCACGACCGCTTCGGAGGCCTTTCGGCTTGCTTCGAGGATGACCTTGCCATGGGCTGCAAGCTGCCGCCCCAGAATGGTCGGCACCAGAGGCCTGCGACCGGGCATGAAAAGTGGTTCTCCCAACCGCTTTTCAAGCGTTGAAAGTGTGCGTGACACGGCAGGTTGGCTGAGCCCGAGAAGGTTGGCCCCCTCGGTGACGCCGCCCGCTTCGATCACGGCGGCAAGTTGTGTCAGGTGCTTTTCATCAATCTTCATAGCAATCTGTTATACAAGATACGAAGATTTCGATCCTATCAAGTTTTTTGGCTTCTAATCTGTCTCTGAGGGAGAGGCGTCAGTCACATAGTGGCGATTGTCGGGGAGGCCCGGGAGCCGCAATGCTGCACCGCCATCCGGATCGGACGGCGACGCGGGTCCCACCACGTTTACGGACAAGTAGGCCACGGGCCTGCACTTTTATCACGGTCCTTTGGGAGGAGGCAAAATGGCACAGATCAGCGGTTACCATCACCTGACGCTCAGCACGCATGGCGTTCAGGAAGACTATGATTTCTACACCAAGACCTTGGGGCTCTACTCGGTCAAGCGGACGGTGCTGTTCGACGGCGTCCTGCCCGTCTACCACCTTTATTACGGGGCAAAGAATGGCGATGCCTCGACGATCATCACCACCTTTCCGTTCAAGAAGCCGGGCATCTACGGGCGCCGGGGGTCGAACCAGTCCAAGGTCGTGATGCAGGCGATCCCGGTCGGTGCGTCTGACTATTGGGTCAACCGGCTGAACGAAATGGGCGTCCCCGCGCAGAAGACCACCCGCTTCGGTGCCGACCGCGTTGTCTTTGAACACCCCTGCGGCATCCCGCACGAACTGGTCGAGAACCCAAGCGACAACCGCACGCCAATCGCCAACGAAGAGCAGGGTGTCAGCGCCGAGCACGGCATCAAGGGCATCTACGGCGGCGCGATCTCGGTCATGGACCGCAGCGCGATGGATGATTTCCTGACCATCGCCCTGCCGATGGAAAAGATCGCCGACAGTGATGAAGGTCTGGCCTATGCGGTGCCTACGAACGATGGGGCCAAATCCATCGTCGAGGTGCTTCACGAACCCGACGTGCCACAGGGCACATGGACACTTGCCGGGGGCACCATTCACCACATGGCGCTGAACACGGGGACCGAGGAAAACCAGATGGCGCTGCGCGCGCATATCGAGGGACTCGGCTTCACCGACATCTCGGAACAGAAGGACCGAATGTATTTCAAGTCCTGCTACGTCCGCAGCCCCGGTGGTGCGCTGTTCGAACTGGCGTGGACGGTGCCTGAAGGCTGGGCCAAGGACGAACCCGCCGACGCCATCGGCCAGACACTGGTTTTCCCGCCATGGTTCGAAGACCGCCGCGCCGAGATGGTAGCGGGTCTTGAACCCGCCGAGTTCTGAGGCCGACGGTGGCAAGTCCTATCCATTCCGGCGCCGGGTCCGACGATGCAAAGGTAATTTGCATCGTCGTCCATGGCCGTGGCCAGTCGCAGGCCGACATGATGGCGTCTGTCGTGGACCGTCTCGATGTGACTGGAGCACGCTATGCCCTGCCTAAATCAGAGGCTGCGGGGTGGTATGCGGCACGGGCCATCGACCCGCTGACTGATCAGACGCAGGCTAAGTTGCAGGATGGCATCTTGCGGGTGGCTGACCTGATCGCGCAGGAAAAACGGCTGGCACCGGATTGTCCGGTCCTGCTCTGTGGCTTTTCGCAAGGCGCCTGTCTGGGGCTGGAGCTTTTGATGCGGCATCCGGGGCTTGTCGATGCGGCCTGCCTTTTGACTGGCTGCCGTGTTGGCGGACCGACAGACGATTTACCGACGACATCGCTTCGGAACCTTCCGGTCTATGCAAGCTGTGGCGACGACGATCCGTGGATACCGGTCGACGCTTATGAACGCATGCTGGCGACCCTCACCCGATTAGGGGCGCGTCTGCGGACCGATATGTTCCCCGGTCGCCCGCACGAGGTATCAGACACAGAGATCAGCGTGCTGGCCGTCATGCTGACGTCACTGGCCGCCGACCGTCCGCTGCTGACGGGTGCATCATGATGGACGGATTCGTCTTTCCGGGCATTTCAACAAGGGTGCTGTTCGGCAGCGGCACAATCGACCGTGTCGCCGATGAACTTGCAACACTTGGGCACGGCAAGGCGCTGGTTCTGTCCACTCCGAACCAGCAGGGCGATGCAGAGGCTGTCGCGACACGGCTTGGAACGGCTGCCGTCGGTGTCTTCGCCCAAGCAGAAATGCACACGCCGACGGACGTGTCCGAACGTGCCGTCGCGGCCTTCCGCGACAGTGGTGCCACCTGCGTGGTGGGCATCGGCGGCGGGTCCACCGTGGGACTGGCCAAGGCGATAGCCACCCGGACCGGTGCCGACCAGATCGTGATCCCCACGACCTACGCCGGGTCGGAAATGACGGACATTCTGGGCGAGACATCAGGTGGCGAAAAGACCACGCGCCGCGACCCGTCGATCCGCCCCGAAGTGGTGATCTACGACGTGGACCTGACGCTTGGCCTGCCCGTCGACATGACGGTCACATCCGCATTGAACGCCATCGCCCACGGGATCGAGGGGCTGTATGCAACGGACGCCAATCCCATCACCGACATGATGGCACTCGACGCGATGCGCGCCTTTCGCGACGGGTTGCCGCGCGTCGTAGCCGAGCCTGCGAACACCGAAGCACGGACGCAGGTGCTTTACGGCGCATGGCTTTGCTCTACCGCGCTGGGATACGTCTCGATGGCGCTGCATCACAAGCTTTGCCACGTGCTGGGCGGGTCGTTCGGCCTGCCGCACGCAGAGACACATGCAATAATGCTGCCCCATACGGCAGGGTTCAACGCGGTCGCGGCCTCGGAAAAGCTGGCGCCGGTCGCGCGGATCTTCGGCGGCAGCGTCGGGGGCGGGTTGTGGGACTTTGCCAAGGCAAACGGCGCGCCGCTGCGCCTTGCCGATCTTGGCCTGACCGAGGCTGATCTGGACCGTGCCGCCGAAATCGCCAGCCGTAACCCTTACGCCAATCCGCGCCCCTTCGACCGGGAGGATATCAGGTCGATCCTTGGTGCGGCCTGGCGGGGAGACAGGCCGACGACCTGACGACAGGACTTCAATCGACATGAGGGAGGAACTCAAATGATTACGCGACGCAGACTACTGAAAACCGCAGCCGCAACCGGTCTGGTGACGGGTGCATCGGGGCTGGCCATGCCGGCCATTGCGCAAGGCCGGGCCATCCGCATCGGCTATGTGACGCCGCAGACCGGCCCGCTGGCTGGCTTTGCCGAAGCTGACAGCTTTACGATCGACATGTTCAATCGCGTCATGGCCGAACGCGGCGTGGACGTCGAAGTCATCGTGAAGGACAGCCAGTCCAACCCGAACCGCGCGGCCAGTGTGGCGCAAGAGCTGATCATTGACGACGGGATCGACCTGATGCTGGTCGCCTCCACGCCCGAGACGACGAACCCCGTCGCCACCGTATGCGAATTGGAAGAAATGCCGGTGATCTCGACAATGGCACCGTGGCAGCCCTTCTTCATCGGCCAGCAGGGCAATCCCGGCGATCCTTCGACATGGCGTCCGTTCGAGTTTGCCTACCACTATTTCTGGGGGCTTGAGGACGTCATCGCCGTCTTCACCAACATGTGGGACCAGCTTGACACCAACAAGCAGGTCGGCGGGCTGTTTCCCAACGACGCTGATGGCAACGCATGGGGCGATCCCAACACCGGTGTCGCGCCCGGCTTTGCCGAGGCCGGATACGACACGACCGATCCCGGCCGCTACCAGAACCTGACCGATGATTTCAGTGCCCAGATCAATGCGTTTCAGGCTGCGAACGCAGAGATCATCACTGGCGTCGTGATCCCGCCCGATTTCACCACCTTCCGCAATCAGGCCCTGCAACAGGGTCTGAACCCCAAGGCGATCACGGTGGCCAAGGCGATCCTCTTTCCGCAATCGGTCGAGACGCTGGGCGATGCAGGCCACAACCTGTCATCAGAGGTATGGTGGTCCGCCACTCATCCCTTCACCTCGTCTCTGACCGGCGAAAGCTGCGCCGATCTGGCCGCAGGCTTTACCGAAGCGACGGGCCGTCCGTGGACGCAGCCCATCGGTTTTGTCCATTCGCTGTTCGAAATGGCCGCCGATGTCATCACGCGTGCCGACGACCCGACCGACCTCGACACCGTCGTCGAAACAATCCGCTCGACCGAGCTTCAGACCATCGTCGGCCGCGTCGCGTGGGATGGGGCCGGTGTGCCGGACTTCGCGGCTGAAAACGTCTGCAAGACACCGCTGGTCGGTGGCCAGTGGCGGCAGGAGGATGACGGGTCGTTCGAACTGGTCGTGGTCGACAACACCACGGCACCCGACATCCCTGCCGCAGGCACGATGCAGCCCCTGAGCTGATGCAATTGCAGGCCCCGCAGTGCGGGGCCTGCATCTGAAAGGACACCCATGTCGATCCTGACACTGCAAAACGTCTCGAAGTCATTCGGCGCCCTGAAGGTTGCCAACGACGTGAGCCTTGATGTGCCGCAGGGCGAGGCACTTGGCATCATCGGCCCCAATGGTGCTGGTAAATCGACACTGTTCAATCTGATCACCGGCAACCTGTCACCCGATGCCGGGCGTATCGTCTTTGACGGGGTCGACGTGACCAAGGTGTCACCGATGCAGCGGTGCCTGTCGGGGGTGGGGCGGTCGTTCCAGATCCCGCAGCCTTTCACGAACCTGACGGTCTTCGAAAACCTGGTCGTGGCGGCAACTCACGGGCAGGCATTGTCCGAACGCGACGTGACCGCGCAATGCGCCGCGATCCTTGAACAGACCGAACTGATGCCGGTGGCGAACAAGACCGCAGGCTCCCTGAGCCTGTTGCAGCGCAAGCGCATGGAACTTGCGCGGGCCATGGCGACCCAACCCAAGCTGTTGCTGCTGGACGAGATCGCGGGCGGGCTGACCGAAGGAGAATGTCGCTCGCTGATCCAGACGATCAAGTCGATCCATGCAGGCGGTACGACGATCATCTGGATCGAGCATGTGCTTCACGCGCTCAATTCCGTGGTCGAACGGCTGCTGGTGCTGGACTTCGGCAAGGTGATCGGTCTGGGCGATCCGGACGAGATCATGGCCAGCCGCGAGGTTCGCGAAATCTATCTGGGGATCGAGATATGAGCCTTCTGACGACCCGTGGCCTGACAGCGAACTACGGGGATTTTCAAGCTTTGTTCGGCGTCGATATCGAGCTGGGCAAAGGCGAGACCATTGCCATCATCGGGGCCAACGGCGCGGGCAAGACGACCCTGATGCGGTCGATCTCGGGCGTATTGCGCAACGCCCCCGAGATGGTGACGCTGGACGACAAGCCCATCGGTGCCCTGCCTGCGGACGAGATCGTGGGGCTTGGCATCGCGATGGTGCCCGAGGGCCGCAAGCTTTTCCCGTCGCTCAGCGTCGAGGAAAATCTGCAGATCGGCGCCTATGGCTCTACCGGCAAGGGCGGCTACTGGACGCTGGACCGCATCTACGGGCTGTTTCCGATCCTGAAGGAAAAGCGCAGCCTGCCCGCCACCTCGCTGTCCGGCGGGCAGCAACAGATGGTATCAATCGGGCGCGCGTTGATGAGCAATCCTGGCGTTCTGCTTTGTGACGAAATCAGCCTTGGGCTGGCCCCAGTGGTGATCCGCGATATCTACGCCGCCCTGCCGCAGATACAAGAGGCCGGTGCTGCGGTCATCGTGGTCGAGCAGGATATCGGGCAGGCGATGAAGGTCGCCGACCGTGTCTACTGCATGATGGAGGGGCGCATCACCCTGACCGGCACACCGGACGCGTTGAGCCGTGACGCCATCCATGACGCCTACTTCGGAGCCGCCGCATGATCTGGATCGATACCATCGTGCAGGGCATCCTGCTGGGCGGGCTCTACGCTCTTTTTGCGGCGGGGCTCAGCCTTGTTTTCGGGATCATGCGTCTGGTGAACCTGGCGCACGGCGATTTGATCGTGCTGGGCGCCTACCTGATACTGATGGTCGTCTCGGTCCTTGGGATCAATCCGTTTCTTGCCGCGCTGATCGCCATGCCACTGATGTTCGGCATCGGCTGGGTGCTGCAACGCGTCGTGCTCAATCGGGTGCTGGGTGAGGATATCCTGCCGCCACTACTGGTCACCTTCGGGTTGTCCATCGTGATCCAGAACGTTCTGCTTGAGGGTTTCTCTGCCGACAGCCAGCGTGTGCGGGCCGGTGCACTGGAAACCGCATCGGTGGATGTCGGGCCGGTGACGCTGGGCGTGATGCCATTGCTGACCTTCGCCTCTGCGATCCTCGTCATCATCGCGCTGAACCAGCTGTTCTACCGCACAGCCCTTGGCCGCGCCTTTCGCGCGACCTCGGACGATCCTGTCACTGCAAGCCTGATGGGGATCAAACCCGCGAGCGTCTTCGCCGTGGCCACGGGGATTGCCATGATCGTGGTGACCATCGCCGCGCTCTATCTTGGGATGCGCGCCAATTTCGACCCGACCATCGGTCCCGCTCGCCTGATCTACGCGTTCGAGGCGGTCATTATCGGCGGGCTCGGTTCTCTTTGGGGGACGCTGGCGGGCGGTGTCATCATCGGTGTCGCACAGACGGTGGGTGCGGCGGTCAATCCGGAATGGCAGATCCTTGCAGGGCATGTGGCGTTTCTGGTGGTGCTGCTGATCCGGCCACGCGGGCTGTTCCCGCGGGCCTATGACTGAGGGGGCAGGCACATGATCGAGACCAATGGATACACCGTTCAGACGCGAACACGCGCGTCGCAGCTGGCGGGCGTCGCCGCGCTGATCCTGCTTGTCGTTGCGGTGGCGGTGCCATTGTTCGCCAGCCGCAGCACGGTCCAGGATCTGTTCTTCATCCTGACCATGCTGACGCTGGCTCAATTCTGGAACCTGCTGGCAGGTTACGGCGGGCTGGTCAGCGTGGGCCAGCAGGCCTTTGTCGGGTTGGGGGCCTATGCCTTGTTCGGCGCGTCCATCCTGTGGGGGCTGGATCCGGTCGCGGCATTGATCCTGTCAGGCGTTGCGGCTGTTCTGGTTGCGGTGCCGACGGCGTTTTTCGTCTTTCGCCTGCAAGGGGCTTATTTCGCCATCGGCACATGGGTCGTGGCCGAGGTCGTGCGGCTGTCGGTCGCCCAATGGAAATCGGTGGGCGGCGGCAGCGGAACAGGACTGCCACGCGAGGCACGGGAATTCTGGGGCGTCGAGGCGGTCGCCGGCCTCTTTGACGTGCGCGACAGTGCGGCCCGCGATATTGTCACTTACTGGCTGGCACTGGCGCTGGCGATCCTGACCATCGGCGGCATCTACTGGCTGCTGCGCACCAAGCGCGGCCTTGCGCTGGCGGCGGCGCGCGACAACATCGAGGCGGCGAAATCCGTGGGCATTGACGCCTTGCGAATGAAGTGGCTGGTGTTCCTTGTCTCGGCTTTCGGCACCGGCGTCGCGGGCGGTCTGATCTATCTGCAAAAGGCGCGGATCAGCCCGGATGCCGCCTTCAGCGTCACTGACTGGACGGCCTACGTCATCTTCATCGTCGTCATCGGCGGCATCGGCACCATCGAAGGCCCGATCATCGGCGTGCTCGTGTTCTTCGCGCTGCAAAGCCTGCTGGCTGACTTCGGCAGCTGGTACCTGATGATCCTTGGCGGGCTGGGCATTATCGTGATGCTTTTCGCGCCACGCGGCCTTTGGGGGCTGATTTCCGACCGCACGGGTCTGCAGCTTTTCCCGATCCGGCGGCGGCTGCATCGCACACATGATAAAAAGGGAGACACCCATGGCTGACATGGAAACAGAGGTTTTGATCATTGGCACCGGACCGGCGGGGTCGGCAAGTGCGGCACTGCTCTCGACCTACGGGATCAAGACAATCGCGATCAACCGCTACAGCTGGCTGGCCAATACTCCGCGCGCGCATATCACCAACCAGCGCACCATGGAGGTGCTGCGCGATCTGGGCGAGGAGGTCGAGGCCGAAGCCTATCTGCACGCAACGGAACAGGAGCTGATGGGCGAAAACGTGTTTTGCGAAAGCCTTGCGGGGGAAGAGATCGGGCGGATGAAAAGCTGGGGCACGCACCCGATGTCCAAGGCCGAACACCTGTTATCCTCGCCCTGCTTCATGAACGATGTGCCGCAGACCTTCATGGAACCCATTCTGTTCACCGCAGCGGCCAAACGTGGCGCGCAGACACGGTTGAGCACGGAATACCTGAGCCACGAGCAGGACGCAGAGGGCGTGACCGCCACGGTGCGCGACCGGCTGACGGGCCATACGCTGACCATCCGTGCGAAATACATGATCGGTGCCGATGGCGGCAACTCGCTTGTGGCTGAGAATGAAAGCCTGCCGATCGAAGGGAAGATGGGCGTCGGCGGGTCAATGAACATCCTGTTCCGCGCGGATCTTACCAAATACGTCGCGCACCGCCCGTCGGTTCTTTACTGGGTCATGCAGCCGGGCGCGAACGTGGGCGGCATCGGCATGGGTCTGGTGCGGATGATCCGACCGTGGAACGAATGGCTGATCGTCTGGGGCTATGACATCAACGAACCCGCCCCCGATGTCACGCCCGAATATGCGACCGAGGTGGCGCGGCAGCTGGTCGGTGACCCCGAACTCGAGATCGAGCTGATCAGTGCCAGCACATGGACGGTGAACAACGCCTACGCGACGCAGATGCAGAAAGACCGCGTCTTTATCATGGGCGACGCCGCGCATCGGCACCCGCCATCCAACGGTCTGGGATCGAACACCTCGATCCAGGATGCCTTCAACCTGTCGTGGAAATTGGCCGCCGTGCTGAAGGGACAGGCAGGTCCGGCGCTACTGGACAGCTTCACCACCGAACGTGCGCCGGTGGCGAAGCAGATCGTCACCCGTGCGAACCAGTCGATCGGGGAATTCGGCCCGATCTTCGATGCGCTTGGCATGACAGGGTCCGCCGATACGGCCAAGATGCAGCGCAACATGGACGCGCGGACCGATACAGGTGCGGCTGCCGAAAAGCAGCGCGCCGCCCTGCGTGAAGCGATTGCCTTCAAGAAATACGAATTCGACTGCCACGGGGTCGAGATGAACCAGCGCTACGCCTCACCGGCTGTGGTGACCGACGGACAGTTGGAGCCTGCGTTTTCAATGGATGAGGAACTGCACTACCACCCTACCACATGGCCGGGCGCACGGCTGCCGCATGTCTGGGTGTTCACCGCCGAAGGCAAGAAGATATCGACTCTCGATCTGGCGGGTCACGGGACATTTTCACTGCTCACCGGGATCGGCGGGGAAGCGTGGGAAGACGCCGCCACGACGCTCGGCGCCGAGCTGGGCCTGCCGCTCAAAGTCCACCTGATCGGACCGCGTCGCGCCGTTCAGGACCATACCGGCGACTGGTCCCGCGCCAGCGAGGTGCGCGACAGCGGCTGCGTTCTGGTGCGCCCCGACCATCATGTCGCGTGGCGCTCGGACGAGATGGTTGCCGACCCGCAAAGCGAATTGCGGCGGGTGCTGACGGCGATCCTGCAACCGGTAGAAGTAAAGACAATGGAGGGCGCGGCATGACAGACCAGACCGAACAAGGCTATTTCACCGAGGAAAACTCGGCCGATGTCGTGATCTCGCGCAACGCCAAAGCCAGCGACGCACGGCTTGCGCAGGTCATGGACTCGATCACGCGCCACCTGCACGCAATGGTGAAAGAGGTGGAGCCAACACAGGAGGAATGGCTGAAGGCGATCACCTTCCTGACCGAGACGGGTCACAAAAGCGACGACTGGCGACAGGAATTCATCCTGTTGTCCGACGTTCTGGGCGTGTCGATGCTGGTCGATGCCATCAACAACCGCAAACCATCCGGTGCGTCGGAAAGCACGGTGCTGGGTCCGTTTCACGTCCCCGACGCGCCCGAACGACCAATGGGGTCGAACATCTGCCTTGATGGCAAGGGCGAGCGGATGCTGGTCAAGGGCCGCATCCTCGACACGAACGGCGCACCGGTCACAGGCGCCAAGATCGACGTCTGGCAGACCAACGACGACGGGTTCTACGACGTGCAGCAAAAGGGTATCCAGCCAGATTTCAACTTTCGTGGGGTGTTCCGCACAGGCGACGACGGCGCCTACTGGTTCTGGGGGGCCAAGCCACGGTCCTACCCGATCCCCGACGACGGCCCCGTTGGCCAGTTGCTGGGGTCCTTGGGGCGGCACCCCTACCGGCCCGCGCATCTGCACTACATCATCGAGGCTGCGGGGTTCGAGACGCTTGTCACCCATATCTTCGACCCCGACGACGAATATGTCCACTCCGACGCGGTGTTCGGCGTCAAGGAATCGCTGATGGCTGAATTTGTCCATGTCGCGGATGCGGATCGTATTGCAAAGGTGCAGGCGGAAGGCCCGTTCTTCGAAGTGACCCATGACTTCGTGCTGGCCGCCGAAACCTGAAACGGCGCAAGCTGCCTGCGGGCCTCAGGACAGGCTCTTGCCAAGCGTATCAATCGTCTTGGCCGTTAAAGACTGCGGTTTCGCCAGCGCCGCCAGATAGGGGCAGGGCTGGTCCAGCCGTGGGTTGGGGCACGGTTTCTTGAGACAGTTCTGAGCGCTATTTTTCGATCGAAGGAGAATAGGACATGGACGACAAGAACACCTCGACATCTGGCGCGACGGAGGCCACGGCCTCGTCGTCGCGCG
>Ga0307944_1000753_pt1 | contig 16811 bp, 17 predicted proteins | sample OrgLakmetagen179_FD_201831 | JGI IMG/M metagenome (GOLD analysis project Ga0307944, IMG submission 201831) | Saline water microbial communities from Organic Lake, Antarctica - #179 | ecosystem: Environmental > Aquatic > Non-marine Saline and Alkaline > Saline | place: Antarctica: Organic Lake... | reverse complement strand
GCGACGCTGGGGCTGGCGAAGGACACAGCGGCGGTCTCGAACACCCGAAACATCGGCAAGCGCGACATGATCCACAATGCGGCGACCCCGCAGGTCGAGGTGGACCCCGAGACCTACGAGGTGCGCGCGGATGGCGAATTGCTGACCTGCGCGCCGGCGGCCGAGTTGCCGATGGCGCAACGTTATTTCCTGTTCTGAGGCGATACCATGACCGATCTGCCGACCGCCCGTCACCTTCTGCCCGGTGCACCAGACGACGTCGCCGATACCGTCGTGCTCGATTATGACGCGCGGCTGATGCGGCGCAAGCGGCTGGTGGGGCAGGGTGGTCTGGCCTTTCTGGTGGATCTGGCGGAGGTGACGAACCTCGACGATCACTGGGGCTTCGCGCTGGACGATGGCCGCGCCGTGGCGGTCGAGGCGGCAGCGGAGGATCTGATCGAGGTGCGCGGCGACCTGCCGCGACTGGCGTGGCATATAGGCAACCGCCACACGCCCTGCAAGATGGGCACGGATCATCTGGCGATCCGCCGTGACCACGTGATCGAGGCGATGCTGGTGCATCTGGGGGCCGATCTGACGCCGGTCACCGGGCCGTTCCGCCCCGAGGGTGGCGCCTACGGCAAGGGGCGCACGATGGGACATGATCATGGGGGGCCTGACCATGCGGGCCACGATCACGGCAATGCGCCTCACACACACGCCTGATGCTGACATCCGCGCATCTCACCCTCGTGCAATGGCTCTCGCCCGCGTTTCCGACCGGGGCCTATGCCTATTCGCACGGGCTGGAGACCGAGATCGCGAGCGGCGTAGTGCATGACGCGGGCAGCCTTGCGGTCTGGCTGACCAATATCCTGCGCTTTGGCGCGGGCTGGAAGGACGCGGTGCTGCTGGCCCACGCGCTGGACGGCGACCGCGACGCGCTCGACGATCTGGCGCGCGCGCTGCAGCCGTGCGCGGAGCGCCTTCAGGAAAGCCTCGATCAGGGGACGGCGCTGGCGCGCGCGGTGTCCGGCATCACCGGGCGTACGCTGCCGCCCCGGATGCTGCCGGTGGCGGTGGCTGAGGCGGCCGCACCGCTTGACCTGCCGCACTCGGATGTCGCAGCCCTTTATCTTCAGGGCTTTGCCGGCAATCTGGTGACCATCGCCATCCGTCACGTGCCACTGGGCCAGACCGAGGGGCAGGCGGTGCTTGCCAGCCTGACGCCGCTGATCCACGACATGGCAGAAACCGCGTCCTGCGCCTCGCTCGACGATATCGGCACATGCGCGCTTGCGGGCGATCTTGCGGCGTTGCACCATGAAACCCAAGGGGTGAGGATTTTTCGCACATGACCGCGCAACGCATGAACGGCCCGCTGCGCGTGGGCATCGGCGGCCCGGTGGGGGCCGGCAAGACCACGCTGACCGAAGGGCTGGCGCGGGCGCTCGCGGCGCGCTGTTCGATGGCGGTGATCACCAACGACATCTACACGCGCGAGGATGCCGAGCATCTGATGCGCGCGCAGGTGCTGCCCGGCGAGCGTATTCGCGGGGTCGAGACGGGCGGCTGTCCGCATACCGCGATCCGCGAGGATGCCTCCATCAACCTTGCCGCTGTCACCGATCTCAACACCGCGTTTCCCGATCTCGATCTGGTGCTGATCGAATCGGGGGGCGACAACCTTGCCGCCACGTTCAGCCCGGAACTGGCGGATCTGACGATTTACGTGATCGATACCGCCGCCGGGCAGGACATCCCGCGCAAACGCGGGCCGGGGCTGACGAGGTCCGATCTTCTGGTGGTCAACAAGACCGATCTCGCGCCGCATGTCGGCGTCGATCTGGTGCAGCTCGAGGCCGACACGGCGCATGCGCGCGGCGGGCGGCCCTATGTGCTGGCGCAGTTGCGCAGCGGGGCGGGCCTCGACCAGATCATAAGCTTCATCGAAGAGGTGGGTGGCCTGCGCCTGAAGACCGCCAGCCGCCATGCCTGACACCGGCATGGGTCACAGCCAGTCGGCGCGCCCGGTGCCCACGGCGGCGGCCACATCCGCGAACCCGTCGCGGCTCAACAGCGTATCAAGACCAAGCGCGATCTCGCCGGCGAGCGAGATCCCGTCATAGACCAGGGCCGAGTAAAGCTGCACCGCCGTGGCCCCTGCGCGGATCTTGGCATAGGCATCCTCGGCCGAGGCGACGCCGCCCACGCCGATCAGCGGCATGGTCCCATCGGTGAGCAGCGACAGCCGCGCCAGCACCCGCGTCGATTTCTCGAACAGTGGCCGGCCGGACAGCCCGCCCGACTGCACCTGCGCGGGGCTGATCAGGCCGTCGCGGTCCAGCGTGGTGTTGGTGGCGATGATGCCGCTGATCCGGGCCTCGCGCGCGACATCGGCGATTTCCGACAGGTCCGCGTCGCTGAGATCCGGGGCGATTTTCAGAAAGACAGGGATCGGGACGGGCAGCCAGTCGCGCGCCTCCATCACGCCGCGCAGCAGCGCCGCGAGCGCCTCGGCCCCTTGCAGGTCGCGCAGGTTCTCGGTGTTGGGGCTGGAGACATTGACCGTCGCGAAATCGATATGCGGGCCGCAATGCGCCAGCACGCGGGCGAAATCCTCGGCGCGGTCGGCGCTGTCCTTGTTGGCCCCCAGATTGAGACCGATCACCGCGTCGCGCGGGCGCCTGGACAGCCGTGCGGCGGCGGCCTCCATCCCCTGATTGTTGAAGCCGAAGCGGTTGATCACGCCGCGATCCTCGGGCAGGCGAAACAGGCGCGGGCGCGGATTGCCGTGTTGGGGGCGGGGCGTGACCGCACCCGCCTCCAGAAAGCCGAACCCCGCGCGCGACAGGGGCGTCAGCGCCTCGGCATTCTTGTCGAACCCTGCGGCAAGCCCGACCGGGTTGGGCAGCGTCATCCCCGCCAGCCGGGTCCGCAGGCGCGGGCTCGTCACCGGCCCCGGAGCGGGGGCCAGCCCGAAGCGCAGCGCGCGCAGGGCGAGGGCATGCGCGGTTTCGGGGTCGATCCGGCGCAGCAGGGCGAGGCCCGCGCGTTCCACCCGCGTCATGCGAGGCCTGCGGGAAGCTGATGCACGCCGTCCTTCAGCGTCAGCGGCTCTGCCCGGACCACGTCAGGCAGCCGCAAGTCGCGGTAAAGATGCGGGAAAAGCGCGCCGCCGCGCGACGGCTCCCACCGCAACGCATCGCCCAGGCGGTCGGTTTCGATCGCCAGCAGCATCAGCCCGTCCTCGCCCGCGAAATGCTTTGCCAGCGTCTCGGAGGTCTGTTCGGCGGTCGACAGATGCACGAAGCCGTCTGCGATATCGACCGGCGCGCCTGCCGTCGTACCGCGCTCCTGAAGAGCGGCCCATTCATGGCTGCGGAAAATCTTGTAGATCAGCATCGCCGAGTGATGCCGTGCCACCACGCCGCCGTCAAGCGATGCTTGAGGCGGGGGGCTGGATCGGCTAGCAAGGCGGTCCATCAGACGAAGGGTCAGGCATGGCGTTCACGATTGCAATCGACGGTCCGGCGGCGGCGGGCAAGGGCACCATCGGGCGGGCGCTGGCCGCGCATTTCGGCTTTGCCCATCTCGATACCGGGCTGCTCTACCGCGCGACGGGGCGGCGGATGCTGTCGGGGCTGGACGCCGTGGCGGCGGCGCAAAGCCTGCGACCCGAGGACCTGCAGGCCCATGATCTGCGCACACCGGATGTCAGCCAGGCGGCAAGCCATGTGGCCGCCATCCCCGAGGTGCGGCAGGCGCTGCTGGATTTTCAGCGGGCGTTCGCGCGGCGGGCCGGCGGTGCGGTGCTTGACGGGCGCGATATCGGCACCGTGATCTGCCCGGATGCGGATGTGAAGCTGTTCGTCACTGCCAGCGACGCCGAACGCGCCCGGCGCCGGCACAGCGAAATGGTCGAAAGCGGCCATCAGGTGACGCGCGAACAGGTGATGGAGGATCTGCGCCAGCGCGATGAGCGCGACAGCGCCCGCGCCGAGGCCCCGCTGAAGCCTGCCGAGGATGCGCACAGGCTCGACACGTCGGAGATGACGATCGAGGAGGCCATCGCGTCGGCCACCGCCATCGTCGCACGGACGCGCGGCTGACCGCGCGGCCTTGGCAAGGTTCCGCGCATCCGGTTGCGGGCCGGTGATAAAAGCGCCAGATCTCTTCGTGAGAGCGGCACCACGGTCGTATCTCGAAACCAGACTCAAACGGAGGCGTCATGCTGACCAACACGACACTCAAGGCCACGACCACCGCCATCGCGCTCGCACTCGCAACGGCCCCGATGGTCACCGTCACGGCCCAAAGCGCCGCTGCACAGTCCGAAAGCGGCTATTCGAGCGAAGAGCTGGACATCTTCACGAACGCGCTGCTCGAAGTGGCCGAGGTGCGGCAGAAATTCACACCGCAGCTGCAAAGTGCCGAGACCGAAGACGAAGAGATGGCCATCGTGCAAGAGGCCAATGACGAGATCATGCAGGTGATCGAAGACACCGACGGCATGACGGTCGACCGCTACACGGAGATCGCGCAGGCCGCGAGCGAGGATCAGGAATTGAACCAGCGGATCATCAAGCGCGTGCAGTCCATGGAAGGCGACAGCTGACAAGGTGCGCGGCCGGGATCGCAGCTGCGGTCCCGGCCCGGATCCTTGAAAATCAGGGTCGGTGCGACGGGTCGCGGTGTTTTTGGCGTTCTTCGGTCGGGCAGGCTTGATTTATGCCCCGCCCCCCGGTATGTCCCGTTTCGTCAATGAGGTGGACCGCGTCACGACGTTAAGAGATCGAGCAGGGTCGGCATCCCCGGCCCTCTTTGCTTTGTGACCCGCCTGACCAATGAACCCCCCAAGACCGGCGGAGACAACCGCGCGGCCGGAAAAATGATCGTGTAAAGGAAACCAGAGACCACATGGCTCAAAACGCATCCATGGAGGACTTCGAAGCCCTCCTTGAAGAAAGCTTCGAAATGGACACGCCCGAAGAGGGCACTGTCGTCAAGGGCAAGGTGATCGCCGTAGAGGCGGGCCAGGCCATCATCGATGTCGGCTACAAGATGGAAGGCCGCGTCGATCTCAAGGAATTCGCAAATCCCGGCGAGCAGCCCGACATCTCGGTCGGTGACGAGGTCGAGGTGTTTCTGCGCTCGGCCGAGAACGCCAAGGGCGAGGCCGTCATCAGCCGCGAAATGGCCCGCCGCGAAGAGGCGTGGGACCGTCTCGAAAAGGCCTATGCCGACGAGGAGCGCGTCGAGGGCGCGATCTTCGGCCGCGTCAAGGGCGGCTTCACCGTCGATCTCGGCGGTGCCGTGGCCTTCCTGCCCGGCAGCCAGGTCGATGTGCGCCCGGTGCGCGATGCCGGGCCGCTGATGGGTCTCAAGCAGCCCTTCCAGATCCTCAAGATGGATCGCCGCCGCGGCAATATCGTCGTGTCGCGCCGCGCCATTCTGGAAGAGAGCCGCGCCGAGCAGCGCGCCGAGGTCATCGCCAACCTCACCGAGGGCCAGAATGTCGATGGTGTGGTCAAAAACATCACCGAATACGGGGCGTTCGTGGATCTGGGCGGTGTCGACGGCCTTCTGCACGTCACCGACATGGCATGGCGCCGGGTCAACCACCCGTCCGAAATCCTGTCGATCGGCGAGACCGTCAAGGTGCAGGTCATCAAGATCAACAAGGACACCCACCGCATCAGCCTCGGCATGAAGCAGTTGCAGGAAGATCCGTGGGATCTGGTGGGCGCCAAGTATCCGCTGGCTTCGGTGCATACCGGCCGCGTCACCAACATCACCGATTACGGTGCCTTCGTCGAGCTGGAGCCCGGTGTCGAGGGTCTGGTGCACGTCTCGGAAATGTCGTGGACCAAGAAGAACGTGCATCCCGGCAAGATCGTCTCGACCTCTCAGGAAGTCGAGGTCATGGTGCTGGACATCGATCCGGCCAAGCGCCGCGTCAGCCTCGGCCTCAAGCAGACCATGCGCAACCCGTGGGAGGTTTTCGCCGAAAACAATCCTTCGGGCACCGAGGTCGAGGGCGAGGTCAAGAACATCACCGAGTTCGGTCTGTTCCTTGGCATGGAAGGCGACATCGACGGCATGGTCCATCTCAGCGATCTGAGCTGGGACGAGCGTGGCGAGGATGCCATCCAGAGCTACAAGAAGGGCGATGTGGTTCAGGCCGTCGTCTCCGAGGTGGATGTCGAGAAAGAGCGTATCTCGCTGTCGATCAAGGCGCTTGGCGGTGACAAGTTCGCCGAGGCCGTGGGAGGCGTCAAGCGCGGCTCGGTGATCACGGTTCAGGTGACGGCCATCGAGGATGGCGGGATCGAGGTGGAATATGAAGGCATGAAATCCTTCATCCGCCGCTCGGATCTCAGCCGCGATCGCTCCGAGCAGCGCCCCGAACGGTTCTCGGTCGGCGACAAGATCGACGCCCGTGTGACCAACGTGGACGCCAAGACCCGGCGGCTCGGCCTGTCGATCAAGGCCCGCGAGATCGCCGAAGAGAAGGAAGCGGTGCAGCAATATGGCTCGTCCGATTCCGGTGCGTCGCTTGGTGACATCCTTGGTGCCGCGCTCAAGGGCGACGACAAGGACGACAAGTAAGCGCCTGACGCTGAGGTGTGATATCGAACGGCCCCGCCTCGACAGGCGGGGCCGTTTTCATTGGTCGGGTGTTTTTGGCCTTGAGCGGACGTTGGGGCTACAGTCTCGGCGCGGAATCAAGCCCGAAGGGCGCCGCGCATCGCCGGGCCGCCCCCCGGCACGGCGATTTGGCTGCAACCTGCGCAAGGCTCTGATCTTTTCCTGATCTGGCTGGGATAAAGCCCTGCCAAAGTCACGTTGGATCGCCGCACCGCGGCCCTGCGATGCGCGGTTCCTCTGCGGTCCTTCCAAGGTCCCCTTCAGGCCAGAAACCGCCGCTCGCTCCCCGCGTTCTCAGCTCTCTCGCCGGACCGCGCCCACGACCTTGTCCATCACGCGGGCCAGAACGGCATGGTCGAGCGCCTCTGCCATCACGCGGATCAGCGGTTCCGTGCCCGATTCGCGGATCAACAGGCGCCCATCATTGCCGAGATCCCGCTCGGCCTCGGCCATCGCGGTCTGGACCACATCCGTGTCGAGCGGGGCCTTGCCCTTGGCGTACCGGATGTTGATCAGTTGCTGGGGCACCGGTTCGAAGACCTGTGACAGGGAGCTTGCCTTCTGTCCGGTCTCGACCATCGCTGCGAGAAATTGCAGCGCGCCGATCACACCGTCCCCGGTGGTGGCGTAGTCAGTCATCACGATATGGCCCGATTGCTCGCCCCCGAGGTTGTGACCGCCCGCGCGCATCGCCTCGACCACGTGGCGATCACCCACCGGCGTGCGCTTGAGCGCGATGCCCTGTGCCTCGAGATGCCGTTCGAGCCCGAGGTTCGACATCACCGTCGCCACGAGGGTGTCGCCGGCCAGTCGTCCCTCGCGCGCCCATCGGGTGGCGATCAGGGCCATGAACTGATCACCGTCGGTGACGCGACCCTGTTCGTCGATCAGAACGACGCGATCCGCGTCGCCGTCAAGGCAGATGCCGAGATCCGCGCGGGTGTCGAGCACCTTGCGCGCCGCGGCCTCGGGCCGGGTCGAGCCGCAATCGAGGTTGATGTTGAAGCCGTTGGGTTCAACCCCCATGGGAATGACCTCGGCGCCCAGCTCCCACAGGACCTCGGGCGCGGTACGGTAGGCGGCCCCGTTTGCGCAATCCAGAACGATGCGCAGCCCGTCGAGGCGTTGGCGTTTGGGAAAGGTCGTCTTGGCATATTCCACATAGCGCCCGCGCGCGTCATCCACCCGCCGGGCGCGACCGATGAAGTCCGGCTCGGACAGGGACACGCCGTCGGCCATGATCTTCTCGATCGCCGCCTCGGCCTCGTCGCTCAGCTTGAACCCGTCCGGACCGAACAGCTTGATCCCGTTATCGGAGGCCGGGTTGTGGCTGGCCGAGATCATCACGCCGACATCGGCGCGCAGGGAATGCGTCAGATAGCCGATCGCGGGGGTCGGGACCGGCCCCAGAAGAAAGACGTTCATGCCCGTCGAGGTGAAGCCGGCGGTCAGCGCATATTCCAGCATGTAGCCGGACCGGCGCGTGTCCTTGCCGATGACCACGCGGTGCTCCTGCTTGTCCTGCCGGAAATACCGCCCCGCCGCAGCCCCCAGACGCAGCGCCATGTCCGCGGTCATCGGCCAAGTGTTGGCCTGCCCGCGCACACCATCCGTGCCGAAAAGTTTGCCTCTCATGCGTCGCGTCTCCTCGATGTTGCCTTGCGCGGTGGATGATGCGCCGCAATGGGCCTCAGGTGAAGCGGTTGTCGCGCGGAAAGCCGCGCGGCGCCATGCGACCCGAACCTGCGCGTTTGCCCGTCCATTCCGCAAGGTCGGTGACAGTGCGCGTGCGCCCGGCCGGATCGCGCCACGTCAGCCCGTCGGCACGGTAGAAGGTGATGGCGTCCGACAGCCCGCCATCCTTGTATTTCTGCAGCCGCACGCCCTTGCCGCGGGCCAGCTCGGGCAGTTCGTCCAGCGCGACGACCAGAAGCTTGCGGTTCTCGCCGACGCAGGCGACGTGATCGCCGGTGACCGGCCGGCAGACCCGGGCGCGGGCCGGAGGCCGCAGGTTCAGCACCTGCTTGCCGCCGCGGGTCTGGGCCACGACCTCGTCCTCGGGCACGATGAATCCGTCCCCGGCAGAGGACGCGACCAGCAGCTTGCGCCCGGGCTTGTGGATCAGCAGCTCGACGATTTCGGCCTCGTTGGGCAGATCGACCATCAGGCGCAGCGGCTCGCCCATGCCGCGCCCGCCGGGCAGATTGGCCGCCGACAAGGTATAGAGGCGCCCGTTGCCGCCAAAGACCAGCAGCCGGTCGGTGGTCTCGGCGTGGAACATGAAGCGCGGGCCGTCGCCATCCTTGAATTTCAGCGCGCGATTCAGATCGATATGCCCGGTCAGCGCGCGAATCCAGCCCATCTGGCTGCACACGACGGTGATCGGTTCGCGGTCGATCATCGCCTCGATCGGCATATCCTCGGACTTGCCCGCCACGGCAAATTGCGTGCGGCGCGCGCCGATGGGGTGGGTCGCCCCAAAAGTCTTCTTGACCTCCCTGAGCTGATCCGACACCGCGTTCCATTGCAGCGAGACATCGTCGAGCAGGTCTTCGAGCCCGGCGCGTTCGGCCATCAGCGTGTCGCGCTCGGCGCGCAGCTCCATCTCTTCCAGACGGCGCAAGGAGCGCAGGCGCATGTTGAGGATCGCCTCGGTCTGCACCTCGGTCAGCCCGCCGGTGTCCGAGGGCGGCGGGGACACGTACTCGGCCTCGGACGCGGCGCGGGTGAACGTCCGCCCCCAATCCTCGCGCATCAGCGCCGCTTTCGGCGCGTCGTCATAGCGGATGATCTCGATCACCCGGTCGAGATTGAGGAAGGCTATGATCAGCCCTTCGAGCACTTCGAGCCGATGGTCGATCTTCTCCATCCGGTGGCGCGAGCGGCGCAGCAGCACGTCGCGGCGGAAATCGAGAAAGGCGCGCAGCACCTCTTTCAGCGAGCAGACGCGGGGCGTGACCCCGTCGATCAGCACGTTCATGTTGAGCGAGAACCGCAGTTCCAGATCGCAATTGCGATACATCAGCCCCATCAGCGCCTCGGCATCGACATTCTTCGAGCGCGGCTCGAGGATCAGGCGCACATCCTCGGTGCTCTCGTCGCGGACATCGGCCAGAATCGGCACCTTGCGGGTGTGGATGAGGTCCGCGATGCGCTCGATCAGCTTGGATTTCTGCACCTGATAGGGGATTTCGGTGACCACGATCTGCCATTGCCCGCGGCCCAGTTCCTCGATCTCCCACTTGCAGCGCAGCCGGAAGGCGCCACGCCCGGTGCGGTAGGCCTGTGCGATGCTTTCGGGCGGTTCCACGATGACGCCGCCGGTGGGGAAATCCGGGCCTTGGATATGGTTCAACAGCGTGTCGTCGCGCGCATCGGGCGACTTGATCAGGTGCAGGCAGGCATCGATCAGCTCGGCGATGTTGTGCGGCGGGATGTTGGTGGCCATGCCCACGGCGATCCCCGACGAGCCATTGGCCAGAAGGTTGGGAAAGGCGGCGGGCAGCACGACCGGCTCGCGCAGGGTGCCGTCGTAATTGTCGCGGTAATCGACCGCATCCTCGGCCAGCCCGTCGAGCAGCGCCTCGGCGAACACGGTCATCCGCGCCTCTGTGTAGCGCGGTGCGGCGGGGTTGTCGCCGTCGATATTGCCGAAATTGCCCTGACCGTCGACCAGCGGATAGCGCACCGCGAAATCCTGCGCGAGACGCGCCATCGCGTCATAGATCGCGGCATCGCCGTGGGGATGGTAATTGCCCATCACGTCGCCCGAGATCTTGGCGGATTTCCTGTATCCTCCGGTGCTTGACAGCCGAAGCTCGCGCATCGCGTAAAGGATGCGGCGATGCACGGGTTTCAGCCCGTCACGGGCGTCGGGCAGGGCGCGGTGCATGATGGTCGACAGCGCATAGGTCAGGTAGCGCTCGCCGATGGCACGGCGCAGCGGCTCTGGCGTCACTTCGGGCAGCATGTTGGGGTCGTCGACGGTATCGCTCATGGATCCGGGGATACTGGTCCGGCTCGGTTACGTAAAGCGGTGATCGCGCCCCGGGCCGTGGGATATCGCGCTTGCATCACCTGTGGGGGCGGGTCAGAAGGCGCGCATGACCGAAAGGATCATCCTCATCACCGGCTGTTCGTCGGGTATCGGCCTTGATGCGGCGCGCACGCTGCGGGCGCGCGGCTGGCGGGTCTTTGCCAGTTGCCGCAAGGCCGAGGATTGCGACTGCCTGCGCGCCGAGGGATTCGAGGCCCCGCGCATCGATTACGAGGACGCAGCGAGCATCGCGTCGGGCCTTGCAGAGGTGCTGGAGGCCACGGGCGGGCGGCTCGACGTGCTCTTCAACAACGGCGCCTACGCGATCCCCGGCCCGGTCGAGGATATGCCCGCGGACGCCATGCGGGCCATATTCGAGGCCAACCTGATCGGCTGGCATGACCTGACGCGACAGGTGATCCCGGTGATGCGCGCGCATGGCGCGGGGCGGATCGTGCAGTGCTCTTCGGTGCTGGGCCTCGTGGCGATGAAATGGCGCGGGGCCTATGTGGCGACGAAATTCGCGCTGGAGGGCCTCAGCGACGCGATGCGGCTGGAGCTTGCGGGAACGGGGATCGAGGTGTCGATCATCGATCCCGGCCCGATCGAGACCGCCTTTCGCCGCAACGCCATCCGGCAATTCGAGAAATGGATCGACTGGGAAAACTCCGCGCGCGCCCAAGAGTATCGCGACAGCCTGCTCGACACGCTGTACAAGGGCAGCAGCAAGGGCCCGCAATGGCCGGCGCGCGCCGTGACACGCGCGCTCATCCATGCGGTCGAGGCGCGGCGCCCCAAGGTGCGGTATCACGTGACCACGCCCACCCATGTCATGGCGATGCTGCGCCGTCTTCTGCCCGCGCGCGCGCTCGACTGGGTGCTGAAAAAGGGATAACGGACCCGCGAGAGGTCACATTTGCCCTTTCGCCTTTCATGCCATCGCGCCTAGGTATGCACCAAGACACAGTGACGGAAAGGAGTTTTCATGCTGCAAGACCCGTTATTCATCATCGCGGCGGTGGCGTGCCTTGTCGTGGCGGTGATCCTCATTCGCGGCATCTCCACCTTCGGCAAGGAAGGTGTGGACAATGCCAAACGCGCCAACAAGTACATGCGGTGGCGGCTGATCGCACAGTTTGCCGCCATCGTTCTGATCCTGATTTTCGTCTATTTCCGCAGACAGGGAGGCTGAGCCGATGGTGGTTCTCAACAAGATCTATACGCGCACGGGGGACGCGGGCGAAACCGCGCTCGGCAATGGCACGCGCGTGGCCAAGCATTCGGCGCGGGTGACCGCCTATGGCACCGTAGACGAGCTGAACGCGACGCTGGGGCTGGCGCGACTGCAGGCGACCGGGGAAACCGACGCGGCGCTGGCGCGCATCCAGAACGATCTTTTCGATCTGGGGGCCGATCTCTGCCGCCCGGACATGGAGCGCGATACCGAGGCCGAGTATACCCCGCTGCGCATGGTGCCGTCGCAGGTGGACCGTTTGGAGGCGGAGATCGACGCGATGAACAAGCATCTGGAACCGTTGCGCAGTTTCATCCTGCCGGGGGGCAGCCCGCTGGCGGCCAGCCTGCATCTGTGCCGCACCGTGGCGCGGCGGGCAGAGCGGCTGACGGTGGAGTTGTCGGCGCTGGAGCATGTCAACGACGCGGCGGTGCGCTATCTCAACCGGCTGAGCGACTGGTGTTTCGTCGCCTCGCGGATGGCCAATGACAGCGGCCGCGCGGATGTGCTGTGGGTTCCGGGCGCGAACCGCTGAAAGCGGCGGGGCGTCCTGCGGACGGCTCGGCGACCGGAAGGGCGGAGCCCCGGGCCGAAGGCTGGGCGCGAACCGCTGAAAGCGGCGGGGCGTCCTCGTGGACGGCCCGGCGACCGGAAGGGCGGAGCCCCGGGCCGAAGGCCGGGCGCGAACCGCCGGGCCTAGTGACCGCCCGCAAAGTCGAAAACGCGACGTCGCCGGGGGCTGACGTGACGATTTTACCCTGTTTCCCGTGCGTCCAAGGCGATAACAAGACCAGAGACCGATTGCTTGAAGGGCCTTGCCGGCTCTTCGCCACTGTAAGGGAGACCATGCCATGAAGGTGCTCGTGCCTGTCAAACGTGTGATCGACTACAACGTGAAAGTCCGCGTCAAGGCGGATGGCAGCGGAGTCGATCTGGCCAATGTGAAGATGTCGATGAACCCGTTCGACGAGATCGCCGTCGAAGAGGCCATCCGCCTCAAGGAGGCGGGCAAGGTCGACGAGGTGATCGCGGTCTCGATCGGGGTCAAGCAGGCGCAGGAAACGCTGCGCACGGCGCTCGCGATGGGGGCGGATCGCGCGATCCTCGTGGTCGCCGCCGAGACGACGCAGACCGATATCGAGCCTCTGTCGGTGGCCAAGATCCTTGCGAAGATCGTCGAGGAGGAACAGCCGGGTCTGGTGCTGTGCGGCAAGCAGGCGATCGACAACGACATGAACGCGACCGGGCAGATGCTGGCCGCACTTTTGGGCTGGTCGCAGGCGACGTTCGCCTCGAAGCTCGATCTCGATGGCGAGCATGCCGTCGTCACCCGCGAGGTCGATGGCGGGCTGCAGACGATCAAGGTCAAGACACCCACCATCGTCACCGTCGATCTGCGCCTCAACGAGCCGCGCTATGCGTCGCTGCCCAATATCATGAAGGCCAAGAAGAAGCCGCTGGAGGAAAAGACCGCGGCCGATTACGGCGTGGACGTGACCCCGCGGCTGGAGGTCACCGGCACGGCGGAGCCTGCGACACGCAAGGCCGGTGAAATCGTGGGCTCGGTCGACGAGCTCGTGGCGAAACTCAAGGAAGCGGGGGCCGTGTGATGGCTGTTCTTCTACTTGCCGAAGTCACCGATGGTGACCTGAATCTGGATGCCACCGCCAAGGCGGTTTCGGCCTCTGCGAAACTGGGCGACGTGACCGTGCTCTGTGCCGGGGCAAGTGCGGCCGCGGCGGGCGAGGCGGCGGCGAAGATCGCCGGCGTGTCAAAGGTGCTTGTGGCCGAGGACGCGATGCTGGGTCATCGTCTGGCCGAACCGACGGCGGCGCTGATCGTGTCGCTGGCCGGGGATTACGACCATATCGTCGCGCCCGCGACCACGGACGCCAAGAACATCCTGCCGCGTGTCGCGGCGCTTCTGGACGTGATGGTGATCTCGGACGCCTCGGGCGTGGTCGATGCCGACACGTTCGAGCGCTCGATCTATGCGGGCAACGCCGTTCAGACGGTGAAATCGAAGGATGCCAAGAAGGTCATCAGCTTCCGCACCTCGACCTTCGAGGCGGCGGGCACGCAGGACGCGGCCCCGGTCGAGACCATTGCTGTGACCGACAATCCCGGCCTGTCGGAATGGGTCGAGGACAAGGTCGCCGCAAGCGACCGGCCGGATCTGACCTCGGCCGGTGTGGTGGTCTCTGGCGGGCGCGGCGTCGGCAGTCAGGACGATTTCGCCCTGATCGAAAAACTGGCGGACAAGCTGGGCGCAGCCGTGGGCGCGTCGCGCGCAGCCGTCGATTCGGGCTATGCACCGAATGACTGGCAGGTCGGCCAGACCGGCAAGGTGGTGGCCCCCGAGCTTTATATCGCGGTCGGCATCTCCGGCGCGATCCAGCATCTCGCCGGCATGAAGGACAGCAAGATCATCGTCGCCATCAACAAGGATGAAGAGGCGCCGATCTTTCAGGTGGCCGATTACGGCCTTGTCGGCGATCTGTTCGAAGTGCTTCCGGAACTGACCGAAAAGCTCTGATCCCCACCGGAATCGCTCCGGGATCGTGACAGCCCTCGACCCGCGCCGCATCCCGGCGCGGGTTTTTTCATGTCGCGAGGATCTCGCGCAATGCGGGCAACAGGGCGTTTGCGGCCGCGTCATGCGCCTGTGGTCCGGGCAGTTGCGAGGCAGCGCTTTGCTCGATCCGCGACATTGCCGTGCGGCGCCGGGCCTGTGTCCGCACCTCCGGGCGGGTCACCACCTCGACGACCCGCGCGGTGCCGGGCGCGATCGCCTGCATCATGGCGCGGCTCACGAAGGCCGGGTCGTCGCACAGGTCGGCGGATCCCGTGCCATCCCCGGGGGGATGATCGGCGAGCCACAAAAGTACGACAGGCGGCTCGATGCGGGTCAGAACGCCTCGCATCCGCGTGACCCAGACCTCCTGCAGCGCTTGCCGCAGCTCCGAGAACCGCGCGGGGCACAGCCTTGAGAGCCGCCGCATCATGTGCCGGGTGAAGTGAAATTCGGTGAAATCGACCTCGGGGTAGAGACGGCGCAGCAGGGGCGTGCCGCACAGAAACCGGTCGTTCCTGCGCGGGTGGACCGTGTAGTAAGGGTTCGACAGGTTCATCGCCGGAAGGGTCTGAAGCACCACGGCCCGCGCAGCCGTCGCAAGCGCGAGAAGCCCCGCGTCGTTCAGGATCACGTCCGGCCCGGCATTGGGCCAGCCGAAATTCACGCAAGGCAGGCCGATGCCGTCTTCGAGAAGCGCGGGCCACGGCCGGTCGATGAAGTTGCCACGGGTTTCGGTGCCGCCCAGACAGGCGACATAGGCCCCCGACAGGTCGCGCGCCGGTCCGCGAAAGGTCAGTTTCGACGTCCCATAGCGGGCGGGGCTTTCTTCAGATGCCTCGTGCCCCGACTGTTCGATTTCCATATGCCCGCTCCGGTTGTACCGTCCCCGCTGCCAGCATAGCGCGAATCGTTTTTCCCGTCTCTTAAAGGGCGCATTCGACGACAAGTTTACGCATCCGCGGCCCTTGCGGCCCAACCCTGCCGGGGCCTATGCTGATGCAGCATAATGACGGGGATCGCAGGCATGGACATCAAGACAATCGGCATTGTCGGCGCGGGGCAGATGGGCAACGGGATCGCCCATGTGATGGCGCTTGCGGGGTACGAGGTGGCGCTCAACGATATCAGCGGCGAGGCGCTGGAAAAGGCGATGGACGCCATTCGCAAGAACATGGAGCGTCAGGTCAGCCGCGAAAAGATCGGCCAGGACGAAATGGACGCGGCCATGGTGCGGATCACCACGACCAAGGAGCTGACCGAGCTTGGGCCGAGCGATCTGGTGATCGAGGCGGCGACCGAACGCGAGACGGTCAAGCAGAAGATCTTCGATGAGCTTCTGCCGCATCTGGAGCCGCACACGATCCTGACCTCGAACACCTCGTCGATCTCGATCACCCGGTTGGCCAGCCGCACCGACCGGCCCGAGAAATTCATGGGCTTTCACTTCATGAACCCGGTGCCGGTGATGAGCCTCGTTGAGCTGATCCGCGGCATCGCCACCGACAAGGAGACCTACGATTCCTGCCGCGCCGTGGTGGACAAGCTTGGCAAGACGGCGGCCAGCGCCGAGGATTTTCCCGGCTTCATCGTCAACCGCATCCTGATGCCGATGATCAACGAGGCGGTCTACACGCTTTATGAAGGGGTGGGCAACGTGCAGTCCATCGACCAGTCGATGAAGCTGGGTGCCAATCACCCGATGGGGCCTCTGGCATTGGCCGACTTCATCGGGCTGGACACCTGCCTTGCGATCATGAACGTGCTGCATGACGGGCTGGCGGATACCAAGTACCGGCCCTGTCCGCTGCTCACCAAATATGTCGAGGCCGGCTGGCTGGGCCGCAAGGCCGGGCGCGGCTTTTACGATTATCGCGGCGAGACGCCTGTGCCGACGCGGTAACAGGTGGACCCTTATCGGACTGTCATCGGGGCCAAGCAGATCGAGACATGGCTCAAGCGGCAGAACGACACGCTCGGCTGGTTCGAGGATGACGGCGCGCCCGCCGCCGGCAAGCCGAAATCCGACCGAAGCGGTGCGCGGCCCATTGCCCGGTCGGCACCACCGGGTGACACGGGCGTGGCCGGAGACTCCGCCACGCAATGACACGCAAGCTATGGCTTGATTTTCATTCGCGACCCCAATAAACCGCCTGCGACGCAACGAACGGGCCATTCAGGCCCCCCAACTGACAAGGTCCTCCGAAAGATGGCGAAGAAGAAGTTTGATCGGTCCAAACCGCATGTGAACATTGGCACGATCGGTCACGTGGACCACGGCAAGACGACGCTGACGGCGGCGATCACCAAGTATTTCGGCGATTTCCAGGCCTATG